>PXZU01000066.1_pt1 | contig 17003 bp, 23 predicted proteins | sample 2941351 | NCBI WGS metagenome assembly PXZU01 (sample SAMN08721892, study PRJNA434045) | Viral metagenome, whole genome shotgun sequencing project. | isolation source: viral particles isolated from 30 fecal samples collected over 86 days | host: Mus musculus | place: Germany: Kiel | collected 2017-06 | reverse complement strand
GTATGGTGCGGCGCTGGCGCAGTGGATATCCCCGAGTATGATTTTGATACTAAGTTTACCAGCTGGGGCGAGGCCTTTGATGCGTTTCTTGATACTATTCTGAATAAAGGTATTCCCGCGCTGAAAGCGGCCTTTACTGAGTTTGCGGACTGGCTCAACAACGTCTCAAAGAACCTTTACGAGATGTTTACCTTCCCCGGCGTGCGGGATAAGGTCATACTCATTGGCAAGGAGCTTGCAAACGCCTTTAACGGCCTTGTGGACATGATAGACTGGCAGCTTTTGGGCCAGGCCCTAGGCGCGGGGCTGAACCTTGCGCTGCTGCTGGCGGTTAACGCTATATACGGCTTTGACTGGCTGAAGCTTGGCAGAAGTATCGCGGAGTTTATCAACGGCGCTATTTCCGAAATTGAGTGGACCGAGATGGGGCGCCTTTTGTGGTCGGGGTTCAAGATAGGGCTTGAGACACTGGCCGGATTTATAGCGGGGCTGGACATGCCGCTGGTAGCCAATGCTCTGGGCGACATGGTATGGGGGTTTTTCAACTCCATGAAGGAGACAGTGGAAAAAATCCCATGGGACGATATCGGAAATCAGATAGCGGAATTTCTAAATAATTTTCCTTGGCATGATACTATTACTGGCGTTTTTGGGGCTATCGGCGCAGGGATTGACGGTCTAAAAGAGATGATAGATAACGCCTTTGAGGGCTGGGAGTGGGAAAAGACTGCCCGGGATATTTCATCCGGCTTAAATGAGGGTATGGATAAAATACCATGGGAAGGCATAGGTGAGACGCTGGGCAACATGTTCTCCACGTCCTTGAATTTCCTGTTTACTGCTGTTACTGAATTCAAGTGGGATGAGCTGGGAGAAAACTTAGCGAGCGGCATAAACCGTTTTCTTGATTATATGGAAGGGAAATGGGACGAGCTGGGCGAAGGCCTGGGCAATTCATTGGTAGATATCCTAAACGGCTTGCGAACCTTCGTGCAAGATGTGAGGTGGGAAGATATTGGAGAGGCTGTTGCCTCAGCGCTTTCTTCTCTGCAATGGTATGATATTCTTGAATCTGTAGGCGGCCTGATTGGTGACGCTTTAGTTGGAGCGCTGGATCTAATGGTCGGATATGCCAGTGAATTTGAATATGAAAAGACGACAAAAGCCATATTTGATGGCCTATTAGCAGCCGTTGCAGGGTGGGATTGGAGCAAAATAATTTCGGATATCTTCTACCTGTTAGGCGTTGCGCTTGCTAATCAGGTTGCCGCACCGCTGACTTTAGCAAAAAGTGTCTGGGATGCGCTTGCAAACGCCCTGCAATCCGCTTGGGAATATGTCAGTGACAAGATAGAGGAATGCGGCGGGTTCACGGTCGAGGGGATTTTTAAGGGTATACTTAAAGTTATTTCGGATGTTGGCACGTGGATAAAAGACCACATATTCCAGCCCTTTATTGACGGCTTCAAACATGCTTTTGGCATACACTCTCCATCCACTGTTATGGAGGAACAGGGCGGGTTCATAATTGAGGGTCTGCTGCAGGGGCTTACCAACGCCTGGGGCACTATCACAAGTTTCTTTAGTGAGAAGTTGGAGGCTGTGAAGGAGACCATAGGCACGGCGTGGAAAAATATAAAGGATACAACCAAGGAAATATGGGATAAAGTTTCCACATCGCTGGGTGAAACCTGGGACAAGGTAAAAGGCTGGGCCAAGGATAAGTTTGACACTGCGAAGGAGAATATCGGCAATGCCTGGGAGCAGGTGAAAAAGACTACCGGGGATATCTGGGACAATGTTTCCACTACGGTAAGTGGCACCTGGGATAAAATCAAGGGCTGGGCCGGTGAAAAGTTCAACGCCGCAAAAGAGGCTATAAGCACCGCCTGGAGCGATTCGCAGAGCGATACGGAAAAAACCTGGAACATTGTAAGCGATGGGCTCCATAAGGTGTGGGATGGACTTTATTCGTCTTCAGATGAAAAGTTCAATCAGATTAAGGACGGCATTGCCGCTGTCTGGAAGAACGCCGAAACCAACACAAAGACCGTATGGGACAGCACGTCAGAGGGACTCAAAAAGACCTGGGAACTTGTTGAAAACAACGCCAACACAGAGTTTAAGAAGACTGCAAAAAATGTCAAAGACGCATGGAGCGCAATTTCCACGAACACCACCGCAACTTGGCGGCCTCTTGAGTCTGGGCTAAAATCTTCTTTTGGTGCGATTAAGGATGCAGGGATAAAGGCGTTCAACAGCATGAATTCGTCTGTTTCTAACGCATACTCCACAATGGGTAATAACATAAGGAACACTACGAACGCCATTATAGACAGCATAAACAGGATGACAAACGGCGTGTCTGTGGGAGTGAGCAACGCTCTGAACGCGCTCAACAGAGTGAGGGCTTCAGCGGGGGCGGCAAGGTCCTATGGTATAAACATACCTCATCTTGCCACTGGCGCGGTCATACCCCCAAACCGTGAGTTTATGGCGGTATTGGGCGACCAGCGCAGCGGGAACAACATAGAAGCCCCGGAGGCGCTTATCCGTAAGATAGTCCGGGAGGAGTCCGGCGACGGAAACTCTGAGCTTTTGCGGGCCATTTTGGAGGCTATACGTGCTGGGCAGGTCATCATGGTGGACAGGCAGGTGTTGGGCCGGGTAGTTACCCGGGAGCAGAACCGCAGCACCCGGGCAAGCGGCAGGTCGGCGGTATTAAACTGATAGAAGGTGAAGGGTATGGCCAAGGAAGTATTGATAATCAATGGGCACGATTGGTCCAGGATGATAATCGCAAAGGGGTACGGCTGGAGCAGGAATGACTTGGACGGCAACGATACCGGCAGGCCCAAAAATGGGCTTATGCGCCGGGACAAGGTGGGCACCAAGAGAAAGCTTACCTTTAAGACCATGTCCATGCCCCGGGAGAAGCTTGCCGAGCTGGACGATGACTTGAGCGCCGTATTCTTTCAGGCCACATATCTTGACCTGCATGGGGTCATGACGAAGACCTTTTACTGTACGGAATTTGACACCGGGGTAGAAGAGGTCGGCGAAAATTACGAAACCTGGACCTCGGCGAGCTTCAATATAATAGAGCAGTAGGAGGTACGGTATGGCACAGCAGACAAGCGGGCTATGGAAGCAGCTATGGCGGGACAAAAACACTCGCAAAGAATACGCTTTCGCCATAAATAATGTGTGGTACGGCGCTGAATCGGAGATAGGGCACTCTGTAGATTCAAGCCTGTTCGACCAATTCGGCATAGGCAACGCTATGGCTGCGACCCTGTCCCTGGACCTCTATGCCGATGAGATACCCCGGGGAGCTGAGATAAAGCGCTATGTGCGGCTGGTGAACGGCAGCAGGGTATCAGAGTGGCTGCCCAAAGGGGTGTTCTATGTGAACCGCCGCTCGTGCGAGGATGGGCGCTGGACTATTGAGGCATATGACGCTATGCTCAAGGCAGATATCGCCTGGACGCCCCGCCCGGGGTTCACCTTCCCGGCGACCATGGAGGAAGCGGTCAATGATATAGCCCTAAGTATGGAGGTGGAGCTGGATGAAAGAAATGTATTCTACCCTTACATCATGGACAAGTACCCCGAGGGGGAATACATGCGCCGGGACGCTCTCAGGGACATTGCGGCGGCCCATGGGGGCAACTTCGTTATGAGCGATGCGGGAAAACTGCGGCTGGTGCCGCTGATATCCTTCCCGGCAGATACAAACTATCTTGTCACAGAGTATGGGGACGCTATTCTGTTCGGGGGGGTGAGGATCCTTGTCTGACAAGTTCTATGTGGGCCAGGACCTTATAAGCTGCTCGAATAATGGCAGGCGGCCCGGTATAACCAGCGTCACCTTCCAGGTGGACCGGGACAGGACCGCCACGGCGGGGGTGTACAGCGGACTGGACCTATACGCCGTGTGTCCCTTCGGCACCAATGAGATAGCTACCGCAGTCTTGCAGCGTGTTGCCGGGTATCAGTATCAGGCTTTTCAAGCTGAAGGGGCCAACATCGACCCGGCCATGGAGTTGGGGGACGGCGTGACAGTGGACGGTTTATACTCTGTCATATCCGCCATAGCAGATGACGGCAACTACCCGACGCTCTCAGCGCCGGGTGAAGAGGAGCTTGAGGACGAGTTCCCATATCACAGCCCTACACAGCGGGAGTTAAGCGGGGACGTGGACGAGCTGAGAGCCTTTATCACCCGAAGCCTTGGGGAGATGGCCCAGCAGATAACCACCCTGACCGGACGGGTCGAGGGGCTTATCCAGACGGTGAACGCCGTATCTAATAAGGTGACGGAACTGGACAGCCGGGTTTCGTCGCTGGAACAAGGAGGTTGAACTATGCCGGACAGTAATATCGGTTCTCTACCCCAGGTGCCAAATCTGGACGATGGATCCCTGATGGTGGTGGAGCAGCAGGGGCAGGCCATGAAGATGACAGGGGCTCAGTTCAAGGACTTCGGCAGGCAGAGCGTCATTGCAGAGGTGCAGGGCTATGTGGACGAGGCCCAGCAGGCAGCGGAGAGAGCCACGGGCGCGGTGCAGGCCGTGGCGGGAATGACCGTTTCAGCCCATAACCTGGAGCACGGGCAGGAGGCTACAGTCTCGAAGACCATCGTCAATGATGTTTTTCATCTGAGCTTCGGGCTGCCGGAAGGTAAGCAGGGCATACCCGGCCCAGAGGGTAAGGAGGGCCCCAGAGGGCAAAAGGGGGACACCGGGCGGGGCCTGGATATCCTGGGGTATTATGATACCATAGAGGACCTGGAAGCGGCCCAGACCTCGCCAGAGGCCGGAGAGGCCTATGGTGTGGGCATGGAAGCGCCGTATGACATCTATGTGTTTGACGGCGTGACAAATACCTGGAAGAATAACGGCCCCTTAAGCGGCGGGGGCTCCATCGTCCCGGAGAATGTGGTCACCTCCGAGGGCGGCGCGGCGATAGTAGTCGACGAGGCGCTGGGCTATGCGCCCCACGTAATAACCATCACCGACGAGGAGGAACCGCCCCTGACCGCCGGGGACATAGAGTATAAAGAGGGGACGGTGGAGACCGCTTTAGAGGGGCTTTTTACCTCTGTCAGTGACGGTAAAGCATTGGTGGCGTCCGCTATCACTGACAAAGGGGTCGAGACCCCGCCGGACGCCACATTCTCCCAGATGGCCGAAAACATTGGGGTCATCACCACCGGCTCAAGCACCGAGGACGCAACGGCCACTCCGGGCGATATCCTCGCCCCCAAGACCGCCTATGTGGCCGGGGGCAAGGTCGAGGGCATTATCCCCACTCTGTACGGTAAGACCATCACCCCCGGCACCGCAGACCAGACCATAGCAGGCGGCCAGTACCTGGGCGGCACTCAGGTGATAAAGGGCGACACCAACTTGGTATCAGCCAATATCCGCAAGGGTATAACCCTCTTTGGGGTGGACGGCGCTATGGAGCAGACCTTTCTCGCCACACTGACGGTCACCGTGGACATCGGCGCGGTGGTCACCGCCACAAACGGCGATGTGGAGATATCCGCCCTATGCACAACCGGCGCAGTAACTCTGGAGCTTCCCATAGAAGGGCAGTGGACCGTCACCGCCCGGCGGGGCGTGGCGCAGTATAACAGCGTGATAGTTACGGTGTCATCAAGTTATAGCGCGACGTTGACGGCAGAGCTGCATATCGTTTACTTTGGGGAAATTACTCCGCTTTCTCAGACCCGCGGGTATTTGGCGGCAGTTACTGTTGGTAACTATGCTATTTTTGCCGGGGGTGAATGGTATCGGTATACCCCACCTTATGCTGATGATACAGATATATACGATAATAACTTATCTTATATAAAATCAGAAAATATGCCGATTAGTACAGGCCATCTTGCAGGAACGACGGTGGGAGATACTGCACTAATTGCCGGGGGCCTGGACCAATGGGGAAGCAGTAATAAAATTATAACTTATACAAAGGACCTTGTGCGAGGTGTCTATACGCATCACTTAAGTGATGCCCGGTTCGATTTGGGTGCGACAGGTATCGGCGAATATGCTCTTTTTGCCGGGGGTAATACTGAGAAGGATTCAAAAAAGTATTCATCGGTGGTTGACGCATTTGATTTGGCGCTGACCCAGACAACGCCTACACCATTGGCTCTTGCAGAGCCGTGTGTCGGAGCAGCTAATGGAAACTACGCTATTTTCTGCGGGAAAAGCAACAACGCCAAGGTATCCGCCTATGATGAGAACTTGACAAGGACCATTGCGGCAGCTCCCAGCCAAGGGCAGTTTGCGGCGGCCAGAGCAGGGAACTATGTTGTGTTTGCGGGAGAAGATGCCATGCTGACAGACGCATACGACCTATTCCTTACCCATACCATGCCGCAAAGCACTCCGCTGACAAGACATCGAATGGCAGGGACAACACTACACGATTATGCCCTTTTTGTAGAAAGTGCCACAGATGAAGGGGGAACCTTCATGGCGACGGACATATTTGACGCTTTTTTAACTCGCACAGAGATACGTGACCCCTTCGGCGAGTTTAATGGAACACATATTGGCATGGCAGCTACATCGATTGGCGATTTTGCATTATTCGCAGGTGATAACGTACAGTATGATCAAGTACGCGTTTATCAATATCAATAAAGGAGGCAACCCATGGCAATCTTCATAAACGGCAAAAAAGTGGCAGGTTTCGGCGGCAGACAGGGCCCGCCCGGTCCCCAGGGCGTTCCCGGACCTCAAGGCCCCCAGGGACCCCAGGGTGAAATTGGCCCAGCCGGTCCTCAGGGACAGCAGGGGCCTCCCGGTCCACAGGGGCCCCAGGGGGAGAAGGGCGAACCCGGGACAGGTGCGGTGTCCAGCTTCAACGGCCGCACCGGGGCGGTAGTGCCGAAAACCGGCGACTATACTGCCGGGATGGTGGGGGCTCTCCCTTCTGATACACAGATACCTCAAAGACCTCAGACCTTAACAATGACAGCGATTTTGCAACTACTGAGCAAATAAACGCCGCCATACAATCGGCGATTTTGGACAGCTGGGAGGGGAGTTATTAATGAGCGTGCAGGAGACAAAGCTTAAAGCCATTGCCGACGCTATACGCGAGAAGGAGGGCAGCACCGGACCCATACCCGCCGGGGACTTTGCCGCGAGGATTCTGGCGCTGCCTGGCGACAGTTTGCCGGATAATGTACGGACTATTACTGTCACCTCCAGCGACCCGGAGATGGGGACCGTCTCGGGGGGAGGGGTGGCGAGCGATGGTATGGTGGTGACGGTATCAGGTCAGGGGAGCACAGGGAAAGCTCTGAAAATGTGGACGGAAAACGGCGAGGAAGTTTCGGGCAGCCAGAATTATTCTTTTACGGTGGAAAGGGACAGGAATCTTGAGGCCGTGTTTGGAAGCGCGGAGATGGGCCCTTGGGGCACGATGAATATGCCGTCAGATAATAACTGGATTAGTGTAGCATATGGGGGCGGCAGATTTGTTTCAATAGTTTACACAAAGAACGTTGCGGCTTATAGTGATGATGGCATAACATGGAAAACGACTGCCCTGCCATTTGCGACTTACTGGCAAGATGTAGCATATGGAGCAGGAAAGTTTGTTGCTGTAGGGGGACAAAGATATCAAGAAAGATATGCTGCTTATAGTGAAGATGGTGTAACTTGGAAAACAGTAACATTGCCCTTAGCGGCCCCGTGGGTTAGTATAACATATGGTAATAGTAAATTTGTCGCAATTTCTGGCGAGTTTACTAAAGAAGTTGCCTATAGTGCAGATGGCGTATCATGGGAATCTGCTTCTTTGCCTTCCGCTTCTGAATGGAGAAGTGTTATATATGGCAATGGGGTATTTGTTGCTGTTGCAGATGGAACTTCTAGTAATATTCAAGCTGCATATAGCACTGACGGAATAACATGGAATCTTGCAGCAATGCCCTCCAAAAGTAACTGGCAGAGTGTAACATATGGCAACGGTAAATTTGTTGCATTAGTTCGTAGTGCTCATTCCTCTGCGGCATATAGCACTGATGGAATAACTTGGGAGGCTATAACATTACCTATTGGTGCTGTATGGACAAGCATTACATTTGGAGCTGGAAGATTTGTGGCTGTGGCGTTTGACAGCGATAAGTTTTTACATAGCGAGGATGGTCTGGAATGGGAAAGCGGCACGTTACCATTACGCCGATACTATTCACAGGTAACATATGGAAGCGGCAAATTTGTTGCGGTAGCTAATAGTAACATAGGAGTATACGCAAACGGATAAACTGTCTAAAAAATTAACATATCTGGAAAGGAGAAAATACAATGAAACGCTATCAGATCTGGAACGGAGTGGACGACATCTACACGCCGGGAGGGCCGCGGTTTACGGCGGAGGAATGGAGACAGCGGTATGCCTGGGTGAACCGGCCTGGGGCCAAGATGGTTATTTCAGCGGGGGTTATCAACGGGGCCGACGCGCTGGAGTTTGAATCCATGAAGGCAGCGTATATCGCCCGGGGCGCGGCCATTACCGAGGACATGACGGATGAGGAAGTGCTGGCGGCCCTGGAGGCGTTTGACAATACGCCTGTCGAGAAGGGACCCACTACAGAGGAGCGCACGGCGGCAGCGCTGGAATTTCTGGCGATGAACAGCCTGCCCGATGAAGTGTGAAAGGGGGTGTACATATGAGCTATGAGACCGTAAAGATGAACTATGACCGGGGCCTTTGGAGCGTTGCCATGGTAAGGGTGGCGGTCAAGAAGGGCGTTATAACCCGGCAGCAGTTTGAGGAGATAACCGGGGAGGTATACTGATGTTCCGTTTATCCGCAGACAGGACATATCTCAGGGTAGAGGACCGCGAACCCCTGACCAGCGGCTCCGTAAACGTGAACCGCGTGGAGTTCGCCTTTTCCCCCGAGTGGGAGGGCCTGACAAAAACCGCCGTCTTCCGCGCGGGAAAGGTAACCCGGGAGCTTCTTCTGCCGGAGAGCCTTGAGTGCACGGTGCCCTGGGAGGTCCTGGAAAAGTCCGGGGAACAGCTCTACGCAGGAGTATACGGCACAAGGGGCGGGGAACTGGTGCTGCCTACGGTGTGGGCCCATCTGGGCACGGTGCTGGAGGGCGTGGCGCCCGGGGAAACTGCCCGACCACCTACGCCGGACCTATGGGAGCAGGAGTTGGAGAGGAAGGGGGACGGTCTTGATTATGACGGACTGACCCTGTTCCTCCTGTCCGGCAACAAGACACTCTCGTCCGTGGATATTCCAAGCGGCGGGGGCTCCGGCGGCCCGGCCTACAAATTCGGCCACGGTCTGAAAAAAGAGGGGCTCACGGTGTCCGTGGACGCGGTAGACGACTTTTCGGGGGATAACACCCTGCCCATGACGGCGGCGGGGGTGTATGCCAGCGTGGGCAATATAGAAGCGTTACTCGAAACCATATAGGGAGGTAAGAAAATGAGCGTAGCAACAGAGATAAGCAGGATTCAGACGGACAGAAACACCATTCGGGCAAAGCTTGTGGAGCTGGGGATGGCCCAGAATACCGATAGTCTGGACAAGCTGGCAGGGGCCATTGAGAAGCTGGAGAACCGGGGGGCGGTGTCCGCCACGGTGCAGGAGGGGGACACCTACACCATACCCAAGGGCTACCATAACGGCAGCGGGACCGTCTCCGGGGTGGCCGGGGGCGGGAACTACAACCTCCAGTCCAAGGCGGTGACCCCCACAAAGCTTCAGCAGAACGTTACCCCGGACAGCGGCTTCTATGGCCTTTCCGATGTGACCGTGGCCCCTATCCCTGAGTCCTATGCCGACGTAAGCGCCGTCACCGCCGAGGCGGCGGATGTGCTCACCGGCAAGGTGATCGTAAGCGCGGCGGGGAAGGCGGTAACCGGGTCTATGCCTAATAACGGGCTGCTGGAGAAGTCCATTGACGGCCTCACCTCTATGACCGCAGACCTCCCGGCGGGATATTACAGCGGCGGCACGGTGACCCTTTCCGGGGACATAGAGGAAGCCCTGGCCGCTATCTGAGGTGAGTATGAGCATAGAAGCAGAGATTTTGCGTATACAGAGAAACATAGCAGACACATATGCCGTGGTGGCTGAGAAGGGCGGCAGCGTGCCCCTGGACCCCTCCAGCGCCAACCTTGCAAAGGCCGTGCGGAGCATCCCTGCAAGCGGCGGGGGAGACGGCGGCCCAGTGGGTACGGTCATAAGCTACATGGGTAAGACAGCCCCCTCGGGGTATCTTATCTGCGACGGCGCGGTGAAAAACATCAGCGATTATCCCACGCTGGCCCAGCACTTTAAGACACAGTTTGGCAGTATAAACTACTTTGGGGGCAATGGCACGACAACTTTCGCCGTGCCGGATATGAGAAACCTGTTTTTGCGGGGATATCACGGGTCGGCTGCAAGTCTTTCGGGAGAGGTGGGAAAGAAGCAGGAGGCTACCGTTTCGCCGTATCGTTATGCTTCCTCGACTTCCTGCAATTTTGCGGCTAAGGACAGTTCCGGGAGAAATTCTATTGAAAATCAGGATTCCTTGGTATCCGGCGGTTATGGCGTTTGGTATACAGGGGATTATGATGGGGACACGCGTCCCGGATATAGCGGATATACGGCTCGCCCCGTCAATATGGCCGTGCTTTACTGCATTAAGGCAGAGTAAATAAATTCAGGAGGCTATCTTATGAAAATCAACTGGAAGGTACGAATTAGAAACAAGGCTTTTTGGCTCTCGATGGTCCCGGCGGCGCTGCTGCTGGTGCAGGCCGGGGCGGCGGTGTTCGGTTACACCCTGGACTTCGGGGAGCTGGGAAACCGGCTGCTGACTTTTGTGAACGCTGCCTTTGCCGTGCTGGCCCTGCTGGGCATTGTCAACGACCCCACCACCGCCGGGGTGAAGGACAGCGCCCAGGCGCTTACATATGAGCGTCCGAAGGAGGGGTAAGCTATGGGGGACTGTAGGGAGAACTGCCCGGTAGCTGAGAAGGTAAACCGGCTGGAGGAGCAGCTGGACGAATATCAGGCCCAGAATGGGGACAGCCATAGGGAGATATATGGGCGGCTGAATGCCCTGGAGAGCACCAGTGCCGTGCAGGGGACCCGCTTTGACTTTATCATTGAGAAGCTGGACAACCTTACCAAGAGCGTTGAGGAGATAAAGCAGAAGCCTGCAAAGCGCTGGGAGGCGGTTATAGCTGCGGTTATCAGCGCCTTGGTCAGCGGGGTGGTGGTCTGGCTTTTGGCGGGTGGGAGGATTGGGTGATTGACTAACCGACCAAAAAATGGTATTCTTTTAGGAAAGGAAGGATGTGTAAAGGAAAATGTGTAAAAAGAAAGTTGAGCTGGAAAACATCGATATCGGCACGCCGGAAACTCTCGCCTCTGAGATGTACCGGGAGCTAAAGCGGGCCAACATCTTCAAGGAAAAAGTAATAATTGCCTTGTGCATAGTGATAGCTATACTTATTGTAGGCATGGCGGGTCTTAGCTGGTATCATATACACCAGTGGAGCCAGTTTGACACCGTGGTGGTGGACACCGGCGAAGGCGGCGGCAATGCCAACTATGTCCAGGGCGACAATCAGGGAGGCATATTTAATGGCGAAGGTTACAGTTCGCAAGCGCAGGAAGGGCAAGTCCAAGGGGACAAGAATTAAGCGCAAGTAGGTGGCGCCGGTGAATATCAAGACGGAATTCACCCGGCCGGAGTGTGAGCGCTTTCGGGAAGTCTGCAATTTTACCGAGGAGGAGCGCAAGGTATTCGACCTTCGGGTGCAGGCCCGGTCCCTTGTGGAGATACAGCAGGAGCTCCATATGTCTGAATCCACGGTAAACAGGCGCATAAGGAACATAAAAAAGAAAATTTACAAGGTCATGTGACAGTTTTCTGACCGAAAAGAGAGAGGAAATCGATAGGTTTCCTCTCTCTTTTTATGCGATAATATTGCCATAATCTGGAGGTGCCCATATGGATACTAACGGACCTGAGAACAAGACTCCCGACCTCTGCCCCTGTGGAAGGGAAACCTGCTGCCCGGACTGCGGGCTGTGTGAAAAGAACCATGAGCTATCGGTTCCATAACCCTAATCCCTGTAGAAAGCATGTGGGCGACTGCACGGTGCGGGCAATATCAAAGGCTCTTAACCAGTCCTGGGAAGAAACTTACACCGGCCTATGCCTCCAAGGATTTATCCTATGCGATATGCCCAGCGCTAATCATGTCTGGGGCGCGTATCTCAGGGAGAACGGCTTTAAGCGCCACATAATGCCCGATAGCTGCCCGGATTGCTACACCGTCTCAGACTTTGCCAGCGACCACCCTGGGGACACATACATATTGGCTTTGGCAAGTCACGTGGTATGTGTCCAGGATGGGGATTGGCATGATACCTGGGACAGCGGCATGGAAGTGCCACTTTATTATTGGTCAAAGGAGCGTTAACGATGGCATATCAACCCTATCCATACCCCGGGTATCAGCCTGGGTATTACACCCCGGCGGTGCCGGATCAGCTGGCACTGTTAAGGCAAAACCAGCAGTTGCAAAATTTCCAACAGCCACTACCGCCGCAAACCCCAGCGCAGGTGGCCCAACAGCCTGTGTCAGGCCCCTCGCAGAATAACGGAATTATATGGGTCAGCGGCAAGGGAGAGGCGGACGGCTATCTGGTGGCCCCAAACAGTGCCGTGGCTTTATGGGACGCGAACAATCCGGTGATATACCTGCGGCAGGCTGACAGCACGGGCAAGCCCTCCACAAAGGTCTATGACCTGGTGGAGCGCACGGACACTCCGGTCCCACAGCAGACCGTGCCCCAGGTGGACTTTACACAGTTTGTTACCTGGGACAAGCTGGACGAGGTGCTGGCGGAGCGGTTAAAGAAGCCTGTGCGGGTACCTAAAGCAAAGGAGGATACAGATAATGCCTAATCCGTTTAGAGAAGCTATGGGCGGGAATCAAGTTCAGTCCGCCGCCGGTCGGAATTATGCGCCGGACCTTCTTCATTACATTCAGGGATTTAAAGGAAATCCCATAGAAGCAGTGCAAGGTAAGCTTCAGTCCGGGGAGTGGACGCAGGAGCAGTATAATGAAGTCCGTAAAGCTGCGGAGCAGGTGGCACAGAAGATGAGGAGGATGTTCCGCTGATAGTGAACCGGCAGCATAAGTTTTTTGTCTACAAATGCGTGCGCACGCAGTAGAAATACATTATAAAAGGAGAACTATATATGTCTCTTGGAACGGAGAATGGTCTGTCTGTGGCAGATATTGCCGCTGTGACTGACCGCAACAATGGTAACGGTTTTGGAGGGGGTTTCCTCGGCGAGTGGCTGATTGCCATAATCATGATGTTCATGTTCCCCATGATGTACGGCGGCTTTGGCGGCGGCATGTGGGGCGGTATGGGCGGCTGGGGCAACGGCGGTATGATTGCCGCAGCTAATGGCGCTCTGACCCGGGCCGACCTGTGCAGCGAGTTCAACTTCAACGGCTTGGAGAACGCCGTTCGCGGCGTGACTCAGGGTCTGTGTGATGGGTTCTACGCCATGCAGAACTCCATCAACGGCCTGGGCATGAATGTCATGCAGGGCTTTTCCCAGGCGGAGCTGTCCAGGTGTAACCAGCAGGCGGCGCTTATGCAGCAGCTCTACCAGATGGGCTATAACCAGCAGGATTGCTGCTGCCAGACCCAGCGGGCCATTGAGGGCGTCAACTACAATCTGGCCACCCAGGGTTGTGACACCCGCAACACCATCCAGAACAGCACCAGGGATATCATCGACAGCCAGAACAGCGGTTTCCGCGCTATCCTGGACAAGATGTGCCAGCAGGAGATTGCCGCGAAGGACGCGCAGATCGCCGCCCAGAACCAGCGTATCTTCGGCCTGGAGCTCAGCGCCTCTCAGTCCGCGCAGAACGCTACGCTTATGGCGGCTATGGACGCCAATAAGGCGGATATTCTGCGCCGCACCGGGAACGACTGCCCTGTGTCGGCCGTAGTGGTACAGCCTCCCACGCCTGTGAGTTTCCCAACTAACTGCTGCGGGACCTTTAGCGGCTGGGGGAACACAGCCTGTGGCACCTGCTGAAAACAAAAATCTTCTTCTAAGTAAAGCTTAGATGTTCGGCCCCAAGAGCGTAAACGCTCTGCCGATAATGTAACGGAAAGCGGCGGGGGTAGTGTACCCTTGCCGCTATATTTTTTGAAAGGATTTGATATAATGCCTGAATATACCGCAAACGCGCCTCAGACCGTGGCCCCTGGGCAAAATGTGCTGCTGACCGAGACCCCCATAGCCTGTAACAGGGGATATGTCTGCCATAGGGACGGCAGCGGGATCGTAACCCTTCGGGGTATCACCAACCAGTGCCGGGCCCGTTATAGGGTAAGCGCCGATGGGAATATTGCCGTTGCCGCCGGGGGGACTGCCGGAGCTATCTCCGTGTCTTTGGCAATAACAGGCGAGCCGCTTAACAGCGCAACGGCTATAGTTACTCCTGCCGCCGTGGGGGACCTTTTCAATGTCCATGTGGAGGCAATAATAGACGTGCCTAAGGGGTGTTGCCTGACTATAGCCCTGGAGAATACCAGCACCCAGGCAATTACAGCACAGAATGTCAACATAATAGTTGACCGCATAGCCTGAAAGGAGGATAAATATGGAAAAGCTCTATGATATAAAGGACAAGCTCTGTGAGGAGCTGGAGGAGTACGCCCGCAAGCAGGATTTGGGCGCGGGCGACCTGGAGGTGCTCCACAAGCTTACCGACACCATCAAGAATATCGACAAGATATGTATGCTTGAGGAGGAGGGCGGCTATAGCGGGGACGGCGAGAAGTATGACGGCGGGGCCAGCTACGCCAACCGGGGCAAGCACTGGGTAAGGGGCCATTACAGCAGCGCTGGGGGGCGCGGCGGCAATAATATGCGCCGGAACAGCCGCGGACGGTACGGCCGCACAGGCGGCTACAGCCGGGACGATGGCCGGAGTGAAATGATGGAGCACCTGGAGATGGCTATTGAATCCGCAAACGATCAGGACAGGGAGACAATTCAGCGCTTTATGCGCCAGCTTGAAAACGCTTGATAAGGGGGTGCGGCGATGTCTGCGCCGAATCTCAAAGAACTGGAATGGGCTATATCCGAGCTGGAAAAGCAGGAGAGCTCCGAAAGCCGGTATATACTGCTGGCTGCACTCTATACATGTCGCAGTCAGATGCTCGGGAGTACCCGGCCTGAGCTGCGTATGGCGGCCTATTATGAGGCGGATGCGCCAGAGCCCCTGGGCCAGTACGGAGACAGCGAATTTCTGAGGGCCGTGGCCGAAAAGCCGCCAGAAGCCGCCTGGGCGGTGATGGACGAGCTTATGGAGACCCTGCAAGTAGTGAATAGTAGGGCGTATCAGAGTGTTATGAGGAAGATAGGGAATTTATGACAGAAAAGCAGTCCTCTCTATGTCCAAGGGAGTGGGCTGCTTTTGTTAGTAATTTGTTAGTAACTGTAGGTAACCGTGGGTGATTTACGGTGATGTGGTTAGGGAAAAAACGCGTAAAATCACGGGGAAGCATAAAGGGGCTTCGGTAGAAGCTTGTATAATCCGCCTTTTAATCAGGGTGTCCGGGGTTCAAATCCCCGATGGGTCACCAGTCAAATCCCCAGAGGTCTCAAAGGCTTCTGGGGATTTTGCTTTGTCTACATTTCTCATATTGTTAGTAATCCGTTAGTAACCGTCTTGTATCATCTGCTCTCCACCGCCCGCACCAAGGCTTCGATATCCGTATGCACATAAATATTTGCCGTAGTGGTATAATCTGCGTGTCCCAAAATCTTTTGCAGTATCTCCGGGGGCATACCATCCCTGCGCGCGCGGCTTGCGTAGGTGTGGCGGGTAGCATGAGGGGTTATGCGGGGTATGCCCAGCTTTTCCAGCAGTGGGTAATAATCCCGCCGCCGAAAATTATTCAGGTTACGCTGCCCGGTGTACCCCGAAAGCAGGAGTTCTCCCTCTGCGTGATTTGCAAAATATAAAAAAAGTTCGCGTCCCTCGGGCTTTATGGGTATGACCCTATTCCGCCCAGCCTCGGTCTTCTCGCCGCCAATAACGTAAGTCTCGTGATAATCTTCAATGGGCAATGAGAACAGCTCGCCGATTCTCATGCCGGTATAGATGAGCATTAGGACTATCTTCGCGGCTTCGCTGCCGTCGCACTTTAACTTTTCAATGTCCTCGTCGCTAAAGATCTCTTTTTCTTTCCGGGTATTTTCCGGCACCCTGACGTATGCCGCCAGGTTCGTGGTTATTATCTCCTCTCTCATAGCCCATCGGGACATTTGAGTTAGCAGTTGTTTGAACTTTGATACGGTTGAATAGGACTTTTGCATATGCCCGTCTAGTGCCGCCTGAAAATCTCCTGTCTTCAATGAGCGAAATTTCTTGTTATGTAGCAGCCCAAAGACATCAAAGGCCCTGTCATAAGTCTCCCTGGCAGAGGGCCCAATATTCGGGTAATGCTCCCTGCTCCACTCCTCAAAAACCTCAGCAAAGGTCATATTATACCGCTCGGTAAGGTCCCGCCCCGTAAGCCGCCCCAGGGCCTCCAGGGCAGCCGTTTTCGTCTCGTAGTACCCGATAATGACCTTGTTCCTCGCCGCTACCCAGGGCCTCTTTCTGCGCCCCTGTAGCTTATACACCGTGCCGGTCCCGTTGGCCCGCTTGAGCGCCTTGCGCTTCTCCAGCCCCTGCCTGCTGCCGCAGTACATGCAGAAGGCGCTGCTGTCAGATATCTCCTTGTGGCATTTCCGGCACTGCATACCTTCACCGCCTTATGAAAAGATTAGCCCGCCCCTGGGTGGGAGCGGGCTTAGTTTATTATGGGTTACAATGGCCGCAAGAAGTATATCCTGCATTTATTGCTTCATCACGTGTTCCTTCAAAGGTTTCATAATTTTGCGGAGCTATCTTTTTTACGTC
>PXZU01000063.1_pt1 | contig 17237 bp, 33 predicted proteins | sample 2941351 | NCBI WGS metagenome assembly PXZU01 (sample SAMN08721892, study PRJNA434045) | Viral metagenome, whole genome shotgun sequencing project. | isolation source: viral particles isolated from 30 fecal samples collected over 86 days | host: Mus musculus | place: Germany: Kiel | collected 2017-06 | reverse complement strand
CTGTACCATTTTAATCTCTTCCGGCAGTCTGCTTAACAAGCCGTACCCATTCGTCCTTGTGCTGCTGCTTTGCCTTTTCAAACCAATGGTCGCCCGTCCCTGCCGTGTGGTATGTAAGCGGCCGCCCGGTCGGATGCTTGCTTGGCGGTGAGTACCAGCCTGTTATATTGCCCTCTGCGTCACGTATAGGGATATTCGGTCCATATACAATACCCTCATACATATAATGAGCATAGGGCGTGTTATACTCAATCTCGCCGCCATATATCCCCTGCGGATAGTTCACGCTGTTTCGCAGTGCGCCCTGCTGAAATGGTATCAGAGGGTCACAGTCTGCAACAATTTGCATGTTAAGCGCACGCTGGGCGTTCCTTAGATTCTTTTGTAACCTTGCATCGCTTATATCAATATCAACATTCCCTATGTGCTGTCTGATTCTCATAAAATCACGCTTTCTTGACACTCATAGCAATAACCGCAATATCCATGATGATTGTAACAACATTCATAACAGAAACGCTTCCTTTACCAACAATGGATAATATTACAAAAATCATAGATATTACTGCCATTGCTATTAAAATACCATTTACTTTCATTTTTCTATTCCTCCCCAAACAATCCCTCTTTCGGCTCATTCTTTCTTGCGCTTTGGATAAGATTTATTAAGTTATCCATAGGGACTTTTAACACAAGTTCATCTGCTTCTACCCATGCAAGGGTTGTGTTATTGTCCAAAAATCTTATGCTATACTCGTCCCTATCTTCAAATTCTTCGTGTATATCATTTTTAAAATGTTCTTCCATGTACTCCTTGTATGTATACTCAATAACAGCTTCACGATTGAAAAAATAATCGTCAATATAATTTTCAATCCTCATTCCGTTTGCGTCACATACAAGTTTTTGTGAAATTTCATGCTTTTTACAGATTACAATATCGCCTTTTTTAAATGTTGTCATTTACTCACTCCTCTCCAAATAGTCCACTTTCCTGCGGCTCATTCTCGCTCTTGGCCTCTGCCGCTACTGCCTTGGCTTCTTCCTCACTCATACCCTCAAATTCCATGTAATATCGATATAGTGGATATTTTCCCTGTGCTACATACAGCCAATGGCGCTCCCGGTCAGTTTCCCAATCGTATGTAATATCCATGAAATCATAATTGACATCATACACGCCGACAGGCGCAAGGTTATATATGTCTGCATATTTATCCAGCGCATAGATAAGATCATCTGTGGCAGTCTGCAAGCTGTCTCGCATCTGTTTAATTGTTTCAATGGTCTCTCGGTCGCTTGCTTCAACCTGTTTTACATTGACATATTCTCCTCTTCCGTTCAAAACAAAATACCCAGAACTATATCCGCACTTTGTTCCTACCAAGTCCAGCCTATGATTTATTCCAACTATCCTTTCTGACATTTGCAAAGATGGGGTTTCCTCGTGGTATTCATCCCCGGTTGTGCTTCCGGGCAATATACGCACTCTACGTGGCAACGCACGCCCTATCTTGTCAACGATTCCACCAGAAGAACGCCTTTTTCTGACTGGCTTTCCCGGTTCTTCGATAAGGGAATCGCCAAGAAATGTGATATGCTGGCTATCGTACGTTTCATCGTCAAGCCTTGTCCATGCTATATCTAACCCTTCCAACTCCTTAAAAGCATTAGAGAATATGGATACACCTAGCGGGCTTTGCAAGTCTATATTGTTTGCAATCGGCATTTTGAAGATAGAGAAAAGCGGCTGTTCGATATTCTCATAGGCAATATCTTCCTGCAAGTTCGCCCATACAGTCTCTTTTATATTGCATTCCTGCCCGATGCCATTTGTGCCTGTCGCTCGGTATGTCTTATTTGTTATTCGGAAAATCCGAACATCTTCCGACACGCCCTCGAACCTTTGCCACTCAAGCCGGGTGTAATACCACTTATCCCCTGGATCATGGTGATGATCGAAGAATATACCGCCGTCCACTTTTCCGTCCATGGCATGTGTCGGGCAGAAATCCCACGGCATGACATAATCAATTCCCTTTCCGTTTGGCTTTAAGATGATATAACCAAACGCACAGGCTTTCTCACATTCCTCATTCTTCATCCGGGAAATATAGCTTTCCATGAAGCCGTTGATCCAGTCTGCCCTTGCTGAACCCTCTACCGTGATTCCAAGTGCAAGCGTGGTAAGCCTTGCGGTCTCGTTGCACAGCTTCTTTGCAAAGTTAAAGGACTCTATATCGACATTCCCTCTATCATCCGGCAGCGTCCAGTCTGGCTTTCCCTGATAGATATTTACCCAATCATTAATAGCCGCTTTCATCACGTCACTTTCGATTGTCTCAACCCCGAATTTGTCCTGCGCTTCTTTTTGCCACAAACTGTCCCACCACCTTTTTATTGTTTGAATTATTCCCATGTTATCACCCGTTTTCGCGTTTTCTTCTCCGCAACTCTGCCTTTAATTCAGACGTGCTATACTGTAAAAGAGGATTCTTTTCTAATTCCTCTCTATATTTTCTATCTTCTTCCGCCTGCTCTCGCAAATAGTTTTCGTATGAATCAGTCATCATGCACTATTCCCCCTCTTGTTAAACAATGATTCAAAAGCGTACCTTGTGGCGGCTATCGTGTGGTCGTCCTGCCCCTCCGGGTAGCCGCTTATGATGTTCCCGTCTTTGTCCCGGTCATACTCATAGTTTTTAAATTCCTCATAGACATTCGGTGTGCGGTTCTTGTCAATAACCAATGTTCGCCGTTGTAACCACTTAAAACCATACTCCACGCTTCCAGGTCCTTTTACAGCCGCCCTCGCCGGTAGTCCTCTGTCTCGGTAGTCTGTGACGGACTTATTCTCGTTGCTGTCACAGGTGATTGTGTAATCATCATAACCGTGGTCTTTTATCCATTTGGCAGTCATTTCATTGCTTGTCTTGTGGACGTAATTTTCATCAATAAAATAGATTGTCTCATGCGCTCGGTCGTAATATGCCCGGATAAATGCGTATGCATCCGGGAACCAGCCCCAGTCCACGCCTTGAAAGATACGGTCAAAAGTCTTTATTTGTTCGTCTGTGATTGTCTCAAACCGCAGATACTCAAACACCATACCACCGTTACCGTTCGCCACGCCTCCGTATTCGTGTTCGTATGCTTCCGGGTTTATTTCTTTCAAGTGTTCTGCCTTTTCGATAAACGGCTGTCCCAACCAGTCCCGGGGAACATCTAAGTACGTTGAACTGTGGACAAGGGTATTTTCCCCCACCTCTGTCACATACTCATTCGCCCAGTTGTTAGCGGTCTTTGGTGGGTTGAATGACTTGAATATCCACGCCAATTCGCCACCACGAATAGCAGACTGTTCTATTTTACGCACTTCGGAATCTCCGGCAAACTGATCTAATTCCTCGTACCACAGAATACCGATATAGCCAAACTCTGGGTTGATAGATTTAATCTTGTCCGGGTCGTCTGCTCCTCTGAAATATATCTTCTGCCCGGTTGGTTTATATGTAATCTCAAACGGGCTTGTCTTAAATTTAAACTCATCTTCCAGACCTTGTTTTCTTATCGCCCAGACAATTTTGTTATAAACAGAATCCTTGATAGTATTTGCAACCTTACGACACACAAGAGCGTGTATGTCATGATAATTCTTTATAAGCTCCACAATAATCATTCCGAATGTAGATGATTTTGTGGAACCACGACCGCCCTTTAACACATATTCCAGATACGCACGGTTTCTTATCGCACGGATAGCGGCATGGAAAGCGTCCGGGATATTATCTAAGTCCATGTGATAGGTCTTGTTCCGTAGCGCTTCTTCTGCCGCTCTCTGCTTTTCCTCCTGCTCTTCCTTTATGCGAAGTGCTTTTTCAAGGGAATCTGTCGCCTTTAGCCTTGCAAACGCTTCCGTTTCTTCATCCCTTGCTATCTCTGTTCTGATTTCCTGTATTTCTTGCAGTGTCGCTATTTTTGTGGAATCAATTACTTTCTGCCGCTCTGCTATGTACCCCAAAACGTTAAGTTTAGTTAAGTTTTGCGCTCCGATTATTTTAGCAGTCTTTTCTGAATATCCTGCACTAACAGCCGCAGCAGTAGCATTTCCGCCATTCTCTATGTAATTGTCCGCAAATGCTTTCTGCTTTGGAGTTAGCTTATCCATTCAACCACCTCCCATTAATATTATTTTCCAGCTCGCCAAACCCTGTCAAATTCAGCGCAAGCCTTTTCGGGAGTATCGCCAAATCCAACAACACCAGTTGGCAAATCTCCCAAGATACAGCACCACTGATTCCCGTCCTGCATAATCTGCGCACCATGTATGACGTGTGGAGCAATCCTCTCACACTGGTAAGCGTAATCCTGCATTTTCTTTTTGTGCAAGTGTTGCTTATATTCTTCTAAAATTTGTTCCTGCCACCATTCCATTTATTTCACCTCATTACATTTATTCGCTTTATTTATTCACCGCCCATACACTCACCGATTTCATTCAATGCCGCCGGATTTTACGATTTCGATCGCTTCCGCTATAGCAGACATTTTGCATCTAAAATAATCTGCCATATCATTATCCGCACAAGTTCTAAGCTGCTCTTCTCTTTTTAACCGCATATCTTCCAATCGCTCTACAACCTTATCTACATCATAGGCGGTAGGAATTTGCAGAATAAAATTCATAAAAGCACCTATTGCAGAACTCATTCCGTCACAAACATCTGCATTGACAAACCCGTTTTTATTTTTCTCTATAATGACATTTGCTTGTTGTTCTCTTAAATAATCCATTACTGCATTTCTGTCAATTAAAACATTGCTCATTCTCCCTTACCCCTCTCCAATTCTTTCAATGCGGCTTCGGCTTCTTCTCTTGTGAGAAAAACTGTTTTTCCGATACTGTCAAAATGAAAAATCTCAAATTTATCCTCGACAATTTCCCATACCTTTTCATTGTTCATCATGTATGCTGCATTATCAAGGCGGAGTACATACACCATATCCCCCACCGCACAAGGCAGTTTCAGCAGTTTCCCTTTTTCCTCTAAGTCCTCATATTCTGCCAGCTTTTCAAACGCTTTCTGTATAGGACAGTTATTACAGCTTTTTTCTTCGTCATGCTCTGCGCACGTTTCTTTACAAAAGTCATTTCCACAATCTTTTAATTGTGTAAATCCCAAAACTTTTTCCGTTAATCTTTCCATATTTCCTTTTCCCTCCACAATCCCCCTAAATATTATATTGTGACAACACTATGTCCGTCATTATCCGTAATATCAACAGAAATTGTCATCCTGTTAAAAATGCCCTGTACTCTTCCCCTAATTTCGTCCTTTGTAGCTTCTCTTACGATTTTCCCGAAATTATCATTGATTTTTCTCGCAATAGAGTCGTTAACATCACTTTCATTAACAGCCTGCCTACAAGCCTTGGATACTTCTTCTTGCAATACTTCTTTTACCATTTCTTTTAATGTATTCCTGTTAATTCCTGCCTCGTTAAGCATCTGCCTTACTTCCTGCCTTATTGCAATTTGTTCTACATTCATATTCTATCCTACCTTTCCACAATCCCCCTAAATTCCCTAATTCTATTTTACAGGAGATTTTAGGGGGAGTTGTACCAAATTATTCCATCACTGCACAACCACATTTACTACATATAAAGCTCTTATGTCCGTTATATTTTGATATGTGTATAACTACATCTTCACCACAGTGAATACACTTACCATTTTCTGTCATTGGTTTATCGTATTGCTCTACCTGTTCATCTCTTATAAACCTCTGTCCGCACCAATGGCATTGTTCTGTACTATATGGCATTTCTCCACATATAGGACACATGGGAATATTCCCATATCCGTCAAAAACAATAGGAAGTTTTACGGGTTCTTTTTCTGCGTATACCGCCCATAATTCCTTACGTCTATTTTCGGTGTCCTGCTCGTGTAATCTTTTAAGTTCTGCTTGTCGTTCCTTGCTCCAAAATTCTTCACAAGCGTTATCTTCTGGAAATACATCAATATCAAAATCTTTCATGCAACAATGATAGCCACTTTTTCTATGTGTTCTTTTTTCAAATCGAACACATTCGGAACATGTTTTTGTCTTATACTCATTTGGAATATTTTCCGCAATGGCACTTCTTTTTGGTATTCCATCACTAAACTTCACTTCCCTATCCTCCTTAACTCCTTATCAAACAAACTGTAAAAATATCTCCTAACCCTCTTCCAAATTAAATAATTTCAGTTACATCAACACCAAGAGCATCTGCCAATCTTCCGGCGGAAACTGGCGTTACTTCCCTTTGGTTGAGAATGGCATGCATCCTTGCACGGCTTACGCCATAGGCTTCTGCCAATTCTGCCACGCTCATTTTCTTTCTTGCCCGGCAAATATCAATTTTCTTTCTATCCAGCTCTATTTTCACTTCCCTATCTCCTTCATTTTCTCGTTAAAAATACTAAAAAAATATCTCCTAATCCCATAAAAATCCGTCCGGCAGTACGGAATCCGCTCCATTTCTTTCAGCTCCCATTTCACTCTAAGAGCGTCATAGGACTTGTTTTGAGTGACAGACAGTAAAATGTACTCTGCAATCGTTTCATTGGCTGTATGAGCCGCCTGTGAAGCGAGAGGGGCATATCTGCCGGACTGTATGTATTCTGTAAGCTGTCTGTACCGATCTTTGCTGATGCCGTAATACTGCCAAGAATGCCTAGGGACTGAATGGTACTGCGGTTGTGGCAGTTCGTCTGCTTTCCCCCATTGTTCAGCCATAGCTTTTGCAATACCAGAGAATGTTTTTGCCCTAGTCTTAGGATCTCTTTCTTTTCTTCCCTGAAATTTCCTGTAATTCCCATGAGAGTCTTTACAGCCGCCATTTACATAAGGCTCATGGTGTTCCAGTATCTCCGTAGGCTCTAACTTTGGCAGTCCCTTCAACCATAAACAGGTGCGTTTGCTGTATGGATGCCCGAACTGGTAAGGTTGCACCGCTTGGGTATATGGCGGCAATTCTATCAGTTTCATGGGAGTGGGGTTCTCAATAGCAATCTTTTCGCAGTTTGCGTTCATAATCTGCATAAAAAACGCTTTTGCTTCCATTGCTTTTTTATAACGCTCTTGGACAATTTCGCCTTTCACTCTCATTCTGACCGCTCCTGCATTTGTCATGTATGTACAAGGTGGAAAAGCTATAATCATATCCCATTTCTTATAAATCCTATGCTCTATGCCGTCTACTGTCCTAAAACTGCAATTGCCGTTCAACAGAGGGAGTACATCAGCTTGTATGTGCCATTCTGGGTGTCCGCCAGAACATTCCTCAATGTCGCAGGAATACGCTTCATGCCCTAGCTTGCGGAACTCTATACAAACACGTTGACTTTCTTCACATGCTACCAGAATACGCATATGCTGTTTTATCTCCTGATCGAAAATACTAAGCTGCCTAAATCCGCTATATCTCTCGCATAATTCTTTCTTCCCAGTGCAACCCTCACATTTGCATACATTCAAGCATGTCCGGCATAGGCAGTTATTGCGCTTTCTATACATGGCATTACCTCAACTCTTTTAATTTCAGCCGCCTTTCTCGAAAATATTCACTCCGATCATGCGTCATGCGGTATTTTTTCTCGTACATCCTCCGATCCACTTTTTCCTTCCCGGTAATCACTACCCTATACGCTGATTTCTTGGGCGGCCTGCATACCATGCGGCGTACATCATTTGTTCCCACTCCCAGGAACGTGGCCGCTTCCCTTACCCGTAGGTCGCACTTAACCGGGAACTCATATTCATCATTCGTGACTATTGTGTAAAGGTTCACAATCCTGATTCCCTCCATTATGCAAAAGCTTCTTTTCCAGCTGCTCAAAGTCATATTTGTTTTGCCTGAAATTATTAAAACCGTTCTTTGGTTTCTGCTGTGTGGGCTTCCTGTATTTTCCAGGGAGATACTTCTCGAACACCCTATCCTTCAGGAAATTTTCCGCGTTCTTGATATACCTTTCTGACGTTTCCAGGATCCTGCAAGCCTCCGCATAATTTACTGCACACTGCACAAGTTCATCCTCCGTTACCTTCCCGGTCAGCAGCAGATCACAGTATACCGTTTCGGTCAGATAGCGGTTGCAGTCAATCGGGTATGCGGTCAGAAAATCCTCAAAACGGCGCACTTCTCCAACCTCGCGCGCGCCCGCGTTCGTTTCTCGTTTCTCGATTCTCGTTTCTCGTTTCTCGATTCTCGATTCTCGGGGACATCTGCTATCATCTGATATCAATTGATTGCAAGCGGTTTTAGGTGCAGGGTATTTGCTGTTTTTTGCACGCTTCTGCTGGTGCCGCTCCCAAGCTGTCAATTGAAGGAAGGGTCTATCCTCGACACTGTATCTCCAGACCATCCCAACCGTGGACAACTTATCAAGAGCCTTTTCAATCTGTTCAACCCTGATATCCTTTAATGGAAAACATGCACCCTTTATAATAGCAGGCCGCCCGTCAAACCGCCCAAAATCATCACATACCACAATCAGCCTGTAAAACAAAACCTCCTCAAACCAGGAAAGGGAATCTATGGAATCACTCCGGCAGATAGATTCTTTAATGATCCGGTTCGGCACTTCTGATACCTCCTATCCGTAATTTCAAGATCCCACCTCCCTTATCAGAACTTCAATCCGTGGATTTTTCTTATCCACCTCGAACCTGTCTGAAAATCCGACAACATGATTCCATCCGTCCCCGCTCAGCACATGCGCCCGCACAAGACCGTCCTGTATGACTTTGCGGCCGAAAGAACTGATATTATCTTTGTCTCGCCGCCTGTTAAATTCATACCATGTATATTCCATAAAGACGGGTTTTTCGATGTTTATTCCCTTCAACTGTTTCTTTGCATAATGGATTATAATATTCCGATCTGCTTTCTTCATCTGTGCCCCAACATATCTATTGCGCCGATCCGCAGATATGTAATCATTCAAATTATGCAGCTTTCCGGGAATTATCAGCCCGTACTCCATATAACCCTCCTTTCCAGCGGCAGAGACCAATCTACCGCCGTTTTCCGTGATATATCGCATGAACAAATACTACGGTTGATAGTTACCTGATTGAATCCAAAACAGATTGCATGTCAATATGCCGCCCTGTCTCTGTAAATTTCTTTTCCGAACGATATCCATATGTTCCATCAGCAAAAAGAACCTCTACACTGGTAATTTCTACTTTACTGTAACTGTATTCCTGATATGCATTAACCTTTGTAACCACCGCCGGAAGAATTCTTTTTCCTTCCTTTTCTTTTGTTTTTACAATATCTCCAACCTTAACCATCTTCTTATCCTCCTAATTCTCCAAATATTCCGCCAGACAAGCCGCATAATCCACACTATCACGCTCTTTGCCCCACTCCGTCCAGAAATCTATGGTCTTACTCTGTGGACGCTCCTTCGCAAGCTCCACATGGATTTTAAGCGGTATCGGGCAAGCATCCCCAACCACAAGGCAGTCACCAGGAGAAAACATAGTAGTTGTTTCAATCACATCTGCACTTCCGGCTGGCATCATGCCCTTAATCATGCTCTTGTCGTTCTCGTTGTTGAGTTTCATTACGATATAGTTCGCGCACTGTGCTATTATGGTCTTATTAAGCTCTGACGGCCTCTGTGACGCTACAAACAGGGTAACGCCAAACTTCCTTCCTTCTTTGGCGATATTCTCAAAAATCTCCACCATACGCCGCTGCGCTGCCGATAACTGAAAATCTGTCGGTATATAAACATGTGCTTCATCACAGACAAGCGTTATAGGCCTTGCGTCCTTCTGCATAATCTGGATGTTGTAAATCAGCTTCGTTATCGCCCCGATGATCAGCACCGCTATATCATGCGGTATGCCGGACAGGTCAATATTCTTTACCGGCTTGTCTCCGCCCACGATGCGGTTAAGAAATCCCAAAAGATAACCTTGTTCCCACTTAACATCAGCAAAAAGAAATGAATACCGCTTGTCCTCATGAAGCGTTTCCATTGCATTGATGATTCCGGCCAGCTTTCCGTTGTATTCTCCTTTGGTTGTTTTCTCCATCCCTGCCTTGTCTCCGGATTTATAAAATTCCCCGGTTCCGACTTGTTCAACGTTCATACAAACCAATTCATTGTAAAATATATCAAAGTTAAAATATGTAGGCCTATTCTCTCTACCTCCTGGGCATTGGTTGTAATACGCTTTTCGAAGCGCCGACATAACCACTGTGCTGTCCTCTTTGACTTTCAGCACGTTTGCCGCCATATCCGCAAAGCCAAGCATCCATATCGGGAACGGAACCTCACCCATTTTGATACTGTCCACATAGGAAAGCTGGCTGTACTCCCCGTGAATATCAAATATGACAAGGTTTGCACCGGGCAGCTTCGCTGTTTCCTCAATAATTTTTGTAACCGTTTCGGATTTGCCGCATCCGGTGTTTCCGACGATGCAGGAATGGCGCTGGTAGAATTTGTTGCCGTCAATCCATGCATGTGCATCATGTTCTGCAAATTTTCCGATGCGAAACCATCCCTCTGCCGAACCATTGAGCATTTGCCGGAAGTCTTCATCATCAATTTTACCGATAATAACATCCGTACTCGGATAGCGGTCTATCTGTTGCTTAAATACGCCGTCAATCACGCTCCCCAAAACCGAACACTCAATCACTTTCAAAGACGGCTGCTGCAATTCCTCCATGATAGCATTTTCGTCCATCTGCGTTTCCACATCGTTATCCGTGATGGCGGTTATCATGGTAACAAGTTCCACTTCGCCGTCCGATACGGATATCAGGTCATTCAGACGGGCGTTTTTAAACTCGGCATCGTCCGTCCTGATTTGTATTTTGTCGGGTAATATTTTTACTAATTTCAAGCCGATACCTCGCTTTCCTGCCTCTCGTATTCTTCCATAGTCGGTCTTTCTCCGCCTAAATCACTCCGTGTATAAATTTTATGGTTTACATCTTCCCATTGCGATTTATAACAGCTTCGGCAACTGCAAGTTCCATTCAGCCACCGAAATTCTCCATAATATTCAGGCTTGCCGCAATGATTGCAAATTACAATCCGTTTCATTTCATCCATTTTCCCTATCCCTCCAATAATTCCGAATAATTCCTTATCCTTGCCTTTTTCACGCTTTTGCAGTAGTCGCACACGCCGCAGTAATGCGGTTCTTCCAGTCCTGCCTTGACCGCGATAAACCGTGGCATGTTTCCCTCAATCTCCCGGAGTGCCATATCAAGCGTCGGTTGGTCTATCTGGAAGATGTCAAAGTTTGTGACCGCCTCCTTTGTGGCGGCAGCGAGGTAGAATGGAAGTTTGCCATATCCGCAAGCCTCCACCCCTGCTTGATACACCGCCCCTTGTAGGTCATACCGCCAAAATGCAAGACTTTTGAAGTTCTGCACCACCTTTAAATCAGTTATGCAGATACCTTCAACGAAGCTATCCATCTTCATCTTCCACGGCACACCGAACATCTCAAACGTGAGTATCTTCTGCTTTTCTCCGCTCATGTACTGCATAAAGCGTTTGTCCTGCCTCACACGCTTGATAATCTCGTCCGCTTTGCGGAAATCTGCCCGGAGCGCACCGTTGCGGCAGTAGAAGATGTTCGGGGATTCCTCACGGAGTTTGTCCAGCGTTCCCTCAAACCAGCGGTCACAGAGAGTTCCTATTAACATGGCCTTTGTCTGTTTCTGCTCAAATTCTCCGCGCAGCTTTGCAAGTTCCATAGCCTCGCACTTACAGAAGTCCTTGTACTGGCTTACACTGAAAAAGAATTGATTTGCCTCCTGCGAGTAATAGTTATCATCATTTAGTTTCCGCATCAGTACCACCCTCAAGATTTAATTCCTGCTGTCCATCAGCCGGCTTTTCTTCTTTTTTAGTCTTACCGGCAAAAGCGTCCTCTGCCTCTTTCTTCTCCACTCCTGGTAATTCAAAAATTTCCTCGCGCTTCGCCATTCCGTCCTTAATGGAGTTAAACACCCTCTTAAGCCTGATAAGGTCATTCATAGAGAATGCGGATGCCTTGCACCCTATATACTTTTCAAGGCTCTCCTGCGGCACCTGATAGGTCTTTTCCGCTGTCCTTACGCAATCTTTAATAAGGTCTTCAAGCGGCTTTTCTTCGCCGTTTACCAGCGTCTTGCGGCACTGCTCCACAGCTTCCTCCACAATATCGCCCGGAATAATACCCAAAATACACGCCCTTACACGCCTTGCCGCCTGATTTGCCACAAGTTCGTAAATGTCCCTCGAACCCGTCAGCGGATAATTTCCTTTTTTGGTTTCCCGGATATGCGGAACAGCAAAAATCTTTGTCTGTCTCGTGTTTGTCTCCAAGTCCCAACAATAAGCCATGACCTGTGATTCTCCGGATCTCTGCTCTAACTCCACAAACCCGAAATCAAGATTTCCCCAGTTCTGCGCCATAGCTTCAGCAAGTCGGATAGAAACGCCCGTTACCTTTGATGTGCCGCGCTGATATTCATACTCCGCCTGCTCTGCAAGCCTCTTACGCTGACAAGCCGTCAAAATACGGTTGCGCGCCGCAATCTCGTCACGTGGGAACTTCTTCGCCATAACGATCTGCCCCTGCACTTCCTGCGTCTGTCTGCTTGTAACCATTTCTGCGGTTACACTTCTTCCTGCGGTCATTTCAAATCCTTCCATCTTCCCTAATCCTCCTTTGCAAAGTTCTTGAAGTAAAACCACTCCACGAACTCCTTCTGCAAATCCTCGTCCTGAGAAACCCTTTCCATAGCGTAATCATACGCATCCTCCTCCGGTACAAAGATTCCTGTTCCTATTTCCTTATATCCTGCACTATTCAGTTTTTCCTTTACCTCCGTCGGCGCCTCCGGCCACTGCCAGTCAACCACCATACGGTTTTCCACCGCTTCCATGATCAAACCCTCATGGACATCTGGCCGTCCTTCTGCTGCCCGATCCGCTCCTGCAGCATCTGGTTAATGCGCTTTCTGACATCAAGCCTATGCGCCTCTATTCTCCTTGCGTCTTCGGATCGGCAGTCAAAGCATACGCCATTTTCCAGTTCCCCGGGATCACACAGGCCGCCGCAGATATGGCACTCATACATCCTCATACCCAGCCATCCTTTCTTCGTTCATCTGGAAAAACCGAATCCCTTTGTATTCGAAGGAATATTCAAAAGGAAAACTTTCCCGATCCGGATGCAATTCCTCTTTCAATTCGCATCCCGCGGCTTCTGCTATACACGCAATTCCGCAATGTACATGTACGCGATCCGGTGAAACAAGTAATTTTATTCCCTCAAACTCTCTTATTTTAAGTTCGGATACCTTGACTGCAACCACGGCATCCAGATAATCCCTGACCGCCGCCTCATTAATCCAGTCCATCATCCCGACCTCCTTCTTTGATAGATAACCGTGCACATTCTACAAAAGTGAAAAGAAATACAAGCGCTGTTATGTACATCTCACTTTCCACCGCCGAAACTGCACCAATCATTGATACAAATGCAACTGCCCCAAGCACACTGCTCAAATTTAATATCTTCCTCATGCCACCCTCCTACAGCGTCAAAAGACGTTTCCTTTCCTCTTCTGGCGTACCGAACAAATCAAACATGATCAGCAGATCTCCATAACTGAAAGGATCAGGATCAGCCCTGGACTTGTTTTTTGGATCAGGAACTTTTAACATCTGGGACACCCTGACCTGGGACACGCCAAGCGCTTTCCCAAGGTCTGTCTGGTTCATGCCGGACAGCTTCATCTGTTTGTGTACCCATCCCTTGAAGTTCTTAAGTTTGTACGCCCTTTTCTGCTCGGCGCTCAATGCAACTCTAGCCATGCCATCCCCTCCTATCTGCCCATGAGGTAAAAGAATGTGAAGATCATCCCGCTTACCGCCAGGATACCGACCAGCATCAACGCGTGGTCAAGTATTACCTCAAGCTTATCTTTGCTCATGGGTTCCCTGGGGCATCTGGTAAGCTTCGCAGCCTCAAGCACCTCGTCCACCCGCTTCTCACTTTCCTCGATCATTTTTACAACCTCTGCATATTCCATAAATTTCCTCCTTTTCTTGCCGATACAGAGGAAATGTGGTATAATCCTCTCGTATCCGCATTACCGTGTTTAATGTGGCTACTGCCTCGGCGGTGAGCGTACATCGCCGAGGCGTTTTAGTTAGACGTACTCGCGCCAGTGTTCCGCGAAGTAGCTTGTCCTGCCGTACTTTGTATGTACGTCCTTCTTACAGGGCTTGTGGATGCCTGCCTTTGCCATGTTGGTCTTTGCGACCGCTCTTTTAAGCTTTCTCACTGTTTTGCCTCCTTATTGATATATTTTTTATAAACATCCATCACGGAATCGGAAACGCCGCTCTTGTACAGCTTTCTGATATCCGTTATTGTTTCATCCCTAAGCAGCTTCAGCCACTGGATCAGGTCTTTGCTGCTATGTGCAAAGTTACAGCACTTTCCTCCTGCATACTCAATCCGATATGTCATACAGACCCTCCTACGCTTCCTGCAACTGCTTGTCTCTCTGACTGTCCATATCCTGCCTTGCCGCCAGAAGCCTTGCGCCACTGTCAATCAGTAAAAGACTCTGCTTGTCCAACTGCATGAGGATTTTGATTGTGTCAGAAATGTTTCTTTTTTCTTTTTCGCTCATAGATGCACCTCCTTATCTATCTTGTGAGATTAATATATCATACTACGTTAGATGTGTCAATAAAAAGTTTGACAAGTTAGATTTTTTCTGATACTATTATCACACAGACAGGAGGTGCAAAGTGAAAGATAGGATTTTAAAAATAAGAAAAGATAGCAAAATGACACAAGACGCTTTTGCCGAAAAACTTGGTTTGTCAAAGAATTTTGTGTGGATGTTGGAAAAAGGGGAACGTGTTCCATCCGAAAGGACAATATCTGATATTTGTCGAGAATTTAATGTAAATAAGGAATGGATTTTGACTGGAGATGGCGATATGTACGAAATGCCAGAAGATGAAACCGCTTCTATCGTGTCAGAACTTTTGGAGGAAGACAATCCTTTCTATGATTTGATTGTCGGGATTATGAAGACATATCAGGGATTAGACAACAAGTCGCAAGAACTATTGAAAGATTTAGGAAAGCAACTTCTTGACAATCTGAAAAAGAGGGATTAACCCCCTCTTTTTTCTATGTGTTTTTTTAATATTGTGTGGATTTGAATAAGGAATTTTTCACTTTCAATTAATTTGACCATATCAATAATTTTTTTCTTGTAAAATTCTACCCCCCCCCCAATGAAATCGCTGTTTTTCTGGTTTTCAATCTGCTTGTCCATATACTACCTCCTGATTTAAAATATGTACGGAAAGACTATTTTAGAACAAAATCGAATATTTTATAAGTTATGCTTTTAAAATTGTGGGATATGTGGTATGATAGTTAAAAATTATCAGGGAGGTTTTGAAAATGGCAGAAAAACAAGGTACTAAATTATGTAAGCATTGCAAGACAGAAATTCCAGCAGGCGCAAAGATATGCCCTAACTGCAAAAAGAAACAGGGCGGCGCATTAAAATGGGTAATCATAGGCGTAGTAGCTGTTGCAATTATTGGATCAGCAGGAGGAAACAAAGAAGAATCTAACTCCAACGGAAATAGCAGTGTTCAAGCATCAGCAGGAACTACGAATACAGATGAAAGCAAAGAAAGCGTTGCGTCAGTTGAAAGCACTCCGACACCTGAACCGCAGGCAGAAATTGAGAATACACAGGATAAGTATTTTGTTGGAGATACATGGGAAAACAAGTTTGTTTTGGTGTCTTATGATGAATGCGGGGAATACATATCTGATAATCAGTTTATCAAGCCAGCATACGGAAACAAATATGTATATGCGACATTTACTTTTGAAAATGTGGGTAAGTCAGATACTACCGTAGCGTACTGGGATTTTGACTGCTATGCAGATGGATATGCATGCGAGGCGACTTATGGAGCAGACGGAGCAGGTTTTTCGCAAACCTTGTCTTCTGGAAGGAAAATAAGCGGCTCTGTTTATTTTGAAGTCCCTATGGGTGCGGAAGAAATAGAGTTTGAATTTAGTCCTAATTTTTGGACTTCTGAAAAAATAGTATTTGTATATCAATAATATAAAAACCGCCCCTGTCGCAAATAGCCAGGAGCGGTTTTAGGTATATCGGGGATGGTATGATTATATCATCCCCGGGAGGAAAATGCAACCAAAAGGAGGATGATACCATGAAAATTGAAAAGCTCCCTTCTGGCTCCTACCGCCTGCGGAAGATGTACAAGGGAAAGATGTACGCCGTGATACTGGATTATAAACCTACACAGAAAGAAGCACTGGAAGCGATCACGAAGGAACTGAACAAAGCAAAGCCCACGGATGAAAAGCTGACGTTCCGGCGCGCTGCGGAAAGCTATGTGGATATGAAACGGAACGTACTGTCCCCCAGGACGATAAAAGAATACTCCGAAAATGTGAACCGCTTCCCTGAATGGTTCCGGAAACTCCCGGTATCTGATATCACACAAATAGAAATCAACAAGCTGGTCAATGAGATATCAAAAGGCAAGTCCCCAAAGACCGTGCGCAACTACCACGGCTTTTTGACGGCTGTTCTGGGGACTTTTTGCCCGAACCTTAAAGTCAGTACCACACTCCCTCAAAAGGTCAAATCTGAGCCTTACACGCCCTCTCAGGAGGATGTAAAGAGGATACTGGAAGAGGTCAAAGGAACCGAATTTGAAATCCCGATCACACTTGCCTGCTATGGGATGCGTCGATCTGAAATCTGTGCCCTGACCGCCGGGGACATAGAGGGAGACGCTGTACTGATAAATAAGGCGATGGTGCAGAACGAGAATAAGAAGTGGGTAATAAAGACCACCAAGACCACGGAGAGTACCCGGAGCATCATAATCCCCCGGGAACTGGCAGATAAAATCAAGAATCAGGGGTACGTGTACCGGGGGCACCCAGGGAACATCACAAAGCGCCTGGAGAGAGTGGAGGATAAATTGGGGATACCGAGATTCCCACTGCACAAACTCAGGCACTACTTTGCAAGCCAAATGTCAGCGCTGGGAGTACCAGAGGCAGATATTTTGAAAATGGGTGGCTGGGAGACGGATCATGTGATGAAATCCGTGTATCGGCACTCCATGA
>PXZU01000060.1_pt1 | contig 17934 bp, 32 predicted proteins | sample 2941351 | NCBI WGS metagenome assembly PXZU01 (sample SAMN08721892, study PRJNA434045) | Viral metagenome, whole genome shotgun sequencing project. | isolation source: viral particles isolated from 30 fecal samples collected over 86 days | host: Mus musculus | place: Germany: Kiel | collected 2017-06 | reverse complement strand
CCGCCCACTGTAAGGTTCTCCGGCAGGGAGGTGATGCCTGTGCAGCCCTTGAGGTCGAGGTAACCGTTCCTAATTTGTTCTTCTGTTTTTCCGACTATCTTGCAGAAATCGGACATTGATATTGGTTTGCTCATATTGTTGTTTTATTTGTGAATTATTGTTGTAATGATAACAATATAGATTATATTTCCAATTTAAAAAATCCGGCTCCTGTCTCGCGACAATCCGGACTTAATGAAAAAAAATAATATTTCAGTATTTAATGTTTATGTGATAGCAGCCGGAATCGAACCGACATCGAGGGCAACCGTTAAGGATATGGCAGCCATTCCCATATTACGCCACACGCTATCGAGAATTTATATTATTCAAAGTTGCTCGTCTTTCCGAGCCGCCAGATTGTTTGCCTGCCAACAGTATAAAAAAAGGAATCGAACCTTTCGCTCACTTACCACAACCTCAATCAACGAGCCGAGTTGAACGGCATTAGTGGGCAAGCGGGACTTGAACCCGTAAGGCATCCCAACGCCTGAAGCGCATGATATTCGCCCGTTATGTGTTATCGTTAATAAGAATTCCACTGCTCTCACGAGTGGTGGAATGTAATTTAAGAAACAAAACGGCCTATTCTCACGAACAGTACGTTTCATATTACAATAACTAAAATCCTGATAAATAAAATATTAACAAATATGAATATACCCAATTATAACAAAGTGTAGTACCCGCACTCCAATTAAATGGAAGCCTCTAAGGGCGGTGCGGGTTTATATATTCATCTTGTCCGGGCATCGAGAGACAGACGGTCAACCTGTCATCATAATACCGTTATCGACCTACACGTGAGAGCCGGACGTTAGTCTGTTTCATTTCCTTGTGTAGCTACTTGCCCTTGGAACGGGTCATGGATTGCTGTCTCACCGTCCCTCCGCATTTTCGCTCATTATGTCCAATATGTCAAAGAACTCGTGTTTTTGTGTGGTGCACCCGTCCTCGAGACGTGATGCGAGGTCTTTAGCCTCTCCATGCACCTGTCGTATTATGGCTGTTACAACTGTTCCGTTTATCTCTGTCCAATCATGCTGTCGGCAATTTGGTATGCTTCAGCTGCGAGCGCGTCTGAGTTGTAGGTCCTTACCCTGACAGGCAATCCTAAAAGCCGTCTGATTCTTTCAACCAAGGTCAAATCCTCCTTAAGATGATAAGGGAGAAGAACTTTCATCGCCTCCATTGCGAGGTGGTCTCTACTGATGTTGCTCTGTTCCATGTTCTTTTTCGTTTTGTATTGTTATTATATGTTCTACTGTCTTATCTACTCCATCGATAAATCCATCCTCGTAGCCTTTATGCCATTCCAATTTATATCCGATGGTTATCAATGTCCATAATGTCATGAAAATTAACCATACTGCTCCTTTATACCATGCCCGGAGGGATAAACTGAAAGGCTTGAACGTGATTGTCGGTTCGCTAATCATTATTGCCACACAAATGGTGGTAATAACAAATACTGTTGCTAATATGATTTCTTTTGTCATAATTATTTGGTTTTTAAGAATATCTTCATTTTATTGCTGCCTTATCTGTTAACCAACATGTTGTTATTCGTTAATGTTTACATTCTTGCCAAGGCTTACCGCAGCTCCGATAAGCGATGCCACGGATACGGTGAATGTCCATGCCGATGCGGCACCTGCTGACAATATCATAGCTATGAACGACAGCGCAGCCCACGCCACGGTCAGTTTCTCACGGGTGGTGTATCCGTTCCACCCTGTATCAGCGGCCCAAAGTGCATATAATTTTTTCATTGTCATCTGTGTATGTAGTTATACAATGTTTCTTCGGTATACAGGAAGCGCTTGCCCACCTTTATGCGGGGGATATCTCCGCCAAGTTTGTAAAGCGTCGAAAGCGGCATCTTCAAGTATTCGGCCGCCTCTTTAGCTGTCAGCTTCGTTTCAGCCTTGGCATGGGGCCGATTGCCCTCTATCTTGGCGAGAACCTTGTCGGCCACCATGTCAGCAAGCTGATTCATCTGATAACGTGTGAGTTTAAACTCCATGATACTTTAGTTTTTTTATTTATGATATCAATATGTTCTCTGCCTTTTTTTCTATCAGGCCCCAGTCACAGACGAGATTAACTTCTTCATCTTCTCTGTGGGCCTCCACGTTTGCAATGCTAACGTAAGCGTCAGTAATGATATATGCGCCTGTTTCGTTCTCGGTATAGCCGCATACCTCTGCGTGGCCCTCAACAAGCACTATCATGTCGTCAATCTCAATCTCGGTACTGAACTCGCCATTGTCTGTTTCTCTTGCAGCGTCTAACACCGCGTCAAGTATTGCTTGTTCTATTGCTGTCATACCTTTTTTATTTATTCGTATTTCTTTATTATGTCGTCCACAAACAGGAAGAGGAAGAAACTATTGATATTGATGTTATGCAAACCTTTGGGATGACCTTTATTCTATCGACTAACACGCTCTCTGTATCTTTCGAGTAGTTTTGTGCCAAAGCTATTACGTCATCATTCACAATGACGAGAAAACCAGAACTTGTGACTTCACATTTATTGGCGGAGTAATGTCTTATATCCTGCCATCCAGGTTTTGTTACCGAATAGCTGTTAAGCCATTTGACTTCGACTTGCAGACCAATCTTCAAATCTTTTATTTCCATATCTCTTTATAGGTCTTAAAATATTAAGTTTCAACTGTTTTGTGTCAATCACCGCAATAACGTCCGCAACCATATCCGAGAGTGCGTTTTGCCTCTTCTGGCGACACATTCATACCGGCAAAGATATCGAACGTTTCAACTTTCGGCAGCTTGACAATCTTTATTGCTTTCTTCACATTGATAGTGCCGATACGTATCAGCAATTTCACAGTATCCCATGCCCTGCGCAATACCTCACCCCAAGTACATTTGTTGTACTTGCTTTTGAAGTTGGTGTGTGCGACGGTCATCACCTTGCGGCGTATCTCGTTGCTTGTCATTGTTACCTTGTAAGCTGCCATAATTGTATATATTAATGTTAATAAACTCTTGTTACATCTATCGTCCCTGTCTCACGGTTGACGTGTGTAGACCATTTCTTGTTGTACATGAGCCCCAGCGTCTGTGCGCTTGACCTTACCGCATTCGTCTGCAAGAGCGGCCATGACCTTACTTCACCTACTTCCATAGCCCTCAATGTGGGGTGTACAGGTAACTTTTTTACTTCTTCGTTTTGCATAATTAAATTAATTGTGTAACTTTATGACGCAAAGGTAATAAAAACCTTTCTATTAGACAAGAAAATATTGAATTATTTTTCAAATAAATATTACCCGTATGCACATAGGATTGAAAATCAAGGAATTAGCAGTAAGGAAAAACTTAACTCTTGCTGACATGGCCAAAATCTTAGGAAAGACCAAACAGGCTATTTATGAAATTGTGGATAAAGAAGATGTGAATAGCGCGATACTAAAACAGCTTTCAAGTTATTTTAATATTCCTATTTCTTATTTTTTTGGGGAAGACCAAGAAACAATTTCCATTATTCAAGAAAAACTTGCCCGTACCGAACAAGAGGTTTTAAGACTCAAAAGTGAAAATGAATCATTAAGAGCTGGACGAACATCGTCAACAAAAGTGTTAATTGAGTTAGATGTTACACCCGATGAATTTATCAAGATGGGGCTACATGATAAGATTGTTCAAGTTTTAGATAAAAAATAAATGATTACAATAAGTATGTCAGTTGGAGCGATTTGTTGTGTGGTTGCCCTCGCACTTATAGTGGGTGCTATATGTTTTATATATAAAAATAGGAGTAAATGTAGGAATCACCCTATTGTTATTGGTATGTCCGTTATATCTTTGATTATATCAATTTCCATTTTGATATATTTATGTTGTAGTGGTGGAAACTGCGGTATCAGCAATATAAATTTTGCGGATACATCTGTCACTGTGCTTGGAACGATTGTAGCATTGTTAATCGGCTGGAACATATATTCTGTAATAGATTTCAAGAAACAGAGCCAGCAAATCAACGACAAAGGAAATGAAGTGATAAAATCTCATACAACGTTAACAGAAGCGTTGGATGAAAAAATTGAAGAGAACAACAAAAAAATTGAAAAGAAAATGCAGGAAGAAAGAAAGAGTATGGAGTTGATGTTTTCCTATAAAGAAACAGTAAGTCTTATTAATTCAAATCCAGATTTAGCTTTCCGCAGGTTCTTTGATATTATAATTCAAAGCAAGAAATTAGAAGAAATAAACCTTTTTGAACTTGCATTAGCTATGGCGGAGTATATTGCTCGAACGGAAGACAAGGAGAAAATGTCAGATTTAGTTAAACGGTTACCTAATAAAATCCGTGAAGATTTCTTCAATGAAGCGACAGAGTTAATAAAATCTTTAAGCAAAGACCCTGATGGTTTTAAAGATTTGCTTGACTTCGTTAATGAGGTTTATGGGAACACCAATATTAACAATCCAATGAATTAAGAACATATTTAAATGCTATCACATTTAAAAGAAAAAATCAATGATGAATTGATTATGGGAAGAATAGAATCCCGATATGGTGACTATAACCATATTCCCCAGGAATATAGGGACAAAGAAATAGAGCGAGAGAGCAATCTCGCCACAGTCAAATATTCACAAAAAACTTTTATCGTGGCTGTGATAACGCTGATAGTGACGGTTTTGACACTTGTTGTAACAATTATAAAATAATTATATATGGAACTGAAAGATTTCGTAAGCAAAACCATTATGGGTATAATAGAGGGAGTGCGAGATGCTCAAATATTAGCGAGAGAATACGATGCTTTTGTAAATCCGGCCGATACGGGAGTATTAAGCGTGTCAAAGACCATCATGGCTAAAGATAATGATAATATAACATTTCTTCAGCGTGTGGATTTCTCGCTGTCATTGATGGAATATAAATCAATTGACGGAGGAGTAGGCATAAAGGTTGCAAAGATAGGCGGAGAACAGCAAAACACAATAGAGAACAAAGTCTCATTCAGTGTTCCGCTGGTTCTGCCCACGGACAGATGTAAGCGCCATTAGTAGGAATCGCACTCGCCATCTTTGACATAGCGGCCAATCTCTTCAGCCTTGCGGATAACCATCGCCGCTTCTGTATCAGGCCCTACTATATTGCTGTTAATGATTGCGGAAACCAAATTGGCCCTATCTTCAAGTGACAAAACGCTCTTTTCCATGTTATCATAAATTTGGAAGCAAAGATAGGTATTTTTCTGCATAATACAAAATATATTTGAAACATAAATACAAATCGTGATATGAATAAAGAATACATTAAATCAATGCTTGCCATTCTCGAATACGCTCAATCGTTGGGTCAATCGAAACCTATGGATACAAATGTATGCAGAGATAAGGCCGGAGATTATTGGGAGGCTATTAGGATGGATTTAAAAAACAAAGGAGTGCTACTTTTGTATAGTGAGGGTAGCACCCTTATAAAGGATGCAAACAAAATTCCTGCCATCATCGCAGAATACACGGCAATACAGCGAGAACAAGAGGATGACAAACAAAGGGAAGAAGAGAAAAGAGAGCTTGTAAGGCTACAGACTGAAGAACTTAAATACAAGAAGAAGATACGAAAATTGGAACATATTGTTTTGGCACAACGTGTCGTAGAAGCTGTATTGTCTCTTATTTCTATCGCCTTTGCTATTGCTTATTTCTGTGCGAAAAACAATCCATGAGGATTGCCGTTATAGACATCAATGTGCAAGTCGTAGTCTGTCATCAAGAGCATCAGCGATTGGCATATATGAGTGGCGAGTTCCTCGTCTGAAACACCACTGTTCCTATAGCTGGACAATGCAATTTGAATGATAGACCGAGGATCGGGAACATGCTTGTTGTTGGCAATGGTGTTGAACGGGATGATAGGGACGTCTCTTTTGTCCAAAATCTTTTTTGCACAAAAGTACAAAATGTATTTGAAATATAAATATAAATTATGAAAATATCAACAGAGGGAATAGAGATAACCAACCGTTTCTTCGAGGCTATCGAGGAACTTGTTAGGCGTGGCAGCATACGCGGCTTGCAGACATTCACAAGGCGATATAACCTTAACTATTGGAACATTACAACAATTAAAAAAGCTCCCGATTCACATGTTTTGAAGCCGGAATGTCTGTGTTATCTTGTTCGTGATTATGGAGTTTCCGCAGAGTGGCTGTTGACCGGAAAAGGACACATATTCGCTACATATGTTACCTAAATGATACCACAGTAAAACAGTATAAATATAAATGGTTGATATTTAAATAATTATATAAATCGAGTGCAATCCCTACGGAATCACGGAAGGAGCACTCAAAAAGTGCTCCTTTTCCATTGATATACAAGCAGTTACAAATAAAGCATCACACTAAACCATAAAATACGGTATCAAAAAAGGTGGCGGTTATTGTCCGTTATTGTCCGTTTTTATCCGTTTGTGATACCGAATTGATACCGCCGTATGATACCATTTTCGTGATTTACAAGAGGAACCCAAAAAGAACTACAATTATGATTCCAAAAGTAAGATTAGTTTTTGACAGGAAAAAAATTGCGTCAAAAGACAAAAAAGGACTTGTGCAGATAGAGGTGCTTTATGCTGGCAAGCGGAAGTGGATTACCACCGGCATAAAAGTGTATAAAGACCAGTGGCATGACCGTAGCGGTGTAGTCAACTCGTTTGACGCATTGAGGTACAATGAGGAACTTCACAAGCAATGTCAGGTGCTCGAGACATGGCTGTTTGACACATTTGGTCCGGGCAAAGAGACTTTCGATTGGGAACGGCTTGACCGGTGGCTCAACACAGCCCATCGGGGCAATAGCTTCATAAAGTTTGCATACGAACGTATCGAAAACCGTAAGGATATACGGGAAAGCACAAGAAAAACGCAGCGAAAACTCATAAAGTCACTTATGGACTTTGGGCGCATTGAGTGTTTCGGTGATCTGAAGAAGTCAAACATCATAGCATACGACAAATGGTTGCATGAGATTTATGACAAGCAATCCACAATAAGCAGCTACATCAAGTTCCTGAAGATATACGTCAACGAGGCAATGAAGATGGATCTGATAAAGGAAGATCCATTCCTCGGATTGAAATTCAAGAAAGGAGACCCGAGGTATGACAAGTTCCTGACAGAAAAGGAAGTTGAGGCTGTTAGGACGGCTACCCTGCCCTCCTCCAGTCTGCAACATGTGCGGGACCTGTTCGTCATCCAATGCTATACAGGACTGGCATTTTCCGATTTGATGGCTTTTGATTTTTCTAAAGCAATCAAAAGGGGAGATAAATACGTATTGACAGGCAACAGGACGAAAACAAATGAGGGGTATTACGTTGTCTTGTTGCCGGTGGTAATGGAGATACTGAAGAAGTATGACTACAAACTGCCAAGATTCAGCAATGCGCAATATAATATGAGACTGAAAATTGTTGCGGATGCCGCAGGAATTGAGAAGCCTATATCAAGCCATTGGGGGCGGAAGACGTGCGGGTATATGCTATTGAACAACGGATTCAGCATTGAATCGGTTGCAAAGGTTCTCGGCCATGCTGACATCAAGACCACGCAGACCACATACGCGAAGATACTTGATGAGACAATAGACAAGTCGTTTGAAGATTTGTTTTGATAAAAAATCCCGCCATCGTGTATCGTCACGTGGCGGGTTCCAAGTTTGGTGTTGTTATATCGAGTTTGGCATCGTCTTCATTGCATTGCGGCCTTGAACGTGGCCCTTATCTGCTCCTTAAGGAACCGGATGTCGGCATACTAAGTTCGACAGGCTCATCTTTCCAAGTTAATTCCCTGCCTTTATGGCTTTTTTAATGTGATTTCTATCTTCAGATTAAGAACGTCCAAGATTTTGCTCAGAATGTCAATAGACGCATTGTATTGCCCATGCTCTATTCTGCTGATGTTCTGATATGGTACCCCGCTCAATTCGGCAAGCCCTCGCACCGTATGGCCGAGTTCTTTACGTCGGGCCGCTATGATGTCTCCGATGTGAATCCGATTTAAGTTTATTGATTCTTCCATGATTAAATGATAGGTGTCATTATTGTATTGTAATGCTCGCGCCGCAACCAGTCTGCAATCTCTCGTAGATAAGTGGCAATGCGTGTCGCATCATCCGTGCGGTCAAAAGTGTTCCCGTCAAGCAGCGTTATCTTCTGTGTATCGTTGAACTGATGTTCGCGGAACTTGATAACGATATTGTGCTCGGTATCGGTAGCCACCCAAAAGCCCGGCTCTTGGGATGGCTGAAGTATAAATCTTTTTTTGCACATAATTATCTCACTAAAGCATCTTCTATCTTGGCAGAATATTGTCTACCCAATTGGTCTTTAACGTTCATTCGTTCTAAGTCAATTGTCAAGCCCTCAAGGCTGATGCCGGCTTCTTCTGCAAGCTCTCTAACCTGTTCTTCATCACGTGCGATTGCGTGATAAAGTATTGTACTGTAATGTTCTTCGTTGTAAATGTTGTATGCGTTCATAATTGATTGCCCGTCATGCCGATAGCGAAGCGTTTATTGTTAAAAATTAATATTGTCTATAAGATATGTGTCTGCGGCAAGGTCAACTACGCCCAGCATTTCGTTAGTCATGCTGCCGGTGGGGTAAACATGGGCCGAAAATCTGTATTTCTTGCCATCATAATAGTAATACCGACTTTCTGATATATTGCTGTTTTCGCAACGAGCACCTTTTTCAATCAAGAAATTTTCAAATCTCTTAATCTTTGCCTCTCTCTCATCAATCTTGGCGATACGCTTCAGCTCGCTCTCGTATGCCTCTTCAAGCGACATATTGCCGAAGTGATCATTGAATCTTGCTAATATTCGCACGCTACCATCTTTTCTTGTCTTAGTGTATCTGCTCAAGAATCTATCATAAGTCAGTGTCATACCTCGCTGTATTTAATTGTTATTGTTTCTTTATCTGATGCAAAGATACATAAAAAAATTAATGTTCACAAATAAATGAACAAATATTTTTTTCAATTAACATATTTTAATGACAAAAATGTATTTGAAATACAAATATGTATTAACTTTGCACCATGGCGAAGAAGATAATAGAAATATTGAATGAGATTCGCAACATGCGCGAGAACTTGGCTATTGCTGTCGAGCAAGAGAAGTTTGCCACAGAACCGCTATTGCATGATTACAGCATGATGACTGAGCTGCATCGGATATTCTGTGATACGCTCGGCGCAGAGGCGAGAACGACGTTAGGGCGCAAGATATTCACATTCATAGCTCTCTACCTGTATGCGCCGCGTAAGTTCTTCGGTGGTCGTATGCCCAAGGGGTTGCGTCCGGCCATAGGCAGAGTGACGGGCACCACGGTGACAACGCTGTCAAAAAGCGCCGAGTTGCTCATACTATACCAGAACTATGCTGACTTTCGCCACCATGCAGATGCCGTATATAATAATATAGCGGAGAATTTAAATCTGAACAATTAGCGAATTGTTGATAAAATCAGGCAGATACATTATTATAATAACGATTATAATGTTATCTTTGCTGATGATACCGCGGGGTAGAGCAGTGGTAGCTCGTCACTTTGACTTGGTGAAGGTCGGTTGTTCGATTCATCCCCCCGCAACTATATAAAAATTAAATTTGACACGGTTATGAAAATCTTAACATTAAGCATCAAACAAAAGTATTTTAATAAGATCTTGGCAGGTGAGAAACCGCATGAATATCGCGAAATCAGACCTACCAACGCAAAAAAGTATATAACTTATTTTTGCAATGGTAAAGAGTATAAGGCAGACGAAGAATTGCCTGAAGATGGTGAAATAGAGTTGAAGCCTATCAAGTATGATGCTATCAAGTTCCTTACCGGTGCATATACCGGTAAGCGTCCTTATATCATTGTTGAGGTGAAAGACGAAGAAGTGTCTATTCTAACCGATGAGAATGGTGATGATATCGTTTATGAATACAAAGGAGAAGAATATCTCGCTGCCCAAATAGACTATACATTGGGTGAGGTGTTGGAGAAAAATATCTAATTGTCTAATTTGAAATTTTTTAACTGAGTCGTAAGAAGAATTAACAGAACAGCCGGGCCACGCCGTAATATGAATGGCGCAGGCGTTGGAGGCAGATTGGTGGCAAGACGTGGAGGTGCCACAGGCACATCACAGTTGGGTTCGCGCAGACAGCGTTATAGCGATGTCCGTGCCTCTTATGGTATGACTACAGGTTGACCATGAGCAAGGTAGAACAGGCGAACCGGTATATAGACCTCATTCGGGTAAAATCGAGTGAGTGTCTATTGTTTTTGTCTTTGGGCAAGGATTCGCTTGTTCTGCTTGATTTGCTCTATCCGAAGTTTGACCGGATTGTTTGCGTATTTATGTATTGGTGTGATGGGTTATCCCATATTGAGAGGTGGATTAATTGGGCAAAAACTAAATATCCTAAAATCGAACTCGTGAAAGTCCCACATTGGAATCTTTCATACATATTGAGAGGTGGACTTTATTGTGTTCCGAATCCAAAAGTAAAACTGATAAAGTTAGCTAATGTAATAGAATCTATGAGGATAAAATTCGGCATTTATTATGTGTTTTTAGGAATGAAAAAGGCTGATGGCATGAATCGTAGATTAATGTTGGATGGTTATCGTACCAATGGATATGTAAATAATGGATTATGCTATCCTCTCGCAGAGTTTACACAAAGAGAAATACTGTCTTACATGAAGCATAATAATATTCCTAACCCTGTAAGATATGGGAATAAGGCAAGTAATGGTTTGGGATTTAATTTGGATTGTTTCTTATGGATGAGACATAATTGCCCGCAAGATTTGGAAATCGTATATAAAACATTTCCTATGAGCATACCTATGAGCATAAGAATTTTGAATGAATACGATTTAAAAAATGGATGAAATTTGGAAAGATATAAGCGGATATAATGGTCTTTATCAAATATCAAATTTTGGTAGGATTATGAGTATGCCCCGGCTAATCAGAAGAAAAGTTGGTGAGTGTTTCTCTAAAAAGAAAATTCTCAAAACACACCAGTTAAAAGGAGGTTATGTTAATGTAATGTTACGACTTAACAGTAAAAGCATTAATCATAATGTTCATAGGCTTGTTGCAGAAGCGTTTATACCTAATAATAATGATGATTATGATTGTGTAAATCATATAGACGGAGATAAAACCAACAATCGTGCAGACAATTTGGAATGGTGTAATCACTCTATCAACTGCTTACATTCTTATGACAAAGGGATGAGCAAAAAAGTAGGGAAACTAACAGACGAGCAAGTACGAAATGTTCGCATTAGGTTGGAAAATGGAGAAAGAGCCATTGATATAGCCAATAGTCTAAACATTAGAGATAATATAATCAGTGACATAAAACACGGTCGGACATATAAGAGAGTAAAATAAAGATGGACAATAAATATTTTAACAGTAAACCAGTTGAGTTAAAACGCTCGCAGATAAAGCCAGCGTCTTACAATCCACGTACCATATCGGATGAGGGGCGCAAGCAACTGAAGCGTTCCATCAAATTGTATGGTGTAGTTGGTGGCATTGTCGTAAACCAAGCTACTGGTTATACCATTGTCGGAGGTCATCAAAAAGTTGCTGTACTCGATGAACTGAACAAATACGATAAATCCACGAATGAAAACGATTATACTCTTCGTGTGGAACTTATCAATGTTGATGAGAAAACAGAGAAGCAGCTAAACATCACCCTCAATAATCCGAATGTTGGTGGAAATTGGGACTTCGATGCGCTTGCAAAGCTCGTTCCCGATATTGACTGGAAAGACGCAGGTCTGACCGATGCCGACCTGAACATGATTGGCGTTGACTATCTTCTCCAAACCGAAGAAGAAAACTCCATTGCAGACGCATTGTCGGATATGATGGCGCCAGTTGCAGAACAGAAAGAAGCCGATAAAGCAGCCAAACAGTTGGAACGTGCCGAAAAGATTGCCCACATGAAGGAGGTTAAGCAGAAAGTCAAAGAGAACGCACAAAAGCAAGCCGAAAGCATGGATGCCTATGTGATGCTTTCTTTTGACACTTACGAAGCAAAAGCCGCTTTTTGTGAGAGGTTCGGATATGACCCTTATTCCAAGTTTATAAAGGGTGAGGTGTTCGATGAACAAGTAGAAATAATAGATTAATTATTGGGAGGACAGTTGAGTCAGAAGAAGACAAAGAAGTTTTAACGAAATACTTGGCACTGTAAAAAGATTAAAAAGAGCCTATCCCGGAGACGCAAATAATTCGCGAATTATGAACGCAGCAAGAAACACAGGTCGGATTGGCAAACGGTTAATTAATTATGAGTAAAGGTGAATCTCAAAATAGAAAAGGTAAAGGAGGAAGAAAGCCAAAGTATAACTATACCGGTGAGGAATTTCTTTCTCTTATTGAGTCGTATGCAAAAAAAGGATTCACAGACAAAGAAATCGCGTATGCGATAGGAATTTTACCGCATACTTTCTGCGAAAAGAAAACAAAGTACAAGGAAATATCGGAAGTATTAGCGCGTGGGCGTGCGCAAATCAACGCTGCCGTCCGTGCAAAGTTCCTCGCAATGGCTCTTGGTGGTATCAAAACAAAGAGCACTGTCGTTAGAAAGTTGCGTGATATAGAAGGTAATTTGACAGGTGAGGAAGAAATGCAAGTCAGCGAAAGCGAACTTGCTCCCAACCTTCAAGCTATGTCCGTTTGGCTGTACCATCACGATGAAGATTGGAGAAAGGTCGAGCGTAATCAAGATGAATATAGCAACTTACAACGTGAGAACGGCATTGATATAGACAAATGGATGGAGGATAACGAAAGTGAAGATTAAGCCGCAGAAAATATACTCTCCATTATACCACAACAAGGACAAATTTATTATCCTTGTGACAGGCGGAAGAGGCAGTGGAAAAAGTTTTAATATTTCCACATTCATAGAACGCTTACTCTTTGAAGTACGGCACCCGTCTCCTGCCAAGAGAATAGTTCATCAGGTTCTTTATACTCGATATACGATGGTGTCCGCACATATCTCCGTTATTCCCGAGTTTATGGAAAAGGTGGAGCTTGACGGGCATTCTAAGTTTTACAAGAGCACTAAAACAGATGTGAAGAATCTGCGTAGTGGCGGCGCTGTAATGTTCCGTGGAATCAAGACATCTTCCGGCATACAGACAGCCAAGCTGAAATCAATCCACGGCATTACCACTTTTGTTGTTGACGAGGCCGAGGAATGGGTTTCGGAAAAAGAGTTTGAAACCATTATGCTCTCCATACGTCAGAAAGGCATTCAGAACCGCATTATTATCGTAATGAATCCAACCGACAATAATCACTGGGTTTATAAACGGTTCATAGAGAAGACTCACAAGTTGGTTGAGATTGACGGTGTGCAGGTACAAATATCTACCCACCCTAATGTGCAGCATATCCATACTACTTACTTTGACAACTTGGAGAACCTTTCTCCAGAGTTTTTGAAAGAGGTGAATCATATGAAAGAGAAAAATTCCGAGAAATACGCCCATACCGTTATCGGCCGTTGGGCTGATGTCGCGGAAGGAGCGATATTCAAGAAATGGGGTGTCGTGAAAGAATTTCCTTCTTATGCAAAAAAGGTTGCCTGTGGTCTTGACTTCGGTTTTACCAATGACCCTTCTGCGATTGTTAAATGTGGAATTGTTGACAATGACCTGTACCTTGATGAATGTTGTTACAAGACCAATATGCTATCTTCCGATTTGATTAAAGAATTGAGAAAAGAAAATCTTTTCACGTATTCAGAAAGTGCAGACCCGAGACTTGTGCAAGAAATATCGAATGGCGGTGTTATCATATATCCTGTACAAAAGGGGGCAGGCTCTATCGTTGCAGGGATAGACAGGATAAAAGGCTTTGATAACATTTTTATCACAGAACGTTCCTATAACTTGCAAAAAGAAGCGCGTAACTATGTTTGGGCAAAGGATAAGAACGGAAACTACATAAACGAGCCGGAAGACCACGATAATCATGGTTGGGATGCTGTGCGTTATTATGTTAATGGTTGTATTCTCGGGAATATTATAAAGCCGAAGAAAGTGAATAAGTCCGATTTGGGAATATTCTGACATTTCAAAAAGAAACGAAACCATTGAAATATATAGCAAAATATTTGTTTGGTCAGAAAAATCACGAGGTTAAGACAAAAGGGTGTAAGTAAAAGATTGTTTAACATAACAAAATGACATTATGGAGAATTATGTTCAGCAGATAATAACCAGCTTCCGGAATATGATATTAAACAGTTCGGGAGTTGAGCGGGATATATACCAACTCATAAAGGATGGTGATATATCAACGGCAATCGGTCTGATGCAGAACAGGGACATTGAAGTAGATAGAGCCATCGGTGAATATGACCCGAAGATGCACGATGTAATGATGCGTCCGAACAAATATCGTAAGGGGGATGACCCGTATATCACGGAGAAGCTACCGAGGACACGTCAGCGATACATAAACGAAGTGGAGTTGTTCTTTTTGCTTGGCAATAATATCAAGTGGAAGAAAAAAGACGGTAATGACGAAGCGTTTACTCTGTTCATGGATTTTCTGAAAAAACAGCGGTTCGATTCCAATATGAGAAGAGTAAAAAGACTTGCCGGAGCGGAGACGGAGAGTGCAAAACTATATCATATATACAGGGATGACCGTACGAATGAGATGGCAGTGAAGACTGTTATACTTGCGAGGTCTAAAGGGCACCAGCTCAGGCCGCTGTTTGACCAATACGGGAACATGACAAGTTTTGCGCACGGTTACAAACTTAAAGAGAACGGAAAGAAAGTACAACATTGGGACATTCAGATGCCTGACTTCCTTTTCTACTGCAAGAAAGGAAATATCGGATGGGAGATAGAGACATTCCCTAATCCGACGGGTAAAATCAATGTTATCTATTACCAGCAAGAAAAAGCCTGGGATGGAGCAGAACAAAGGCTGAACCGTGAAGAGAATCTCGACTCCCGTATTGGAGACACTAACAATTATTTTGCCGACCCTATCGCCGCGGCCTCTGCCGACGTGATTGATTCAATGACTGATCCCAACAAGCCGGGCAAGTTGATTCAGCTCATGGGCGAGAAATCACGCTTCGAATATGTCAACCCTCCACAAAGCAGCGAGACGCAGAAAGCAGAAAAGCAGGATTTGAATGATTCGATTTTGTTTGACACGTTCACACCAGACTTTTCCTTTGATAAGATAAAAGGTCTCGGAACACTATCGGGCGAGGCCATCAAGCGGGCTATGATACTCGGATATATCAAGCGTGACAACCGTAAAGAGATATATGATGAATTGGTTGACAGAGAGAAGAATGTTATCATATCTATATTGAAAATGTTGCACCCTGATAAAAAGGCTGTATTGGATTCGTTGGTCATTGAGCATGAATTTGCCGAGCCATTCACTGAAGATAAAGAAAAGACGTGGACTGCAATAGGTCAGCTATATAAGGATGGCTTGTGCTCACTTGAACAGGCAGTAACAATGCTTGCGCTTACAGATGCACCGGATGAAGAGATTGAACGGATAAAAAAAGCGGAGCAGCCACAAGACGCGGCAAAGCCGGTAAAAGGTTTTGGAACAAACAGTGACCAAGAATAAAAGCCCCTGGCACTTCTCTCGATAGTCGCCAAACTAATTCGTTGTTATATACATAACAACTCCCCAAGTGCCGAGGACTGAGAACTCAGCTTTCGGGAAGATGTTATGTATTATTATTAGTTTGGCATCTGTAAAGATGTAAATAAAATTCACCTATGGTAAATAAAACAGGGAAAAACAGAAGACGGAGCACAATTCTGAGCCATAACCACATGCATGAGGTATATAGCATGCTAAAAAAGGGCTTGGCGACAAGTTATCTATGATATACAGGACGGCTCTCTAGTCTAAAGCTGTTTTTCTTTTCAGACTTAATTACCAATTTTCGTTTTCATTACCTGTTAAGCCAGATTTTATACATTCTTCGATTTTATCTATTACAACATTTGAATATGCATGCGCCATTACAAGGGCTTTACTGGAGGCTTTTTTGTGTGAATCCTTTTTAACGAAAGGGAAACAAGAATCCAAAAGCCACGTTTCGTTATTCCGTGCATTCTTATTCACAGTTAAAAATCTGACTACATTATAAAATGGCAAAGTATATGTGACGCGTACTTTCCCGTCTTTGATGTCACATTTAATCACTGGCTTTATGCTAACGTAATATCCATATATAGTCCCAAAATGTTGGGCTATATCAGCAATATTACCTTCTGCAATGATTATTCCCAATTCCTTGTCATTCAATTTTATTACAGATTTAGAATCGTTAAACGATGCTGTGAACCAGTAATTCAGTAATACGTACAACTGTTCTTTCGATTTGCCCTCTGCTGGAATTACTTGAACAAATGTAATGGCATTGTTCTTGTCTAAGGTTATTTTAGAACCTAAATTTTCAGCTGCATCAACCCATTTTTCACCATATTTCTCCATTGCATATTTTTCCAATTCCTCAACTCTTAAAATTTGAGCATTAATTGAAAGGCAAAAGCAGAAAGCTGCTGTTAAAATAACAAGTTTTTTCATCTTGATTGTTTTTTTATTATTACTTTTTCTTATACAACACGTCTCCACATTGCATTTTATTACCATCTATTCTATAATAGAATGATTCAAGATCTCCTTCATCATCTATTGTTGTCAATCTGTTTTGCGTAGCTTCCCAATGTTTTATATTGCTTTCTGATTCAAGTTTTCCATCATAAATAACTTTGAATTTTCCTGCACGGTTGGATTTTAGTTGCATTTCAAGAATTTCCATGTCATCATCAATAGATATCCATTGACCAACAAGAACTTTTTCATACTTGTTGAGGTCACCGCTATTGTCATCATCGTCATCATCAGAGCAAGACCAGAAACTGACACTAAAAACCAAGGCCAGCATAATGGCCATCATTTTACTGTTTAGATACAAAAACTTTTTCATTTCAATTTTGATTTAATTTATTTAATGTTGATTTGTGAAATTTTCACAAAGGTATGAAAAAAAATCGGGGGGGGTAAAGCAAAGGCGTGTTTTTTCGCACTACCCCGTTATTTATACATAATCCAAATAATAAACAAATTAATATCATTCACCACTCGGCAACGTTTTAACATAATCTTTCAATGTCTTTTCACTCTCAAAAGTTATATCCAATTGATGTTTTTTTTATTTACGATGTACTTCCACCACCCTGCCTATATGGAAAGCTATCTGCCAAAAGGCATATAGATTAGCACGTATCAAGTTCGGAATAAAATGAAAACCATCAACCTCTACCAAAGCCGTATCACGTTCTTTTGCATATCCTACGGCAAGAGAAAGATATTTATATGACTTTGGAACAAACGGGAAATAACCATTATTGTAATCATCAATGAAATACTCTTTACCAGCTTCCGTTACTTCTGGATTAAGAACATACTTACCTTTGCTGTCTTTCAACAAATAGCGGTTTGCTGTTATTCCCTCTTTGATTTCACGATATTCCTCTTTCTTCGTTCCTGCCACGATTTGGTCGAAATATACTTGCTTTATCGGTAGATATAGCGTATTTTCTTGCAAAGGTACTAAAAATCGGATGATAGAGCTTATTGTTTTAACAATTTTTACTAAAGTCTAACAAGATCCAGTTGGGCAATACAGAAAGATTTTGAAGAAAATATTTTCAAATTTTCCTGTTTTTTCTTTGGTGATATGAAAAATATTCGTAACTTTGCGGTGTCCTATTTCGAGAATGGCTGCAAGTCAGCC
>PXZU01000057.1_pt1 | contig 18101 bp, 34 predicted proteins | sample 2941351 | NCBI WGS metagenome assembly PXZU01 (sample SAMN08721892, study PRJNA434045) | Viral metagenome, whole genome shotgun sequencing project. | isolation source: viral particles isolated from 30 fecal samples collected over 86 days | host: Mus musculus | place: Germany: Kiel | collected 2017-06 | reverse complement strand
GCGGCGTGCCTCTGTTTGAGATCGAGCAGACCCTGCTTCCCGGAACTGTGAACACCACCGGCGAGATGATGTTCCCCAAGGACATAATTATCATCGCGGGCCGGGCCGGTTCCGCCTACGCCCCGGTCTACACCGCCTTTGCGGACGGCTCTCCCTTGGTGGTGGAGATGAACCCCAGAGAGACCGGGGATATGTCCATCTACATCGACGTGACCGCTGTTATGGACACCAAGATCGTCATGGGCAGCAAGGTTGCCGTTATCACCAACGTGGGCGGCACAGGCGCGTAAGGAGGAGAATGGTATGGGCAGACCCAAGAAAAACCCCGAGGGGGTTGCAGAAGATAACGCCGTTGGGCTGGCAGAGGAGAATCCTCCCGCCGCCGCGGCGGCCCTCCCCCCTTTGACAAGGGGGGCTGAAACCAGCCGGCCGGACTCCCCGGAGTCTGAGCTGGAGACCCTGCGGCGGCGGGTGGCGGAGTTGGAAGCTGCGCAGACGGGCAAATCCGCGCCAGGTGACGGCGTGGTGGAGCTGACCTTTATCGCCTCCGTCTCCCCGGACAATGTGACCTCTCTGGGGGACTATGGCTCTCTCAACGGGGTGGGCGGCTACATTGAGATTCCCCGGAAGGAGTTTGGCGGAAAGTTTATGACCCCTGTGGTGCGCTCCCTGCTCCGGGACCGGAGCCTGATCGTGTGTTCCGGACTGAATGAGGCGGAGCGCAAGCGTTACGGTGTGGATTACCGAGATGGGGAGCTGCTGGACATGGACGCCTTCGACCGGCTGCTGGACATGAACCTAGCCGCTCTGACCACCCTGTTTAGGAAGCTGTGCCCCGAACACAAGCGGTTCGCCGCTACCCGGTTTATCACTGCCTATGAGAGAGGTGACAACCGGGTATCCCGGGAGAAGGTAGAGCCTTTGAACGACATCTCCAAGGAGATCGACCCCCAGGGGATGTTCCGGCCCGTTTTGGATGGGATGAACAAGATAGACTAACAAGAAAAGGGGGACATTTCCATGACTGGCTGGAGCGAGATTATTTGCGATTACGCCATGCTGTATATTGACGACGACAGAATGACGGAAAAGCTGAAAAACAACCCGGCGCGGTTTTTCCGGGAAATGTCCCTCTATATAAACTCAGCCATTCCCCGGTTCAACCGGCCGGTAGAGATTGTAGCCTACTTGAAACAGGGGACACAACCGGTTTTCGATTCCTTTTTGTGGACCGCTCAGGAGGAGAATCCCCCCGCCCCTTCGCAAGGGGGGGCATTAGAGGGGACAATTACTGTAAACACAGAGATGACCGGCTTTGAGCTGTGCAGCGCAGTGATAAGGGGCACAGACCGGTATGGAAACCCTACTGAGACCCCCTGCCCCGCCCGGTATGACCCGGAGACTGGGACCGTTACCTTGGAGGGCGCTCAGCCGGGGCAGGTATTTGACTTTGACTTTTACACCGACGGCTATTTTGAACATGACCTGACTCAGGAGATGAAGCGGATTCTGGGGTTGTGTGTGCAGTCGGTTTGGGAGAATCGCTTCACATCGGCGTGGCTGCCAAGGGAGGCCAAGGTAAACGACCGCTCCTTCACCGCCCCCAACGAGGCCAACTGGACCAGGGCTCAAGAGGAGAAGAGGAGAAGCCTGGAGGCCACGCTGAACGAAGAACTGCGAAATTACGAGCAGAACTGCGCCTATATGACCACAGTGGGCGGGCGCAGGGGAGCTTTTTTATAGATACTGCGTACATTTCGCCCCAGGCGAAGTGACAATCCTCAGTCACGCTTCGCGTGACAGCTCCTTTTCCAAAGGAGCCTTTCCCCTGCGGGGGTGGAAGGAGAATATCGTGGGATACAGAAGATTAGATGGGAAATATGCGGACCAAGCTGGCGGGCTGCAAATTACATTGTGGTTTTGCGATGATGAAGCATCACGCGCGCAACTGGAATCGGAGCAGGAATTAAAATTCGGAGACCTCATTCTTGTTGCAGCCCCCAAGGGTAAATACATGGTTAACACAAAGGGAATGGTGGTGAGCGTTTAATGGGATTTTCGCCGGTTGATATGTTTATACAAAGCCTTATGGAAGATAATGATGGCGGCAACGGCGGCGGCGAAAAGGGTGACCCCGGCGCCACGTTCATCCCCTCTGTATCAGAGGCTGGTATTCTGAGCTGGAGCAACGACGGCGGTTTGCCCAACCCAGAGCCGGTAGACATCATTGGCCCTCCCGGCAAACAGGGCGACCCGGGAGAGGGCGTCCCGCCCGGGGGCACCACGGGGCAGATGCTCACAAAAGTGTCTGACGGAGATTTCGATACCCGCTGGACAGACCCGCCAGAGGGCGGCGGGCTTGCTAAGCTCCTTGTCAACGCACCTCTTGGGGTTATTGTGGCGTGGTCCGGCACGGAGAATAATGTACCAGAGGGCTGGAGCATCTGCAACGGCGAGAACGGTACGATTAACCTACAGGACAAGTTTGTACTGGGCGCGGGCCCAAACTACCCTGCGGGTGAGACGGGTGGCGAGGAAGAGGTTAAGCTTACAGTTAAGACTATCCCATCGCACAGTCATGCCGTGCCACTTCAATCGACAACATCAACGGGGACTAGTGTCTCATATATTACTAGCGGCTCCAAGACTGGAACTACAAATATTTCACTACCTACTAGTGGGACCGGAGGAAATCAACCCCACAACAACATGCCGCCATATTATACTCTCCTCTACATCCAAAAGACCTCTGCCACCCCTACCGACTATATGACCACCGAGGAGGTCATGGCCGCAATCCAAGAGGCAATGAGCAATATCCCTGCCAGCGGCGGCGTGCCTATCAACACAATCACAATCTGGTCCGGCGCTGTGGAGGATATCCCCACCGGCTGGGCGCTCTGCGACGGACAGGACGGCAGGCCGGACCTGCGGGGCCGCTTCGTCCTCGGGGCAGGCGGGACCTATAACCCCGGGGCGGCTGGGGGCAGTGAGGAAGTCACGCTGACGGTAGCTCAGATGCCCAGGCATAGTCATACCCAACGGTTTGCTCGTAGTGGAACAGAAAGCGGAGCTAATAATTCCCCTCCAGAGCCTGTTACAATTAAAGGTGGATGGACTATTGTTAATTATGGCGCACCAGGAACAAGAGAAAGCGGCTCCTCTGAGCCCCACCCCAACATGCCACCCTACTACGCCCTGTGCTACATTATCAAGGTCTCAGCGGATGAGACAGACGGGGTGACGATGGAGCAGGTGCAAGATGCCATACAGCAGGCTATTGAGGCAATCCCGCCCGGGAGCAACATCCCTGCTGGCGGCGTAATCATCTGGACCGGTGCGGCTGATGCTGTGCCGGACGGCTGGGCATTGTGCGACGGGACAAACGGCACCCCGGATTTGAGTGGGAGGTTCGTGCTTGGGAGCTCCGCCACACATGCGGTGGGGGAGACCGGGGGCAGCGAGGAAGTTACACTGACGGTGGAACAGATGCCGGGGCATTCCCATGGAATAAACGTCTATAAAACTCCTACATCAGGTACAAACAAAATAAACGCTTTACCGTATAATCCGGTAGCGGGTATACAGAATCTGGCCACACTCGAGGCTGGCGGCTCCAAACCCCACCCCAACATGCCGCCATATTACGCGCTGGCCTACATCATGAGACTTTAAACCAAAGAGGAGATGAAATCATGAGCGAAAACTGCAACGACTGCGCCCTTATCCCCCGTGTGGAGGCGTTGGAGGAATCCAACCGGAACCACAGCCGGGTCCATGAGGGGATGTACGACCGGCTGCGAGCGCTGGAGAAAGAGAACGCCGTCCAGAATGCCCACTGGAATAATGTAAACGAAAAGCTGGACGAGCTGACCAGCATGGTCAAGGAATTGACTGGCAAGGCCGGCAAGCGCTGGGACAAGCTAGCTGAGACCGTTCTGGTGGCCATTGTCACAGGTGTGGTCTGCTTCCTGCTTGGGAGGTTGGGGCTGTGAAGCGTCTGCTGGACAAGCTCCGTGCCATCAACCACCTCTTTGCCAAGGGGATGGTGCTGTGGTGCGTGATCTGCGGGACGGCGGCCTCCGCCTACGCTCTGCGCATCCTGTCCCACACTGGCCACGACCCCGCCACCCTGCTGGGGGTAATCCTGGCATTCTTCGGCGGCGAGCTGCTGTTGATGTGCCTGAAAACCGTGCTGAATGAAAAAAGCAAGCCTAAAAACATAGACCTATTGACAAAAACAGACGATTTTGTCAATGGGCAATAAGAAAGGATGGTTCAAATGACTGACCTGACCCCTGTAATCAACGCGTTTATCGCCCTGGTGGCTACCATTATCACTGCGTTTGTGGTGCCCTGGATCAAGCGGAACACCTCCGCCAAGGACCGGGAGGAGCTGCTTAAGTGGGTGGAGATCGCCGTCATGGCTGCCCAGCAGCTGTACCATCAGCTGGACGGCAGCAAACGTAAGGAGTACGTCCTCGATTTCCTGCGGGAGAAGGGATATGACGTGACCTCCGCCGAAGTGGACAACGCCATCGAAGCCGCTGTGTTGAAGCTCCACCAGGAGCTGGAGGCGACGGCATGAACAAACAGCCTGTCAGCTATCTCCAGTACGACAAGCGCTGGAAGGACAAGCCCTACCGGGTCCCGGGGGAAGACGCCACGGTGGGCGGCTCGGGCTGCGGGCCAAGCTGCGCGGCTATGGTGATCTCCACCCTCACCGAAAAGACCTACACCCCCCTGGACGCCTGTAATTGGTCGGTGGCCCACGGGTACAAGGCCCTCAAGCAGGGCACCTACTACGGATATTTCGTGCCCCAGCTCAAGGCTTTTGGTGTCAACTGCCGGCGGCTGAACACTGCCAGCGTCTACCACAAGCCGGACAGCCCCGTCCACGATGAGATGATCTCCTGGCTGCGCAAGGGCTACTATGTGATTGCCCTGATGAAAAAAGGCTTCTGGACCGGGGGCGGGCACTTTGTGCTGGTGTGGTGGGCGGATAACAAGATCAGGATCAACGACCCGGCCAGCACGAAAGACGCCCGGCGGAACGGAAATATTAGGACCTTCCGGAATGAGGCTACATATTATTGGCTGGTGGACGCCAGAGAATACAATCAAGAGGAGGACAACGAAATGCTGACCTATGAGCAGTGGAAGGAGTACATGGCACGATACCAAACGGAACTGGCTGAGACACCGGACAGCAAGGTGCCCGCCTGGGCCAGGGCGGAGATGGAGAAGGCCAAAAACCTGGGTATCTGCGACGGCTCCCGGCCTTTGGCCCTGGTCTCCCGGGCTGAGGCCGCGTCGATGATTGTTAGAGCCAAAAATTAAAATGAATTGCATTTCTCTCCGGAATGGGGTAAAATCTAGGAAAGGAGCGTGACACTATGACTGATAATGAAAAAATCCAGAGCTTTGGCGATATGGTGGATGCCACCGATAAAATGTCTTCCCCGTGGCGCGAAACGGTGTTCAAACTGGTTAGGGCGTTGATCTTGACTAATCTGTTTTGGGCAGCAGTTCTCAGTGTATTTATCTGGTTTGCGTACATGGCACCCGATACAACCTATCAGACACAGGAGTTTGACGGACACCAGCAGTTCCAGTCAAGCGGTACGGAGGTCGTCACGCAAGGTAAATAATGAGTGGCTAGGCAAGTACAAGTACATCGAAACGGCGCACGCCGTCCTAAAAAGCCAAAGGCCCCCAAGCGTCCACGCCGCCCGAGAGGACGGTGAGGCTATGAACAGCCAGCATAAGGCGATCCGAACTTTGCTTACCTCGATGTCTCCTAAAAGAGCGACCGATTATGTATCAGCGTTTGAACTGCCAGCAGATGAGGAGGCATCCATCCTCCTGCATGATGTGCGCGGTCTCTCTTATCAGCAGATTTCGGAAATTTGCCACGCCTGCCCGGAGACGATAAAAGCCAGGAGGCGCAAGGCATACAGCAAAATAGTGGACGCTATCGAATATGAGAAGAGCCGGGAGGATTGACTCCCGGCTTTCTTTATTGGACGATTTACTTTCGCTTGATTTTTCAACCTCCCCGGAGGAATCCCCTTCGCACGCACACAACAACACAAGCGCGGTTACAAGGAACATTGATAGTGATTTCTTCATGTTAATTCCTCCCTATATTTATTTGAATTTCAGTATACAGCATTGTTAAAATTTTGCACATAGGTACTTTATTGAAAAATCGGGCGTTTACTCTCTAAATTCATAAACAACAGACGGGAGTCCATTTACATCGGGAACTAAACTCGTTTTCGCTCTGAAAAGGATAAATGTACGGCCCAATGTTTTAAAATGAAATATCCATTGTATTCCATTTTTTATTATACTTACATTTGCTTTCCCGACTTTTCCATCTTTCCCATAAAATAATTCACCAGTGACAGAGTAAGACCGAATATCGTATTTTGACATAAATAGTAAAGACAGTGGATATTTGGATATTTTACCATGGAAGGTATATGGAGTACACATAATCCTAGAATATCCATAACTTTTATCGTACTGCTGGAATACAACTTTACTAATGTCAATTTTTATGTCTTGTGTAAGTCTTGGAATATAGTTTTTTGCTTTAATAATGTACTCATTGATTTGTTCAATTTCCTGTTTTGCGGCAATCTGATTCATTTCATCCAGGTCTATGTAAGCAAATGGATGACTACCTTCTTTTACAAACTTTTTTACAGGCCCAATCAGATTAAACGGCATCATGTTAAACTGCTGCATATCGGTAGAAGTTATCTGATCAACCATGATTCGCTCTTTGTCAACTGTATGCAATTTTGGCTCTATTTCTCCATATATTGGTGCTCCGTAATCAGTCCGCCCAACAACTTTGTATCCAGGTGGACATTGTTCCTCCTTGTTTGGAGTTTTATTTTTCAAAAAGTCAAACAGCCCCATATTTACTACCCCTTATTTTTATCTACGATGGAGTTGGCGCGAGAAAATTTGTCAACCTTTTGAATATTGCTGTGTTTGTGATTGATTAGGAATGTCCTGTTGCTGGGAAAAGTCAACTTTTTTAGTAAAGTTCGTTATAAGAGCAATTAAAACTATAAGCCAAAATACATTAGTAAGAATCCATACAATAAGCATATAAAAATAGGGGCCTAAAACTTTTATAGTTTCCATCCATTTCATTTTGTATCATCCTCCTTGTTTTGCATTTTAACACCCCCATAAAAATATGTCCACACTTACACGCCAAACATCACCAAAATATTTTATAAAATCATCTTGACATGATGATAAAATGGTGATATTATAAGGCGCGAGGAGGTGAAGAGAGTGTCACCAAGGCCGAAAGCCAATAGCGAAAGAACGAACGTATTTTTTTCTCCTGATGTCATGGACAGGCTTAAGGAGATTGCAGGCGAAAAAGGAACGTCTGTAAGTGGCCTTATCAGAATGATTGTTCTGGAGTATTTGGCAGAAAAAAAGTAAGGGTTCCGGCGACCCGTCAAAGTCACACCGAAACCCTAAACCAAACCGGAGGTTTGATATCCTGATTATATCAAACCTCCCCGTGAAAAGCAAGGAGGTTTTTATAAAATGCCCCTTGACAAATGTATCCACATTATTGTATTATATTTGTGGATACGAAATGGAGGTGAACGATTGTCTCCAAAAGGACGCCCGACAGATGACCCGAAAACCTTGAGTACGCGGATTCGGCTATCAGAAGATGATGTTCGGCGACTTGAATTTTGTACACAAAAGACCGGGATGACAAAGGCCGAAATTATCCGTAAAGGTATAAAGGAAGTCTACGAACGGCTAAAAGAATGAAACAGCCGCCCACCGTTCAAAGAAAGCGACTGTTTCAAAACACCCACCCAATGAGGGAGGCATAAATATTCTACTATGTCTCCCTCAAAAGGTCAACTACTTTTTGAAGGAGAATTTTAATTATGACTGAGATTGAGAAGATGAAGCGGTATATTGAGCGGACGAGGATGAGCAAGGAACCCAAGCGGGCCTATCAAATGTCCATCGCCGAAATGCTCGATCTGGCCCACGCCAGCCAGGATACACCTGTTGACGCTATTGTGATGGCCTTTAATTATGGCTGCGCCAAAGCCCACCGGGAAGCTCAGGCGGAGAGGAGGGCGGCGGTATGAACGATCTGCAAGTGAGAAGCGTCCCCTTCATGGGCACAGAGCTGATGGCGGCGCAGGACGCAAGCGGCCAGGTCTGGGCCGGGGTGCGTTGGATGTGTAACGGTATCGGACTGAACGAGAACCAGACTCGGCACGAAAGGAAACGCATTACGGAAGACAGAGTGCTTTCTAAAGGGGGGGCAAATTTGACCCTCCCCACAAAAGGCGGCAAACAAGATGTTTTGTGCCTGAAACTGGACTATGTTCCTCTCTGGCTTGCAAAAATCAGCATTACTCCCGCGATGGAACAGGATACCCCTGAACTGGCCGACCGGCTGGAGCAATACCAACTCCGGGCAAAGGACGTACTTGCAAGGGCATTCCTTCCTAAAACTTCCAATGATGACCCGGTAAAGGACATGCTGAATGAGGCGAAGCTGAAGAACGCCCAGGCCCGAAAAGCGTCCATCTGGTTAAAACTGGCTCAAAGCAACCCGATCCCCACCTACCAGCAAATCTGTGCCCACTACGCCAGCGCGGAGCTGACTGGGGGAGAAGCGGTGTTGCCGTTGCCCCCGGTAGAAGAAAAGACCTACAGCGCCGCTGAGGTTGGTGAACTGCTGGGCGGCGTGAGCGCGAATATGGTAGGCCGGGTGGCGAACCAGAACGGCCTGAAAACAGAGGAATACGGTGTCGAGGTCTGGGACAAGTCCCGTCACAGCTCCAAGCAGGTCCCCACATGGCGGTACAACGAAAAGGCTGTGGAGAAGCTGCGGACTCTGATTGGGGGTGTCGCGTCTTGAAACTCCACCTGGAAGTAGACGGTAAGGTCTTTGAGTATGAGCGCCGTCCAATGCGCTCCAGCCGGTTCCGTGCAATCTGCGGCCTGTTTGCCGCTGGTATCTATGCCGGTATGGTGGCAGCGGTGGCCTCCATCTGCGGCATGCCCGGAGTTATCGCCGTGGCCGTTGTTACTACACTGTTCGGCCTGGGCCGTCTGCTGGCGGCAGCATTCTGACCCCATTTCGCCCCCCAAACAAATACTATTTATCCGCCCTTTCGGGGGCGGATTTTTTGTTACCCTTTTCACAAAAGGAGTTGATTTTATGGACACGATCACCCGCCTTGTACAGGCCGGTATCCGCCCAGACTGCGCCGTGGAGACCGTGGCATGGTACCGGCGACAGGGAAATGACAGCGACCTGGAGAAGTACATCCAGAACGCAGAAAGCCGCCATAAGCGCCATGTATGCGTACTTCAATGAAAACCCCGCCGGACGTTCCGTTGGGGACTGCGCCGTCCGGGCGGTGTCTAAGGCTTTAGACCAGACCTGGAAACAGGCCTATGTAGGGCTGTGCATGGAAGGGTTTCTGATGGGTGATCTCCCTAATTCTGATTCTGTGTGGGGCCGCTACCTCCGAAACCACGGTTTCAAGCGATACCTTATCCCCGACGAGTGTCCGGACTGCATGACCGTGGAGCGGTTCGCGGAAGAAAATCCGGAGGGGGTTTTTATTCTGTCCATGCCCGGGCGTCACGTCGTTTCGGTGGTGGACGGGCAGTATTGGGACTCTTGGGATTCTGGAAACGAAGTCCCGGAGTATTACTGGACAAAGGAGTGTTGACAATGGGACAGTATTATTACGTTCCGGACCCTGGAGAACAGCAGAGGGGAGGATATGTACCGGCAATCCAAGACCGGCTGGCGCAGCTACGGGCACAGCAGATGCAGCAGCAGCAGATGCCGCAACAGGCGCAGCCAATGCAGCCGCCCACGCCTCAGAATACACCTCCGTTTCAAGCGTCCGGTGTGCAAGACTACGACAGTAATTGGGTGAGCAGCCAGGAAGAGGCAAATAACTGGCTTGTCTCTCCGGGGCACTCTGTCATTATGCGAGACGTAAACAATCGGTACATATACGTCAAGAGCAGAGATGCCAATGGGATTCCTTCACCTCTCAGAATTTTTGAAGATACATCGGTAACTTCGCAGCAAGACGCACCCCCTACCCCCAAAATCGACCTGAGCCGCTATGTCACCATCGACCAGTTGGAGGACATCCTGGCAGAGCGGTTGAAACGGCCATCTAAGACCACAAAAGTAAAGGAGGATACAGATAATGGGTAATCCGTTCCGACAGGCTATGAGCGGCCCACAGGGGCAGGGCGGACAGCGCAACCTTGCTCCGGCCCTTCTCCAGCACATCCAGAGTTTCCAGGGCAACCCAATTGAGCAGCTGCAAAACAAGCTCACTAGTGGGGAGATGACCCAGCAGCAATACAACCAGCTCCGGGGCATGGCGGAGAACATCGTCCAGCGGATGATGGGCGTGCTGCCGCATTAAAAAACCGCCCCGGTTAGGGGGCGGCGCTCTCGCACTCTTCATCAAGGGTTTTTACCAACAACTGATAGGCCCGACTACACATATCATTGAGCCTTTCGGTTGCTTCGGAATACAATCTTTCTGCTTTAATAGCGGCCATTTTTGACTCTACAAGCTTGCTGTTAAGCGCCCATACCAATGTTTGGAGTTCATCGGTAGTAAATTGCATTTCTGCCATTTTCGCTTCCTTTCTGCCCCCGTAACCTCCGGGGCGGGTTCGCATTACAATTCAATTATCATACCTTTTCTAAGCATATACCGCAGTTCTCTTTTTGTGATTTTGTACTCCACGCTATCCGTTGTTTTTCCGTAGTTGCAAAATCCAATCATATCCCCGTCAACGGAAAGAATTTCATGGTATACATTCCATCCCCCGCTTTGTTTTGCGCTCCTATAAACCGTTCCGATTTTCATGTTTCCCTCCCGGCCTGTGGCCTGTTTGATATACGTGATATTTCGTATCTTCTGACATTAGAATACTACGAAATTTTACGTATGTCAAGAGTTTTTTCAAAAAAGTACAAAAAAATTTTGACCGCCCAGAAAGGCGGTCAATCATCCAGTGAAAGCAAGTATTCAACATTTGTTTCCAGCACTTTAGCGACATTCAAAACGAACAGAGCGCGGGCCGATTTCAAAGAAAATCTTCCTGTCGTATATCCTTCCATAGTTCTAACGCTTATCCCAACGGCCTCCGCAAGACTTTTCGCGGTGTGTCCTTTTGAGCGTACATATTCCCCAAATCGCATTTTATCACCCAACTCCATGATACTACGAAAAATATCGTATGTCAACTAAAAATGTGCATACAGTCTGGCCAGACTTTGCAAATACATCAACAAAGGAGAATAAACTATGTCTCTTGGTTCTGAAAACTGTGCTGCTCCTCTGTCCGCTGCTGATGTGGCGGCTGTGACGGGCAACAACGGAAATGGCAACGGAGGATGGGGCGGCGGCTTCGGCGAGATGCTGATTGCCATGATTATGCTGTTCCTTTTTCCCATGTTCTTCGGCGGCTTTGGCGGCGGAATGTGGGGCGGCATGGGCGGCTGGGGCAACGGCGGCATTACGGCCGCTGCCAATGGCGCTCTGACCCGAGCCGACCTGTGCAGCGAGTTCAACTTCAACGGCCTGGAAAACGCCGTGCGCGGCGTGACCCAGGGTCTGTGCGACGGCTTCTACGCCATGCAGAACAGCATTAACGGTCTTGGCATGAACGTCATGCAGGGATTCTCTCAGGCGGAACTGTCCCGGGCCAACCAGCAGGCCGCCCTGATGCAGCAGCTGTGTAACCTGGGCTACCAGCAGAAGGATTGCTGCTGCGAAACTCAGCGTTCCATTGACGGCGTGAAGTTCACTATCGCCCAGGAGGACTGCGCCACCCGCAACCTGATGCAGTCCAACACCCGCGACCTGATTGAGAATCAGAACGCCAACGCTCGGGCTGTCCTGGACGCCCTGACCGCCCAGCGGCTGGAGGCCAAGGACGAACGGATTGCCGCTCAGGCCGCTCAGATTCAGGCCCTCCAGCTGTCCGCCTCTCAGGCCCAGCAGAACGCCGCCATCGGCGCGATGATCTCCGCCAGCGAGGCCACCATCCTGCGCCGCACCGGCGCGGAGTGCCCCACCCCCGCCTATGTGGTCCAGCCTCCCACGCCCGTGAACTTCCCCACCAACTGCTGCGGACAGTTCAACGGCTGGGGTAATAACGGTTGCGGCGGTTGCGGCAACTGCTAAAATCCAAATACGAGCAGCTTTCCGGGATTTTCGGAATGTTCGGCCCCGTGCCGATTTTGCAAAGTGGTTGTTGCAAAAAATGTAACAGCTCAGGCGGGGGCAATCGCTCCCGCCATTTTTTTATGAAAGGAATGATATCATGCCTGAATTTACAGCTGCTTCTGTGCAGACAGTAACGCCTACCCAGAACGTCCTCTTTACCGAGACGCCTGTCGGGTGCAATCGCGGGTACGTTACCCATCGTGAGGGAAGCGGCCTTGTCACCCTGCGAGGGATCACCAACCAGTGCCGCGCCCGGTACAAGGTGACCTTTGGCGGGAATATCGCCGTTCCTACCGGCGGGACCGCCGGTTCGATCTCTGTCGCGCTGGCTGTCAATGGCGAGGCCCTGAACAGCGCAATCGCCACCGTCACCCCCGCCGCTGTGGAGGAATATTTCAATGTGTTCTCCACCGCTTACATTGACGTTGACAAGGGCTGCTGCGTCAGCCTGTCCGTAAAGAATGTAAGTACCCAGGCGATCAATGTTGCAAACCCCAACCTGATCGTTGAGCGAGTTTGCTGAAAGGAGAAAATGACATGAAAAGTCTCTATGAACTGAAGGACAAGCTCCATGACGAGCTGGACGAAATTTCCCGCAAGCCTGAGCTGGGCGCTGGTGACCTGGAGATCATCCACAAGCTGACCGACACCATTAAAAATATCGACAAAATCTGTATGTTGGAGGAAGAGGGCGGCTACAGCTCTGCCGTTGACGACATGGATTATGGCCGTGGCTCCAGCTACGCCAACCGTGGGCAGCACTATGTTCGTGGCCACTACAGCCGGGACGGTGGTAGCCGCAACAACAGCCGGGACGGCGGAGGCCGGTACAGCTCCCGCCGTGACAGCCGTGGCCGGTACAGCCGGGACGATGGACGGGAGGAAATGATTGAGCACGTCCGCATGGCCATTGATACCGCTCCCGACGAATACAAAGAGGACATCAAGGGTTTTTTAAGGGAGTTGGAGGGCTGACCCTCACAGAAGAACAGGCCAAAGCCTGGACCGCCCACATGGAGAACGCAGACGGCACCACCGGGCCGCACTGGTCGATAGAGCAGACTGAGATTGTCAAAAATCAGCGGGGCATACAGTGGGACGCTGTGGAGTTCTGGGTGGCTATGAATGCGATCTATTCAGACTACAGCGAGGTATTCCAAACATACGGCGTTCGGGATAAAATCTACTTGTACGCCGATATGGCCTATGCTTTCCTCTTTGATCCGGACGCACAGCCCGGCAAAATGGCTCTGTATTACAAATACATCGTCAAACATTAAGGGGGCCAACCGGCCCTCTTTTTATACTTCATAATATATACGCCTCTGGTGAAGCACTAAAAAGTTCCACCACCTTTTCCACCATCGAATGGATTATGTATGAACATTTTTGAACAATCAAAGGGTGGAATACAAAAAATGAAACCCGCCGAAAATCCTTGAAACACAAGGCTTTCGGCGGGTTTTTCCTGGCAGCCGGAGAAGGATTCGAACCCTCACAAACAGAGTGCCCATCTTATTACTGGGAGCGGTAATTCAAAGCAAAATCTCTTTTAGTTTCTCTATATTTTTCTGCGATGGCGCATTTAAGCCAGTTTCCCATCTGGATATCTGCTCTCGAGATACCCCTACAGTTTTTGCCAAAACATCTTGCGATAGCCCTTTTGCCTTTCGTAATTCCTTGATATCCATGTTCGGCGGCTCGAAAATCCCTCCTGATTTTCCGCGATAGTACCCCTTCGTCCAGTAGGCCTCCCATTCTGCCCCCTTCGGGCGCTCTTCTATAACAGAGGGGAGCTCATTAAATGCGGCAGAAATGGATTCATCTTCTGAAAATCCGGGGGAATACTTTTCTGCCAAATTGTGCAGCTGCCCCAACGCCAGAAAAGGGGAGGAGTGGGCCAGCGTCATAAGCCCCGTTCCTGATGTTTTTCCGTCCGGGATTCTGCGGTAGATTGCACCATAGAGCCATCCCAGAGTATATGCGGTTCTGCTATCCAACTATTTTCCCTCCAACTTTTTCATAAATTCTTTGCGGGCATCCCAATGTGTGTTGCTCCATCTGGATACGATATATTCCGCATCAAGGGTAACTCCATCCAACCCGCCAAGCATGAAGCTGGCATAGGGATTCCGCCGTAAAAGCCAGATCAAGGTAATGGCTTCCTCCATGGATAGTTTGCTGATGTAATCCTTAGATACCATCTCTTCCAGCCGTCCGTGGGCGTCGAGAAGCGAATCGTCTAGGGATGATGGGGTTTTCTCACCATCACCGCTGAAAAAGCCAAAGAATGCCTTGTCCTCCTGTGTCATCTGGCCAAGATAGTCGGCCAGGCCCTGAACCATAATCTCTTGGGTCTGCTGGTAATTGAGCCCCTCCGCGATTTTTAGAATGTTGTCGCAGGGGTACGCCTTGCAATAGGCTAAGTAAAATGTTTCTTTGGTAGCAACTTTTTCCATTATATTCTCCTCCTCCCCGTTTTTCCGGCAAGACATCTGTTGGTGCTATTCCGCAAACGGTAACACCTCCATAGTGTGATCTTCGGCTTTCAACCCATACGTGTAGGCGCACACATCCCCATCTTTGCCGTGCTTGCCCGTTCGGCTCAGGTGGCACAGCAGCCCGTTTGGAGCCCAAATCCCAGGCATATCAAAGATGTTTAATCCATACTCATACCCTTTTGGAAGGGTAACGTGGAGAATGTCGTAGAAATCTGTGGCTGGCTTGCTCAAAGTCAACTTGTCGTCCACGTTGCAAAAACCAGATTTAACCTGATAAATTACGATGTAATTTTCCATGCTTTCCCCTTTCTTAATAAACCAGAGAGTGAATAATGCTCACCAGCTGATCGTTTTTAACGGAGCTGTAATTGCTTTTCAGATCAACGTAGCAATCACGGAGCTTCCCGCCGGAGACATATACGCGATCCTTTCCATAATTGGTCCAGCGGCGCAGCGAATAGGTAACATAGTCGATAGTGATCTCCATGCCCTGCGCGAATTTCTTCCCGGCCATGCTGGCCAGTTCGGCGGACTGCTTTGCGGCCTGCTTAGCAGAAAACCACGCCTGACGAAGGCAATCAGAAAAAGAAACCTTGCTACGAGAGTCGTAAGCGGGATACAAGGTGCGAGCTTTGTAAGTAGCCCAGGCGTTTTTCATGATCTCAGACAGATTGTACTTCATTGTTTTGCCGCCCCCTTTGTTTTGTGATATTATAATATTACAAAACACATCGCATGTCAAGGGGGTATTTCAAAAAAATTTGAGGTGAAAATATGGCCTATCCGACCTATCCATATCCGGGCTATCAGCCAAACCCATATTCCCCCCGGCCGATTCCGGATCAGGACACTGTGCCCAATAAGCTGGCGGCGTACTACACCTACGTGGTTAAGCATTGAGACTTACAAAAGGCCGGAAAATCCCGGCCTTCTATTTACTTCATAAAATATATGTTTCTGTACTAGACTATATTTTATGAAGTATAAAAGGTATAAAATTAAAGGTTAATATCGTACTCAATATGTCTATCCTGATAAAGTCTGATTTCCTTAATCAAAATTCTCCAAAAGTCTCTTTTTTCTTCCTTTGACAAGTTTAAATATACATCTTTCCATCCTTTTGACAATATAGTGTCCACCTTTGAGAAGTCCGGTTTTGCGGATTTTTTTATCGCAGATTGGAGAAATTCTATTCTCTCACTACACTCCTCACATTTTTCATTGCATTCTTCTCTGGATATAAGGCCATCGATATAAAGATTTTTCAGTCTCTCGCATTTCGCTTTTAAACTGCTAATTTCCGTTTTATGAGACTGTTCTTTTTCTAATGGGTAGATATTTTCGGCTGCAAGCTTTATCTGACGCATTTTTTCGTCTATGCTATCCAACAAATATGTTTCTATTTTTCGCTCCAGCATATTTGTGTTGTTTGTACATCCGGAGATACGCATATAATGAGACGTGCAGTTGTAAAAAAATGAAGCTTGATTTGTGTTGACACGTCCGCCCATTCTCCTCCCACATTCACCGCACGAAATTAGGCCGGAAAAAATATAAACTCTGTTTTTTGTCGTTTTCCGGACGATGTGTTTTCTCATCGATTGTATCTTATCAAACTCCTCTTTTGTGATATAAGGCGGTGTCATACCGTCCACATCGAAATAATGCCCATAATAGCAAGGGCTGGAAAGCATTTTATGCGCAAGCTGATAATATATCCGGAGGCCGTTTTCCAGGGCGGGCTTCATGGCCTCTGAGACAGAGCCGCATTCCAGGTATCTTTTAAAAAATGCGGAGACTGCCTTTTCCTTTTCCGGGTCTTTGATAAACTTTTTCCCTTCCAGCTTGTAACCGGTCGGGCAGTCGCCGGTAAGCGGTTCCCTTTTCTGCCGCTTTAATTCGTTCACAGCCTTAATACGTTCTGAGGTGCGGTCTGCTTCGTCCTGGGCAACGCTCAACATGATGTTGATCTTCAAACGTCCAGACGCAGTTGTTGTATCATAATCTTCCTGTATGGTCTTCCAGTCAACGTGATATTGCTCCAGAATTTCCTGGACTTTATAGTATTGTGAAATATTTCTAAACCATCTGTCCAGCTTTGTGAACGCTACCATGTCCCCCTTGCCGTCCCGTATATCGTTCAGCAGCCGTTGCAGCTCCGGACGCTTAGAGGCCGGTTTCCGGGCCGATATGCCAGCGTCGATATAAGTGTCCACAATCTTGTGTCCATTCTGCTTTGCCCATTCCTGGAGCGCAACCGCCTGAGCCTCAATAGACAGCCCATGAAGGGCCTGTTCTTCTGTGCTGACCCTGATGTATAGAAACACCCGCTTCACTTGTATTTCCTCCCATCATCATGTATAATGAGAGGGAAGTAGGCCCGTGAAAACTTACTTCCCCCATAGCCGTCTCCGGTGCTCCAACACCGGGGGCGGTTTTTATTTTATGAAATCCACAATCCACTGGATTATGATAGAAAATAAACCGTATCCGAATAAAAATCCGGTCACAACCCTTTTAAGATTGTTTGAAATATAAGCCGTTTTATATTGCATTATTCCGTCAACCGCCATTGGAATTGTAAGTAAAATCGAAACAATAATACTCTGGTTAAACAAAATGAACAGCGGTATCGAAAAAATCTCTCCGGCCATTATCCCAGTACATCTTGCGCATACAGGAAACTGATATCCAAAGGCAAAGAAGCTGCGTTCTGGCATTTGATGGCACCCCCAATATTTAGAGCACCATTCCATCAGCTTTATCCATATAGCGTCTGCACGGTTCATACTTTGAACTTATTCCCGCATTTACGGCATACCCAATAATGGGTAGTTTTTGTTTTTCCAGCACCGCAAAGTCCTAGAAGACCGCAAAAGCATAGTTTCCAAAAGCTGGCTCCCTTTCCCTGCACATCGCTTACAATTTCGAGTTCATCACTTCCGCATTTTGGACAAGTTACCTTTTTTTCTGCGTTTTCAGACATAATAATTTCTCCTCTCTATTTCTCCGCCCGTGGCGGTTATTCAATCAAAATAACTGTCGTCGCACACGCCCAGCACCAGGCCCTGGCACCGGATATCCTCACGCATGGGAATTGGATCATATTCTGGGTTATGGGAAATCAATTCCCCGTTGCCCAGCTCCTTAATCCATTGCTGTCCGGCCATAAAGAAAGCGCCAATACGCCCAACGGGGATTTCCTCTGTGGAGTGGACAAACACCAAATCGCCGTCATGGTAGGTCGGCTCCATGCTGACCCCGCTGACACGGGCGATGAAGGATGTTCCCCGTGGCGGCTCCT
>PXZU01000056.1_pt1 | contig 18165 bp, 19 predicted proteins | sample 2941351 | NCBI WGS metagenome assembly PXZU01 (sample SAMN08721892, study PRJNA434045) | Viral metagenome, whole genome shotgun sequencing project. | isolation source: viral particles isolated from 30 fecal samples collected over 86 days | host: Mus musculus | place: Germany: Kiel | collected 2017-06 | reverse complement strand
GACCGACGAAGCTGCGGCGACTACGGCTCTGGTTGTGGCGGATAAGCTGGAAACAGGAAACCTGTGTAAGACCTACTCAATCCTGACCTGGTTCAAAGGTCGTTGCGGCGGCGCTGACAGCTATCTGGTTACGCGCGGCGTAGAGTTCTCCGGCTTCACTATCGAGCAGGCTGTTAATGCTATGGTCACCGGCAGCTTCCCATTCATTGGTCTCAATCAGGAAATCCTGACAGGTCCGCCTGCGGGTTCTACCTTTACCATTAACTTCGATGCGCAGCCGTTCTCAAGCGTCGATGTTGCCGCGTTCAACGGTACGGCGAAGATGCAGCTTATTGACACCTTCACTATCACAAACGACAACAGCGCCTCTGCTCAGTACGAGCTAGGTAACTCCTCTGTTGCGTTTGTAGAGCGTGGTCGCGCAGCTAACACCTTCTCGCTGGCCGGTAAGTTGTATGACATGACGCTTCTGGAGCAGTTCCTGAATGAGGAGCAGATTGAGCTGACCTCTGTTCTGACCGGCCCGGATGGTGCTATGAGCTTCACACTGAAGCGCGCAGAGCTAACAGCAGCTACGCCAGAGGTTGGCGGCCCTGAGTCGGTAACGTTGAGTATGGAAGGGCAGGCCACAGGCAATAGTGTGATGTCTTCTATCGTGATTCAGCGTATCGCGTACTAAAAGAAAAGGCCCCTTTCGGGGCCTTATTTCAATCGTCTTGTAACAACTTAAGACAATTTGCAATTTCTTCTATAGGGTCATCTGCCTGGTTTAAAATCTCCCATACGGAGTCATCTTCTTCAACTTCATAATAATCTTTCAGCAGCTCGAAAATTACTGAATAGTTAATCTGTGATACTTTCATTTTAACATCTCCGGTGAAATAGTCAGGCGACCGACTTCGCCAAACTCTGAACTGTAGGTGATAACGTTAGCACTACGGCCGCTCATCCATCCGCCGCGCGACGCGTATGCATCCTTAGCGGCGAGTGTGCGGTGCTGCTCAACAATCATGTTACGTGATTCGACAATCTTCTGATGATGCAGGTGCCCGACGTGGGCGTAGCTGTAGACGCTGTCACCAAACGCTTTGCGAAACTTAGCAATCATGACCGGTTCAATCGCATCGAATCGTGCCTTGTGGCCGTGGTGGAAGAACAGAGTCGTTTTGCCGTGTTGCACCATCTTGTACACATCGGCAGAGGTGTCGACCAGTACGCGCGGCTCGTTGTCGTACAGCGTGCTGAACATCTCCGCCATCCAAATCATGCCCGATTCATCGTGGTTGCCTTGCACGACCAGCAGCTTCACCGTCTCATGCTTCACGAGAGCCATCTCTACGACACGACGCACCATGCGAATCATATAACGCACCAGCTTCTGGTAGCGCGTGTCTGCGTCCAGAACATGGCCAGACGCCGGTGTGACAGCGTCCAGTGAGTCGAAGTGCGCCAGGTCACCTAACAGGTTAATAACCCCTGTGCCTGCATCTGGTGCGGACTGAAAAGCCGCGTCGAACCAGCGGGCGAATAAGTCTTCAGCAATCTTCATATCCCAGTCCGCGCCGGTTTCATCTGCCCAGCTAAGCATACCCAGGTGGAAGTCGGAAACGGTGTACAGGTTGAGTAGCTTCTTATCAATACGGCGTTCGGATAACGGCACACACGGCAGCGGAACAATCTCCGAGCACATACCCTCTACGACGGCGCGCATAATCTCCAGTTGCCGTTCGTTGTCTACGTCGGTCTTGACCCACTGCAGCTTGATGTTACCCATCGCATCCGTCAGGGCACTGGTCCCTTTAACACGATACCCGTCAGGCACGATATGGCTGACGTCACGACCGTGGCCTAAACCTTTCTTAGCGAGTTTAGCGCGACGAAGGTTGACTACGCGATGAGTCATATCATACTTAGCTGCTATCTCCCTGGTAGTCATGTTTTGCGACAGACATTCCTTTAGCTGTTCGTCGGTTATTTTAGATGTGCCTGTCATTATTTGCCTCGGTATAAATAGGAAGAGTCTTATTTAACCATTAAACTGTTTTTATATCAGCAGGATTATTCGCCGTAGGTGTAACCCATACTGAACGACATGCTACTGATTGCGTTGGCTACGAAACGGTTCTTATCCACACCGCCTTTTGCACTAATAGATGACGCACCGCGGATAAGGCGGGAGGCATCGTAGTAGCTGGCGTTTTCCTTACGCATACGAACGCCGTTCTCACAGATTTTAGTGTGTTCCCGGATAAGGTCGTCGTAACCTTCTTTCTGAGCCACCGTAGACACACTATCACCGGCAACAGAGATAACCTGATTAACAACTGATTTAGCAATGGTGTCGCAGGTGGTTGCGCCGGCGCTAAACGACAAGGTAAGGATTACAGCAGTGATTACATTTTTCATTTGGTGTTCCTCGCGGGTTGATTTCAGGTAATACTATTGTATTGTTTTGATATGTGCAAGTAATTTGATAGAATAATTGTGCGCCTAGGCTCGCAACTGAAAACCGGGTGGTTCCCGGCCGGCGCAACACTCTAACCGTTAACCTGTTAACCAAAGGATAAGATAATGGATTTACAAGACTTCTTTTTCTCCAGTAAGCACGCTGCTGGTACGGTTATGCCGATTCCGCTGCCGAATGGTGAAGATTCTGGTGAGTGGCTGCGTGTAATTGGCCCGGCCTGCGACGATGGTGTTAACGCCGGCCGGAACTACAGCCGCGCCTACAACGCCATCCTGGAAGAACTTTCGCCTCTCGATGACCAGTGCAAAGTAAAAAATAACTGGACTCGGTACAACGCAGAGATGAACTGGCGGGCCGATGAACTTAATGACGTACTGGCGGCAGCTATCGTAATTGGCTGGTCGTTTGATGAGCCTTTCACTAAAGAAGGTCTGGATAATCTTCTTAAAGAATACAAAGGGTTGTCCACTATTATTGCTAAGCACTTCCACGACAGCCGGAAATCATTACAGGAAAAGTAGCGGCGCTGTACGAGTTTGTGACCTGGTGCTACGTCGAGCGTCATAAGAAACAGAAATTCGATAGCATCAGCGCCGGTCATGAAGCCTTTGCGATAGCTTTCGGACTAACCACGGCAACGCGAAAAGAAACTAAAGGGCCACAATGCCCCGCGATATTCTCTGCCGTGTTCGATAAGTACCGAAGCCTTAAGTTCGTACAGCGCGATAACGGTGAATCTCTGGTACTCTATCCACGAGACCAGCTTAAATGGCAGGACCTGGTGGCGTATAAGAACATAACCGGGGATTCGATAAGCCTGCTTGAGGCAGAACTTATCATGGGTATCGACGCAATATTTGAGGGCCGGGAAGATGGCTGATACAGCTTCGCTAGTCGCGAGGGTCAAAACTGACGGTGCAGACACGGCCGCTAAACAACTGGACGACTTCGCGACCTCAGCCGGACGCGCAGACACAGCAGCAACTAAAGCGGGCGACTCCGCTGCTAAAGCCGCGCCTAAACTTAAAGGGTTTGGCACTGGCGCACAACAGATTGGTTATCAGGTTCAGGATATGGTGGTCCAGCTACAATCCGGCACGTCTGCTTTCGTCGCCATTGGCCAGCAGGGCTCACAGCTCGCAGGCGCCTTTGGCCCTGGCGGTGCGGTTGTCGGTGCTGTGATCGCTTTGGCTGCTGCCGTTGGTGGGGTGCTGGTTAAATCCCTCGGCAACGCCGGCGTGAGCGCGGAAGAATTGCAGGCGTCGACTAAAACCCTCGATGACGTACTGCAGAAGAATAAAAACGGAACCTATGAACTGTCTGATAGCTTCGTTACTCTGGCTAACAACATTGATACTGCTTCGCAAGCACAGGCTAAATTTTATGAGGCCCAGGCCGGCACCGTAACCCAGAATGAAGCAGCTAAAGAGGCTATCACGGATTTAGTCGATTCTCTCGATACCTGGATTAACGGTTCAGCTATCGGTGCTCAGAACTCACTTGAGTTGGGTAGCGCAGCGTCTTCTCTGGCCGGTTACCTGGAGGATGTGTCAGATAAATTCGGCATCACTAATGACGAAGCTCGCACATTAGTGCCGCTGCTTGCTGCCGTCCAGAAAAATGCTTCGCCTGAAAATGTTAAAGCACTGTCTGATGAAACGGCTCGGCTGAATGATAAGTACAACGGCACTAACGCCGAGCTGGTTAAATTCAACGGCGAGTTGTTCCGTAACGTCGGTATTATGCAACAGGCGCAATCTAAAGCAGACGCGCTATCTAACTCCCAGGATAAACTGGCGGCAGCGACTAACTCCAGTACTAAGCGCCTGGCCGAGCAGAACGAACAGTTAATTAAGAACGTCCAAATCGGCAACATGGCGGATAAGCAGCGTTACGCAGCCCAGGCTGCTGCCGATAAAGAGGCTTTCGCAAAACGTGAAGGTGTGACTGAAGACCAGATTAAACAATACAATGCCGCCCGCGATGAGGAAGCGCGTCAGGATATCCAGCGCGTAACGGACACGGAGAATAAAAAAGCTGAAGCCACACAGAAAGCTGCGGATAAACGCGCTGAAAGCGAGGCTAAAGCCGCTGAACGTAAAACAGAACAGCAGAGAGCGCAGGCCTCTAACTTCCTCGACACTGTAGCCCGGCAGAACGAAGACGAACTGAAAGCTATCGACGCGCAGGAGCAGCAGAAGCTGGACCGCCTCACTGCTTTCCGTGAGCAGGGCGCTATTAACGAGCAGCAATACGAAGACACCCGCACGCAGATTATTCTGGACGCCGATACGGCCCGCCAGGAAGAACTGGATAAGCGCGAGAAAGACCGGCAGGCGAAGCAGCAGAAAGGCGACGATTTTATGGCTCAGATTATGGGCCAGAACGCCACAGAGCTGGAACTCTACGACATCCAGCAGAAGCAGAAAGAAGAAGTTGCCAAGCAGTACCGTGACCAGGGGCTAATCAGTGAGGAGGAATACCAACGGTCTCTGGTAGCCATCGCGGGTAACTATAATAAAAAGCGCAGCACCGAATACTCAGCCATGCTGGGTGAGACTACCGACAATCTGCGCACAGCTCTGGGTGAAGGCAACAAGATGTATAAAGCCTTTGCCATCGCCAATGCCATTATGAACACCTACCAGGGCGCTGTGGCCGCGTTCCAGTCGGCAGCAGCTATACCTATCGTTGGTTGGGTCGCCGCCCCCATTGCTGCCGCAGCGGCCGTTGCCGCGGGTCTGGCTAACGTCGCTAAGATTCGTTCGGCGCGTGAGCAGGGCGGTAACTTATCCGCCGGCCAGATGTCGACCATTGCCGAGCGCGGCCAGCCCGAGGTCATCATGCCCGCAGGCGCGTCGCGGGTACGAACCGCTGCGCAGATGCGCCAGATTATGGGTGAGAATGGTCGGTCAAGCAGCGGTATGCCAGACATTCAGATTGTCAACCAGACCACTGGCAAGATTGATTCGGCTACCACAGAACAGATGGATGAGGGTAAACTACGCTTAATCATCCGCGAGACTGTCAGCAGCGATTTAGGCGATAGTAACTCCTCCATATCCAAAATGCGCCGCGGCACCCGCGGTCAGCCGGGGCATTAATTATGAGTGATTTATTTTTCCCGGCTTCTCTGAAGCCGATTGTGAACAAAGGCTACTCCTCTACCCGCGGCAGCAATATCTTCCGTAACGAAGTTACCGGTGGGCTGCCGCGTCAGGGGCGGGACGTCTACTTTGAGGCTGTACCGTTCTCTGTCACTCTGGTTACGTCTGGCCTCGGGCGGCAGGCGTTCCTTAGCTTCCTGAATAACATTCACGGAGGTGCGGACTCGTTTAATATGTACCTGGATAGCGGTCTCGGTATTGCCGTACATCAGGTTATGATTACGAGCACGATTAATGAAAGCACTGATGACGGGAAGAACTGGACTATTTCTTTTACAGTGACAGCAGAGCGTACCGCAATTCAGGAAGATACCTGTCTGACGGCCAACCTGCCTGACCTGTTCGGCTGCTACGGTGACCAGCTCGGCTGCTTCCTGAAGGCTTACGGCGTAGCGCAGACAACCTTTCCGCGAATCTGGGACCCGATGCAATGACAGCCCATAGAATCTGGTTTAGCTTGGCCCGAACACGTTTAGACTTAGAAACAGCTTATCGTTTGGTTAAAAGGAGATGTCGCGATGAGTGAAGATTCAGTATTAGCAGCGTACAAGCTGAAACTGGCCTCTAACCCGGAGGGCCAGATGGACTTCGAGACAGTCGAGATTACACACTCACTGTTCTCTAAGCGGTACCTGCTGGTCGTAGGCACGACGGACCTCACGGCAACCCTGGAGACAGGCGAAACTGTCACCTTTGATGGTGTGCCGATGGAAGTTAAAGACGGGGGTAACAACAACGACATGGACCAGCAGGCGTCGTTCACGCTGCCGGATGTCGGTAATCTCTTGGATGAAGAGATGGCACGTATTCCTCTGTCTGACGAAGAATCTCCAGTGTTTACCTTCAGGGGCTTCGTCAGCACCGACCTGAGTTATCCCGCGCGCGGCCCGGTGTCGTATCTTCTCCAGTCGCTGTCTCAGAGTAAAGGTGTGTTCACTGCTGATGTCGGCGTGCCGCGCCTTAACGAGCGCCAGACAGGTATCCTGATGACTCCGCAGGAAATTCCATTACTGCGTGGGATTCTGGCGGCATGAATATTAACGACTATACCGGGTTGCCGTATGACTTTCGTAAGCGGAACTGCTGGCACCACGTCCGTAATGTGCGGGCCGATGCGGGTATTGACACTCCGGCTTTCGACGTACTATACCCCACGGCAGCACAGGACATGTTCGACTCAGGGCACGCGGATAGCAAAGGTCTGGTTAAAGTAGATGTGCCACAGGACTATGATGCCGTATTGTTAGGCTACCCCCACGGAGGACGAATCATCTGGCACTCCGGCGTATACTACAACGGTTATATCAGCCACTGTGAACGTGCAGCGAAACAGGTTAAACTTGAAACATTAACCGATATTCGTAAACGCTATCCGAGGATTGAATTTTGGCGATAATCCACCACCTGGCACGTAATGCTGAAGGCGGCTTCGACCGCAAAAAGTACCGCATGTCGCCAATGGAATTTGTTATTAAACACATTCCTGACGGTACCCCCTTTCAGATTTATATCGAGGCTATCGGTGAAGAGAACGATGTAACCGAGGACTTCGAGTCGCTGAAAGAGGACGCAGAGTTTTTCGTCGTTGAGTCTGTCGGCGGTGGTTTCGCGGATAGCTTTGCTTTCAAACTGTTCGTCGACCCGTTAGGTGTAACTAAGTTCATCCAGAAGCTGATTAGCCCACAGGCGGCAACGTCAGGCATTGCCACTAACCAGCAGGGGCAAAGTCCGAACAACAGCCTTACAGACCGTTCCAATAAGCCGCGGCCATATGAGCGCACCTATGACATCTGCGGAACTGTGCAGAGTATCCCAAACGACTTGATGAATACATATAAAAGATACGATAGCGGCGGTAATATTATTGAGTACGGATATTACGATGTTGGCCGCGGTCCTCTTGACACCCCCATTTCAGGCATCACCGACGGCGACACTTTACTGGCCGACATTGGCGGCTCTTCGGCTGCCGTGTACGCGCCTTTTACTTCTCCTAATAGCGGCCACGCTCCGCAGGTGCAGATTGGTGCGCCAATCACTGATGGCCTGTATATTACCGTGGCGTCTAATGAGGTCGACGGTGCTGAACTGAAAGCGCCTAACGATATTCAGTCCAATATTGGCGACATAGCACATGTGACCCGTAGTGGGTTTTTTGGGACCATAGTTGACGCCTCGGGTGATGCTGGCTTTAGTGACTATCTGACGCCCGGCATGACTGCTAACCTTACTAATATTAAAACAGCAGCAGGCGCGGACCTTAGCGGCTGGTATACGGTGATATCGGTTAGCGAGGTTGATATCACCATTGATGTCGGACCGGCTTTAGACCGCTGGGGTGTGGTTGGCTCTTCTCCCGTTGAGCTTAAGGCCGCAGACGACGCTACCGTTGGCCCTCTTGACACCCAGAACGCGGTGTATACTGACTGGTTCTCTATGCGCAGCATTAAGACAACACGCGTAGTTGCTAACTTCGGCGCAAACAGCGGCATGTACAAAGACAGCGGCAATTCAAAGCAACGAGCTTCAGTCAGTATCCTGCTTGAGTACCAGTTACTTGATGATGACGGCGTGCCCTACGGTGGGGTCATGTCTGTTACAGGTACTGCCTCTGGACGGTCAACCGACCAGACAGGCGTAACTATCATCGGTCAGTTGCCGATTGCTTCCGCCTTTCGTGCGCGGGCTAAAAGGACTACATTTAAAGATGTGGATTTCAACGGCCAGGTAGTAGACGACCTGACTTTTGACAACCTGTACGGGCAGAGCGTCGACTATACCGCGCACTACGGCAACCGCACTACGATACATACGGCACGTCGTCAGACGCCGCGCGCGACGTCTATCAAAGCCCCTAAGCTGGCTTTGATTGTTACAGAAAGAATTTATCGATATTTAGGTAACGGACTATTTGATAGTGCGCTATCTAATAACACACAAGCCATACAGTCACTGATACGGCTGTTACGAGACACGACGTGCGGCAACTTAAACCTTACAGTTGATAATATGGACCGTCTTCTTGCGGTCCAGGAAGAGGTTGAAAGCTATTTTGGCGCTGCTGAGGCGGGGATGTTCTGTTACACATTTGACTCTTATGACGCAACGATGCAGGACATTATTAGCATCATAAGCGACGCTATATTCTGTAAGCCCTATCGGGAGGGTAGTGCCATTCTTCTGGACTTCGACAGGCCTCGCCTTGGGCCCGAAATGGTGTTTACGCACCGCAGCAAAGCCCCAGGCGAAAAGTGGACACGTAATTTCAACACCAAGGACCGGTACGACTCACTTAAATTTAGCTACATCGACCCACGAACAAACATTAAAGAAACGATTACTATTCCGGAGTCCGGCGGCCTTAAAACTGAAACGTATGACTCTAAAGGAATCCGGAACTACAAGCAGGCCTATTGGGCCGCGTACCGTCGCTATCAGCGCAACCTGTTAAACCGTGTCGCCGTTGAGTTTACGGGTATGGAGGAAGGTATCTTTGCGCGCCCAGGACGCGCGATAAGCGTCGTTAAAGGTTCTCGTGTATCGCCGTTCGATGGGTACGTGGTTGCGGTTGACGGGCTGACGCTGGTGCTTTCCCAGAATGTAGAGTTTACTCAGGGTGATGAGCACTCGTTAATACTGAAGAAGCGAGACGGGTCTGTCCAAAGCGTGGGCGTAGTCAAAGGCCATAACGACCGCACAGTAATAATGACGGCCGCACCCCAGGAGGCTATCTACACCGGCAACAGTGCGCTTAAAACAGAATTTTCATTTGGTAACGAAGAAAGGCATAATGCTCAGATGCTGGTTGTTTCCACTGTTGAACCTGGAAGCGACAGAACAGTTAAGATTACAGGGTATAACTACACTGATGAATATTACGCCTATGATGGGGTATCGCCGTTTGGCCGCGCGTTCTCCGAAGGATTTAACAGCGGCTTTCAGTAAGAGGATATAACATGGCTAGCGGATGCGGTGACGTACTGTCACTACAGGACCTTAAAACGGCCCGATTACATCAAATCTTCGAAGCAGAAGTAATCACCGGCAAAGCTGGAGGCGTACCGTCGGGGGCTGATATTGATTTTGCAACCAACCCGGTTACCGGACAGACGCAGAAAACCCTCCCGGCAATCATGCGCGATGTCGGTTTCGAACCGGCGTCCTTCGATTTCACAACGGGCGGTACACTCACTACGAACAACCGGGATAAATCTGTACTCTGGCCATCTGCGGGCGGAGGCGACGGCGATTACTACTACTGGCAGGGCACGCTGCCGAAGGTCATCCCCGCGGGTTCTTCCCCGTCGTCAACTGGTGGTATTGCTCCCGGTGCGTGGCGTCCGGTCGGGGATATTACCCTGCGAGGGCAGTTACTGTCGCCCGCAGACAACTTTGGAGACGCACTCGTCACCACACGGCAACCTGTTACCGGTGCTGTTGCCAGAACGTTGCACAGTAAAAATACTGACGTTCTTACATATGAAGATTTCGGCGCTAAGGGGGATGGTGTTACCGATGATACTGCCGCTCTTCAGGCGGCGGTGCTGAGTGGGGTTAAGACTGTCTGTAGTTCGGTATTCCCTGCAAAAAAGAACTATAAGATTTCCGCGGCGATTAATGTCACGTCTCAGATTGAGTTGAATTTCGACCGTTCTGAAATCATGCAGACTGTGGACGCTCCGCATTTCCGTATCGGCTTCGGCAACAGTCAGGTTAACTCGCCTATGATTATCGGTGCGACCATGACCAACACTGTCGCCACCACCCAGCAGCAGATTGTGGCTCAGAACGTCGGACTGATGACTATTAAAAATGCCTACTGCTATGGTAATAACAAAGCGTTTGGCTTTATCCGACTCAACAACACTATCGTAACCAACATCATCGACTGTACGTCAACCGGCACGACCGGTAAAGATATTCATCTGGTCGGTCTTGGTAATGGCGCGCTAAAAACATTCGACACGACTATTAGTGGCGGACGTTTTGAACGGGGAGTTACCGGTATGAGCCTGGGTGATTATGTCGAAGGCGTATTTGTCCGGGCTGCCGTGTTCTATTCTTACTCTAAAGTGCATCTTGAGGTCGGCGCGAGTTCTACCGCGAAAGCGATTTCTCTTATGTTTGATAGTGTCAACTTCGATTCACCAGCGAATGACAACTTTATATATCTGGACAACGTACAAGCGGCGCAGTTCAATAGCTGTTGGTTCTCTGGGCAGAATACCACCTATGCTATCAATATCGGACCTGGCGCAGATACCGTGCTAATCGACGGTGCTCAGGCCTACATAAATAACGCGTTTCTGCTGGACGCAGGTATCGGGACGATGCTAACCGGCAGCACAATCAACGGCGGTACAGTGCCTGTGCAGTTTGGTACCACAGCTAACTTTACGACTATCACCGGAAACACATTCCGTAGCAGTACTTCGGCTTGTATCCTGGTAGATAATCACGTGGGCCAACTTCACATTTCGAGCAACTTTTTCCGGTCACAATCTGGCGACGGTATTGGTGGCGCAGAAAAACCAGGAATGGTGTTTGAGAACAATAAAGGGGACAAAGCTCGCGGTGCTACTACGGCGACTTTTGCAGGGGCTACATCACCGCTCACCCTGACAGTCGGCGCAAGGTCGGAGAACATAACCCTGATTGGCGGCTCTATTACCAGCGTTGTGGTTAACACAGTTCAGGTATGGCCGCTAGCGGGCAGCACCTATGCAAAAGGGAGTCTGGGTCTGGGAGTTCTCCCGCCGGGTAGCGTTGTCGTGCTTACGTTCAACACTGCGGATGCTCCCTGGCTTATGCGAGTTAAACAATAAAACTAAGGCCCCTTCCGGGGCCTTTTCTTTGAGTCTCAAGATTCCTCTGTGATACATTCCGCCAGCAACGCGGTATACGCTATCAGGTCAACAAATGTATCCGTAATATCGCCTCCGTTTTCCCTCTGCCGTTTCAGCCGCACTTCCTTCAAACAAATCATAAAGCGCCACGCGTCCTCTTCGGACAGCACCTTATCCGTGTGCCAGTTGAACAGATTAGCAATATCGGCAGCACTGCGCTCCTGTGCACGGTCGTAGCCGTTCTGCTTGCCTCTCAGTTCCAGTGTGGCGATAGCGGCCTGTAATGCGTCCTGTGCTTTCATTCTACGTCTCCTGCGATAATGCGGTTCAGTTCCTGGATAACTGCATTCGCCGCGTCGCGCTGCTGCCGTACGGTTTCGGTCTGTTCTTCCAGTTCTTTAATCCGGCGCATGTAGGTGAGACGCTCGGCGAGCAGTCGTTTTAGTGATGTAGTTGTTGGTGATTTCATAGTTTTAACCCTTCTTCTGTTTGCAATAATTCATTAAAAGTTGCTGGACGTCTTCTTTGCCCTCTACGCGGGCCTGTACAACCTGGTCAAGCGTGCCCTCAGCCTGTATCTGGTAGACGAAAACCGGCCGCGGATGTCCGGCCTGATGCTGACGCACTGGACCGATACGCTCAATAATCTGCGCATAGTGCTCGTAGTTCCATGTCAGCGAGAAGAAGCAGAGGTGGTGCCCTCCGTCCTGTAAATTCAAACCGTGGCCGGCTGACGCCGGATGCACGCATAACATCGGCAACTCTCCGCGGTTCCACGCTTCAATCTGCTTGTTACCCTTAGCGCCTTTAGCCAGCGCAACTGCTTCAGGGAACTTCTTCAGGATGCGTGCCAGGTCGTGTTGGTACTGATAAGCCACAAGCAGCGGAGCGCCATTCAGTTCGTCGTAGATGGACTCCAGCGCGTCCAGCTTAGCGTTGTGCACCAGCTCCCAGTCGCGGCTAGCTCCACCGTCGTCACCGGTCACGTAGACCGCGCCGCCCGCTATCTGCAAACACTTGGCCGTGCGTGCTGCCGCGTTGGCCGCTTCGACTTCTCCGGCTTCGAGCTGGGCGAAAAGTTCCTTCTCCATCTGGTCGTAGATTTTACGGGCCTTAGACGGCAGCGGCACAACCACCGGCACCACGACAGGCTTATCGCAACCGAAGTATTCTGCGGCGTCGACGGTTAGTGAGATATCAGCAATCTTCTGATGAATCTCATCGTCTGCACCAGAGCGAGGCTTGTACGATTTAGCTGCGTGATGAGTGCCTTCCTGCACACCGACGAACCAGCGGTCGGTGAATGCTTGATAGCTGCTGCCGAGGCGCTGTCCTGCGTCAAGGAACCATACCTGCCCCCACAGGTCCTTCAGGCCGTTTGGCGCGGGCGTACCGGTGAGGTTGATGAATCGCTTAATCTTCTTGTGCGCCACCTTGCCGAGTGCCCGTGCGCGCTTGCTGCCGCCTTTGCTGCGGAACGACTTCAGCTTGGTTGACTCATCGGCAACGATAACCGTGAACGGCCAGCGGTCGCCCCAGAACTCAACAAGCCATTCCAGGATGTCGTAGTTGCAGCAGACCACGTTAGCATCGTCGTTCAACATCACGTCTTCACGATACTGCCGACTGCCGGTGCCATCCACGACACGCAACGCGGGGAACTGCCAGCGTGCCTGCTCAGCCGGCCAGGTACCGGATGCAACGCGTAATGGTGCCAGTACTAACACACGGTCGCCACTCCAGTTCTCCTGGTCCCAGTCGTCGAGCATTCCGGACTGATACATCTTGTTCAGTGACCAGAGCACACTGCCCGTTTTACCGGAGCCCATGGTAGCGAAAACATTCGCTCGTGGGTGCTTCAGAATATGTGCAGTAATGAGCCGTTGATAGGGCCTGCGTTCAAAGTTCATTTATTTGCCTCATAAACGGCAGCCGCAAAACCTCGCGGTGTCAAAGACCGTAACTGTTTAGTCTTCGCTGATTTGCCGCCGAGATAAGCCCAACCCCAGAACTTGCCGATATGCGAGACCGGTTTCTTTTCGGGCATGACGAAGCTATTTCCTGTCCAGAGACAAGTTTTCTTTGTGTAGGCGTCCCGAGCAGGCATACGCGGATGATAGCTTTCTTCGAGACCAGTCATATAACCGCCATATTCAAACGGATTAAAGTACTCGTCGGGTTTGCGCCAGTAGGTTGAGAGTTTTCCAACTGGGTTTTCAACCATCCAAGGACATCCGAAAACGTTACCAAGTCTTTCTGCTACTTTTGCCGTTGCTACTGCGCCACGAATCTGCATAGTTGAGCGGTCGTGCTTCTCGCCGCTTCCGGCAAGTTCAGTGCAGGACGGGAAAGCGAAAATTATATCCGGCGAAGGATAATCACTGAAATCGGAATCAGGAGTGATAAATTTATTCACGTAAATGATATTCGGGTGACGCATCTTAATGTGGTATTCGCCGTGGTCCGCTTCGTCTGCATTGAAACAATAAACCGGGTGCCCCGCTTCAGCCCACGGCAAGCCCATAATCCCTGAACCATCGAACAACGACCAGATTACTCGCATGGAAATAACTCCTTCACCAGTTCGTCCACCTGTTGCCGAGTGCCGATAACTCGCACATCCGCACCTACAGCCCGCATACGTTCGTGTTCTCTGAGCTGGTGCGGCTCCGGCTCAGTGTTCTCATCGCGCTTGTATTCGATGAATAGTATTTTCGGGTTAAGCAAGGCTAGCGGGCGTTCTCCATAGCGGCGCATCGGCACAAGCACCAGATGGTCAGGACATCCGCGTCTTCCTTCGTAGGAAATCTTGCGCACCAGACAGCCGCGCTTCTTGAGTTGCTCTTGGCCGTACTTCTGGATGGCACCTTCAGGTGTTGTCATGGGTTGATTCCTTCTTGTAGTGCTTCTGCACCTTATCGAAAATACGGTCTACCAGATACGCCAGAGGCTCGTCGTTATCCGATGTGACCACAACACCGGCATTATCCAGGATTGACCAGGCACAGTGCACAGCTTCATGCGCCAGCGTGCTTTCGGAATACTTGATAAAGACGATACAGAAGCCAATTTTACGCTCCCAGAAAAAGGCGTCATAGCCTCTGAAGTCGCGTGATACGGTCGATGGGTCTGCCTTGTGGAAATCCTCAAGCGAGAAGAACACACGGACGCGGCCAGCGAACAGAGGTACTTTAAAGAGTAGTGGTTTCATATAAACCTCATAGAGAAAAGGTGACAGCACTGATACTAGCACTGTCACCTTAGTAATACAACACTATTTAGCTAACTGGCTTGCTGCCGTGGTTCTCGTGGAAGCCGAATCTTATCTCGGCTGATTTCCTCACGCAGACGGCATCAAATAGGTTTTTGTGATTCCCCAAGAAATTGTGCTTTTTGTGTGCAACTATCTGGGCAGTCCATTTACCATTTCTGTTGTTCCAATATACACCCGTTACCCCGGACGAATTATCCGCTCTTTTAGACGCGTTCTGATTGTTCTGGGTTCGTGTTACCTTGCGCAAATTAAATGCACTGTTGTCTGCTAACACATGATTGATATGGTCTACTTCATCCGTATCCAACAAGGGCTCTCCGGAGTTAGCCATACACCAGGCGATACGATTGGCTCTATAGCTTTTTCCGTTCAGCCAGACGCAAATGTAACCTCTCTTGCTCGGGCTACCTGCCACATCTCCGGCTCGGACCTTGCCATATTTAGGTCTGTTTTTCCAGATAAGTAGGCCGGTATCCGGCTCATAAATAAAATAATCACCCCAGTTAATATCACTTAGCATAACGCATTAACTCCTCACCTTCAGCAGCTAAAGGAAAACCCTTCGCCCACGATGGTAGTCGGCACATAAGGTCTACCAGCTTATTAACAGAATATTCTTCTGTGTTTGGGACTTCACACACCTGTTCATCATGCACATGAAGCACAATGTCCCATCCGGCGCTATCGACAGTAACTAATGAATACGCCAGCAGGTCACGACACAGCGCCTGTGTGATGTTTTCCGACAGCTTGCCGCCGTAGGTATACTGCTTACCCCACTGCCGTGTAGTCTGGTTCTCGCCCATGTAGCGGATGCGCTCGCGGTACTCAACACGGTCGTCATCCTCTTCAACGGATTTTTCGACAGATATCCCGATACCGGGATAAGAAAGAATACGCCCAGACGGCAGCTCCACTTTCAACCACCATCCCGGCTTACGCTCGGTACCGGTTCGGGTGATACGGATAGCCCGGTCGCCATTCTCCCGCACGGCGGCGCCGGCCCAGAACTCTTCGCCTGGATTCTTAATGGCGTTCATTGCCGCCGCTTCGAGGTCAGTCCAGAATCGACAGGTTGCCGGGTGTGACTCGCGCCACATACGTTTGATGCTGTCACACGTCAACCACACATTCTTCGGCAGGTCGTAGGACGGTCGGTCTGGCTTCTGGTCGTTAAAGCCTCGCTTGTTCTTCTCCTGGATGCGCGCGTACTCATAGCCTCTTTTAGCCGCAGCCCAGATGTGTTCCGGGAATGTGCCTTTCATCACATCAGCCATCTCGTATAGATTCAGACCGAGGTTCTTAGCGAATGTCAGGAACGCTGCGACGCCGCCGCCGTAGCCGAGGCCTAGTTCACAGGCTTTACCTATCTGTCTGATATCATTACGGTTTTCTTTAATATAGTCCGGCTCAAGTCCGAACATCTTACCGGCAGTAACACAGTAGATATCAAGCCCGGAACGGAAAGTGTCGAGCGCAACTGTCTCCCCGGCAGCCCAGGCGAGACCGCGGCCTTCAACGTTGGAATAGTCGGCGACAACCAGTTTATTGCCAGGGCCGGGAATAATGCACCCCCGCACAGTAGATGCTGTAAGTTTGCTGACGTCGTACAACCAATGCGCCCGCCCGTTTAACAGCATATCGATGCCGAAGGACAGTGGGTGTAACTCACGCCACCAGGCGGCATCTGACATGCCCTCTGGTCGGACTTTCTTTTTCTTATTCTTTGGGTCATCGCTGAAATAGCCCCGAGCCAGGTTCTGCGGCTGAAAACCTTTTCCGGCCCAGCGCAATGTGCGTTTAGCGCCACCATACTGCAGGCACCCGCGCCGCCGGCCATCATTACTAAGACCCAACAGCAGCGGGTTGTATTTAGTCGATGCCGTAGAGCTAGCGCCGAGACGCATTTCGATAATAGACCGGGCGTCATCCGGCAAATCATCATCCGCCAGCAGGTCATTAAGCGTAGACTTCTGCGCGTTGAGGATTTCAAAATGCTTTGCGCCAAACCAATCGTATTCACCTAAATCGTGTTCTGGCGGCGCGGGGTTGGCAAGTTCGCGCAGCGTCGGGAGGAACTGTGCCCCAGTCAGGCCAGCGCCGTACTTCTCATTAGCTTCAGCCTGTAGCTCAATCTTATGCTGCTTAACCGCATCAATAGCCGCGTTGGCTAACGCGGTATCGACGAAGAAGCCACGGTCGTTAATACGCTGGTCTACCGCCAGGACAGTGTTCTCGAACTCAATATTTCCCCAATCTGGCAGCGCGGTGAATACTTCACGCATCGACGTAATATCTGATTTAGCGTACTGGATGAAAGCTTTCCACTCTTCAGGATGCGTGGATGCGTCGTAGCGACGAATCTTATAGTTCTTGGGTGTAGGCTTACAGAATCGTTGTATGAGCGCTTTACCCCGCTTGTCTTTGGCGTTCTCTTCGGCAATCTGCAGTACTTCACATTGCATAGCCAGGCTGCCGGGGAGTGAATGGCGGAATGCGCATACCATCGTGTCGATGATATCGCGCGGGTCTATCTCGAAACCCCAGCAGTTACGTAGAAGCAGCCGGTCAAATAAAAGGTAGTTTGCCCCGATTAATTTAGGGTTGCCTTTCTTACCGGGCTTGCGTTGAAGATAGCGTAAAAGGTCTCGAAGTTCCGACGGTATTTTACCCCCGGCAGTGGCGTCGTAGGCTTCTACGGTTTCGTCGCCAAAGGCATAGGTAGTGAGCAGAATCTCGGTGGATTTATGTTCGCTGTACGCGTAAGAGCCGACGCGTTTAAGGTCAGCTTCTGAAAAAGATTCGTGGTCGATAAAGACATCATCGGGGGTGTATATCATGGTTAATCCCTACTTAAAGAAAAGCCCGCACGCGGCGGGCTCTGGGTGCCATTAGGGCTTATTCTTCGTCGTCTTCATAGTTGCGACGCTTTTTGCGAGGACGCTCTTCTTCCTCTTCGTCGTCTTCAACCGGACGACGTTTAGCTTTGCGCGGTGCCTCGTCTTCATCATCGCCCAGGTCGTCATCGGTAGCAACCTCACCGGCACCACCGAACGCGTCTCCGTCTGCGCGGAACCGAATACCTAAAGCCGAAACAAGCAAGCATTTGTACTCAGCGTACCAGTAAACATCAACACTGACGTTAGCGAAACAGCCGCCGTAAACTTCCTTACCTTCGATTTCGTCGCCGTCAACGGTCAAACCTTTTACTGCTTTCTGTGACGGTGAAGCCTGTTTTTCACCTAAGGAAGTCTGCACGTTAGACAAAAACTTATGTGAAGTAGCCTTGAAATATAAACCTTTCTCAAGTCCTTCAATTGGCTTATCGCGTTCGGATAAGTCGCGTACCGCGCATTTATCCGCGTGATTGCCAAAGCCGTAATTGCGGCCCATCCATTTTTCTGCTGCGGC
>PXZU01000053.1_pt1 | contig 18383 bp, 17 predicted proteins | sample 2941351 | NCBI WGS metagenome assembly PXZU01 (sample SAMN08721892, study PRJNA434045) | Viral metagenome, whole genome shotgun sequencing project. | isolation source: viral particles isolated from 30 fecal samples collected over 86 days | host: Mus musculus | place: Germany: Kiel | collected 2017-06 | reverse complement strand
AGATATTTCATCTTTCGCCATTGCCGGTTCGCTGATTATTTTTGTAATGGCTCTTGAAATGATTCTGGATATTGAAATTTTCAAAAATGCTCCCGATTCCCCCAAAGAAGCAACCTTTGTTCCGGTTGTCTTCCCGCTGATTGCCGGAGCCGGCGCATTAACCACCCTGCTTTCCATCCGTTCGCAATATGCCAATATCAATATTATCCTTGCCGTACTGCTGAACGTCTTGTGGGTTTATATTGTTTTAAGGCTCACCCGGAAAATTGATAAATTTTTGGGCGCAGGCACAATTTATATGCTGCAAAAATTCTTTGGCATTATCCTGCTTGCCATCTCGGTTAAATTATTCACCCATAACTTAGCCATCCTGATGAAAAGCTAAATCATAATTCAGGCATTCCGATGCGGCCGAGCAAAGGCAATTTTACAGCCGGCCGCCGGATGTCAATTCCAAAACTTAATCCTAAAACATTAAATTCCAAACCTTCATACCAGCCTAAGATAACCCCGAGCAATCCATAGAGCGAAAACTGAAAACCGCTCTTGCTTTCACTGACTGCAAAAAGTTTGTTCCCCACAAGCCAGTCTTTACCGATGGCTAACGGCGGCAAGGTCATCTTCAACTGCGGCACATTTCTGATAATATAAGAAATAAAGGTATTGCTGTTTGGCCCGGGCCATGCGCGATATTCTTTGGCATAAGGATAATCAGCCACAGCTTTTTCAATAGCAGGAATTGCCTCTTGGGCTTCTTTTCCGCGCACCTCGCCAATCAGCATAGGCTCAGCCCCATACCAGCGGCGGTCAGGAACATCATTTGACACTGAAACAGCAGGCAGCCCCCGGCGCAAATACCAGCCCATAACTTGATAAATCGTATATTTATCAGCATTTTCAGGCTTAACGGCTATCCAGCTGTGAACAGCAAAAGCACCACGCCAGCTATACGTCCGCGCCGCATAAACCTGAACCACAGCCTCTGCGGTTTTGCTTGGCAAGGGCGCCAGCCCGACACTGCTCCTGTCAGCAAAACGCCAATCCGTACTGCGTATTGTCATCATTAATATCCATATCAAACAAGCCGCCCATAAACCGATAACGGCCTTTTGTTTTCGGGTATAGTCTTTTAACACCTATTTTCTGCCTTTGCTTTTAATAGCCAGCAGTGGAATAAATCCGCCCAAATAATACCTCCGCCAGATCGGCAGATTTTTCACTTTCATAAGAGGTATAATATTAAACAACTTAAATATTTCAACCTCGCCTTTGATAATTTTCTTTCCCAAAGGCAGACAACCAAACAAATAAAATTGTTTAATTTGCTTTCTGGGCGCACGAACCTTGCCGGGCTGTTTCAGGCAGGATTTCAAATACCCGTATCCTTTCTTTCGCTCAACCTCAATCACTCTCCCGATTGCTTCATAACCCATCTCCCCGCTGTCCAAAGAATAGCCATCAAGCGTTTCCACCAACCGGCTGCGCAACCCTAAGATACCTAACAGATTCTCCAAACGGGAAACACCGCGCTCCGAATTAACCACACAGGTAAACGGCCGCTTAAAAAGCACGGAAAAACAAACGCAATGGAAAGAATCAGTCAGCACATATTCGGCATTTTGCAACAATCTAAGCCATTCGCCGACCGGACGGCATAAAACAGTTTCTTTTCCACCGATAATTTTCTTTTCACCATAAATATCGACAACATTCCAGCCTTTTTCTTTTGCCAGACGCTCTATTTCTCTGTTTGTTTCTGCCGTTTCATCCAAAATCATCTTAGCCACATACGGCTTATCCGCCGGCAGCTTTTCACCTTTCATTACAGGCTCATAATCTTCCGCACTTAACAGCAAAGTCGGATCAATTACCCGAACGGCTTCAGCGCCAAACATATCCCGACAAATGTCAATGCCGGATTCTTCCCGAACAGATATGCCGTTAAAACGCCGCAGATTCTCGCGGACAATTTCCGTTGCTTCGTCCGTCCCTTCCCAATAATCTAACCCCAAACTCGCGGCATATGAAAACAGCGTCTTATGCGGAGCGGCAAAAGCCAGCAAAAATTCTTTCAAAGACCGAAAAACATATCGAAAACGCCAAACCTGATCACTGCCGGTCACAAAAGTATCAAATTTAGCATTCAGCTGAACCAAATCATCGGCATCATAACAAGGCTTTGTCCGTTTCAAAAATTTGTTACGAAACTTTTCAAAATTCTTGTTTTCTGCCTTTTCCCGAAAATAAGCTTTGCTGAACAGCTTCGGCTTTTTCAATTGGCGATAATCAATAATTGTCGCTCTGCTGCCACAGCGTTCTATTGCAGTCTGCAAAGCATAAGCTACCAAACAAGCCCCAAAATTCGGACTATGCTGCAAATTCAAAATCCCTACCTTGCGACGGACAGGCATTGCCGGCGGCATATATTTCTGTTGCAAAAACGGCCAGCTCTGCCCGGCTTTGTAATCCTCAAAAAAAGCTTCCCTTTGCGGAGATGGCACTGAGCTATGCGTAAAAGTCGGATTCGCAGCTATCGCACTCACCTCCGGCACGCGTTCCGCCAAAGCATAACGTGACCGCAAAGCCTCAAACATCAGCTTGCCTTGGGGCGAGTTTAGTAAAACCAGCGATGTCCCTTTATCATCATCACATTTGGGGCGAAAAACATTAATCCCCCAAAAATCGCCAAGCGTTAAATCCCCCATCCGCTGACAGCCGATGAACTGGCATTCGGCACAACTCGGCCGCAGAAATAGATTGCTCAAGAAGCCTTTCATATAAGAATTTTCATCCAAGGTTTCATGCACGTTGTCACCAACGACCAAACTAAACTGCTTCCAGCCTTTGTCTTTGTTTCGAAACTCAATCCGGCAGTTTTCATCTGCGCCCAGGCTTTCCAAATATCGTTGAAAAACACCGGGAGAAGGCACGCCATGACATAACACGTCAACCGTCAGCAAATTGTCATGGTTACCACCCAGAAAAGCATATAACCCGGCAACTTGACAAGGCGTTCCCGAGAACAAAACCTGCCGCTCGTTTCGCAAATCTGCCCGCACCTGCCCCAGCATTGTGCCGATGTCGCTTTGCACATACTTAGAGCCCATTAAAGCTCCCAGTTCCTCCACATTTTCCACACGAATATGACGCAGATGATTCGCTTCATCAAATGCCGCACCGTAAACGACACCGCCTTCAGCGATAATTTCTTCTGCCAATATCCGAAACATCCCGCCGGATGAACTTTTCTGCCGAACGGTATCATCCTTATTCCAAACAGCATAAAATTCCGGGAATTTGCTATGCGCAACCGGACGCCCCGTCAATGCCGGACAGACTTTCTCACATTTGCCGCAGTTAACACAGGCTTGCTCGTCAATCTGCGGAAATTTAAAGCCTTCCTCATTTTCCACCATTGTAATCGCCCGCACCGGACAAATATTAAAACAGGCATGACACCCCACACACCGGCTGGGAGATACAGCATCAACAGTCATTAGCAGTCCTCAAAAAATAGGAATTAAAATCTATACAAAAATTATAATCATTGATATCAACCATTCAATCAATTTCTTTTATTTTCGGAACTCCTGTTGATTAAACACCATATTCATTGACGCAATCTCAGATATCAAGTACACCACATATAAGGAATAACTTCTAACCGGACTGTTTATGCTATGGAAAAAATCAGCAACCTCTTCACCAATCACCCTGTTCTGCCAGAATCCGTTATGTGGATTGTATTTGGCATTGCCGTCATTGTTTTGTTGCTATGGGACTTATTGTTTTTTAACCGCAAGAATGAAGTCCCTAACTTCATGCACACGCTTATTCTCTGCATCGTCTATATTCTGGCGGCCTGTGTATTTGGCATCTTTGTCATGTATGAAGAGGGCGTAGACAAAGGCTTATTGTTCTTTACCGGTTTTCTGGTTGAAAAAAGCTTATCACTGGATAACGTCTTCATCATTTCCTTGATTTTTACATCGCTGCAAATTCCCCGGATGTACCAACACCGCGTACTGTTTTGGGGCATTCTCGGCGCTTTGCTTATGCGCGGTTTGCTGATTTTTATCGGCGATGCCTTAATCCGAGAATTCCACTGGGTTCTGTACCTGTTTTCCGCATTCCTGTTCTACACCGGTATAAAAATGGTTCTGCCTTCATCTGAGGAGGAAACCCCGCTTCGCGATACCAGACTTTATAAAATTATTTCCAAATATTTTCATGTCACCTCCGAGCTCCACGGCGAACACTTTGTGGTTAAACAAAACGGCCGCCATTATATTACGCCGCTGTTTTTCGCTTTGCTGATTGTCGAAACCATGGACGTTATTTTTGCCTTGGACAGCATTCCGGCTATTTTCTTGATTACGCAGGATATTTTCATCATTTACACCAGCAATATTTTTGCCATCCTCGGCTTGCGCGCACTTTATTTCCTGCTGGAAGCCGCCGTCTGCCGCTTTGTTTACCTTAAGCAGGCCTTATCAGTCATCCTGATATTCATCGGCAGCAAAATCTTTCTGCCTCACTTGGGCGTAGAAATTGAGCCTTGGCACTCGCTGACAATAACTTTTACCATTATTTTTATTGGTATCGGCGCGTCCCTGCTCTCCAAACGTTGCAATAAAAACTAAAAAAAATCCCGGAACTATCCGGGATTTTTTTCAAACATTATCTTTTCAATAAACTTAAAAACTTCTTTTGAAAACTCTCCGGCGTACCGTAATTTTCATATTGTTGCCGAGAAAAACATCCCATTTCCGACAAACTATCCCGACAATCAATCATCTGCATGATCATCTGACTCAACGATTCAGAATTTTCATTTTCAAAAACAAAACCATTCTTTCCCGGAACAACCAAAAACTTCGCCCCGACATGGGAACTGACAATAAGAGGGCGGTAAGCCATACAAGCCTCTAAAGCCACCAAGGAAAAAGATTCGTCTCGTGAGGCAACTAATATAACATCTTTATCACGGTAAAACTGCCCCAATCCCTCACCATGTTTTGGAGCTTCCCAAACAACTTCAGTCATAGAAGCACTTTTTTCCAATAACATTTGAGCATAATCACTATCTTGTCGACCGGCAATATGCACTTCAAGCTGTTGACGATAATTTTCAGGGAGCTTTGCCAAGGCCTCTAAAACAATATCTTGCCCTTTTATTGAGCAAACAGCCCCTAACATTCCCAAACGAATTTTTTTCTGCGGTAATTTAGCCTTTACGCCCCATGCTTCGGCAATATCTTCCTTCGCCGGAGAAATAACGTCAACCTCGGAATTATATTTTACAACAACATCACGCGCATACTCACTGACAACCGCTACTTTCTTTGCCGAACGTAAGGTTTCCTCCAAATCCGGACGAATTTTTTTCTTACGAAAGCGGGAAATATAGTCATCCTCAATCACCCGCCCTTCATGAATCCACCATAAGACACTTACGCCCTTCAGCAAATTAACCGCCGGATATGCCACCACCGTATTAGCTACCGCATAATCACAACCGGCGGCAAATTCATTCAGCAAAGCGGCATTATCGCGAAATGCGGGATGAGAAAACACCGGAATCCCTAAAGCTTCAAATTCCTGACGCAGCGGCCCATCCAGATAAGACAGCACCCGCACCTGTCCGCCATCGGCCAAAATTGCTGCCGCAGCAGACAAAAGCATCAACGGCGCGCCGGTTGCCGATAATTCATGGCTAACCAACACAACCCTATAAGCCGCAGTTTTCTGTTTATCTTCGGCCAACTGCAAGCGGAAAAGCTGCAGATTCTTACGATTCTGCAGCCAGTTTTTTAACTTTTTGATTTTCCTGCTTAGCATGGTTCTCTCTGATTACGCTGCTTTCCGCCCTTTCAGATTATTGAGATACCAATCAACGGTTTTAACAATACCGCTGGCAAAATTTTCATCAGCTTTCCACCCCAATTCTGTTGTCAGCTTGGTCGCGTCAATCGCATAGCGGCGGTCATGCCCCGGACGATCTTTGACAAACACCACCAAATCTTTATACGAACCACCGGATTTCTTCGGCATTTTTTCATCCAGAATGGAACAAATAGCATCCACAATTTCCAGATTATTCTTTTCATTATGGCCGCCGACATTGTAAGTTTCGCCTGTTTTTCCGGTATGGAAAATCAAATCAATCGCCTTACAATGATCCAACACATATAACCAATCCCGAACATTCTTGCCATCACCATAAATCGGAATATTTTTTTCTTCCAAACAATTAGAAATAATCTTCGGAATTAATTTTTCCGGGTGCTGCTTCGGACCATAGTTATTTGAACAGTTGGAAATCGTTACATTCATACCATAAGTACGATGATAAGCCTTAACAATCATATCCGAACTGGCTTTGGAAGCAGAATAAGGAGAGCTCGGGTCATAAGGCGTTGTTTCAAAGAAGAAACCGGTATCCCCCAAAGCGCCGTAAACTTCATCCGTAGAAATATGGTGGAAACGGCAATCTTCATACCCCGACTTAAACTGATGCGGCGCAGACATCCAATAATTGCGCGCAACGTCAAGCAAAGTAAAAGTCCCCAATACATTGGTTTCAATAAAGGCTTTCGGGCCGGTAATGGAATTATCAACGTGACTCTCTGCCGCAAAATGAATCACACCGCGAATATCATTTTCTTTAAACAGCCTTTCTATTAACTCCCGATCACAAATATCGCCCTGCACAAACTTATAATTGTCGCAATCTGCACAATCGCTCAAATTATCCAAATTGCCGGCATAAGTCAGCTTATCCAGATTTATGACCTGATAATCGGCATACTTCTTGGCAAAATAAGGCACAAAATTCGCCCCGATAAAACCGGCACCACCTGTTACGAGAATTGATTTCATATTTAGTCTCCGTATAAATCGTTATATTTGAGGAAACGGTCAAAATACCGTTCCACCAGTTCATCCACCATAATATCCGGATGGTATTCTTTAAGCAAAGCTTCCAATTGCGGACGTTTATTGTGCTTGTTATGAGCATAAACCGTTTTGGCAAAAACTTTGTTTAAATAAGGCACCAATCCCATTCCAAAAGAATCTCTTATCATCAGCAAACGTTTATTAACCGGTGCTTTAGCATTCTCATACACCAGCATAAACCCATGGTCTTCATCCTTAAGATTTTTCACCGGTATATCTTCAAGAAAACGTACCCGATAATTCGTATCCGTCATTCCGGCCACATCCAAATCTGACTTCTGACTACCGGCAACACTCACCATCTCAGGAATTAAAGAAACCGTCGGAAGCCGATAACCAAAACCATTCAAATATTTGGCCAAAGCATCATAACCGACATAACCGCCGACTTCATTCCAATGTGTATCCAGCGGAAAATAAATCTCCATCGGCATCTTCTGTTTAGCAGACAATAAAGCGTCTTTAAAATTGATGATTTTAACTTTTGTATGCTCTTGCAGATATTCCACAGCAAAATCCATCCGCGATTTGGCGGACTTGCGCTGCTTTTGCAAACGTTCTGGCATATATTCCGAATACATCGCTTCTTTATTCGGCGCAACGACAATCACATAATCAATACCACGCTTGGCATAAAACGCACGAGCTTTTTCCACCCCTTCGGCCATTTGTTTCAGCTCTTCTTCGCTAAACCGAATTTCCCCGAAATAATCAATCAACGTATAACCATCGGGCACTTTGGCAGAATCATAAAAAGCCCACCCATTTTTACCTTGAATAGTGATACCGTTATCAATTCCCAACTTATATTGAATTTTCCCGTATTTCTTCAGAAGCTTCTTCCGTCCGGCAAAAGTATCATTATAATAAGCTTCAAAATCCCGGGCAAAATGACGCGACAATTCTGTCGGCTTGGATTTAAGCGGGCGGTTATCCAGCAGTTCGGTATTGCTGGCTACCAAATTGGCGGCAAACGGATAATAAACCATATACCCCAACACCGCAGCCGGCAGCAAGCCATACCATCCCCATATTTTACCCAGAAGCTTCTTAATCATTATAATGCCCCGAGAAAATCCGCTCGTAATTAATATAGCGCGGGAAATAACGCTCGATTAACTCATCAGCCACCACATCAGGCCGATACTTAGCCATCAAATCTTCATAAAAAGACAATTTTTTATTTCCGGCGGGGGCATTAACCGTCTGCTGAAAAGCTTTATTCAAAAACGACATCAGCGCTCCGGCAAAAGAGTCGCCCAAAACCATCAGCTTTTTGCCATTTGCCCGCCCCTTGTTTTGGCAGACAAACACATATTTCTCGCCTTTTTCCTGCGCACAATCCGTTTCAACATCAGACAAATAACCAATCTGATAATTCATCTCCAGCTCATCCGGATGCATATCGACATTCTGCAGCCCCGATTCTTTAATCATCGCAGAAGTTAAAGCTTTTTCCGGAACAGAGTAACCCATATTATTTAAAGCCCGGGCAATAGCCTCGATTCCCACATATGCGCCGATATTATTCCAATGCGTGTCTTTTTTGAAATACAAGCGCTGCGGAAAACGGTTTTTCGCCGTTAAAATCGGCTCTTTCAACGGCACAAATACCGCCTTTGTATGCTTCTTCAGATATTCTATCGCCACATCCGCCCGTGACTTGTCAGACGAACGCGCCTTTTGCATCCGCTCCGGCATATATTCGGCATAAATCCCTTCTTTATTCGGCGCTATGATAATCATATATTTAGCTCCGCGCGCCGCATAAAAATCCGCCGCTTTGTTAATGCCGTCAGCCATCGCTTTCAATTCGTCTTCGTCAAAGCGAACCTCACCATAATAATCAACCATGGTGTTGCCGTTATTGACCTTGACTGAATCATAAAACATCCAGCCCTTGTCACCGTAAAAATACTGCCCGGTATCTATCTTCAGTTTTTGCTGCAATTTGATATATTTTGACACAAGCTTTTTGCGCCCGGCAAAAGTATCATTATAATAAGCTTCATAATCTTTGCTGAAATTTCGGTCAAAGCGGACAGGCTTTTCTTTCAACGGACGATTATCCAACAACTCCGTATTGCTGTAGAACAAATTCGCCGCAAACGGCCCGAATACCATCAGTACAAAGACCATAGCCGGCAAAAGTTTATATATAACATACAGCTTTTTCATGCCTAAAACCTGAAATAAATAAAGGGATTATAGGTATTGCTGGCCAGCAACAGCACGCTGAAATAAGCAATCACCGCACACCAAGCCGGTGTCACCGCCTGCAAAAAGCCGGATTTATATTCTGTTTTCAACGGCAGCTTATTGAATATCAGAGTCAGGAAGCCGCAGCTCAATACGGCCAAGCCCGCCACCATCATAAATTCGTTTGACAAATAAGCGGAATAAACATCCGTCTTATAAGGCACAAACATCCGGTTCAGATAAGCCAAGGCATCAGCCAGCGTTTCTGCACGGAAAAATACCCAGCCAACCATAACCACCAGCAACGCATATATATTTTGAATCAAACGGAAACGCAGCCATTTTTCAATCGGCAAAATACGTTCCATCACCAAAAATACGCCATGAAACAGCCCCCAGACCACAAAGTTCCAGCTGGCACCATGCCACAAACCAGTCATGAAAAAGACAATCATCAAATTACGGTAAGTTTTAAACTGCCCCTCGCGGTTTCCGCCAAGCGGGATATATAAATATTCCTTAAACCAAGTCGACAGCGAGATATGCCAGCGCCGCCAAAAGTCTTTAATTGATGTGGCAATATAAGGATAATTAAAGTTCTCGTTAATATGGAAGCCGAACATCTTGCCCAGCCCGATAGCCATATCAGAATACCCCGAGAAATCAAAATAAATCTGAAAACTATAAGCCACAATCCCAATCCAAGCCATCGGCGTTGAAATATCACCAATCCCCAGACCAAAAATTTCATCCGCTGTTTTAGCCATAATATTGGCAATAATAATCTTTTTTGCCAAACCCTGCAAAAAGCGTACAGCCCCTTGGTTAAACAACGGCAACGATACCTTGCGATTGTCAATCTGCGCCGCAATATCATAATATTTCAAAATCGGTCCGGCAATCAACTGCGGGAAGAAAGAAATAAATAGCCCCATTTTAATCAGGCTTTTCTGCGGCGGGCATACCCGGCGGTAAATATCCACCAGATAAGAAATCGACTGAAATGTGTAAAAAGAAATACCAATCGGCAACGGCAGTTTTTTGACTTCCACATTTAACCCAAAGATTGCGTTGACATTTTCCGTAAAAAAGCCGGAATATTTAAAGATTCCCAATAATCCTAAGTTAATAACAATGCCCACTATCAAAGCCTGTTTGCGCTTAGCTTCATCCTCAACGCCGATTTTCAATCCGCAGAGATAATTGACGACAATAGATAAAATCATCACCAGCACATAAACAGGCTCGCCCCAGGCATAGAAAAACAAACTGGCAACCAGCAGCAACACATTGCGATAGCTTTCCTTTGTCAGGAAATACATCCCCAGCACAACCGGCAGAAACAGCCACAGGAATATTAAGGAACTAAATACCATTCTCTAACTTCTCCACACATTCAGCCAGGCTGACCGCCCAGTGATTTATTTTTATTCCAAAATCCTTTTTGATTTTGCCCTTGTTCAACACCGAATAATGCGGGCGTTTGGCCGGAGTCGGATAATCCTTGCTTTCAATCGGAAAAACATCGCAAACCAAATCAGACTGCGCCATAATTGCTGTGGCAAAGTCATACCACGAACAAACGCCCTCATTGGAAAAATGATAAACCTCTTTCATCCCCGGTTTCATCTGCGGCAAAATATCAACAATTGCCTGAGCCAAATCTCTGGCATAAGTCGGAGAGCCGACTTGGTCAAAGACCACATTCAGGCTGTCACGCTCTTTGCCTAATTTGCGCATTGTCTTCACAAAGTTATTGCCGAAAGTTGAATACAGCCACGCTGTCCGGATAATGACCGCCGTTTGAGCATTGGCTAAAACAGCCTGCTCGCCGGCCAATTTGGTTTTGCCATAGACAGACTGCGGATTAACCTCGTCCGTTTCCACATAAGGACGATAATTTGTGCCGTCAAAAACATAGTCTGTCGACACATGAACCAAAGGAATGCCCGTTTTTGCCAGATTTTCAGGGCCTTTGACATTAATTTTTTCAGCCAAAGCCTCATCGCTTTCTGCTTTGTCAACTGCCGTATAAGCTGCGCAATTGATAATAGCGTCCCACTTTCCTTGCCCAACATAAGCCTTAACGGCTTCCTCGTCGGTGATATCCAGCTCGTCACGGTCAACATAGGCCGCTTTGTCTTGTAACAGCAGTTTCAGTTCATTGCCTAACTGCCCGTTTGCACCGGTAACTAAAAACATTCTGCATCTTTCAAAAAGGGTAAAACACGGTCTTTATCTGATAAAACAGCCTCTTCCGGCTTAACTTTCCAGTCGATTTTCAAATCCGGATCATCAAAACGAATACCTGCTTCCGAAGCCTTGTTGTAAACATTGTCACATTTATAGGCAAAAACCGCTGTCGGGGTCAACACCGAAAAGCCATGCCCAAAACCTCTGGGAATCATCAGCTGACGGTTATTTTCCGCAGACAATTCAACGGCAACGTGTTGCCCGAAAGTCTTTGAATCTTTGCGCAAATCGACCGCCACATCCAATACTGTCCCTTGCAAAACGCGCACCAGCTTAGCCTGCGAAAATTCGCCTTTCTGATAATGTACGCCGCGGATTGTTCCGTAACAAGATTTAGACTGGTTATCCTGAATAAAATCATAATCAAGGCCGGCTTCTGCCATTTTGGCTTTGTTCCAGCTTTCAAAAAAATATCCCCGCGCATCTTCAAACACTTGCGGTTCAATAATAACCACCCCGTCGATGGCCGTCTTAGTAATCTTCATGATAATCCTCTACCACTCTTTTCAAATAGGCTTTATAATCAATTCCGTCTTTTAAGGAATCAATAATTTTATTCATTTGTTCATCATTAATAAAACCGCGGCGATAAGCGATTTCTTCAATACAGGCAATTTTTAAATCCTGGCGTTTTTCAATAATGCCGATAAAATTGGACGCATCCAAAAGTGACTGCGGTGTTCCGGCATCCAGCCAGGCGTTACCGCGCTTCATTGTCACCACATTCAGCCGCCCTTCGTCCAGATACATCCGGTTCAAATCGGTAATTTCCAGTTCGCCGCGCGCCGAAGGCTTCAAATTGCGAGCTTTTTCCACCACATCAGACTTGTAAAAATACAGTCCGACCACCGCATAGTTTGACTTTGGCTGCTTGGGTTTTTCCTCAATTGAAATTGCCTTGTGATTCTTATCAAATTCCACAACGCCAAAGCGCTCAGGATCAGAAACGTGATAACCGAATACCGTTCCGCCGGGGTTGTGGGACACTTCCTCCCGGAAAAACTTCAACTGATCGCCCATATAGAAAATATTATCACCCAAAATCAGGCAGACATCTTCGTTTCCGATAAAATCAGCCCCAATGGTAAACGCCTGCGCAATGCCTTTAGGCTCTGCCTGAATGCGATACTCTATCGTCAGACCGAGATTTGCACCATTGCCAAACAGCTTTTCAATATTCGGCGTATCTTGCGGCGTAGAAATAATCAAAATATCTTTAATGCCGAACAACATCAATGTTGCCAGCGGATAATAAATCATTGGCTTGTCATAAACCGGAAGCAGTTGTTTACTGGTCGTGTTCGTCAACGGATAGAGGCGCGAACCGCTGCCCCCTGCTAAAATAATGCCTTTCATAAGCAGTCCTTTATTTAGTTAGAATTCTAATGCTTTCATGTTACACATTCATCTTTTGATGGCAACTTTTTTCTCGCTGATACGCACACCGATTTACCGCCGCGTAAAAAAACGCTGGCATTTTTATAAAAAATCAATTATATATAGTATTAAGTTAATTTTAGCTCATAATGAAAGAAGGCTATATGACAGTTAATCTGACCAATTTTAACGGCCTGTCTCTTGAGGAAAACGTTAAAAATAACTTCAAACAGGCCAATATGGAAACAGCGCTCGCCCATGTTTTGCAAACGCGTTACAATGCCGTAACCCTGGCCCAGAAATTTGGCGCTGACCCGGACCAAGCTGCTGCTGCCGCCCTGCTGCATGACATCAGCCGCCTTTTCCCAGTTGATGAATATCTTGAAATGGCGCGGATTTTTGATTTGGAAATTCTGCCGGAAGAAGAACAAAACCCCGATTTGCTCCACCAAAAACTTTCCCGCGTTATCGCCGTTGAAACTTTTGACATCACCGACAAACAGGTATTAAACGCCATCGCCTGCCATACCACGCTGAAAGCCGGCGCAACAACTTTGGATAAAATCGTTTTTCTGGCAGACAAACTGGCTTGGAAACCCAAAGACACTCCGGCCTTTATGCCGTTAGTCCGCAAACAGCTGGATAAATCTTTAGATGATGCCGCCTACTGCTACCTGTTTAACAGTTTGGAAGATAATAAAGCTCATAAAGTTGTCCATCCATGGGCACGCGCGGCATTAGAAGAACTCTCCCGCCACAATATTGCCTGTTAATGCCCAGGGTTTAAATACCTCTGAAAACGCCTATATTAAGGATGAGTATTTTTCACCGTCATTACAAAGCCCTACGAGCTTAAGTAATTCCGGTAAATCAAATTTCAGAGGAGATAGCGATAATGATTGAACAAGCCGTTTTTGCCGCCGGATGTTTCTGGGGCGTGCAATCTGCATTTGAGGAAGTTGCCGGCGTTATCGGCACAAGGGTCGGCTACACGGGCGGTTCGCTTCCCTCTCCCAGCTATCAACAAGTTTCAACCGGAAAAACCGGACACGCTGAAGCCGTGGAAATCAACTATGATCCCCATATTATAACCTACGGACAACTTCTGGATATTTTTTTCAAAATTCATAATCCCACCACTAAAGACCGCCAAGGACCGGACTATGGCAGCCAATACCGCTCAGCCATATTCTACAAAAATGATATGCAAAAAGATGCCGCCGTAAAAAAAGTACTTGAACTGAACCGCAGCGGCCGCTTTCGGAATATGGTTGTCACGGAAATTGCCCCGCTGAAAAGCTTCTATCCGGCTGAAGATTACCACCAGCATTACCACCTCAAACAAGGCCAAACCAGCTGTTGCCTCAATAAGGAGTGTTGATATGGATAAATTTGAAGCAGAATATCGCGCCAAACTGTCTCCGGCACAATTCCACGTCTTGCGAGAGAAAGGAACAGAACCGCCTTTTTCAGGAAAATACTACATGACTAATGAAAACGGAACTTACTATTGCGCGGCCTGCCATAACCCTTTGTTTGACAGCAAACACAAATTTTTCTCGTCTTGCGGCTGGCCTAGCTTTGACACGGCTATCCCCGGCAGTGTTGAGTTCACCCCTGATAACAGCCACGGCATGAACAGAACCGAAGTCACTTGCGCCCGCTGCGGTTCTCACTTAGGACATATCTTCCCGGATGGCCCGACAGATACCGGTGAACGCTATTGCATTAACTCCTTAGCCCTGGACTTCGAAAGTAAAAAATAATAAGAATTAAAAATTTTGCTAAGCAACATCTAGAGTAATTAAAACGTGGAAAATGAGAGGAGTAGAGTGATTTCTAGTGATGATAAAAATTTTAGCGTACATTTAGCTACGTGAATTTTTATCATTCACGTAAAATTGCTCTAATCCTCCATTATACACGTTTTAAAAGCGGAAGTAGATAAAAGGATTATACGTCGACGCCGCTAGGGAAATTGTTGACCAGAAGAAAAGAACAAACAACCAAACATTTACTATTGTTCTGACGACTTTTCGTTCATATTTGATATATATCATGTTTCTGAACAACGGCATAACACAAAGCAAACCAACAGCCAGCATAATGGCAAATTTATTACTGATACCATAATCATAATTAGGCAAATGTTTTGTAACATCTATATGCAACATTCGACATATAAATTCATATGCATGATGCAAATTTTCCGAACGGAAAATTATCATTCCGAATATCACAGCAAAAAAAGCATAAATATGCTTACCGACGGTAACATACCAACAACCGGATTTATCTTTATCTAACCCGGTAAAGCGTTCAAAAATAATAAAAATGCCGTTCCAAATACCCCAAAAGACATAATTCCAAGCCGCACCGTGCCAAATACCGGTTACTAAAAAGATGATAAACAGATTAAGATAGGTTCTCAGCTCTCCTTTACGATTTCCACCTAACGGAATATAGAGATAAAGCTTAAACCAAGTCGCCAAAGAAATGTGCCAGCGACGCCAAAACTCGGTAATAGATTTAGAAATATAAGGATAATTAAAGTTTTCCAAAAAAGTAAACCCAAACATTAATCCCAACCCGATAGCCATATCTGAATAACCGGAAAAATCATAATATAATTGCAGACAATAAGCCACCGCCCCCAGCCAAGCATAACCTGTCGACAGGTTTTCCGGAGCCTGAGCAAAAATCTTATCAACGGCTTCCGCCAGTGTGTTGGCAATCAACACCTTTTTTGCCAAACCAACGATAAAACGCTTAAAACCGACAATAACATTCTTAAATTCAATCAGGCGGCTGTCAATCTGCGCGCAAACGTCATGATATTTGACAATCGGCCCGGCCACAAGCTGCGGAAACAAAACAATATACAAAGACAGCTTATAAATATCTTTTTGCGCAGGGACTTCGCGACGGTATACATCTATCAGATAAGACATCGCCTGAAATGTATAAAACGAAATGCCGATTGGCATCACGACATCCAACAGCGCAAAATCTGTCGCCAATACACCGTTAATATTATCAACCACAAAATTGAAATATTTGAAATAGAACAAAAAGCTCAAATCTGCCGCAATCGTCAAACTGACAAACCACAGACGTTTCCTTTCCGAACGACAACGGTCAAGCAACACTGCCCCGGCATAATTGACTAAGATTGTTATAATCATAATCGCCAGATAACGGGGTTCTCCCCAAGCATAGAAGATAATGCTGGCAATCAAGAGGACATAATTGCGAATTTCTTTTTTGGCAAGAAAATAAACAGACATCACCAGAGGCATAAACACAAACAAGAATGTCATAGAACTAAACAGCATTTTAATCCTCCGGCAAATCCAAATTCAGCAGGCGGCTCAAAAAGCGTTCACCGGTTTCAATCACCAGAATATCCGGCTGATAGGCCACAATTTGCTTAGCCATATACGGCAAATCATAATCCCGCCCATACCCGCTGTATATATGCAGCATTTTATTAAAACTTTCCGCCGCATACCAGTTCATACGCAAAAACTGGCTGTCGGCATAAAACACGGCTTTCAATTTTCGAGATGGATTCGCAGATACATAATCAAAAGTTTCAATCCGTTTTTCTTTATTCACAAATTTGTGCGTTTCTGCCACCGTGGGCTTCTTGACCTCAAATTCGTCATAAGTCAATTCCGCTTCAGGCAAAACATCATAAGCATCAATCCCCAAGGCCGAGGCGATATCCACATCTGCGCTTACTTTCGGCACAATATTAAAATCATCAGGCTGCATAATTTTCAGTGCCGGAAAATCCTTTTTAATCCGCGCAAATAACTCCCTATAACCTGTATAAGCTCCCCAATGTGTCCAGTGCGTGCCTGTCTTATAATAAAGCAAATGATCCGGCTTGGCAGCAAACAAAGCCTCCCCGGGATAAACCACCGGCACAAATGATTTAGCTTTCAAATAAACGGCAATCTGCTCAATTTTAGATGCCGGATTGAGCTTTTCAAACCCGTCAGGATAAAACTCGGGATATATGCGCTCTTTATCAGGCACCAAAAATACATAAAGTTTCATCCCGTGTTTCCGAGCCCAAATACTAACGGTTTCCAGCTTCTCTTTAATTTTGCGCAAATCATCGTAATTATAGAGATACTTATTCTGAAACATCTCTACCGAGCCCCAGCGTTTGGTATACATCCACCCGTCTTTGCCGGCCATGGCTGTTTCGCTTTTCAGTTTGCGGTTAAGAAACAGATTAATACGGCTGTTAACATCAATAAATAACTTGCGCTGGTTAAAATGGTCATTAAACCATGCCTCAAAATCCCGCCCGTAATTAAAATTAATCTGTCCGTCTTTCACCAAAGGCATATACGACGCCAAAGTACGGTTTTCTTGAACGCTGATGGTATCATGATTAATTTTGAGAACAGGAATAAACATAAAGCCGATAACAAACGCCACAAAAACAATATCGATTCGGGAGTTTTGTTCTATAATTTTGAACTGCGCCAGATAATCCACCAGCTTATAGCAAGCCAAACCACCCAGTGTCAGAATAATAACAAACACTTTCCAGTCAAAAACTTTTGGTTCGTCAAGCCAATAAAAATCCTTGCTCCAAAGCAAAATAAGAAGCGTCAGGATTGCCGCAATAAATTTCCGCCGCATTTAAAAGTTCCTTTATTCACAACTGCAAGGAGAGTAACATTTCAACCGCCAATGTCAATCGCTGATTTCATTTTGCAGATAATCCCTGATTTCCTTGCAAATAAACTTCTTCAGCTGCGGATTATAATGCCCGATACCCGGGGCAATCACCAATTTTGAGTTCAGCATAGCCTGATGCAGGCGATAAGCCGAAAGCAAGGGACAATCCATATCCAAACGGTTATGCACCAGCAATGCCGGAATCTTGGCGATTTTCTTAACATTGCGCATAATCTGATTATTTTTCAGGGTATAAGCTTTCGCGGCATAAGTCATATAAATACGCTGCTCGTTCAAAGCCGCTTCGTCTAATTCTTCCACCGTTCCGAAACGGGGATTAACCGCGCCCAATACCCGTTCATACCAGCCATAACGATTAGCCGCCCGCAGCTGCAATTCTTTATCCTCGGAATTAATCAGCCCGGCATAATATTCCGGCAAAGTTTTCCAGCTTCCGGCATCTGCCTGCATTTGGTCAACAAATTCAGGATAAAACAAAGCGCTCTGCTTGTTAAACCACTCTTCTTGTACGCCATCCGCCAAAAAAACCTGTGACAACAGCAGGCACTCCGTCAATTCGGGATATTTCTCAGCAAAACACAACATAACGGTCGAACCCCAAGATGCGCCGCGCAGAATAACTTTTCCTTTCAATCCCAGAAAATCATACAAACGCTTCATATCCCACAACGTATCTTCCATGGTGTTATGCTCCATCTTTCCTGATGGCAAAGACTTCCCGCAGCCACGCTGGTCAAACATTATCACCCGGTATTTTTTCAGATTAAAAACTCCGACGTGCCCCGAATGAGTCCTTCCGCCCGGGCCGCCGTGAGTCAGCAATACCGGTTTGCCTTGCGGATTACCGTATTCATGGAAGAAAACCCTGTGGC
>PXZU01000052.1_pt1 | contig 18519 bp, 26 predicted proteins | sample 2941351 | NCBI WGS metagenome assembly PXZU01 (sample SAMN08721892, study PRJNA434045) | Viral metagenome, whole genome shotgun sequencing project. | isolation source: viral particles isolated from 30 fecal samples collected over 86 days | host: Mus musculus | place: Germany: Kiel | collected 2017-06 | reverse complement strand
GGTCGTCCTGCATCGTGTCCTTGACACTTTCCATAAAGTTGCTCATATTCTCTTACCTCCTATAATTTTGAGATACCTCGGAACACAGTTGTCATCTTGCTATTGCTGTATGTGTTCAGAGAATTGGAGCGGCAGGTAGGAATCGAACCTACGAATGGCAGCTTGGCTTCCTTTTTACCTTGCTGTTAGTGAAACTTCCGCTTCACATTTTTTATAGGGCTGCTGTGTTACCACTTCACCACTGCCGCATAGTTGCTTGTCTTTCCAAGCTGCCACAGCCCAGTTCAAGATATTTGGGCTGATTATCTGGCGCTTATTTTCAGAGCAGACGTAAGCGATCCCAAAGCCCTGCCCTTATCCATTCATTAGCGAGAATGGATTTCGCTTGCGTTTTATCATCCGCAACTACGCCGGTTTTTTTCTTGACGACTCGAAAGAACACCGGAAAACAAAGGAGTCTTGTGCCAGGGGTGGGAATCGAACCCACGACCACGGGATTAAAATTCCTTCAATCATTGCTGTGAGCGTTTCATACGATACGCATTGATACGCGCTCTATCCACTGAGCTACCCTGGCTTGAGGTGATAGGGTATGGGCCACTCTCCCATACAAACAGTGTTCTCCACGGTTGCGCACCCGTTTCAATAAACATGACGTTTACAATCTTTTCGTCTATGCTACACCGTTTTACATAAGGGTTCATCCGTCGTTTTTGTACATCGGGCAGCTACTCCCAATGCGCATGGTCAGCTATTCCATGACGCCCTTCTTTTTAGTCACAGCGAATGGGACTCGAACCCAATCCTTCCGGCCCCACATGGGCCAGCGTGCTATCCAGCTACACCACATCTGCTAAGGCACGAGGATTTGCCTTATGAGCTTTCTCTTTGCTCACCTATCTCTTGCTGTCCTGGCTCTCACAGGTGGGAGTGGTACAACTCCCAGACGTTCCGATTTGCACGGTCACTACACTTGTTTTACGTCCGTTGCTGATCACCTTTAGACGGCGTTCTCTGTACCAGAGCAATCGCATTCTGCATCCGAACCGCAAAGAAAGGATTTGCGTACAAAAGTACGCTTGTGCAGAGGGTAGGACTCGAACCTACGACACATAGTTCCCCATTATACATTGCTGTTAGTGAGGCTGTGCGCTCCACATTTTCTATACTATTGCTCTACCGACTGAGCTACCTCTGCATATTGGGAGGTTTTCATTGCTGCCTGTGTTTTTTCATTACACATATGAATGCGGGAACCTCCCAGGAACCGCCGTATTCATGATATTAGCGGACGCATTTTTTCCAAAATTTTAGAATGAATTGCTGTTAGCGTCCCAGTTGATAACTTTTTCAATGTTGTGCCGGAAGCGGTAAGTATGATGTTATTGACATCACTTAGGGCTTGTCTCGTGCTTTGTTCATGCAGAGCCTCCTTAACTGCATCCCAATCTTCCGCACTTTTGTGGGCGGTTCACATTTTGAAACCTGTTGGGGCACCGCCCCATACGTTTCAGCAGCCGATTACATTACATTTTCCAAAGATAACTCAGATGGTCTGGTCACGTGCTCTACTCATGGCACGAATCTCCTTTCTAAGAATTATCATAGCGGCTTTTAGGGGAGCCTACGGACTCGAACCGTAGAGGAAAAGATTTGCAGTCTTCTTGTATAGTAAATTGCTGTGCGTGTCCGCCGCCCGTTACACGGTATGGCCTGCCACCCGACGCTCCCATATTGCTCGTCTTTCCGAGCTGTCAGCGGTCTTTCCCGCCGTCAAGAAAGGGGGCTTACAATGTACGCTATGCCGCTCACCACACGGCTGGCGGAGAGGGTGGGACTTGAACCCACACGCCCTTGCGGGTTACTGGCACCTTAGCAGGATGCTTCCTTACCAATTAGGATTACCCCTCCATATGTGGCGATTTCCGCCACCACGGGACGCATTTTCAACTGGATGAATTAAATGTTCATTGTTTTGAAATTGCTGTTAGCGTCCCAAAACAAAATGCTCGTTTTATTCAGTAGTTTCGCCGTCGCCGGCACCAGTAGTCTCCTCAGCATAATGCGGATTGAGGAGCTTAGAGAAATTGCTGATGATAGCCGCGTTGTTCTGACGCTGTGTGGACATGGTTTCCCGTGTCTTTACAAGGTCGGCCATATAGGTGTCGATCTCGGTCATGCCGTCGTCGATCTGCTGGTTGATGAGTTCCAGTCGAGAGATAGTGCGGGTTACGATTTCAACCGCATCGTCCGCCTGCCGTTCCAGTCGGTTAATTTCCTGCTGCTTTTCCCTCAGAATGTCATGTGAACTGGAAGAGGTAGTCTTCTTTCCAAAAGCCATATTGCTCTCCTCCTTAATTCATGCCGGGGATGGATACGATAGCGTTAGAACCAGACACCGTAGGCATCTTACCATCCCACTGTTCGTATTTGATCTTCTCAATCAGCTCAGGAGTGAGAGAGGAAGCAATTTCACGGTTAGCCTGAGCCTCTGCCTCTGCCGCAATCCGAACAACTTCCGCCTCGGCATTCGCTTTAACGATAGCAGTCTCTGCTTGAATCTCAGCGGCCTCCTTATCCTTCTGTGCCTGAATCATAGCGACTTCCTTGTCTTTGTTAGCCTGGATTTTGGCGGTCTGAGCCTCAATATTTGCCAGTTCCAGTTCCTGCTGGGCAGTTACTTTCTTCTGAATAGCCGCTGCCGTTTCAGAATCCACGGAGATGTCAGTAAAGTTCACCGTATCAATGATAATGCCGTACTTGTCAAACTTCTCCTTGAGGTACAGATCCAATTCCGCATTGATGGCTGTGCGTTTATCGCCAAAGATGTCTGTAACGGGATAGTTGGCACTGACTTCCTGTGTCCATGCGATAATCTTGGGCTTAATAAAGGTATCCTTGATTTCCTCGCCAGACTTGCCCTTAAAGGTAACAAATGTGCTTGCTACACGCGCCTCATCGAAGCGGTAGGAGAACTCCAGATTAACTCGGACTGTCTTACCATCCGATGTGGGAATACTGAAACTCTCGTCGTTCTTGCTGTCTCCCTTATCGTCGGATGTCAGGTAGCTTTGCTCAATGCCGATGGAATAGGTAGTGACCTTTTTGGTGGGCGCTACCAAATTCCAGCCCTGGGATAGAACCTCACCGTCTACACCACCGTTCATGTTGTAAACCACTCCGACGTAACCTGCGGGCACACGGCTGGTACACAGCAGAGCCAGGATAATACCGCCAAAAATTAGGACAGCCAGAACGATCGCTCCAATGAAACCTTTCTTTCTCATAGTGTTCTTTTACCTCCGTCAGTTTTTATTTGCTGTGTCGTCTTCGCTGGGATCTTCCTCGTCCATTGCGTCTTTTGCATCCTTCCAAACTCGTCCGACAAAACGACCGAGCGGCCTAAATACGAATGATAGCAGCACCCACAGCACAGCCGCTAACACAAAGACCAGGAAAATGAATACCGGCATCTCTACCCCCCCCCATAAGCATACATTGATTTTGTTCGTTATTATGCTAATCCTAAAACGGCTTTCGCCGCTTTAGGAGAATAGCTGTTTGTACAGCGTATAGTCCCGTATCCGTTCACGAAGACGCTTGCCAGGATCTGCCTTGTTTTGCTTCTGAGTAAAATCCTCACAGAATACATTGGCTGCAAACTCAGGATCGCTCAAATCAAAATTGTTGTTTTCACATTCCAGCATATACGCTCGATAGAATATACCAGACTGACGAGCAGTATCGAACCGCAAAGAGTAGGTGTGATCCATCACCTTATCCATTCGACTGAGACTGGCCCGCATTTGAAAGACGCTTACTTGGTGGCTATCCTCAGTCCGAATCAGATAATCCGAATACATATACTTTCGGAAAATAATCCCTCTACCTTTTGTGTTGAACCCCTCAGCGTCCCGCAGACGAACCAACAAGTCTGTCAAGAAATAGGGCATCTCAATTTTCTGACCATTCAGTATAATTCCGTCTTCCAGAACAGCTGTTTTGGGAAGCGTCAGAACCTGTTCCTCAGTCAATCCATACCAGGCCAAATAGAGAACGGCACTGGGTACATCGTACATCGTCTCGTCCACTCGATCCGCAGCTTTGACCGTATCCTCGATCGCTTCGCGCAGATGATTGAGATTTTTGAAGTAACGGATACGGTCTGTCCCGCCCTTGATGCTCAAATCATCCGCTGTAATACCAGCTAAAATAGTTTCGTGTTCAGCTGGTAACGCTCCGCGTGCAATCAGATATCGGATATAGAATACAACAACCTTTTTGTCATTGTAAAAAGTGCTGGAACAGCGGGCTAACGCAAAGTTAAACAGTGCGATATATTCCTCTCTGGTGTATCCATCGTCAAGAGTTTTACCGATGCTCTCCTCAAACGCTCTAACTTTGTTCCAAGTCTTGGTGAAGTGCTTCGGGTGAGAGAAAGAGGTATAACCTCCATCGGCATCCTCAAAAAATTGTGTTCGGTTCATGGTGCCCTCCATTTCCCTCTAACGATCTCTCATGCCATTATACTACCACAAGTTTCTGCCGTTGTCAATAGCAAATAACAAAATCATTGAAAATTTTTTGGGGGAGGAGCGCCAGCCTGCTTATTCCAGCAATCGACGGGAAAGATATGCCCTTTCCTGAATAGGCAACGCCATCAGCGGTTTCAGCAGTCGGCGATAATCGGCGGCGACTTGCCTCCATCCCATATAGTTGGCCTGCTCGAAGCCCAGCCAATAGGTATCAAGCCCTGTATCCTGTTGGTTGAAAAACTGATCCAGTAGGGTCATAATTTCTTGATTGGTTGCCTCCATAGGCCGGCGGAACTGCTTGCCATTTCTCTCAACTACCAGAGCCAACATAGCGCCCTGGATAGGCTGAACATTTACCTGGAGGAAAGCGCTGGATACCGAGGACATTTGCTCCGGAAGAGTGCCACTGTACGGGAGCATGATATCCTGTGAATTTGCACTATGCAGTTTGATTGCACCGGTATCCAGCTCAAAACCACCGAAATCTTCCACCAGGCTATTGACGATTCTCATATTGCACTCCTCCAATTTTTATAGTTTTGGGTTGACATACCCGAAAATATGTGATATACTATCCTCGATATCACGAATAGTTTCGTGTCTGGTGATTACTATACCAGCATTTTCTCGTGATGTCAAGTGGTTTTCACGATTTTTTTCGTGACTTTGCAGATTTTTCTGTTTGGGGGTTGTGTTATGGACTCTATCATTTTTACGAGAATTAAAGATTTGTGCGCTGAAAACGATATCACAGTCAACAAACTGGAAACCGAACTTGGTATGAGCCAGTATTCTATTGGCAGGTGGAAAAACGCTACCAGCCCGACAATCGAAAAAATTTCCAAGATTGCAAAATATTTTGATGTTTCTATTGACTATCTCGTGGGCGCTACCGACATCCGCACACCTATTGATACTGTTATGTGCGATCAAGACTTTGTTTCCCTGCAACGCGCCAGAGAACGGATGACAGATCGGGACAAGAGCCGCATGATGGCAATGCTGAAGGTTGGTTTTGACTACGCATTTTCTGATGAAAAGTCCGATAAATCGGACACCTGATATGTTATACTGAGTTCTCCAACATGGAGAGTCTGTCATTTTCCAGTTAGGAGGGGAGGTCTAAATGGTCAGAACGGCATTTATACAGCGCAAGGTGTTGGAATTATATCAGCTTATGGATACCATTTCCTATCCTATTCAACCGCAAAAGATTATCCCTTGTATCCCCAAAAGCTGCCGTATCCTTACCTATCAAACAATGGCCGAACTGAATCGCTGTTCTATCCGTGATATTGCTATCATGTGTAAAAGCAACTCCGGTGCGACCCATCATGATGTGGAACAGAACAGATATTTGATTCTCTATAACGCATCCATGAATCAGGGTAGGATTTTGTGGACACTCTGCCATGAAGTTGGTCATATCTGTATTGGCCATCTTGAAACGATTGAGGAGGCTGAAATTGCCTATACGGATTGGCGGGAGCCATACGATCAGTTTGAAAGCGAGGCTGATTACTTCGCATGGAATATGATTGCTCCACTACCGATTATGCGCGAAATGGGCATCCGTACCGTTACGGAGATTCAAACTGTGTTTGGCCTATCATCCCAAGCTGCGGCACTTCAATATGACCGATACACAAAATGGTGCCGAAGCCACATAAAAACTGCGTGGGAAAACAATATGTTACGAGAGTTCCGCACTAAGCACAAATGTTGACCACAGGAGCCGCCCTCTTTCGAGGGCGGCTTTTTCTTCACGCCCGAAACACAATAGACTCCTTTTGAGGTGCCATTTGATGATACACCTCCTGTATAGCCTCCCACAACTGATCTTCCGTACAATATTTCATATATTCCTGATGTGCGTACTCAGCACGCTCCTCATGATTCAACTTCCGATATTCGTACAGATCTCTTACTTGAGCCGCTATGCTGATAGGCTTTCGCTTTCGGAACGGCGTGATATAGATGTCCTCAATCCTATATGTGCAGTTTCCGTGATAATCCAACATTGTTCTAACAACGATTTCAACACGTTCCTTTTTCTCGTTTATAAATGTCATATTGACACCTCCATTATTCAATCTTTTGTTCACCCCAAGCGATGTAGGACTTTCCATCCTCATCCACCTCACGAGACATGAGGAGGCTCATCAAATCGTAGTCCACGCCGAATCTGTCATAAATCTCGTCCAAATCGACATCCTGCCCTTTCATGAAGAGGTTCAGCTTTTCTTTGGAAAGAACCATCTGCATCTGATTTGACTCAATGCTTCCAGCGTGTGTAATGAAATAGATATCCTTCCAGTCCGTTGAAGTAAAGCGGACAAACCGCATATAAAACTGGCTCATCCGAGCGTTGTTGTAGTGCAACTCTGGAATCAATATCTTATTCACGAACTCAAAGTTGACGGAGGAGGGGAGGCACTGCTGCGTGCAAAGCAGAATGCCATTCCCACTGTCCTTGAGCGTCTGTTTCAGCTTTCGGCGTCCGGCCAGTGTAGTCGTGCTGCCAGTAACTACAAACAATGGACGGTCTGGGAAACATCGGCGAATCTCATCTGCATATGCGGCCACAACATTCTTGTGACGAACACCAATCACCACGATCTCATTTTTCCACCCATCCAGCATGGAGCAGACTTTTTCTATCTTGGTTGGTGTCTTGTCGCTGTTATACTCTTCCACAGTGTTGGGCGCAGCAGAAATTCTGAGTAGTAAAGTAATCTGCTGAATCAACGCCATCATGCTGTCCTTACGGCTGTTACCAGTAAGAGCAAAGTAGTGCTGCCGCATGAAATAAAACTCCTCCACCGCTTTCTTATAAACCGCTTGTTCCGCAAGGGAAAAAGAAACCTGCACCTGATGAATACGACGGATCTCTTTTCCGGTGATTTCCGCAAACGTCCGAGTAATGACGGAATAGGACAGAATTTTGTTTAGTGCCTCAGCGTTGAAAATATCCTGGTTTTTCTTACCCACTCCAAAAACTGTAATTTTCTCCGGCAGATGGGACTCAGCAAAGAGTGTGTAACCTGGTTTATAGGCGGGGATGGGTTTTCCATAGAAGGGGTTGTTTGAAATGCTCAAATAGTCCTTGCCATCGCTACCCTTCTCGTAATAATAGAGCGAATCCGCCCAGGATATCATGTTGTAAGAGTTGTTGTAGAGCAGTTCCAACTGAGGAGCACTCTCCGAAATATTGTTGCGGGTAACGGTGCCGGTCATTGCCAGCTTAAAACGCACTTTCCGAAAGCAATCCAGCACAGCCTTAGTACGCTTGCTGTTAGGGTTAGTCATCTCGTCCGATTCATCAAAGACCAGGCAAACATTTCTGTTCCTAATTTTGATGTGGCGTTTAACTTGTTTCCGATACTTGGAAAGCATATTCAAAGTGATAATGACGAACTCTCCATCCTGCACTGTGTTCAAATCAGCAAGGTTACGGATCATTCGATAGTTGGTCATGCCATAATTCTTGAATACCAAATCCCAGTTATTCTTGATGGAGATAGCTGTTGATACTACCCAGACATTCCTTGCCCCTTGGTGTTCCATCCGATACCGGCCAGTAGAGATACCAGCCAGCGTCTTACCGCCACCCTGTTCCCACTGCAGCAGGTGATAGTGCTTTTGAAGTACAAGGTTCAAATCGTGGCGTTGGATTTCATTGAGGTATATCCATTCTTCGTTTTCCTGATCGTAAACGGTAAACTCCGACAGAAAACGGGCAATCTCAGCGTTCTCCTCCATATCCGCAAAAGGCTTTGTTTCCCGTTCATAATTTCTCTGCTTACGCCGAATGAGGCGGGCAAAAGGCTCCAATCCCGTATTTTCTACCTGTCCCGAAGCGAGAGCGTAAAAAGGGATAGGCTCTTTCATATCTGGGGTCATGGTCTGCCGAGCTTTTTTACTGTATCCTTTGTGGATCAGTCCGCTGTCCTGCTTGACCAGCCGCACGATATCACGGTCGGGCTTTCTGTTCTGAGAGCGGATAACTCGACGAAGGTAGGCCAAAACCTTGGGCTGGGTAATGCGGATTTTTGCCCACTCTTCATACTTCATTCCGTCTGGCTGTTTCTGATTTTCAAAACGGTAAAGATATTCCTGGCATTTCGCATATTTGTCTACCAGTTTGGGATTGTTCTTAATGTGGTACAACATTTTCTGTACCTGATAATGAAAATCATCTTCGTTTTCACCACGAGATACCAGCTTAACACGGGTGCGCTCTGAAGACATCCGCTCCTTTGCTTGTTTGATAATTGCCTCCTGAACCACATCGAGCAGGTCGCTGGCGTGCTCCATACTGGAAATGTTGAACCAATTAGCGGTATTCAGCTCATATTGGTTTCCAGTCTCCTCATCGGTCAGCTTGCGCTGCCAAAAGAGAATTTTAGTGGCATAGTCCTCTACACCCAAGGACTTAAAAGCGTCTTTCTGGACTGAAACCTGCCCTAAGAAGCTGAACAACTTCTCCAGTTCATTCCGCTTGGCGCTGTCCAAATAATCATCAGCCAGAAAAGAGGCAGGAACGACGATAGCCATAATCCCCAAGGGCTTTAACAGCTGGGCGGCTTTCAGGCAGTAGTACATCTGAGAAATGATTTCCCCCTGTGGTGTGTCCCATTTCAGATTAAACGGCGGATTTCCCACGATGTAGTCAAAACGCATATCTGGCTCGTAGAAACGGATATCCTTGTGTTCCAGATTTGCGGTAGGGTAGAGGTAATGCGCTACCTTGTGAGATTTGATATCCAGCTCGCACCCATAGAAGTTTGCCTCTACTGGCATATAGTTACAAAAGTTAGCAATTCCAGAAGTGAGATCAGCCACAGTCTCTCCCATTCCAACGCCCAGCACATTCATGATGAACTGGCACAGAACTGGAGGGGTAAAAAATTGGCCGTTTTCGATTTCTTTCTTAGCCTCAGAGAACTCGTAATAGTTGGCGAAATCAGAACGCTTCAGGCCATGCAGCCCACCGTCCCCAGTGTAGGCGTTGAAAATATCCTCACGGGTAATTCCCTCACGCTCCGCCAGATCCTGATCGACAAGGTAGAGAATCTTTTCATTCAGTTCCTGACGGGCCTCCTGTGGGATTCTCTCATTGTGAAACGTGTATTTCATACAGTCACCACCTTGATTTTGTTCGTTATTATAAAAAGTTGTGGATGGAGGCTTTTGAGTAGAGTCCTCCAAGAACCACGCCCCTATTCTTATTACAGAGGCAATTCAAATCTTGCTAACCATGAAAGAGTAATTTTATTCGTCCTGATACATTCCGCGTTCTTTATATAACTTGTTGCACTCACGGAAGTGGATGATATAGAGAATACTAATTTTATCCCCGACTTCAAGCTCAGGGAAGAATTTGGAGTCCAACTCGCATGAGGTTTTAACATTCATCATCCTAACGTGAGGAACACTTATCCTGCCTCCACATTTATCAACTGCATATTTTTCAATACAGTCAAAACCAAGTGTATTGGCAGCTTCCGCTGCCTTGACAGACTTTTCAGAAAACTCTTTAAGTTTCACGCTAACACCTCCATAAAAGGACTGTTTTGTCTGTCTTTTCAGGCATCGTCTCGGCATAATTTCCAATATGCCTCAAAATCGTCACCCTCCTCGTTCTCCCAAGAATCTCCTACCTGCCCATTGCGATATTGGCACACATCGAACATATTGTAATCCACATCGTCGTTAAGTAAATCACTGTCTGCGATAGCGTCCGCAAGACGCACGGCCTGGTCAATATCCTTAACAGGGAAAATAGTCTCATGCCCGTTCCGGATATAGATAAGAGTAAGCTGAACATTCATATCAATACCTCCATTTTTAATACAAAGCAAAGCGGAACTTTGCTAACCAATCTCACTGGTATATTTTTGAGTGACCTTTGCAACTGCCTCTAAAAAGCGCTCCCACTCCAGATTATACTCTTCAGTGGCCCAATGGTGATACTGCCGAATCATAGGCCAGACCGTAGTAGCAACTTGGGTGCTGTTCAGATGCTTTACCAACTGAACAAAATTAGTGATCTGCAACCACGCTCTATTCCTTATTACAATAGCACCCCAAGAATCCGCATAGATGAACTTTTCCGGTCTTAGAACGCCAAAATATTTCTTCATGTAGTACGACGTTGGCTTCCCAATATCATCCGCTGGTGGCCTCCACATCTGACTGAAATAGTCACTGTGGTTAATGTAAAGATCGTCACCACTTAAAAACAGTTGACACTGGCTTTTCCCATCGAAAGGAACAGATGCAAATTTCCGTATCCCTTTCAGTTCCTGCGGCTTTTGTACCTTCTTGCCAGAGCAAAGCACTGTATACTCCGATGTTGGGAAAATGAACTCTTTACAGAAGTTATCGGGAGTGGTCAATGTGAATGTGACCGGCACAACAAGCGCCCCGTTTTTCCATAGTTGGTACTTACAGAAGTCGTACCATACACCATCGCTGGCGTCCTGATGCAGCGTAGCAATGCACGTTCCAACCGATGTATTGAACCGTAGCACATGGACGATGGAACCTTTACGTTCCATCGTCTTGTGCTCATCCGCGCTGGCAAGCATTTTGTTGATGTACTCTATATGGGATTGATCGTGACACTCGGAGATTTTGGCGTTCGGATAATGCTCCTGAGCCACCTCCATAGTGGGGTAATATAGCTTCAGAAACGTACCGTCTTCCGCCATAATTGTGAACCGTTTCAAAATAAACACCTCCAATTCTTATTCCTATTTACAGGCAGAAAACGGAGTTTGCTAACCTATTTCCAGATAGAAAGTTCCTCGTCCAGAAAAATCCCAAGCGTTCCCTCCGTAATCCCATAGGTCTGATCTTTCATGCCTACCTCCGCATGGGTATGAGCAATCCGCAATCTGGTAGGCGGACGGTCGAATCCGAGGGAAGAATGGTATATCCCGTTAAGTCGGGCCAGTGCCTGAAGAAAATCTCCCATCCCAGCGACATTTTTCAAGCTGTCCAGAATTTCCTCCCAGGTGTTTTCACAGTAGTCGCTTGATCCCATCCGTTCCAACTCGGTCTTGTCACCATTGATTTCCTCAGAGACATAATATTTGCCACTTTGCGGGGAGTAAAAGTAAATCTGCCGTCGTGTCATGATAAAACCTCCATTATTGCCGAATCGAAAGTAGGAACCCAATCCTATCTGGGTTATGCTCCATCCAGTCCTTTGGGTACACGAACAGAGAGGGAAACTTGCTAAACTGAACGCTATACCCAATGTAAACCAAGGCGTTCGTGCCCACAGCCTCCACGACATTTACCAGATACCAAGGATTGTAGTATCCAGTCACGGCACGTCCATCCTCCATACGGGCGGTGATCTCCACCGGCGTTGCGCCGGTCTTGCTGTCCTTGCCCTGTTTCCACGGCTTTACCAGAGCTTTCCATTCTTTGATTTTTTCCACAGTAGCGGTACAGGCCAGCACAGAATCTCCACGCTTGACCTCCCGCTCCACCATCTCATAAATCTTCCGCATCTCCTCGCCCTCCGGCAACCCATCCGGCTTTTCGGCAAGCAGCACTGCCGAGATCCCATCGGTAACGATCCACTTATCCCATGCGGCATGAATGCCGGGTTTTACTGCCGACTTTCGCTCCTCAAGGCGTGCATTTTCATTGGCAATAATATTGCTCAGTGCCGCAATTTGCTTCTTTGTCATACAGATCTCCTCCTCATGCACTGCTCCACAAACTCCTGGACATAGGCGGCGCTTCTGAATTTGATATCTACACGACCATTTTTGAACAGTTTGATAAATTTGACCTTGCTCATATTACAAGTGTCGAACTCATTTACCTTGGTCGTGTATTTGCACAACTCAGGAAACCACAGCGCGGCTTCACCCATGCGTCCACACTGATACCACGCCAACGCATCCAGTAAGGTATGAAGATTCTCGTTCGGCTTCCACTCCAGCCCCCAGCTCCACTGGTCATCACAGTAACACCAACCACTGGTCAGCCGAAGCGTGTCGTTCTTGATTTCAAACTTTTCTTTCCCGTCCCAGTTCTGGTGACAGCAATTCCATGTGCGCTCCAGGAACTCGTTCATAGCCTGCTCCTGGAAAGAGAAACCTCCCAGCTGGACGAAAATCTCATCCACGATCTGTTCATAACGAAGGGGGAGCGTTCTCATAGCCTCGCTATACTTGCTTTCTTCCTGATGGTAGACCTCCATCTGTTCCTTAAACTGGTCGATTTGCTCATCACTCATCTCACGATATCCACCCCAAGGCAGCTGCGGTTCTTTTGGTGGGGTAGGGATAAGATGTTCCAGAATTATTGAGCTATCCAGCTCCACGGTATATTTCCGGCTAAAGTAGTCCACGATTGCCTTAATAAATCGCTTATTTCGTTTTTGCATCATCTCGTAGATGTGCTCATCATCACACTTAAAGCTGTTACAAGTGATGTATGTTCCATAACTATCGTTCCCAAGGATCTGCCGCTGCTCATATCTCGTGTCGGATATGACATTCGCAATTTTTTGGAGTGCCGGCCCAGATTTGTCAAACGCATCCTGGTGTCGCAGACAAAACGCCTTGTCCTCCTCAGAAATTCTGTTATCCGCCTTGATCTCCACGGACGCGAACTTATTAAGCAGACTCATCTAAATTCTCCTCACTTTCAATGTTTTGTACTCCACTTAACACCTTGTCCAGATTAGCGGAGGTAATGGTGTTAAAAAGCTCCTCCAGAATGCGCGGCGTATATGTCCGTGTTTCCAAATGCTCATGGTATTTTGTCATCTCATTCTGCAGGTTCATCAAACTGGATACCGTGCCAGAACGATGAATAGTTCCAAGCATATCGCAGACATCCTTGCACTGACGGCGGCGCTGACGAATTTCCTGCAATGCCTTGTAGAGTTTGAACCCGTCCACTACATTGGCGTTAGTGAACTCGATCTTGTGAAGCATATCCTCCTGCGCTTTGTCCGCTACACGGACTTGATCTGAATAGTAGGAGAGAAGTACCCGCATAATGCGTCCTGTTTCGTACATCTGTCCGATCATATCGGGTAGCGTATCCAGATACACATTGGCCTGTTCCTCGGTAATTTCAGCCCTAAGAGTACCTGAACTATCGAAAGGCATATGTGCTGTATCACAAGGAAGAATCTCCACCTCCGACTTTCTGATCTGCCCCTTGACCGCATTATTGAAATTCATACGCATGAAGTTATCCACTTTCTGTCGGTCGCTAAAACGATGAGCTTTATCCAGATCAACCCACACAGCCTCATTCCGTAGCTTTACAAGACTGAGATATTTCCCAGACTCGCAGTGTCGAATTACATATTCCAATAGAACTCACTCCTCCTTGTAGCGTCGCACCACCATATCGGCGTACCTGTTAGCCTCTTTTTCTTGGAAAGCCTCGCAAATCAGTTTGACTGCCGTGATAATCACGCCTATCAGAATCTCCATATCGCCGCCTCCTTGATTTTGTTTGTCGCTATGATAAGGCTTGTTAGGTGCTTCGTGCTTACGGCACCCATTCTATATAACTGAATGAAACCATTGTTTGCTAACCTTTGCTACTTTACGGTTTGTACATCTGGCATTTCCATCAGACCAATTACAACACTGTGCAAAAAGTTTTTAATTTTCGGTTCTTCCGATAAAGGAAGCAAGAAACTCTTTTCCCGTGCCGGTGGCCTGGAAAGTGACGCGCCAGGATGGTAATACTCAATGTGGAGATAGATGTTCTTCCCGTCAATCCAGTCAAATGCACGGACTTTGTATCCTCCCGCCATCCAAGTATTGATTTCTGTCATATGACCACTCCTCCCATTACTATTACAGAAAAAGGGGAGAGGTCTGCTAACCTCTCCCCAAAACTTTTTGTTAGTCGTACTTGAAGTTCTCACGTCCGATATACTCACCATTCGCATAGTCCTCATCTCTGTAAACAGTGAAGTCGTAGCTGTTGTCCGTCACCTCCTCCACCCACAACTGGCAGGTGGCGTCGTTGCCGTACTTATCCCAGGCGGTGTGCTCCGCTTCCTCCTGGCTGTCGGCCAACACCACACCGCAACGTTTCCCGATATGCTCATCGGTACGGCGGTGGCACACAGTCATACAGAAGAAGAAAATCTTTTTACCGCTCATTCTGCCGTCCTTCCTCCCCGTATAGCCGATAGGACAGCCTCATTGTATCAAACATCCAACTCATTTGCAAGGGTGCAGGCTCCTATTATATTTACGAATCGTTCTAAAATCTTGCTAACCAAAAATTACAGGCGAGGTGGAGAAAATCTGCCTCGCCTGTTTTATTTTACTTTGTGCCCACCCCTGCCAACAGAGAGGCCATCTTGTCCATCATAGCGTGACCATCCATGATACGGCCCCAGTTGTTCTCCCGATAGTTGGCCGTCTGGCGGCGCGGTGCGTTGTGGCTGACCATATCGCTCATGGCATTCAGTGCTCCCCATGCAGTCCCCATGAACTTGGCGATGTCAGGAGCGAAGTAGCAGACCATGTACTCGTCCTTGACCTTTTTGGCGTTCCGCTTCTCGCGGTCGCTCATATCTTCCGTCACGGGGAACATCTCGTCCAGAATGGCCTTGATCCGCTCGTCGGTGACGGTGGTGTTCGCCATCTGATCGGCATACTCACCCAGCCCGTCCATGTACTTATTCGCCATGTCCAAACAGACTCGCGCCTCATGGAGCTTGGCCTGAATGTCACCAGTGTGACGGACAGCCCAAGCGCGTTTCGCACTGTTCAGCGCGAAGTTGAGTGTGTTGTTGCAGACCACCCGAATAGGTGTCATACAGACCCTAATAGCGCCGCTCCCGTCATGGGTGTTGGTGAAGCACAGGTAAGGCTCCGTCTTGTCTCCCACAATCTCCGTCTCCGGCAGCTTCGCCAGCAGCCAGATCTTCTTGCCACCCTGCAAACTGCCCGCCGTCTCGTAGTGAACCTCACCGTCAATCAGGGAGTCCGTAAAGGCGAATGCCTCCGCATTCTGAACAATACGATAGCGGTCGGTCACGACACCCAGCACAGCGCCGTCACTGCTCCGCACATTGGCCTTGTAGTTGACGATCTTCGCCCCACCACAGACCTGGATGTTCTTCTTGTCCACAGTCCAGTCCAGACCAGCCAGCCGCAGAGCGTCGGCGCTGGTGGGCGCTTCCTCAACCATCGTGCCCAGACCGTGCCAGGGCTTCTCACGAACGTACATCATAGTTTCAACATTAGCTGCCATTTTGCAAACCTCCTAAATTTTGTAGTGTGGTGAACAGGTACATTCTTATAGCAGTCAGAAAATCAGTTTTGCTAACCACAAAGAAAAATTTACTCCTCCAATTTATTTGTTGCTCTCGTATACTGCCAGCACTTTCGGAAACAACTCCTGACGCCACTTGTAGAAATCTTCCACCAGGGCAAGCGCATCCTCCCTGCACAGCTCCAAAAACTCGTTGTTAATTCCGGCCTCACTGTCATCATTGCGTACTGCTTGGATGTACAGCTCCAGATTGTCCACATCCTCACAGAAGCGGCGCTCATTGCACAGCTTGCATACCTCATCCAGTGTCCAGCCGTTTTCCTTGCAGGCCAGCCAGTCATCCTCGGTGAAATCCATCACAGATCCCACGCTCCCGTGGTAGTCCTGAATTGCCCAGGGTAGCCCCTCATCGGTGTACCGCCAATCCAGCCTGCCATAGCGCTTGGTATACTCGGCCTTGGTATCTTCAATCTTCTTGCGCAGCGTGTTCTTCTCCATGGTTGAACCTCCTTTTGCAGTAGGCTTGCCGCCTCCTATTCTTTTGACAGCAAAAATGTGTCGTTTGCTAACCGTTCAGAAAAATTATTCTGTCCAGCAATTTTCTACACAGAAAGAAAACCGTGTACAGCTACCGCCAACTGTACTAACCACCATCCGATCTGCCTTGTTCATAATGGCGGTCAGCATAGCCGTCTCATCCTTGTTAAACGCAGCTACACTACTCACATCCAAAAAGAGAATAGCGTTCTTTTCGTACTGGTTGGGCTTAATCTCTTCCAGCTTTCGCACATCACCACAGCGTTGAAGAAACTTGGTCAGCCCCGCCTTGATCTCCTGGAACAGCCGCAGCTTGTCAAAATCAGCCCGCTTTCCATTGAAATTTTCGTTTCGCTGATACATCGCCTCAATCTCCTCTGGGGAGTAGGCCAGCGTTCTCCGCAGTTCCGTTACACCAATACGATCTAACGCCTCATCCTCGGCACAGTTGAGTTGATGCGCCACATCAGCGGTAGAAATCTCTCCGGCCAGATAGCCCAGCCGGAGAGAGTCAATGTCAACACGTTTCTGCAAATCCCATTTCTTTTTCACTGCGTCTTCCTCCTCATATCCATGTACTCTTTATAGCTCACTCCCATGAGGTCAGCGGCAGCGTGGAGCGCCGTTTTCTTGTCGGCCAGCGGGCCGGCGGCTACCTTGGGAGACTCGACTTTATGGGGATACCAGCGAGAGCTACCCTTCTGTTTGGACACATCATAGGTAATCTGCATTTTACACTCCTTAATTCCGATGAAGCTCCGTCAGAGCCTCGTTATATTTTCCGGCCCGAAGCAAAGCACATTCTTTGTGAAAATTGCAGTCGGTCAGCCGATACTCCACCTGTTCCATTTTCCTAATGTCTCCACACTTATAGGCTTGCCGGTGCTCAGAGAACAGCCGCTCCGCAGTTGCATATGAGATACCCCAGTTGTTACGGGCGTTCAGTCGGTCAATGCGTAACACATCGCCCACCGTCAGCGCCTTATAAGCGCCACTCCAGATCTCATTCTTATCCCGTTCCATGTTGTTCCTCCTCACCAAACATTCCGCCAGCCGGGAGACTTGACCAGCTCCTCCAGCTCCACCTCTTTCTTGTCGGCCTCGTCCTGCTCACCATCGTCAGGAAAGTCGGACACGTCCAGATCGTACACCTCGACGCTCACATCGGCGTTGGCGTGAACCTCCTCCACCAAGCCGCCCTTAACCCGCACAGCTATCTGCACATCCAGCTCCTGTTCCTCAATTCGCCAACTCTCCACGTCGCTGTCATCACGGATAACCGCCGTGCTCTCACAGCACTCGCACTCATCCTCATCCTTGTGCTCTTTTGCGTCGTATTCCCACGCCTTGACTGTGCTCTCCCAGCTCTCCCGCATTGCGTTCTGCGCAGACAGCTTATCAGTGAACGACCGTACATCGCAGCCCCAAGCGGCGTCGGTATCCTGCTCGTGAATCAGATTGTAGATTTTCATTGTGTAGCCTCCTCATAATTTTTAGTGCCTCTATTCTATTTACAGGGGATAAACAGGAATTGCTAACCATTGAAATAAAAAAAGCCCACCGATTTTTCGGTGGGCTTTGCAGTGTCAGGATACGGCGGCGTACAGGCGGGCACGGGGATTGGAGATGGGCTGAAAAATTGCCTCACCATTGGAAAACCGTGCGATACAGACCACTTCCTGAAATCCCCAGCGTTTTCCCAGCTCAGTCAGCTTCCGGTTAATCTTCCGCTTTTCAGCCTCATACTTCCGATACGCTACACTTCGGCAGCAATCAAAGTAGTAGTGGCACTCGTCGTTGTCGTAGTCATACTCGTCCAGGTCGTGCTCGGTTTCCACATAGAACTGAACCCCAGAGTAGTACCCGCTCCGCAGGCTGATTTTATGGAACATCAAATCATAGTTGAGATCGTCCAGCTCACGCTCAATCTCACGCCGGTCACACTCCCATGCCACCTCGTCGGAGAAGTAGTAATCTTCCAGTTCCTCACAGCCGCAGAGGTCGCAAGCAGTAGCATCTGCATCCATGATAGCGCCGCACTCAGGGCAGCGCTTGGCCTCATCTTGATCTTCCCTCACAAACAGGGAGAAGTTATCCATTGTACGGTAGTTAGCAGTGCTCATCACTCATACCTCCTAATTATTTTTCGTGGTACTCTCCA
>PXZU01000050.1_pt1 | contig 18741 bp, 22 predicted proteins | sample 2941351 | NCBI WGS metagenome assembly PXZU01 (sample SAMN08721892, study PRJNA434045) | Viral metagenome, whole genome shotgun sequencing project. | isolation source: viral particles isolated from 30 fecal samples collected over 86 days | host: Mus musculus | place: Germany: Kiel | collected 2017-06 | reverse complement strand
CCGGCGCAGGCAAACTGGAGCAGCTGCTGGACGATGTTGTGGAGCGAAACCAACAGTATTACACAGAGCTGATTGACCTCGCACAGGCAACGGCCCCAGGGCGTTTTGTGAACCACGAGGACATTTACGCTATCTGCGAGCAGACAAAAGGCGCATACCGCAACCTCACCCAGTCTATGGGGTTCTTGGTGCGGGAGGGACGGCATAGGGTCATGCTGCCTCCGGCAAATGCCTGTCAGTGGGCACTGGATTCCGCACTCTTACAGGTGCAGTCTGGGGCAATTTCATACAATCAGGCCATTTCCGAGGCGGTCAGGCAGCTGGCGGACAGCGGGCTGAAAACGGTCAGCTACGAGAGCGGCCATGTGGACAGCGTGGACGTGGCCGTCCGGCGGGCTGTCATGACCGGGGTCAATCAGCTGAACCAGAAGTACCGGGAGCAGTCCATGGACTACCTGGAGACGGATTTGGTGGAGGTGACCGCCCACCTGGGGGCGCGGAACATCGACGGTCCCAACGGCTGGGAGAACCACGCCAAATGGCAGGGGAAAGTTTATCGCTGGAAACGCGGCGGCGGGTATGCGGAGCCGGAGCAGCAGACGGCACCAAAACCAACGTCAACACCGCCCGCGCCAATTCAGGCGGCAGCGCCCGCTATACCCGCACCGCAGAGCGCCGAGCCGCGCAGGACGGCAGCTGTGGACGTGACGCAGGAATATCTGGACGCCGCCACGCCAAACAGCCATGTCGTGCAGGATTTGCAATCTTATACAGTCAATGGCGTTACATACACGGTGGATGGGCGCAATGTTCAGTTAAGCTACTCACAACATGAGAGAAAGATTGCTGAGCTCCTTGTAAGAACACTTGGCGGGGAAATGTTCATGGTCCCACGGGTCAATAGTCCGCAAGGCGTGAGAACGCCAGACTATTTGTTTCGTGGAGAGGCGTATGATTTGAAAACACTGAAACCAAATTCTGGGTCGAACACGATATTTAACCGTGTGAAAAAAGCTGCGGGACAGGCGCAGAGATTTATCATTGATGTAACGCACTCCGGGCTTGATGACGCTGTAATTAACCAGCAACTTGAAAAATTGTTCACTCGTTCCGATACAGGTTGGGTCGAAGAAGTATTCATAATACGTGACGATGCAATTTTCCGAATCGTGAAAAGGGCATAAAAAAAGCCGACACACCGTCTCACCTTTCAAAAGGCGTCATGGACAGCGACCGACTTTTATAGTTATTATATCCGCGCGCATTGAATTTTGCAAGAGGGATTTTGAGAGAAGGTGATGGAATGGCAGAATACCCCGATTTTGAAAAAACCTGCGGCTATGGCAGTGTGACAGGAATCGGGGGGGCCTAGCTAACTGCCGCCACTCGTTCTGGCCGTACATAGAGGGCGTATCCGAGCGCACCTACACCGACGCAGAGCTGGAGGCCATGAAACCCGAAAACCGGCCCAAAACCCAGTTTGATGGCCGGGAGTACGACGATTACCAGGCGGCGCAGATGCAGCGGCGCATAGAGGCCACCATCCGCAGGCAAAAGCGCCTGAAAACCGCCTACGAGGCCGCAGGGCTGACCGACCAGGCTACCGCCGCCAACATCCGCCTGCGCCGTCTGAACGAGAAATACCACCAGTTCAGCAAAGCGGCAGGCCTGCCGGAGCAACGGGAGAGGATGCGGGTGGTGTATGTGGATGACTCCAACCTTGCGCCAGCTCCACAAGGGAATATAGTCACCGAAGGTGAAACGTTTAATCCAGAAAGTGCAGCAGTTTCTTTGATAAAAAGGCTTGAAGATTCTCCGGGGATGGAGGATAATATGGCTGTACTCCGTTATTACGCTAATCATACTGATTTAGTAGTGGATAAAACCATGGCGGGGCCAATCGCATACAACAGGTCCTTGGACGCGATTTGTTATAATCCTGATGTTCCGCTACCGTATGGAGCGGACAGGGATGGAATTTTTGCACATGAGCTGGCGCATCGTGCGGATAAACTATGGTATGGCGCAACACAGGATTTAGCATGGTCAACTGCCGTTCAAGAGGCAGAGAGTGTAATATTAGAGAACGTAGATGCTGTAGAGTCTTGGTTTGAAACAGGTGGGAAATACGCCGACAATGCGTTTTTTTCCGACATTATCGGCGCAGTTTCAAAGGGTAAGATTAATACACCATATTCACATAGTAGTGAATATTGGAGGAGAGCAGGGAATTGTGAGCGAGAAGTATTTGCAAATCTCGTCGCACTTGATTTTTTATTCGGAATAGACACCGTGCCGGTTGAATTTGGCCTTGATACCATCTGCAAAGTATTCAGAGAAATTATTGGCAGGAGTGGCTTATTATGACCGTATTTGAAGAATTGCGACAACCAGAGATAAAAAAGCTGAGAGAGCGATACCATGAATTGACCGGATACTGGACCGGATACCACTGGGAGGAATTTGGATCTATTGAAGAGTTTAAGCTATATCTGAAAGAAAAGATTGCTGAAGAAGAAAGAAGAACAGAAGAGAAGTAGCATGATTAAAACCATCCACAACTGCCCCTGGTACTGCTGCCCCCACTGGGGTAAGGCAATTTCGCCCAGGCGGATCCAACGGCGAGCATACCTGCCAGCCCTTTAGAGGGGCAACAAGCTCGCCATCCGCAGGCAAAAGCGCCTGAAAACCGCCTACGAGGCCGCAGGGCTGACCGACCAGGCTACCGCCGCCAACATCCGCCTGCGCCGTCTGAACGAGAAATACCACCAGTTCAGCAAAGCGGCAGGCCTGCCGGAGCAACGGGAGAGGATGCGGGTGGTGGAGAAAAGCAGTTCAGCACATTCGTGGAAAAGTGCCGGGGATGCTAAACCAGCCAAACCCGGCGTTCCTGTCCAAATCGGTACGGTGGATTTTTCCGATGCCGCGCAGGTTCGGGCTGTGTTGGACGCGGCACAGAAGGAGACTGCGGGGCTGGATTACGAGGTGAACTACTCCGTGACCTCCGACGGCAAGGTGTGGCGGGTGTCCGGCGAAAACGCAGTGGTTCATCCAGAATCCATTCCGAGTAGCCTGCAAGGGTCTTTCGCGTATCATAACCACCCGGCGGCAGAAACAAACTTCTCATTTAGCGCAGCAGATGTAAGATTCTTCTTTCAGTTTGGAGAGGCCTACTCCAAGGCGTCTGACCATGTATATGAATATGTTATGGCGAGAACTTTGGAAACGCTTGATGTGGACCCGGATGTGGTGTATCATGAGTTTGGGGAAATTTATCGAACCGACATATACAGGCTTTCAGCTGCGGAAGAAATCAATATTGATATAGACGGTTTTCATGAGGTCATGCGTCGGTTAAGCGAAAAATATCATTTCATATATCGGAGGTGGAAAATAGATGGCAGTTGATAAAACACACCCTGATTATCCTGTTTACTCAGCAAAGCACAAGGCGTTGTGGGATACTTACATCAAACTGGAAGAAGAAGAAGAGGCAAAATATCCCGATTGGAATGGAAAAGACCATCCGGCAAATACTGTACTCCGCCCTGCACGGCGCAGGTTGAGTGAGGACGTCAAGGCTCTCCAAAAAGAGTACGACTATTTATTTACGGAGGAACCCCGTGATGATAAGGACGATGACGACGATCAGGATGATCCATGGCCGGATGTGGTACTGCTGCCCCCACTGCGGTAAGGCGCTGTTTCCGGTTCTGTCGGAGACGAGAGTTGAACGCCTGCCCTTCCGCTGCAAAGCCTGCAAGCACGACATTGAAGTGAATATCGCGTAGAGCCAAGAGCCAGTGAGCCAAGAGCCGTGAACTTTCGTGGATGTCCACGGGGTTTGCGGCTCATTTTCTTTTGCCGAGAGGCGTAAAACCGCAGGGCGACGGCCCCGGAAAATAAACGGAGGTAAACGACATGAGCGAACCTATCAACAACGAAAACAACCCTGCCCCGGCCCCCGCGCCGGAGGCCACCGCCGGGAAAACCTTCACTCAGGCGGAAGTGGACGGCATGATTGGCAAGCGTCTTGCCAAAGCGATGAAGGGGATGCCGGGCGAGGAGGAATTGACCGCCTTCCGGGCATGGAAAGAGAGCCAGCGGACCGAGCAGGAGCGCTGGGACGCGCTGACAAAGGAGCGGGACGAGAGCAGGACCGCCCTAACCGCAGCGCAGGCGGAGCTGGAGCAGTTCAAGCGGGAAAAATTCCTGCTGAGCAAAGGCGTGCCCGCCGCAGATGTGGACTACTACGCATTCAAGATCGGGAAGCTGGCCGCAGACGGGACCGGGTTCGAAGCGGCGGCGGAGCGGTACCTGAAGGACCACGCTCCCAAGGACCCGGAACCGCCCGCAGGGACCATGCGCGTGGACCTGTGCGGTCCGCTGAACGGCGGCGGGGGGCACCATCTGAGCGTGAATGAGTATATCAACAGCAAGCTGCGCGGCAGATAGCCGCAGAAAGGAGCTAGTATGCCTGATACCACAGCCATCCTGCGTGAGCAGGCGCAGGCACTGATCAAACCCGAGGAGATCAACGAGATTTTGCAGTCCACTGTGGAGAACTCCGTGGCCCTGCGCATGATGACCCGGCTGCCCAACATGGCCACCAATGTCCGGGAGTACCCCATCATGGACAACTACCCCATGGCCGGGTTTGTAGAGGGGGACAACGGTCTGAAAATGACCACCAACATGAAGTGGAGCAAGAAGAAGCTCTACGCGGAGGAGATCGCCGCCATCGTGGCTATCCCGGACAACGTGGTGGCCGATTCCTCTTACGACATTTGGGGCCAGGTGCGCCCCCGCCTGGTGGAGGCGGCAGGCCGCGTCATTGACAGGGCTATCTTCTTCGGCTTGGACAAGCCCGCCTCCTGGAGGGCCGATATCGTGGCCTCCGCCGCTGAGGCGGGGAACGTGGTCGCCGCCACATCCGACCTGTACAAGGACATCTTTGACGAAAACGGCCTGATCGCAAAGGTGGAGGAGGACGGATACTTCCCTAACGGCATCATGTCCGCCATCTCTATGCGGGCCAGATTGCGCGGGCTGCGAGACACCACAAACCGCCCCCTGTTTCTGGAGAACATGCAGAGCACCACGCCCTACATGCTCAACGGGACCCAACTGGAGTTCCCCCGCAACGGGGCCTTTGACCCCACAAAGGCGCTGATGATCACCGGCGACTTCACCCAGGCGGTGTACGCCATCCGGCAGGACGTGACCTTCGATGTGTTCGACAGCGGCGTGATCTCCGATGCGGACGGCAAGGTCATCTACAATCTGATGCAGAACGACATGAAGGCCATCCGCATGGTCATCCGGCTGGGCTGGGATATCTTCAACCCGCTCAATGCCATCAACGAGGATGAGACCACCCGCTTCCCGTTCGCGGTCTACAAGCCCGCGTCGGGGGGTTAACCGGACTGTCTGACCAGCCTTCCCCGGCGTCTGTGATTGACGTCGGGGCGGGCAGTCCCGTAAAAAAGGTGAGAACAAGCCGTAAAAAGGCGGTGGAAACGTGATTTACGCCGACTACGACTACTACGTTAATGACTATTGTGGGCGGGCTATCAATTCGGAGGATTACCCCCGTCTGGCCCTCCATGCAAGCCAGTACATCGACTACATCACTCAGGGCCGGGCGGGGCACGATGCCGGTCTGGAGGCCGTGAGAATGTGCTGCTGTGCTCTGGCAGAGCAATGCCAACTGCTTGATTCAGCGCAGCAGGCACAAAAAGAAAGCCTTTCAGACGAATATGTTGAGCTGCAAAGTGAATCTGTGGGGGGGTGGTCAAGAAGTTTTGGGAATACGGCAGATATGGCCTCAAAAATTTCTTCTGATGCAAAAAGCTCCCTTTATGAAATCGCCCGACAGCACCTTTCGCGCACTGGACTTTTATATCGGGGAGGGGGCTGCATCCATTGCGAGTAAAAAAATCCTCTATGTTTCCCCACACAATCACCCTCTGCAACGTCTCTTCAGAGACCGACAAGACCACCTTTGCGAGCGTGGTAGTCAACCACATCACCATTCTCAGCGGTGTACTTCTGGACGCCTCCAAGGCCGTCAACGTGCGGGAGAGCGGGCTTAAGGGCGCGGACGCGGTTAATCTGTACATTCCGTTTGACGTGTCTGCCACAGACGGAGTGACCGGTAAAGAAAAGCGCTATGTTCCGCCTATTGAATTCTGGCGGTCGGAGGATAAATCGGAAATTTGGACGTTGTCGGTCAGCAGCACCAAGACTTCCGGCATTGACGGGAACACATTTTTCATTAAGGGTGTGGCTGTAGAGCCGGACGGGGACGTGGAATTTATCGAGATGAAATACGACCACGTTTACGACATCACGAAGATAGATGAAAAGGATTTTGGCGGGCTTAAACATTGGGAGATCGGAGGCGTTTAAGTGGCCGGAATAAAATTTACGCTTGACTCCAAGCAGTTCAAAAAGGATATGGGGCAGGTTGGGCAAAGAATGGCGCAAGGAGCGCCGAGAGCGGCACACATTCTGTCCATTCAAATGGCGAGAGATACCGAGCCGTATGTTCCGGCGCGGACGAAATCCCTCGCAAACAGAACAATCGTGCAAGACGACACAATTATTTATCCCGGCCCCTATGCACGGTTCCTGTACTACGGGAAACTCATGGTAGACCCAAACACAAAAAGCCCATGGGCGTCAAAGGGCGCGTCGAAAGAAATTACCGGGAAAGACCTGAATATCAGTCAGTCTGTTCATGGCAAGGCCCAAGCCCACTGGTTCGAGGCGTCAAAAGCGCAGAACCTACCCAAGTGGCGGCAAGTAGCGGGGAGGGTGCTACAGCGTGAATTCGGAAGATAGGCCCGTTAAATTTGTCTCCGGGAAAGAGGAGGACCAGGTATCCAGAAAGCTCCTGACCTGGCTCAATACCTGGCTGGACAGCGCGGGCAACGTTCCTGTTTTCATCGACCTGATTGACTATGAGTTTATGGACGCTGGCGCTGTCTGTATGGCCCTGTCGCTGGTCCAGAGTACCTGCATCGTGGAGGAATTCATCAGCGGGGCTTACATCGCGGAATACCAGTTCAAGGTAATCTACAGGCTCAAGGCCGGGACACCGGACGCCCGGCTGAAAGCCGATGAACTGCTGGACAGTCTGGGCGACTGGGCCAGCGGGCAAAAGCCAGATATCGGCGACGGTCTGGAGGTCCAGGAATTGGAGCAGACCACCCGTTCTTCCCTGTTCGCCCGCATGGAGGACGGCTGGGAGGACCATCAAATCTTTATGCGGATGACCTACAAGGTCAATCTGTAATAGCCTGCATTTGAAAGGAGAACTTAATCATGGCAGAAAAGCGCAGCGCATTCCTTCTTTTCCTGAACACCACCCCAAAAGAGACGTCTGCAACCTATGCTCTTGTGGGCGACGGCGTGACAGAGCTGTCTATCGCCTACAACCCGCAGACCAGCACCAATCAGTACATCCACCAGGACACAGCCAACACCGACCTCACCGGCTACCAGCCCAACGCGCCGGTTACCGCGCAGGTCATCAAGGGGGACCCGGCCTTTGAGTTCATCAACGATATGCGAAAGCGGCTCCCCATTGGCAGCGACGCCAACACGGACATCGTCATGATGGACGCTTTTGAGACGGAAACCGGCGGCGCTTACCCCGCGACCCGGCAGCCGGTATCCATCCAGATCGACAGCTACGGCGGCGCGGCGTCCGACCCGCTGTCCATCGGCTACACCATCAACTGGCGCGGGTCGGGAGAAGAGGGTACATTCAACCCAGAGGCCAAGACGTTTACCAAGGGGACGGCTGACACGGCCAGCACAGAGGGAGGATAAGCGATGGCAGGGATTCGGGTAGCGTCCGGGGAAAAGAAAATTGAAGTCAACGATGACGGCGGCTATATTGTGCTCAACCTGAACGACAACGATTTTCTGAACCGGTTTTTCGGCATGTACGAGCGCATTCAGCAGTTGGCGGACGAATCCACCGAAAGAGAAAATGACGCCCGCGCAAAGTATGCGGAAAGTGGGAAGGATGGAGAGGCCAACCTTGTAAAGGAAATTCTGTCTCTCTATCTGGATGCAGGAAATGTTCTGAAAAAAGAGGTTGACGACCTGTTTGGGGCGGGGACATGCCAAAAGGTGTTTGGCGATATCACGCCCACCTTCGACCTGTACCTGGACTTTTTCGAGCAGCTCACACCATTCCTGCGGGAGTTCGCTCAGGAAAAATCCGCGCGCATGAGCAAATATAGCGCCAACAGGACCGGCAATGTATAACGCAATGCTGGACCGCCTGCCGGAGGATTACAACGGCTGGCTTATTCGGACGGATTACCGGATCGGAGTGCAGATTCAGCTCTGTGTCTCCGACCCGGAACTGACCGACGCTGAAAAAACAGCGGCGGCGCTGAGCCTGCTATACGGAAACGGTCTGCCGGATCTTCAGACTGCCCTTGACGGTCTGTCCTGGTTTATGTCCTGCGGCGCGCCGGCCCCGGCGGGAGAAGACAGCGGAGAGCCGCCGGTTTACTCCTTTGAGCTTGACGCAGGGCGCATCGTCTCCGCCTTTCGGAAGGTGTACGGCATCGACTTGAGCCGGTTGCGCCTGCACTGGTTTGAATTTGTCCCCCTTCTGGGCGACCTGAGCGGAACGGCATTTGCCAGTGTTATTGATATCCGCACAACCGATGTCTCCGAGGTGGACAAAAAGCGCCGGACGGAGTTTTTACGGATGAAAAAACGGTTTACGCTGCCAAACCAGTACACCGCCGAAGAGGAGGCCACGATCAGCGGCATCCTGGAGCGGGTAAAGGGAACCTAAACTGACTGACAAGGTGGTGGCATCACTTGGCATTTGGCTACGACGGCTCCGTCCGCATCAAAGCGGACCTGAACCACCAGAATTTTGACCGCGGCATTTCCTCCATGACCACCCAGGTAAACAGACTGGGCGGGACGCTGCTCAAGGTGGCCGGCGCAATCGGCTTGGCCTTTGGCACTGCCGCACTTGTCAATTTTGGCAAAGAGAGCATCAACCTGGCCTCCGACATTGAGGAGGTACAAAACGTCATTGACGTGACCTTCGGTCGGGGCGCGGCGCAAATCGAGGAATTCGCCCAGACCGCCGCTGAGGCCTACGGCCTGTCCGAGCTGGCCGCAAAGCAGTATACCGGTACGATGGGGGCTATGCTCAAATCGTCGGGGCTTGTGGCTGGCAAGGCGCAGGAGATGTCCATCGCGCTGGCAGGACTGGCAGGGGATATCGCGTCCTTCTATAACCTGGACACCGACACGGCGTTTGAAAAGCTCCGCTCAGGTATCAGCGGAGAAACAGAGCCCCTAAAGCAGCTTGGTATTAACATGAGCGTTGCCAACCTGGAGGCATACGCCCTGTCCCAGGGCATCACCAAAAGCTACAACGCCATGTCCCAGGCGGAGCAGGTGCTGCTGCGCTACAACTATCTGCTCAGCGTGACCACCGACGCACAGGGGGACTTCGCCCGGACTTCAGGAAGCTTTGCAAACCAGGTTCGCCTTCTTCAGCTCAATTTTGACCAGCTGCGCATTGCGGTAGGCAACGCTCTGATTCCCATTGCCCAGGCAGTTCTCCCCGGAATCAACGCCATCATTGCCGGGCTGACCAAGCTGGCCCGCGTATTTGCTCAGGTAACTGCGCTGCTGTTCGGCAAGTCCGCCCAGGTAACGGAGCAGACGGCAATCGCGTCGTCCGCCACATCGGCGGCAGCGGCAACAGACACCCTGGCGGAATCCACCGCCGGGGCGGGCGCTGCGGCGAAAAAGGCTGCGAAGGACATGAAGGGCGTGCTGGCCGGGTTCGATGAGCTGAACATCCTGGCAACCAGCACGTCGGAGAGCGTGGACGGCGCTGGTGGGGGGCTTGGCGCTCTTGGCGATATCGACACTGGGATTTCAGGCGGGGAAATTTGGGGAGATGCAACTATCAATCCCGAGATAACTGCGGAGGTTTATGCTCTCGCAGAAAAATTAAAGGAAATGGTTCCTTTGATTTCTGGAATAGGCGCGGGGTTCCTGGCATGGAAGATCGCAAATGCACTGATTCCAGATCTGGGGATAATTGAAGGCCTTTTAGGCAGTCTTATGGTAGGTGTTGGAGTAACCCTTTTGGTGGACAGCATTCAAGATATTATTTTTGGCAATGGCTTAACATGGGAGAATATCTTAAAGGGCGGTGTAGGAGGAGCTATTGCAGGCGGCGGGCTTGGTTGGATGCTTGCAAAGCAAATCGGGTTAACATGGTCACAAGGGATGCTCGGCGGCGCTGTAATCGGGCTTGGCGTTGCTCTCCTGATTGAATCCATTGCGGATATTATTGTGCGGGGTCTAAATATCGGCAATGGTTTGCTTGGCGCAATCGGTGGAGCGATTGCCGGGGCTGCGGCGGGGTTCCTTTATATGGGAGGACCTGGTGGAGCAATTCTTGGGGCGAGTATTGGAGTGGGTATCGCCCTTGTCATTGAATCCATAGCGGACATTGCAGTTAGCAGGTTAAATATTGCGAATGGCGCTGTAGGTCTGATTGGTGGAGCTCTTGCCGGAGCCGGGATTGGATTTTATCTTGGAGGTCCGTTAGGCGCTGCAATCGGAGCAACAATCGGAGTTGGCATAACGCTTTCATTAGAGGGTATTGTATCGCAAATTACCGGTGGAGTAGACATTGGCAAGGCGTTAATGACGATTGTTGGTTCTGCGCTTGCTGGAGCTGGGATCGGCTTTGCCGTTGGTGGCCCTGTTGGCGCGGCCGCAGGAGCAGTCATTGGCCTTATAGCTGGCGTTGTAATCGAACTGACCGGGATAAAAGCTGCTGGCGAGGCAGCATATGCGGCGACGGAAGATTTTCAGACAATGACCCGCATCCTTGACGAATGCGAGGATTCTGCAAACCGTTCTTCTGCGGCAGTGGAATCGTTGCGCTGGAATATTGATAACCTGAGCACGTCTCTTGCCGACGTAGGGGCCGCGCAGCAGCTTGTTGATGAAATCTACGCCATAAATGAAAACGCCAACGCATCCGCATATGAGCTGGAAACAATGGCGACAAAAGTCGAGTTGCTTAACAGCATGAATCTTGAGGGCCTGCATCTCACCATTGATGAGACCACAGGGCGCATAGTCGAAACTAAAGAGGCCACAGACAGCCTTATTGCATCGCTGCAAAAAGAGGCGGAAACAGCTGCGCTGCAAGAATTGTTGGTACAAGCCTATAAAGACAGATACCAAGCGGTTGCAGATGCGGAAAGCGCGGTAAAAGATATCACCGCCGCAGAGCAGGCGCTTGCGGCGACAGAAAGAGAACTGACAAATACTCCATGGTGGGACTTAGATAAACAGGCCGCACTTACCGCACAGCAGGAGAAACAGACCGAGGCGCTGGAGGCTGCAACCGATGCAAGAGATAGGGCTGTTACGGCTTATGATGAATTGAGCGGTGCAATCGACACTTATTCTGGCGCGCTAACTAATCTGTCAGAGCCAGAGGCAAGCGTTGGTGTAAAGCTTGAAGAAAGAATGAACGCCGTCCGTCAAACTGTTCAGGGTGTAGCAGAGGATATGCCGGAATACGGGCGAAATATCGGCGAGGGTCTTGAAAAAGGCATGGACGAAGGGGTAAATGAAGAGAAAGCAAAAAAGATCTTTGGACGAATCGGTGACTGTTTCAAGAATACGTACGGCATTCATTCCCCGTCCACGGTATTTGCTGAGTTTGGCGGTTTCCTCATGGCCGGATTGCACAACGGCATGGACGGCAACCTTTCCCCTATCAACGAATTGTTTTCCAGCCTCTGGGACAGCATTAAGACGGGCTCAAAGGGGACCTGGGGCGACATACAGGCGGCTTGGCAAGATTCAGGGAAATGGTTTGACGAAAATGTTAAAAATCCTATAAACAGTGCGTTTGACGGAGTTGCGAAATTTGCAAAAGATTCGTTTAACGGCGCAATCTCCGCTGTAGAGGGCATGGTGAACAGCGTCATAAAAGCAGTCAACTGGCTCATTTCTCAGCTCAACAAAATCCGGTTTGATGTACCGGACTGGGTACCCGCCATCGGTGGACGCGGATTCGGCTTCAACATTCCGAGCGTGTCAGAAGTAACGCTCCCCCGCCTGGCCAACGGCGCGGTCATTCCCCCGAATCAGCAATTTGCCGCGATCCTGGGCGACCAGCGCAGCGGTATGAATATCGAGGCCCCGCTGAAAACCATCGAGCAGGCGGTGCGCAATGTCATGGGCGAGAGCGGCTTTGGGGGCGATATCAATATCACGGTGGAGAGTGTTCTGGACGGCAAAGTCATTGCCAGGAACACGGTGCGGCATATCAACAGCATTACTCGCTCAAGCGGAAAATCCCCGCTGTATACATAAGGGGGCGTAATTGGTGGACTTGCTTATCATTGACGGGCATGACTACTCAAAATACATCAAAAATACGGGCTACGGGTGGGGCCGCAGCGATCTGGACAGCGACAAGAGCACCCGGACAAAGGACGGGCGCCTGCGCCGGGACAAGATCGGCACAAAGCGAAAAATCACCTACGAGGTCATGGGTATGACACGTGCGCAGCTGGCCCAGTTGGATGAGGATTTGAGCAAGGCGGCCTTTACCGCCACCTACATGGACCTACACGGGCAGACGACGAAAGAGTTTTACTGCGCCAACTTTAACGCCCGGCTGACCACCACCCGGCGGGACGATGAATCCACCTGGATCTCGGAGCCCTTTACCATTACGGAGGTGTAGGGCATGGCGCAGGCCACCAGCGAAATTTGGAAAACGCTGATCCGGGAAAAGGGGACCCGAAAGGAGTACGCCTTTTCCATCAACAACATCTGGTACGGCCCGGAGGCGGAGGTTCGCCACTCCGTGGACTACAGCCTGTACGATTCTTTCGGCATCGGCAACGCCATGTCCGCCACCCTGACCATGGAACTGTACGCCGGCGAAATTCCGCGGGGTGCGCTCATCAAGCGCTATGTGCGGCTGGTCAACGGGGCGCGGTCGTCTGAGTGGCTGCCAAAGGGCGTATTCTTTGCCAACCGGCGCACGGTGGAGGACGGGCTTTGGTCCATCGAGGCCTACGACGCCATGCTCAAAGCGGATATCACCTGGACGCCCCGCAAGACGCTCGCCTTCCCCTGCACGATGGAGGAGGCGGCACAGGACATCGCGGCGGCAATGGACGTGGAACTGGATGAGCGCAACGCCTACCGGCCCTACACCATGGACGCCTACCCCGAGGGGGAATATATGCGCCGGGACGCCCTGCGGGACATCGCCGCCGCCCACGGCGGCAACTGGTACATGAGCGACGCGGGCAAGCTGCGGCTGGTGCCGCTGCTCTCCTTCCCGGAGGAGACAAACTACCTGGTCACCGAGCACGGCGACGCGATCACATTCGGAGGGGTGAGGATCCTTGTCTGAAAAATTTTATGTAGGGCTGGACCTCACCGGCTTTTCGGACAACGGCAAGCGTCTGCCGGTCACCAGCGTGACCTTCCAGGTGGCCAACGACACCGTAATAACCGCCGGGACCTACACCGGCCTGGACCTGTACGCGGTCTGCCCCTATGCCACCCAGGAGATGGCAACAGCCATTCTCGCCCAGGTGCAGGGGTATCAGTACCAGGCGTTTTCGGCGGAGAGCGCCAACCTGGACCCCGCGGCGGAGCTGGGGGACGGCGTGACCGCCAGCGGGGTCTATTCGGTGATCTCCGCCATATCGGACAGCGGTGACGGCTATCCCGGCGTCTCCGCACCCGGTGAGGAGGAGCTGGAGGACGAATACCCCTACCGCAGCGCCACCCAGCGGGAGCTGACCGGCGACGTGGACAGCCTGCGGGCTTTTATCCAGCAGAGCATAGGGGAAATTTCTTTGCAGGTGACCACATTAACCGGGCGGGTAGAGGCGCTCACCCAGACGGTGCAGCAAATATCCCAGAAAGTCACAGAGCTGGACAGCCGAGTCGCGGCATTGGGAGGATAATATATGGCAGACAGTAATATTGGTTCGCTCCCGCTGGCGGAGGGCCTGGACGATGATTCCCTGCTGGTAGCCGAACAGCAGGGGCAGGCCGTCAAGGTGACCGGGGCGCAGTTCAAGGAGTTTGGGCGGCAAGCGGTGGTTGGTCAGGTCCAAGCCTACGTGGACCAGGCGCAGGCAGCAGCGGAGCAGGCGGTGAGCACGGTGAGCGCGGTTACCGATATGACCGTAGAGGCCACGAACCTGGACAACGGACAGCCCGCCACCGTCACCAAGAGCACCAAAAACGGGAAGGTCAACCTGGCGTTCGGCCTCCCGCGCGGGGAACAGGGCATCGCAGGCCCTGAGGGGAAGAGAGGGCCGCAGGGCCCCCCTGGGAATGGCCTGACCATCCTGGGGTATTACGACACTGAGGCGAATCTGAAATCGGCTGTAACTGCGCCAGAGGCCGGGGACGCCTACGGCGTTGGCACAGCCGCACCCTACGACATCTATGTATTTGACGGCGTGACCAACGACTGGAAAAACAACGGTCCGCTGTCCGGCGGAGGCGGCAACGTACTGCCCGAAAACGTGGTGACCTCCGAGGGCGGAGCCGTGCTGGAGATTCCGGCGGAAACGTTCGGCGACGCACCCCACACTATTCTCTTCACGGAGGAAGAGGATACACCCCTGACGGCGGACGATATCGAGTACGGCAGCGGGTCGGTGAAGGATGCGCTGGACGGCCTTTTTACCTCTGTCAGTGACGGGAAAGCTTTGATTGCGTCCGCCGTCACTGACAAAGGAGTGGACACCGCGCCGGACGCGCCCTTCGCTGAAATGGCGGAGAACATCGGAAAAATCCAGACAGGCGGCGATACTTCGGACTCCACCGCCACCCCCAGCGATATCCTGGCCCCCAAAACCGCCTATACCGCAGCAGGGAAGGTGGAGGGAATCATCCCGTCTCTGCCTGCTCAGACCATCACGCCGGGCACAGCGGACATGACCATTGCCAACGGGCAATATCTGGCCGGAACACAGACCATTCAGGGTGACGCCAACCTGGCCTCCGCAAACATCCGCAAGGGTGTGAGCATCTTCGGCGTGCCGGGGGCCATGACCAGCGAATTTAAGGCGACGCTCACCGTTACGGCGGACGTGGGCGCGGTGGTGACCGCCACCCACGCCAACGGCACGGAGCTGGAGGCCCTGTCCACCACCGGAACCGTGACCTTCGAGCTGCCCATTGAGGGGACCTGGACCGTCACCGCGCGGCGGGGCGTTGCGCAGTATAACTCCGTGGCCGTCGAGGTGAGCTCCAGCTATAACGCCGCGCTAACGGCGGAGGTGCATATTGAAAGACTTGGCGTTATTACTCCGCTTGGGGAAAGTCGTTACGGTATTGCCGCAACGACCATCGGCGGTTATGCCCTATTTGGCGGGGGGAATAACGGGAAAAAAACACCATATGCGCCCGGTTCATATGCTGTAGATGCCTATAACAGTTCACTTACTCATAGCACACCGAAAAATCTCTCTTCTGGACGCTTAAATTTGGCGGCGGCATCCGGGCCAAGTCATGCAATGTTTGGTGGCGGAGAAAGCGGAGCTCTTGGAACTGCTGGCGGAAAATCGTATAAATCTAACGATGTAGATGCGTATAATAGCTCTCTTACACGAACCACTCCGACCGATTTATTAGGCATTGCGCGAACGAGTCTTGCTGCTGCCTCGGTTGGAGGCTATGTGCTTTTTGGTGGCGGTGTTTCAGATGAAGGATATTCTGCGCTTGTTGACGCATATGATGACAAATTGACGCGATCTGTACCTTCTTCTGAATTGATACAAGCTAGACATGAACTCGGTGCAGCCGCTAACGATAATTATGCGCTGTTCGCAGGTGGTAGGCAATCTCAATATTCCAACATGGTTGACGCATATGACAAAAATTTGACAAGGACCACACCCACAATGTTGACTGTAAGCCGCTCTGAATTAGCGGCGTCAAAGGCAGGGAGCTATATATTATTTGGTGGCGGTTATGCTGGTAGTAGTGCAAATATTTTTGATACAGTTGACGCATATGATTTGTTCTTAACCCGCACAACGCCTGAAGTACTTAACGTATGTCGTTATAATCTTGCTGCCACATCAATAAATGGATTTTGCCTGTTTGGGGGAGGAAATACGGCGATAACGGCAGACGGTCAAATTGGGACGGTTGATGTATACGATCCATATTTGACCCACACTATAGTGAGCCCGTTAGACAATGCTAGATATAACATTTCGGCGGCATCAGTTGGAAACTACGCGCTGTTTGGTGGTGGTTATCGTTATGGCTCCACATCTGTCGGAAACGTATATTCCCCAGAGGTAGATGCCTACCGCTACGTCTAGGAGGTGTTTTCATGGGAATCTCAATAAACGGCGTACCAGTCGCCGGACTTGGCAGGCGCGGGCCCGCGGGCCCGCAAGGCCCCGCCGGACCTCAGGGTGAGACGGGCCCGGCAGGTCCAACCGGCCCCCAGGGCAACACAGGCCCGCAGGGACCAAAAGGAGACACCGGAGATACCGGACCCCAGGGGACGCAGGGTGACCCCGGCGAGGGCGTCCCGTCCGGCGGTACAGCCGGGCAGGTGCTCACCAGAACTGTGGACGGCACCGCATGGGCGGACCTGCCCGGCGGCGTTGAGAGTTTCAACGGGCGCGCCGGTGCCGTCGTGCCGCAGTCCGGGGACTACACGGCAGCCATGGTAGGTGCGCGGCCTGATACCTGGACGCCCACCGCGGCAGATGTCGGGGCTATCCCTGCTGGTTCTGTCACAAGCATCCAGTCGTTGACACAGGCGCAGTACGACGCGCTGAGCACAAAAAATGCGGCCACGCTGTATCTGATCGAGGGGTAAGCTATGCTGAAGTTGGGAACGCAGAATATTCCTGCTCTGTACCTGGGCAACCAGGAGATCAAAAGGGCGTATCTGGGGGAAAGGCTGGTGTTTGAGGGAGGAAAGCCGTCGAGATTGCCTGAGGGGTATACTGAGGTTGAATATGTTCATACAGTCGCTGCTGCTAAGTTCGACACCGGATTCACCGTCAATAGTTTATCTGATTGCATTAAAATGGATATTTCCCCAGCTGCGCAGACATCGACCTCCGCTTATTATATCTGTGATGCAATAAGCGGTAGCTATAACCTTTATGCCCTGTACTACAAGTATTCCTCATCCAGTACAAACCAAAGCATGCAAATTAAAGCAAACGCTGCAAGCAGCGCTGCATTCACATTTTCAAGGGCGAATTTCAACAAAATACGACGGTGGGTCATTATCGATTTCCTTAATAAAAAAATCGACCCAGGCATTAACGGCATAGCGACGAATTCGGGGATTTCTAATACAACGAGCAGAAACTTTACTAACTTCCATCTCGGGTGCAGTCCTAAAAGGACATATAACAGCATGATCGGAGACTGGTATTCTTGTCAGATTTTCCGCAATAACGTGCTCGCCCTTGACCTCGTGCCTTGCATTGACCCAAGCGGTGCTGTCGGATTTTACGACCTCGTCAGCAAGAAATTCATTGGAAATACTGGCTCAGGTACCGTTACCGCCGGTCCTGCTGTCTGACTGCCACAAAAGCGAAAGGAGAAAAACAATGTCACGCTATCAAATCTGGGACAAGCAGACCGACATCTACACCCCGTCCGGGGCGCACTTTACCGCCGCCGAGTGGGCGGCAAAGTACCCGTGGGTGAATATCCCCGGGGCAAAAATGGTGATTACAACCGGCATCATCAACGGCGGCGCGGCGATGGAGTGGGGCGCAACCGTGGAGCACTACAAGCGCATGGGCGCGGCCATTACCGACGGCATGACCGACGATGAAATTTTGGCGGCAATCGAGGCGTTTGAGGACACCCCGCCCGAAATGGGTCCCAGTGTGGAGGAGCGCACTGCCGCTGCGCTGGAATTCCTGGCAATGAACAGTCTGCCCGACGAGGCTTAAGGAGGTATATCATGAATTGCGAGACGATCAAGCATAACTATAACCGCAAGCTGTGGAGCAAAGCCCAGGTAAAGGTCGCCGTAAAGAAGGGCGTTATCACCCCGGCAGAATACCAGGAGATCACTGGGGAGAAGTACCAGTAAGGAGGGCGTTATGTTCATCCTGTACGCCAACAAAACCCAACTGACTGTCCGGCAGCGCGAGCCCGTCACCAGCGGCAGCGTCAATGTCTATACTGCCCGGTTCGAGTTCTCGCCGGACTGGCAGGGTCTGACCACGAAAGCGGTGCTCCGTGGCAGCGGCGTCACGAAAACCGTCCTGCTGGACGATGGCGGACAATGCACCATTCCGTGGGAGGTCCTAACCTCCCACGGCCAGCCATTGATGGCTGGCGTTTTCGGGACGCAGGGCGAAACCGTCTTGCCCACTATCTGGGCCAACCTGGGTACTGTCTTGCAGGGCGTGCCCACCGGCGCGCCCGGTACACAGCCACCCATGCCGGACCTGTGGCAGCAGGAGCTGGCGGGGAAGGGGGACGGGCTGGAGTACGACGGACTGAACCTGTCGCTGATGAGCGGGGACAAGCGGCTGTCTGCGGTGGAGATCACCAGTGGCGGCGAGGGCGGCACGTCCGACCACCGGGCGCTGACCAACCGGAACGCGGCGGAACAGCACCCAATCGGGTCCATTTCCGGCCTGGCCAATGAGCTTTCCCGCATCCCTG
>PXZU01000049.1_pt1 | contig 18906 bp, 18 predicted proteins | sample 2941351 | NCBI WGS metagenome assembly PXZU01 (sample SAMN08721892, study PRJNA434045) | Viral metagenome, whole genome shotgun sequencing project. | isolation source: viral particles isolated from 30 fecal samples collected over 86 days | host: Mus musculus | place: Germany: Kiel | collected 2017-06 | reverse complement strand
TGATTAGCCAGGTAACACAGTGTTATGACAGCCCGCCGGTTCAGGCGGGCTTTTTGTGGAGTGAGTATGGCAGTACAGATTTCAGGCGTGCTGAAAGACGGTACAGGAAAAGCGGTGCCGGGATGTGTCATCCGGCTGAAGGCAAAACGGACCAGTGCCACAGTGATAGTGCATACCGTGGCCTCCTGTGAACCCGGTGATGCCGGTCGCTACAGTATGTCAGTGGAGCCGGGGAATTACAGCGTCATTCTGCAGACAGAAGGGTATCCGCCGGTGTATGCCGGAGAGATAACCGTCAGTGAAAAATCCCGTGCAGGGACGCTGAATGAGTTTTTGCTGAATGAAGAAACGGCGGCGGAATATCCCAGAGCACTGGCAGAGCTGGAGGCCGTTGCTGCAGAAATCCTTGAACGGGCACGCGGGAGTGAATCCCGTGCGGAAGAAGCAGCCCGACGGGCAGAAAATGCACGGGGGCCGAAGGGGGACAAAGGGAATACGGGGCCGCAGGGGCAGCCAGGACCGAAAGGTGACCGGGGTGAGACCGGCCCCAGAGGGGAGCGGGGCATGACAGGTGCACAGGGGGTACCGGGACCCAGGGGTGAGCGGGGCGAAAAAGGGGAAAAAGGTGACCCCGGCGGTCCGCAGGGTCCCCGGGGGGACACCGGTCCGGCGGGGCCACAGGGACCCAGAGGTGATACCGGAGAGCGGGGAGTACCAGGACCTCAGGGGCCGAAAGGCGACGCAGGGCCAAAGGGTGAGCCTGGTCCGAAAGGCGACACAGGTCCGAAGGGTGAACGGGGACCAAAAGGCGACACAGGTCCGAAGGGTGAACAGGGGCTGAAAGGCGACACCGGTCCGGCAGGGCCACGTGGTCCCAGAGGTGATACGGGACCCGCGGGTCCACGTGGGCCAGCTGGCAGTGATAATGCTTACAGCAGGGCAGAGTCGGATGCCCGCTACCGTAATACCGGCGAGGGAGGGATTAATGGCTGGGAGCGGGATACGGCTACAGGGATTATGAGACAGTGGGGTGTGTTTGCCGTTGCAGGTCGTTACGGTAACCAGTGTCGTTTTCCTGTTCCGTTTCCTCAGGGACCGTGGAATATCCAGCTGACAGTAAAGGACGATTTATCAGCAACCGTGCCGTGCGTGATGAGTATGACAGACAGCGGGTTTACCGTTGGCACCATAAATGAATGGTTTGGTGAGGTTTACTGGTATGCAACAGGATGTTAAAGGAGAGAACATGGGTAAATATATTTACTCACCATCACGTAACCTGTTTTATCCGGTTGCGCTGAAGGCAGTTTATGAACATGCCGGGCGCTGGCCGGATGATGGCAGGGTGGTGGATGATGCGATGTACCGTGAACAGATGGCTGCGGTAACGGGAGAAAATGAAACACCGGAGATTGCCCGTGAACGCAAGCTGGCAGAAATCAGCCGCTGGCGTGATGAACAGGAGAATGCTGGGGTGATATTTGAGTGGCATGGGCACCGCTGGGATGGTGGTAAGGCTGCCCGCAGCCGTCTGTCTCCGGTTACAGCCGTGGCACAGTCGGGAGCACTTCCTGAAGGTTTTTTCTGGACGGATGTGGATAACCGGGATGTGAGACTGACGGCGGAAGAACTGGTACAACTGGATGGCGCAATGCTGCAGGCAATGGTGAGGCGGGGGTTTAAAATTCATGAGCGTCAGCGGCAGATGAAAGAGGCTGTTGAGCGTCTGACGGGGACAGAGGAAATTAACCGGTTTGTTGTCGGATGGGAGGGAGATGATGAGTAAATTTACCACGCCCGCAGTACTGGAGATGCTCGGTGATTACCGCTGGCGGCTGGTTGAACCTTTTGAGTTCTGGCAGACAGAGCGTCCGGATGATGTGATATATGTACCGGAGGGGTACGTGACAGACCTTGCGAGCGTACCACGTATTCTGTGGTCCGTATTTCCGCCACACGGGCGTTATGCCAAGGCAGCGATAATACATGACTGGCTGTACGACAATGCGCTCCGGACAAAGCGCGAAGCGGACAAGATATTTCTCGACGCGATGTGTGTTCTGGGTGTTCCCCGCTGGCGCAGGGTGCTGATGTATGCTGCCGTCAGGCTGTTCGGTCGGGGTAATTACGGAGAGGTACGGTATAAGCCACTGGAGAAATGAATAAAAAAAGCCCCCGCACGATGAACGGGGGATCGCAAAAACACGCCTTTAGGTGATTTATGAGTATACACTCCGGAAAGGGATACTACTGATTCCAAATAAATAAAGCAATTAACGGAATGTGAATTATTTAACTGAAACCGAGAAAAGGTTTTTATTTTAAATGTATATTATGATGAGCTAAAAATTAGCATGGTAATTAAAAGTTTGTAATATTTATAAATGCAATGAAAAGGAGTTGGTTCCGGGGAACATCCGCCACACTGGCATTATACCAGGGCAGCGATAATACATGACTGGCTGTATGACAATGCGCTGAGGACAAAAGCGGAGGCAGACCGGATATTTCGAGACGCAATGAAGGTCCCGGGTATTCCCCGCTGGCGCAGGATATTGATGTATGCTGCCATCAGGCTGTTCGGTCGGGGTAATTATGGAGAGGTACGGTATAAGCCACTGGTGAATTGAATAAAAAAAGCCCCTGCACGGTGGTGAACAGGGGTGCTAATAAAATTACTCTGTAATAACTGCATCTTATAAGGTAAACGTCGTTATAGTATAAGGTATGTATAAAAAAAGCAATCGGCATAGTGTGAATTATTTAAATGAAAATGAGAGATGACTTTAATTTGAATTGAATAATATAGCCGACTAAGAATTAGTCTTTCAATTAAAATGTTGCAATGTTTTTTAATGCAAAAAAGAACTGGTTTCGGTAAGCATCAGGAGAAAAAGGTAAAAAAAAGCCCCGCACAGAAAAAAAGAGGGGCTGAGTCAAAATTATTCTGAAATTAATAAGGATAGATCGCAAATTATATTACTGAATCTGAGTGAGCAGAGCAATTGTATGAATGTGAATCATTTAACTGGAATCGAGAAAGGATTTTAATTTTAATTACATATTATGACGAGCTAAAAATTAGCATGGTAATTAATGATGCATGGCATTTTTAAATGCAATAAAAAGGAGTTGGCTCTATGGAATGTCAGGAGAAAAATAAAAAAAAGCCCCGTGCAGACTGCACGGGGGGTCAAAAGAAGGCTTGCCCTATGCTATAGGAAGATTGTTGTAGTTTGTCCATGAAGATACAGGGGCAATATTACTAAAGGTCATGTTAAGAGGCAATCCAAAGAATGAAATTTTATGCCAGGTATGCTCCATGATAAGTTAAGTTAAATTAATAAGGTAATTAATATGTTGATAATCAATTTAAGACAAAAAAACCATGCAGCAAACGTACTGCATGGGATATCAAATGTAAGAGAGTAGTAGTGTAGCGAAAAGATAATACAGGTATTTACAGAAAAATAAAACAAAGTGAATGCAACGTAGATTAATTAAATGATTTTTTCATCTTTTAACAATAAGAAGGGTGGCGACAGGCTACTGTGAAGTTGAGTGTGTCCGGATAAAAAAATCCCCGTCAGCCTGCACGGGGATGAAAGTATCAGAAGTTACACCATTTTTTATTATTTATAGAGGTTACCACAAAGCATGTTACTTAATGTTTTTTGAGAAGGCAATCACCTGTTCGAAAAAATAACCTGAGCACAGGAAATACATGCGAGAGTTATAAATGTCTGACTTCTTTATTTTAATTGAAATAATTTGAAGTGAATTTATTAGGTAAATGTCAGCTAAAAAAAGCCCCATACAGATATGCTCAGTGTATGGGGCGACTGGACTATAGAATCAAAAAAAAGATAAGGTTATGTCGTAGTAATGATACTGAAAATTTTTACGGAAGAAAACAAAATCGTCGTCAGTGTGAAATGTAAGAAGTGTTAAGTACACAGTAGTATTCAGGATTAATCAGAGCGTCTCGCGTTGGGGGCACTTGCCATGCCTGGAGTCAGTCAGATTGCTCATAATTCACCAGTACTGCCATAAATCGTAAAAAGGACCGCAGAGACGACGTATGCAGGACGTGCTGCTGCTGGCTGATGAACTTTTGATAGTGCGATTATTGAATGGTTGCCAGCCGGTGCGGAGTTTACATAGTGCTCAACGAACAAACCAGATACCGTATTTAGAGACTGCAGGAATGTTCTAATCCTTGGTTGGCTTTGTCGCTGGGAAGAGGCCTCGTATTACACCAAGGAATGCTGCAAAAACGTTTAGTGTAACTGCGGAAGTTATAGCTATAAGTACATTGTCTGAAAATATTTCCACTTGAAATCGGAATTTTAATGCAGCATAGATTGCCAGAAGCCAGCACCATCCATATAAGGTCTTTCTGACAACTTTATATGCCTTGTCTCCAAATTTCTCGCGCAATGCACGATCTGCAATACGATCCTCTACTTCCTGAAGGACTAACGCAGGATGCTTTTCGGGAGAGGCTTGTTCATCAGTAACAGATATTGAATCCGGGATCGCATCAGCCGATCCCGGGAGGCTAATATCTTCGAGTGAAGAACGCTGAGCCATGAAATAAACTACTCAATACACTCTTTGAGAAGGTTATTGCCAATAACTGAACTATAACCTTCTGTTCTTGACCAAGCCGTACCTGGTTGATGAGTTAGGTAAGATAACTGAGTCCCACGAAGAGGGCCATAAACACTAACAATCTTATCAATCAATTGACGTGTTTTGGTGTCTTGCCTTGGTACATTAGGTGTAGCAATCATGACGCCTTGCGGAGTGTGCATTAGATTACTTATCAGGCTATTGATTTGTGAAGAACCATAACTTTTAACCTCATGGTACAACGATGGTATTACCGGACCATACTGCCATTTGGAGAAAAAATCGTCTATCAAAGGTTCGTCGTAAATCTTCAGATGCCATGACTGAGCATAAAACATCAATTTTTGAAGTTTCATAGGCGTCAGATCGGATAATTCATTGGCTAATGCTTTTTCAATGAAGGCATTAGCCACAGCTAACGTTGGATACGCCATAACATGCCTCCTTTGGTTTGTAGTTTTTTTCGGATACTGCAACAATTTTACCGTATGGGTAAACTTTAGTACATATTAATGAGTTTCAACCCATCAGTCACTTGCAATCAGATAGCATTTTTAACTAAAGATGCGATTCTGATAGTACATTATAAATACTTAGACACTCTGAAATGCGAAAAGTTCCATGTGGTTGTGTTGCTCATTTTGCAGCACAAAATGTAGTGTTTCACAAAACTTCTTCTTACAGATGGAATGGCTAGCTTTCAACCAGCCACATATCAGCTTCTTCGAACATTTCCTCAAGCATACGGTTCAGCCTTTCTTTTTCAGTTTTAGTGCAGTCGCCGTTAAGCGCATTGGCTTGCATCGGCTTCACCCTTACTTCGGCATCAGGGAAAATCTGATGCACTCGTTTCGTCAGTTCTGCCAGGATAATTTCTCTGGCCCCTTCGAGCCCCTCTACATTGCGTTTGTCATAAACCAGTTCAATGAACATAAAAGCCCCCGGAAAACTACTGTGGTTGCATACAGTATTTTTACTGTAAAAATAAAAAGTGTCAAGGCGAGCGGAGCGCGAAAGGGGGAGGGTTTTTTGTTACTCTTAGTTACAAATAGAAAAACCCCAGACCGTGAGATCTGAGGTTCTTTTAAAATGCGCGTGCATTTCACGTGCATATTTTTGTCTTTTCTCTGTCTGCCTTCTGTCTGGTCAGTGTCCGTAAGTGGCTGTTTTTATTGCTGCTGTCCGGTTGCAGTCCTATCAAAAGTGGTGGAGCTGGCGGGAGTTGAACCCGCGTCCGAAATTCCTACATCCTCGGTACTACATGCTTAGTCAGTCTTTACATTCGCTTGCCAGCTGCGGACGGACACGCCACTAACAAACTAGCCTGATTAAGTTTTAACGCTTCAACCCCAGGCAGGGCTTCCACGCGATCTCTTTTGGGTTTGACCTCTCTTGATCCCCGTCCTAAGAGCGGAGGCTAGGGAGAGAGGGCTCTAAGCAGGTTATTAAGCTGCTAAAGCGTAGTTTTCGTCGTTTGCGACTATTTTTTGCGGCTTTTTACGAGGCCAACCGCCCCTCGGCATGCACCTTGGGTTTCGCAAATCCCGTCGAATCCAGAATCAGCCCCAATGTGTAAAGGTAAGTATACCAGATTTATGAGCGCCATGACCAGCCTCAATGGCGTTATCGTTAAAGATTTAGCACCCATGTAGCCTGATTTTTATTCGATTAAGCAATGGGATGGCAACATTTGTGTCGGATGTGATAGCCAATAAGATGTTCATTCGCGCCGCCGGAGAGGGAGGCGCGGTGAGGAACTGGTCAATAATTGGAGTGCAGGTTTAACGGTGGGCGTTTTTCATGATACGTGCTTTATCCACCTGCCATTCGCGTTCTTTGATATCTGAACGTTTATCGTGCTGTTTTTTACCTTTGGCGACGCCGATTTTCACTTTGCACCAGGCATTTTTCCAGTACAGGGAGAGCGCCACTACGGTATAGCCTTCTCGATTGACGCGACCGTACAATGAGTCCAGTTCGCGTTGGTTGAGAAGTAACTTGCGGGTACGGGTAGGATCGCACACCACATGCGTGGAGGCCACGGCCATTGGCGTGATGTTAGCGCCAAACAGAAATGCCTCTCCGTCACGCAGAAGGACGTAGCTGTCGCTGATATTGGCTTTTCCTGCGCGCAGGGATTTAACCTCCCAGCCTTGCAGGGCAAGTCCCGCTTCGAACTCTTCTTCGATAAAGTATTCGTGACGGGCGCGCTTGTTAAGCGCGATGGTCGCTGAACCAGGTTTATGTGCTTTTTTCTTCGTCATAAGCGTCGTGAATCATCGGTAATCTGAAATCGAAAACACCCCATATCAATCCTGCGGGGGACAAGGCTCTATCTTAGCATGAACCCGATGTTACCCAGCGCCGGGATAGCGTTTTTTTTACAGCAGGATAAATGATATTATTTGTTGGATTTTTGTTGATGGAAATTGTTATGCCTCAGATTAGCCGGACCGCACTGGTACCCTACAGCGCGGAGCAAATGTATCAGTTAGTGAATGACGTTCAGTCTTATCCTCAGTTTTTGCCGGGTTGTACCGGAAGTCGGATTCTGGAGTCCACTCCTGGGCAGATGACTGCGGCGGTAGATGTCTCTAAGGCTGGGATCAGCAAAACGTTTACTACCCGCAACCAGTTGACCAGTAACCAAAGTATTCTTATGAATCTGGTGGATGGGCCGTTCAAGAAATTGATTGGTGGATGGAAGTTTACGCCGCTGAGCCAGGAGGCGTGTCGTATCGAGTTTCATCTCGACTTTGAGTTTACCAATAAGTTGATTGAACTCGCCTTTGGTCGCGTGTTTAAAGAGCTGGCGTCTAATATGGTCCAGGCTTTTACGGTTCGTGCGAAAGAGGTTTACAGTGCCAGGTAAAATTGCCGTTGAGGTGGCTTATGCGCTACCTGAGAAGCAGTACCTGCAGCGCGTGACGCTGCAGGAGGGCGCGACGGTTGAAGAAGCTATTCGCGCCAGTGGCTTGCTGGAATTGCGTACCGATATCGATTTAACTAAAAACAAAGTCGGCATTTACAGCCGTCCGGCAAAACTAAGCGATAGTGTGCATGATGGCGATCGGGTGGAGATTTATCGCCCTCTCATTGCCGATCCGAAAGAGCTTCGCAGGCAACGAGCAGAAAAATCAGCGAATAAATAACAGACAGAAAAAAGGTGCTCATTGAGCACCTTTTTTAACGTCTTTGAGAGCAACTTTATTATTAGTTACCACTCAGCGCAGGTTTGTTATCAATATTGGTCAACACACCGCTACTGTTAAAGGTCAGCGTCAGCGTTTGCTGCGTTACACCTTCATGACCTGGTTGCTGGCGGAAGACATAGAACCAGGTATTCGTACCAAATGGATCGGACATCAGCGGTGTACCCAATGCGTACGCAACTTGTTGTTGCGTCATGCCAACACGTATTTTGGATACGTCGTTAGCGGTCAGATAGTTCCCCTGGTTGATGTCAGGACGGTAAACCACTCGCTCCAGAGTGGAACAGCCTGCGGTCAACATCAATAGTACTGCTGCTGCAGCAGTCAGCGTTTTACAGCGCATAGTGATTTGATTCCTTTTCGGGCCCGAGCAGTACGTGGCTCATCTGTAATATGCCGATGATAATAGACCTTTCATCACTTTAAAACCTTTTGCTTTCCGGTCTTACGGCGTTTTGCTGTTTACTCTGACCGTGAAGCAGGAAAAAAGTTTACGCTGCAAGCAGTTCTTTCGCATTCGCCAGTGTATTACGTGTGACTTCACTGCCACCAAGCAGGCGCGCCAGCTCTTGTAACCGCGCTTTTTTATTCAGGGATTGCATATGCGTTTCTGTCATCGCACCATCGGTTTCTTTGCTGACAAAATAGTGTTGATGACCACATCCCGCGACTTGTGGCAGGTGGGTAACACACATCACCTGAGTTGATTCGCCGAGTTGACGCAGCAGTTTGCCGACAACTGCCGCTGTTGGACCGCTAATACCTACATCCACTTCATCAAAAATCAGTGCCGGGGTTTCCATTTTACGCGCCGTGATGACCTGGATTGCCAGTGCGATGCGGGACAATTCACCACCGGATGCGACTTTGGCAATAGGCTGCATTGGCTGACCTGGGTTGGTGGTTACCCGAAACTCAATACGATCGGCACCGTCAGCGCCCAGGTGATGCTCGTCAAATTTAACATCGATCGTAAACTGCCCATGCGGCATTGAGAGCGCATGCATACTGTCGGTGATCAGCTGTGCAAGTTCTTCTGCATATTGCTGGCGTTGTTGGTGTAATGCGCGCGCGATTTCCAGTGCCTGCTGATGATGTTTCGTTACCGCCAGCGCAAGCGTTTCTTGTGAGTCGGCCTGATCGTCCAGTTGCTGCTGTTCTTCCAGTAGCGACTGGTAATACTGTGGCAATGCCTCAGGGCTGACGTGATGTTTACGTGCCAGCGAAATCTGTTTTGAGATGCGCTGTTCAAGTTCAAATAGTCGGTTGGGATCGAGATCCAGACGATCGCAGTAGTGGCGCAGTTCATCGCTGGCTTCAGCAATCTGGATGGTAGCTTCTTCCAGCATATCAAGTACGCCGGACAGTTTGCTGTCCATGCCAATCAATTCGCTCACCAGTTGTTTAGCCGTGTAAAGCTGACTTTGCAGGTTTGCGTCTTCACCGTCGGCCATTAATGCCAATGCATTCTGGCTGGTGGTCAGCAATTGACCGCTGTTCGCCAGACGTTTGTACTCTTCGTCGATTTGTTCAAACTCTCCGGGCTGCGGATTAAATTCGTTAAGTTCTTTTAATTGGTATTGCAGCAGTTCCGCACGGGCGGCGCGTTCCTGACTTAACTGTTGATGATGCGCGAGGTCACGGCAGCTTTGATGCCACAACTGATAACGTGCGGTCATTTCCTGCAGTAGAGAGGTTTCATTGGCATAGCCATCAAGCAGGAATTTTTGGTGCTCAGGTTTGGTGAGTAATTGATGAGCGTGCTGACCATGGATCTGAATCAGCAACTGACCCAGTTCGCGCAGTTGTGACAGAGGAACAGCTGTACCGTTGATGAAACCACGGGAGCGACCATCGCTGCTGATCACTCGACGAAGCAAACATTCATGCCCGTCTTCAAGCTGATTTTCTTCCAGCCAGCGCAGAGCCGCTGGCGTATCTTTCAGAGAAAAACGGGCGCACAGGTCAGCGCGAGCAGCGCCGGTACGCACCATGTCGGCTTCAGCGCGACCACCGAGACAAAGACCGAGGGCATCTATTGCAATAGATTTACCCGCGCCGGTCTCGCCAGTTATTACGGTCATGCCGCTATGAAAATCAATCTCAAGCTCACGAACGATAGCAAAGTTGCTGATGGTCAGTTGTGCCAACATAGTCGTTTTCCTGTATGAAAAACCATTACTGTTATTGTGTACAGTATAAACTGGTTTTATATACAGTAAAGAGGCTGGCGTAAAATTAGAATAATTTTTTTGACCAGCCGAGCTTGGTGCTTAATGTGTTGAAATAACTGTAATCTTTCGGATGAATCAGATTCAGATGGTAATCACAGCGACGAATCAGGACATCTTCACCTTCCTGAATCGGCAGTGCTATCTGGCTGTCGCAACTGATTTCCAGGTCGTTACGGCGATGCGAAAAACGCAGACGGATCGTGCTGCTGCTGTTTATGACCAGTGGTCGTGCTGACAACGTATGCGGGAACATGGGCACCAGGGTAATCGCATCCAGAGAGGGGGTCAGAATAGGACCGCCTGCAGAGAGGGAATAGGCGGTGGAGCCTGTTGGCGTCGAAATAATTAGTCCATCAGATCGCTGAGAAAACGCAAAGATCTCGTCGATATACACTTCGAACTCAATCATATGCGCCACTTTGCCTGGATGAAGCACCACTTCATTTATCGCGGTGCTGATGCGTTTCTGGCAATCTTGCTGACAGACTTGCGCTTCCAGCAAAAAACGTTTCTCGCTGATGTAGTGGCCTTCCAGCACATCGGCTAACTGTTGCTGGGCGTTATCGGGGTCAAGGTCAGTCAGGAAACCCAGGTTGCCACGGTTGATTCCAATAACTTTAATATCGTAACGGGCGAGTGTGCGTGCCGCGCCCAGCATATTACCGTCGCCACCAACGACTACCGCGAGATCAGCTAGTTGCCCAATCTCCGCGAGCGTGCCAGTTTTCACATTCTTCAGTTGCAGTTCGTGAGCGATTTGTTGCTCAACGATGACCTCGTAACCTTTTGTGCACAGCCAGCGGTAGAGCATTTCATGTGTTGTCAGTGCAGTGGGGTGCCGTGGGTGTCCCACAATGCCAATACACTTGAAATGATTATTCATTTTTCCGAGGTCCTTGTTGCGAAGATTGATGACAATGTGAGTGCTTCCCTTGAAACCCTGAAACTGATCCCCATAATAAGCGAAGTTAGCGAGATGAATGCGAAAAAAACGCGGAGAAATTCATGAGTAGTAAAGAACAGAAAACGCCTGAGGGGCAAGCCCCGGAAGAAATTATCATGGATCAGCACGAAGAGATTGAGGCAGTTGAGCCAGAAGCTTCTGCTGAGCAGGTGGATCCGCGCGATGAAAAAATTGCGAATCTCGAAGCTCAGCTGGCTGAAGCCCAGACCCGTGAACGTGACGGCATTTTGCGTGTAAAAGCCGAAATGGAAAACCTGCGTCGACGTACTGAACTGGATATTGAAAAAGCCCACAAATTCGCGCTGGAGAAATTCATCAACGAATTGCTGCCGGTGATTGATAGCCTGGATCGTGCGCTGGAAGTGGCTGATAAAGCTAACCCGGATATGTCTGCGATGGTTGAAGGCATTGAGCTGACGCTGAAGTCGATGCTGGATGTTGTGCGTAAGTTTGGTGTTGAAGTGATCGCCGAAACTAACGTGCCGCTGGACCCGAATGTGCATCAGGCTATCGCAATGGTGGAATCTGATGACGTTGCGCCAGGTAACGTACTGGGCATTATGCAGAAGGGTTATACGCTGAATGGTCGTACGATTCGTGCGGCGATGGTAACTGTAGCGAAAGCAAAAGCGTAATTTCTGTTTTCGTAATAATTCACGGCCCTGCATGCGAATGCAGGGCCGTTTTCGTTACTCCGCCACACTCTCGCGCAGCGGTTTTACAGGAAAGACTTTTACCTGCTTAATCATATTGTCCTGAACGTCGAGAATATCGATATCGTACTCGCCAATATGCACGCGGGTGCCAGCGACAGGGATCTCTTCCAGAGCTTCAAGAATGACGCCATTAACCGTGCGGGCATCGTCTTCAGGTAGATGCCAGTTAAAGGCTTTGTTGATTTCCCGCACGTTGGCGGTGCCATCGATAATCACCGAACCGTCGTTTTGCGGCGTGACCTCTTCGGCAAGTGTTGGCGACATCGACGTAGTGAAATCGCCGACAATCTCTTCCAGAATATCTTCAACCGTCACCAGCCCCTGAATGTCTCCATACTCGTTGACGACCAGGCCGACTTTCTTTTTGTTGCGCTGAAACTTTACCAACTGCGTGCTGAGCGGCGTACCTTCCGGCACAAAATAGATCTCGTCCGCGGCGCGCAGCATGGTTTCTTTGGTGAACTCTTTTTTCTCCGACATCAACCGCCAGGCTTCACGTACTCGCAGCATACTGATGGCGTCGTCCAGCGAATCACGGTAGAGCACGATGCGCCCGTGAGGTGAGTGGGAGAGTTGGCGCAGAATCGATTTCCAGTCATCGTTGATATCAATACCGATAATTTCACTGCGCGGCACCATGATGTCATCAACGGTCATTTTTTCCAGATCGAGCACCGACAGCAGCATATCCTGATTGCGACGGGAAATTTGTGAGCGTGATTCGTGCACGATAGTGCGCAACTCTTCTTTGCTCAAAGAGCCGCTAACCACGATATCGGTTTTGATACCCATCATGCGCATCAGCATACGGGTGATAGCATTCAGCAACCAGACCAGCGGCATCATCAAAATTTGCAGCGGAGCCAGCAGAAAACTACTCGGATAAGCGACTTTTTCCGGGTACAGCGCGGCAATGGTTTTCGGCAATACCTCAGCAAATACCAGTACGACAAAAGTCAGCACACCAGTCGCAATTGCCACGCCCGCATCGCCGTACAAACGCATCCCAACAATAGTGCCGAGCGCGGAGGCAAGAATATTGACCAGGTTATTGCCGATTAACACCAGGCTTATCAGGCGGTCTGGCTTACGCAGCAATTTTTCGACGCGTTTGGCCGAGCGATTACCCTGTTTCGCCATATGTCGCAGACGATAGCGGTTGAGGGTCATCATTCCGGTTTCGGACCCGGAAAAATAGGCTGAAATGACCACCATGATGATCAGAATAATGATCAACGTAGTAGTAGAAATGTGTTCCAGGGGAAACTCCTTTTCTGGGTTTAGCTGATTAACTGCTGGACAATTCGGCTGCCGAAGTAGGCCAGTGTCAGAATTACCGCGCCCGCAACGTTAAACCAGACGACGCGGCGTCCACGCCATCCTTCATGGTAATGTCCCCACAGCAGCACAATATAGACAAACCACGCCACGATAGAGAGCACAGCCTTGTCGATATTTTCCATGCTAAATAGGTTGTGCATGTAGAACAGGCCAGTGCAAAGCGTGAGCGTTAGCAGCACCACGCCAATCTGCGTGATGTGGAACATTTTACGCTCGATACTCATCAATGGCGGCATTTCCTGGTTAAATGCCAGCTTCTTGTTCTTCAGTTGGTAATCAATCCACGCCAGTTGCAGCGCGTACAGGGCGGCGATAATTAGCGTGGCATAGGAAAAGAGCGATAAGCCAATGTGCACCAGCATCCCAGGCGTTGCTTCCAGATGGGTGATGTATTCATTGGGCATGAAGGTCGCCAGCGCCAGGTTGATAAGCGCAAAGGCATAGACAATGGGTAGCAGCAACCAGCCACGATTGCGAGAAGCCACAATGGTCATTACCGTACAGATCATCAAACTGACCAATGAACCAACGTTCAGCAGGCTGAGGTTTTGTCCGCTATCACCGTCGGGCAGGATGCGGGCTTCCAGAGCGATTGCGTGGCAGACCAGCGCAATGACCGCAGAAATAATAGCCATGCGCCGCCAGCCGCCGTTTTTTTGCAGCAGACCGGGAACAATCAGCGCAAGACTGACGGAGTAGGCGACAAGCGCGAGCAGAGCAAAAACGGGCATAGTGATGTCGACAGTTTGAGCAATAAGAAAGAGAAGCAGTATAGCGTCAGGTGAACGCTGCTCCAACCGTTGCATAACAACAAAGACGCCTTCATGTTATACTGCGGCAAAATACTGATGATGTGTCGCGATTGCGGCCAACCGTTTCCACCCCAGGCGAGAGACAATGTTTGATAATTTAACCGATCGTTTGTCGCGCACGCTGCGCAATATCAGTGGCCGTGGACGCCTCACTGAAGACAACGTAAAAGATACGCTGCGCGAAGTGCGCATGGCGCTGCTGGAGGCGGACGTCGCTCTGCCGGTAGTGCGTGAGTTTATCAATCGCGTAAAAGAGAAAGCGGTTGGTCATGAAGTTAATAAGAGCCTGACGCCGGGGCAGGAGTTCGTCAAAATCGTCCGTAACGAACTGGTTGCGGCGATGGGCGAAGAGAACCAGACCCTGAACCTGGCGGCGCAACCGCCTGCGGTCGTGCTGATGGCGGGCCTGCAAGGTGCCGGTAAAACAACCAGCGTTGGTAAACTCGGTAAGTTCCTGCGCGAGAAGCACAAGAAGAAAGTGCTGGTGGTTTCTGCCGACGTTTATCGCCCGGCGGCAATCAAACAGCTTGAGACGCTGGCAGAGCAGGTGGGCGTTGATTTCTTCCCTTCTGATGTTGGTCAGAAGCCGGTAGATATCGTTAACGCGGCGCTGAAAGAAGCCAAACTGAAATTCTACGACGTGCTGCTGGTGGATACCGCTGGTCGTCTGCACGTTGACGAAGCGATGATGGACGAGATCAAACAAGTCCATGCGTCGATTAACCCGGTTGAAACCCTGTTTGTGGTTGACGCCATGACCGGTCAGGATGCGGCCAATACGGCAAAAGCATTCAATGAAGCGTTACCGCTTACCGGCGTAGTGTTGACCAAAGTGGACGGCGATGCCCGCGGCGGTGCGGCGCTCTCTATTCGTCACATCACTGGCAAACCGATCAAGTTTCTCGGTGTTGGCGAGAAAACTGAGGCGCTGGAGCCGTTCCATCCGGACCGCATCGCGTCGCGTATTCTCGGCATGGGCGACGTACTGTCGCTGATCGAAGATATCGAAAGCAAAGTTGACCGCGCGCAGGCAGAGAAATTAGCCAGCAAGCTGAAAAAAGGCGACGGCTTCGATCTCAACGATTTTCTTGAGCAACTGCGCCAGATGAAAAATATGGGCGGCATGGCTAGCCTGATGGGCAAGCTGCCGGGCATGGGGCAGATCCCGGATAATGTTAAGTCGCAGATGGACGATAAAGTGCTGGTGCGTATGGAAGCCATCATCAACTCGATGACGATGAAAGAGCGCGCTAAGCCAGAAATCATCAAAGGTTCGCGTAAACGCCGTATTGCTGCCGGTTGCGGTATGCAGGTGCAGGACGTTAACCGTCTTCTGAAACAGTTCGACGACATGCAGCGCATGATGAAGAAAATGAAGAAGGGCGGAATGGCGAAGATGATGAGAAGCATGAAGGGTATGATGCCCCCAGGCTTCCCTGGTCGCTAATCGGCCTGGCTTGTTTGCCATTTTGGCACCGGGATGTGCTCGTCATCCTCACGTACTGCGTGTACGCTCCGGTGACTGCGCGCACTCCGGCACCAAACTGGCTGCACCGCCGACGGCCTTTTACAGCAGAGTTAGCAACTGTTGATTGCAATTCCCGCAAAAATGAGTAAAATTTTCGGGCTTTTAATATGACACCGGACTCCGTTCCTCGATGGGGTCCGGTTGTTTTATTCACACAAGAGGATGTTATGGTAACTATTCGTTTAGCACGTCACGGCGCTAAAAAGCGTCCGTTCTACCAGGTTGTTGTCGCTGACAGCCGTAATGCACGCAACGGTCGCTTCATCGAGCGCGTTGGTTTCTTCAACCCAATCGCTAGCGAAAAAGAAGAAGGCACTCGCCTGGATCTGGATCGCATCGCTCACTGGGTTGGCCAGGGCGCAACTATTTCTGATCGCGTTGCTGCGCTGATCAAAGAAGTAAACAAAGCAGCTTAATCTGTCACGGTGGTCATGATGAGCAAACAACTCACCGCGCAAGCACCTGTTGATCCCATCGTTTTGGGAAAAATGGGTTCGTCTTACGGTATTCGTGGGTGGCTCAGAGTGTTTTCTTCCACCGAAGACGCCGAAAGCATTTTTGACTATCAGCCCTGGTTTATCCAGAAGGCGGGTCAGTGGCAGCAAGTCCAGCTGGAAAGCTGGAAGCACCACAATCAGGACATGATCATCAAGCTGAAAGGCGTTGACGATCGTGATGCGGCGAACCTGCTGACGAATTGTGAAATTGTCGTGGATTCATCGCAGCTGCCTCAGCTTGAAGAGGGTGACTACTACTGGAAAGACCTGATGGGCTGCCAGGTAGTAACCACTGAAGGCTACGATCTCGGTAAAGTCGTCGATATGATGGAAACCGGATCTAATGACGTTCTCGTCATTAAGGCAAACCTGAAAGATGCGTTTGGTATCAAGGAACGTCTCGTACCGTTCCTCGATGGGCAGGTTATCAAGAAAGTCGATCTCACTACTCGTTCAATCGAAGTAGATTGGGATCCTGGTTTTTAAACCACCGGATAAACGGTAAAAGACGGCGCTATGTGGATTGGCATAATTAGCCTGTTTCCTGAAATGTTCCGCGCAATTACCGATTACGGGGTAACTGGCCGGGCAGTTAAAAATGGCCTGCTGAGCATCCAGAGTTGGAGTCCTCGCGACTTCACGCATGACCGGCACCGTACCGTGGACGATCGTCCTTACGGCGGCGGACCGGGGATGTTAATGATGGTGCAACCCTTGCGGGACGCCATTCATGCAGCAAAAGCCGCGGCGGGTGAAGGCGCAAAGGTGATTTATCTGTCACCACAGGGACGCAAGCTTGATCAAGCGGGCGTCAGCGAACTGGCAACGAATCAAAAATTGATTCTGGTGTGCGGTCGCTACGAAGGTATAGATGAGCGCGTGATCCAAACCGAAATTGACGAAGAATGGTCAATCGGCGATTACGTTCTCAGTGGTGGTGAGTTACCAGCAATGACGCTGATTGACTCCGTTTCCCGGTTTATTCCGGGAGTACTGGGACATGAAGCCTCGGCAACGGAAGATTCCTTTGCTGAAGGATTGCTGGATTGCCCGCACTATACGCGGCCTGAGGTGTTAGAAGGGATGGAAGTTCCGCCAGTGTTACTGTCGGGCAACCATGCCGAGATACGTCGCTGGCGTTTGAAACAGTCGCTGGGCCGTACCTGGCTTAGAAGACCTGAACTTCTGGAAAACCTGGCTCTGACTGAAGAGCAAGCAAGGTTGCTGGCGGAGTTCAAAACGGAACACGCACAACAGCAACATAAACATGATGGGATGGCGTAAGCCCCCGAGATATCAGTTTACCCAGGATAAGAGATTAAATTATGAGCAACATTATTAAGCAACTTGAACAAGAGCAGATGAAGCAGGACGTACCTTCCTTCCGTCCGGGTGATACCGTGGAAGTGAAAGTATGGGTTGTTGAAGGTTCCAAAAAACGTCTGCAGGCATTCGAGGGCGTGGTTATCGCTATTCGTAACCGCGGTCTGCACTCTGCATTCACTGTTCGTAAAATTTCCAACGGCGAAGGCGTTGAGCGTGTCTTCCAGACTCACTCTCCGGTAGTTGACAGCATTTCTGTCAAACGTCGTGGTGCTGTTCGTAAAGCTAAACTGTACTACCTGCGTGAGCGTACTGGTAAGGCTGCTCGTATCAAAGAGCGTCTTAACTAAGATTTCGCTTAAGCGACATCCTGTTAAGAAGGGCTGGCCAATTGGCTGGCCCTTTTTTTGTCTGTTTGCTCGTGTTTTAAGGGGTTGTAATCACCACTGCGACGCGGCGGTTCTCGGCGCGGCCCTGGGCGGTCTTGTTACTGGCTATGGGATATTTTTTTCCTAAACCCTGTGTGGTGAGATTGCTGCGTGGAATTTGTCCACCCATAGCCCATGCATCGGCCACGACATTCGCCCGTTTCAATGATAAGCCTTCGTTGTAACTGTCTTCACCATAGTTATCGGTGTGTCCATCCATACGGGCATGTGTTAGCCCTGTCGAGGCCAATTTGGCTGCCATGGTTTGGATCTGTTGCTGGCTTTCCGGGAGCAATTTGTAGTCATTTTTTGCGAACAGAATGGCATCTGATAAGCCCAGCGACCAGTCGCCGGCGGATTCAGTAAATCCATAAGATTGCATAGCGGCGACTTGCTCAGGAGTAAACTTTCCCTGAGGGGACTGGCAGCCAGTCAGTATTAGTGAGGTGAAAATCAGGGGTGCTACCAGGTGCTTTATCATATCGATATATCCTTGTTATCTCACCAGCTTTTCGGCACGCTGGTGTTTGGCCTGATACATATTGTGATCGGCAATCTCTTGTAATTTTTCCGCAGAGGCGTGCTCAATGGTCATCGCGTAACCAATGCTTAATGTCATGGTGGTCTGATGGCCATTATGAAGATCAAACGGGAGATTAAAGATTTGTGTCAGTGCTGAGCATATCTGCTGCACTTCAGATTCCGACTGTACATCATAGAGCACCATAGCGAATTCATCGCCGCCCAGGCGGTATGCTTTATGTCGCAGCCCGCCAAATTCAGCTAACCGTTTTGCGATTTCAATCAAGACTCTATCGCCCGTCGCATGACCCCAGGTATCATTGATATATTTGAAATTATCGCCATCAAGAAATAGTAACGCCGACGTTTTTCGGGCATCGGAATTGTTCATCAACGTATTGATGCCGCTACGAAACGCTGCGCGGTTAGCCAGCCCGGTTAATGGGTCATGTAGCGCGGTACGCAGAAGCTGCGCATTTTTGGCCTGTAAACGAAGCTGCCACTCTTCCATTTCATCCAGCAGACTGTTGAAGTCGAGAGCGAAGCGGTGAAACTCAGCGATACGTTCTTCCGAAACTCGTCGGGAAAAATTGCGGTTGGAACGCACATCATGTACGACATCGGTGATATTTTTCAGCGCTTCTACCAGGCCATTGTGCAAATGGCGGGTGAGGGTAATTGCGATGCCTGATGC
>PXZU01000047.1_pt1 | contig 19134 bp, 16 predicted proteins | sample 2941351 | NCBI WGS metagenome assembly PXZU01 (sample SAMN08721892, study PRJNA434045) | Viral metagenome, whole genome shotgun sequencing project. | isolation source: viral particles isolated from 30 fecal samples collected over 86 days | host: Mus musculus | place: Germany: Kiel | collected 2017-06 | reverse complement strand
CAGTTCCCGACAGAAAACTTATCAACAATCGGGGCAAACTCCGGCATCACCAGCAAGTTCCTCAGGGTTGCCGAGATAGAAGGGTGGGGCGTGCTAGCCTCGATGATTCTTCCCTGCACGACATCGAGGAATGTCTGCGCGTTCTTGAACAGCTTGGCGTTATCAAGTCCGTCGGAAACATAGCTGTCGCCCTTGAAGGTTGTCTCGCGGCGGTATGCGATGAATTCGAGCCACAGGTCTTCGCCGAAGAAACGGGGGAAGTCCAGAATCCTCTGGATACTGTTCTTTACCCTTACAACGAAGGACTGCAGTCCTTCCTGCTTCACTTCCCCGTCGGGGCTGTAAACGCCTTCTACGATGGCGAGTTCAGACTCACGCAGCCGGATTTCCTTCTCAAGAGCCATCAGCTTGTTGTAATACGGTTTGTACAGGGACTCGTACAGGTTTGGGTCTTTGTCTGCCCATGTCTTGTTGTCTGCGATGCCCTGCTCAACCAGGATGTCCAGGCATGACTGGCACGCGTCGTGGAATGTAACAAGGCTGTCAAGGCAGAACAGCTTTATGCTGTCGGTGAACAATTCCATCCCCATGCTGAAAAGCGGGATGATGCTGTTTGCCAACACCCCTTCGTCAGAGCCTTTCAGTATCTGTCTCATCTTCTGGCGGCAGAATGTTTCGTAATCGTCATTCAGGGTAATCCGAATCTCAACGGTATCCGCGGTGTCGACTTCATCTGAATAGTTGGTTATGGTAAGCACGCCTGTCCATACCTTCCCTTCCAAAACCCCTCGTTTTACCTTTACCTGGTAGCGCGGGTCAACAGACGTACGGGCACAGGCAGCCACGGCGTTGGATGCGGTGGCGGTTGAGCATGTAGCCAGGTTCTGGACGGCAGTCCCTTCAAGTGAGACGGAGTTAAGGCGGGATGCCTGTATTTCTGCGGTTGTATCACCAAACTTTGGGTTAGGCATAAAGGAGCTGCGCAAGAAAAGGGAGAAGTCGATGGCGTCGTAATATGCGTTCATTAGCTCTGAATATCCGGTAATATTAACCGGGAGCGGGTGCAGTTCATCATTGCCATCCTTATCCTTTTTGTATGGCTGGTACTTTTCTACCAGTGCGTTGTACGGGTTACGCACGGAGCTGCGGAGTATTGTTATATGCCTGTCCTGGTAGTATTCGTATGTTTTCTCGTATTCCGTGAGCCTTGCAACAAGCTCCTCGGACATATCCTTCTTTGCCTCCTCGGAGATACGCCAGATGTACTGGCTTCCGTTTGGGTTGGAGTCTATGACGGCGGCAGTCATGAGTCCGTCGCCGGTTTCGAGGCGGAAGCAGTTGCTGACGGCATCCACGTCGGTTTTAAGCGTGATGGAGTCCGCGAGGTTCTCCGTGGAGACGTAGATGGTTGTATCTTCCCCGTACCCAGGACGAACGTGTATGCTTCCGCATTCCGGGCAGTTTCCAATGAAATTCCCACGGTGGCCGCATGTGTCACAGTATGCTTCCAGGTCATATACGCTGATGGAGCGGCTGATGGAACCGTCCGGGTTTGAACAGGAATCAATGATGAAGACGCAGTCAAGGTCATCCGATATTTTCTGGAATGCATCGTATATGGATATGTCGTCAAAAGAGAACGTGCGCTGTTCTTTAGCGAGATGGGCATCCACATGGCGGATGGTGTAGTGCGGGACTTTTTCCATGATTCTGTGGAGCATGGACGCCTCTGGCATGTCCGGGCGGTAGAGAATTGTAGGGAACTTCTCATCGTAATCAGGGCGGTTGATGTCATCTTCCGTGTTGATTTCGATGTTGTACAGGCTGGTCTTGGTAAGCTCGGCTTCCCCGATGGAGTAGCAGATTACGTTCTTGACGGTGCTGTATTCGGTCTGTACTTCGATATACATCTCGAACCATAAGTCCCAGTCCTTGCACCAGCAGAGTTTGAAGTCTGTTATCTTGTCCCATAAGGTGGGGTCGCATTTGTCGCAGTCTTCTTTATATATCTGGAAGACCATCTCGAAGCGTTCGTTGAAGGTATCCTTGATAGAGATGTTTGCTGCCGGGAGGTAGCTGATTTTATGCCCGCTCCGGGTAGCCAGTACGAGCGTTGGTGGGATTACATGGTGTGAAGCGCTAAAATTAATTTTAACTGCCATATGTATTTTTTTCCTTTCTTTCTTGGTCTATGTTGGAGAGTTCTTAACAACAGGCGAATACCACATTTTCAGCCTGCATGGGAGGGATACGGTAATCCGGTTGTCCCTGCCGTTTATCGTGTTTCCGATTCTTAAAAATTCAAAGTTAAAGTCATCTTGGATGCGGTGGTTGTTCTGTGAAGAGATAATGGTATGCGATACGCCTTCAATGCGTATAGTCTCCCCAACCTGACAGTTCTTCAATGTCATCGTGCATCCTTCAAGTGCATTATGGATAGAGAGTGTTCCGCCCTGCTTTACCGTGATTTCCATGGAAGGGTAGGAGTACCCGATTTCGTCGGACATATCCCGTAGGATATATGTTTTCGATGTGTCCTGGATATCCCACGATACGGACAGTTCTTGCCCATCGCCAAAAGGCTTATTTGTTTCCATAGTCAGCTCCAGGCCGTAAAGGACTCTGTTCACCATAATCTTGCTGATATTAAAGCTTGCTTCGTATGCACAGGTTTCCTGCTCAGTGTCCCATTCGTCGAGCATACGGAACTTCAGGAACTCCCTCCGGTTCAGCCATCGCATGATATCCTTGTATTCATCGCGGGTAATCTGCAGGTCGTCATATAGTTCCGGATTCTTGCAGATTTGGAAGGTAGCCTGGATACATTCCTCGTAATGCGTCCCGGTCAGGCTGAATCGCTTCCCGAAACTCATGGGCACTGTGTCGAACGTGATTTTGGAGCCTGCACTCACTACGTCCATCTCAGAAGCGCCGCCGAAGTTGCAGATTACAAACCCGTAATCGCTCAGGTATCTTCCGTCGTATTCAAAATCTAAAGCATACATGCAGCACCTCCTTCCTTATTTCTGTGATTTCAGGCTGCGGATAAGTTCTTTGAACTTGCACGCGTATTCGTTCTTCATGTCCCGTGCTTTGGCTACAGCTTCTCGGTATTGTTCTTTTACCTGTGTGATTTCTGCGATGCAGCGTTCATATTCCGCACGTACTTCTTCAACGGCCGCCATCCGTTCTTGGTAAGCGGTGATTTTGTCTGACAGCCCTCTGTTTTCAGTACGCAGGGCAGCGTTTTCATTCTTTAACCTGTCAATCTGGGAACGCAGGGACTTCATGCGGCGTTCCTGCATGTCGATTTTTCTATATAAATCCATCCTTTCCTCCAATCAAATAGGGAGGCACGGAACATGCCTCCCTGTAATATTGTTACCAGTTGCTGAGTCCTTTTGATAGGCTGGTGTTTCCATCCACGCGGTCTGAAGTCATCGAATGAATCATCTTCTCAAACTTCCCATCCCTGCGCATTTGGTTCGCAAAGTCGTTATAGTCAGACACATGGTCGATAGGGATATTTACCTCGTAGGTAATGTTGCTGACAGGTGCCTGGGTTGGGCTGGACGGAGCGTCGATTTTCCCGATGGAGCCGACGATATCCGGCACAGGATTCTCTGCAAAGACATTCGTCAGCGGGCTGGTTCCGTCAGCGATGCGCTGCAGTGCGTCCTTCAGCTCGATGAAGTTTGCGGTGTCTTTGGAGTTAAGCACAAGCTCCGGTTCTCCGGGCGTACCGTCAAGCTGCGCAAGCCCGGTGTAATCCACGAGTCCGCCCTTCTTGAACTTGTTGTAGTGATATGGCGCAAGGGATTTGATTCCGTGGTATTTACCAGGCCATGTGCCGTTCTGTACATACCCATCCTTGCCCATTTTATTAACGATAGATTTGACGCGGCTGGTGTCAAACCCTTTCGCTTTCAGCCTTTTCGACTGCGTATCCCCGGTGCCCCATCCGTAGCCTCCGTTCCAGATAGCAAGTGCTACACCGTGGTTCTCTTTTTCAGTGCGTTTCTTTTTCTTCTCAGTGGAAGAGGGCTTTTTAGGCTTGCTATCGTTTAACGTGGTTGCAGTTGGTATATTGCCGAAGGAACCTAAAATGGGGTGTTTTGTACTTTGCGTGGTAACTACGGCTGTTATGTTTCCAGAAGAGCTGGAGCCTGAGTTAGAGTTTTTATTAGGGTCATCCTTTTTGTCTTTGCCGGAAGAGCCGGAGCCGTTCCCGTCAGTGTTGTTTGCGGTATCGCCAGCGGCAGCTAACAGGGCTACGTAGTTAGCGATGCTGTTCAAGACGCTATTGACAGAGGTCAGGGAGCTGCTGAAGGAATCGCCATATTTCATGATGATAGAGGCGGTGTTTTCACTAGACATCCAGATATTCTGCATGTTTTCGGATAGGGTATACCCAACTTTCTCGCTTTCAGCAGTGAGTGTAGTGCTGATGGAATCCGCATTTGCGTTGATTCTGTCAATCATGTCTGAGAGCAGCACGTCGGTATTGTCCAGACGTTGGTTCAGAACCTCCTCATACTCGGTGTAAAGGCTGTCGAGCAACTTCTTCTGTTCAGTGATGTAATTCTCGTATTGCGTTTCTTCTAAGTCAGCTTCCGCTTCTTCAAGGCTGACCTGGAGTCTTTGTATGACTGCACGGTTTTCTTCGGATGTGTCACCAGCGTATGCGGCAAGCTGTTTCCGAAGCTTGGAGATTTCGGATGTCTGGCTTGACACTTTCTTCTGGTAGTCGTACAGGTCTTTCGCGCTGTCGAGTGCATCCGTGTAGGTGTCAATCAGTTTTTGCAGGGCATCAAGCTCGATGTTGATTCCTTCCTCGACCATATCCCGGATGGCTTTCTTTTCCCCGTTGGCAGCAAGGATGGATTCGCGCTGGGCTTCAATCAGCTCCTTACGCCTGTCCAGGAGTTTTGTGTTGTAAGGGTCTTTTGCGATTTCCTTATCCAGCGCCATAATTTCCTTTGCGTACCTGTCAGCCTGAGCCATATACACATTATAGTTCTGGCCGTGCATACCCATAGTCGCCATACCAGTGTCTGTGAGCTGCCCGGTATCGTCATACAGCTTGGAGTTTTCCATGAGGCTGATTAGGAATTCAGCTTCTTCGGCAACCTGCCCTATCTGTTCCTGGAGGTAGTCGAAATGCCCCCATTTGACCTCCCGGATGCTATTTCCGAGCTTGATGATTTCTATCCCGGATTCCTGGATGGCTTCTTTGACTGCATTGATTTCCTGCTGCATTTCGTACCATGCCTCGGAACCCTTTTTGATTCTGCCGGAATTTACAGCTTCATTCATTTTCTTGGTCAGGGAGTCAAGTTCTTTCTCACGGAGCTTAATGTTCTTCCGCTCGACATCCTGAAGCGCTTCATAATATTTTGTGCTGGAGAGGTAGCCGCGTTCCTCGATTTCAGAGATATTGTTGTTGTATGTCGTGGTGAGGTGTTCCAGGGTTGAAAGCTTGTTCTCGTAATGCGTTGCCACATCATTGAACTTGTTCTGGTACAGCTCAGCCATGCTTTCACGTAGCTCCTGTATAGCGTCCCGGCACTCCATTGCCTTTTCATACCATTTCTGGTAATTCTCTATCTTCTCGGCTGTCTTTTCATCGTATTTCGTGATATCGATTGTGCCTTTGCGGACTTTCTTCTTCAGGTCTCCGGACAGGGAAACTGATTTGGCTTCCTTGCGGTACCGGTGGTATCCTTTCTTCTGTATGGACAGTTCAGCGGCCATTTTGGACAGCTCTTTGTTCGTTGCAGCCAGCCTTTTAGACAAGCCTTTGAATGGGCTTGTAGCAGTTGTGGCAAGCCGGTCGATTGCCCGCTCAATCCGGCTTATGGCGATTTCAATCCAGTCAATGATTTTGGAATTGTCCTTCTTATCTTTCTTCTTATCAGATTTTGAATCAGAATTCGAAGAAGCCTTGTTGGAGGACGACGACCCCGGAGAGTGCGTGCCGACCCCGGAGTTCGGCCTGCGTGAACCGCCAGTACCGTTCTCATATGCATTCAGGTTCAGCGTATTGAACGCCGTCCCGTCTGCAAGTGCGCGTTTCCCGTGCCCGCCTCCTGCTGTAACCCGTCCGGATTTTAGGAGTTCCTTTGTCTGTTCGGCGGAGAAGATGATATCGCCCTTCTTGAGCTGTGCGACGTGTGCGCCGCCAGGGAGCGGATACCACTTTCCGTCACGGACGATGGATTCTGTCCCCAGCTCATTGACGAGCGCATCCTCATCATCCATCAGAGACCAGTTCTGCCCTGATGCGTATGCATTAACAGGATAGATGTGGTTTTTAGTAGAGCGGAAGGCAGTGCCGTCAGCATGGGCTGTTCCGGACACCTCCGCATTCTTGCTTGCTTCGGCCTTTTTTACAGTCTTTTCTACAGTCGTGACAGTTATGGACTTATCATTCAGCTTATCCAGATTCTCCTTGATAATTTGAATCTTGGGTGATGCATTATCAACGGCGTCAATGGTGAAGGACTTGTCGTCGACATTGTTGGCATTTACTTTGTCTACAGCGCTGTCAGCCTCGGAAGTGTCGGGCGAGAACCCCACAGGGATAGAGATGCTTTCAGGGCTGTCTTTCCATTGGTTTACGATGCCTTCCACATTGCCTACGTTCTCAGGGCGGATTCCTACTGCGACCTGGACGCTTTGCGGGAGGTTAGCTAATTGCTCCGCAAGGGATGTGATTTCGGACATCTGGACATCTACAGAGAAGTAAAGCTCGCTGGAGGCCTGCATCTGTGCAATGATTAAGGAGGCATGGCTCAGGCCGCCGTCTGTAGACATGTTGAGACGGAAATAGTAGTCCCGCTCACATTTCGCAATTAACTCATCGAGGGCTGCAGCTGCTTTTGGGTCTGTCTCTGCATTAATTTTTATCCGTTCGTTTTTAAGTGTATTGATGTAGGACTTCAAATCTCCCAGCGGAGCTGTAGATGTATCGAAGGACAAGTCAATGTTTTTCGATACCTTCCCGGATTCCTGAAGGTCTTCGAGGGCTTCTTTTGCCTTATTAACCTGCCCGGTGAAGTCCAGGTCGCTAAGGTCGATAGCCATGCCGGAGTCAATCAGTGCGCGTTCAAACAGCTCTACAGCTTCCGTGCTGATGCCGAATGCGTCAGCGACTTCCTGCAGCTTGTCCCCATTGAAATCGAATTCGTATTTCCCATCTTCGTTGAGGTGGGCAAAGGAGTCCCCAAGTTTCAGGTTGACGTCATCAAGGAAATCAAACAGGCCGTCCGACACAAGGTTATTATCTTCGTCAAACTTCCAGTAGTCCATGATGCTGTGGCTTGTGCCGTCAATGGTCTGCGTCAGTTTCTCAAAGTCCGCTGCGGCATCCCCTGTCCTCTGTTCGGCAGACAGAAGGAGGTCAAGGTAGGCGTTCAGGGACTCATCCCCATACCAGCCCTGCTCCAAGGTTTTCTGCATCTCTTCATAACTGCTTCCGATGCTTTCATAGGAGTCACGTTCTTTCCCACCGGATTTGGCAGTCAGCCAGGCGTTGTAGGCGGATGCCAGCCCCTCGTACTGGGATTTAAGCAGTTGCGTCTGCATCAGCTCATTTTCCAGCGCAGACGTGTCGCTGCCTTTCTTGCGCTCATCATAAATCTGTTCTTGCAGGTACTGGATTTTATCTGCGAAATTTTCAAGTTCCTTCGCATCCAGTTCTTTATTCAGTTTCTTGAGTTCATCTGAGTTCAGGTGTACCCCATTCGCGGTTTCCTCAAACAGGCGGTAAGGGTTATATCCTTCCAGGTCGCCGTAAGCCTCCTGGAGCTTCTGGATTTCTTCCGTTGTCAGCCCTGTTGCGGACTTTGAGTTCGACAGGGCTGACTGTAAAGTTCCCTGCAGGGTCTTGAAGTTCTCGATACGCTGTGCCAGGGCTTGAGTCCCGGCTGCGGCTCGCGTAGTTTTGTCGTAAATGTCCCCAGTGATAATCCCAAGGTTAAGAAGTGAGCTGACAAGGAAATCCGTTGAGACCCCTGCATTATCGGCGCATTCGCCCAATTCACTAATGGCGGTGCCAACTTCTGAGGTATCGGGGTTCAGGAGCAATGCCTGGAAGTCGATGTCGTCTAATTTTGCATCTTTTATTATCTGGAGGTATCTGGCTATACCTTCTGATGCAAGCACACCGCTTTTCTGGGCTTCATCACCCAAAGCGGCAGCTTCTTCTAATTTACTTTTGAAGTCAAAGTTTGCAATAGCTTCTGTGTTTAAAGCACCTAAAGCATTTTTGAATTGGGTAGAGAACTTGCCTAAGCCTTCGCTGTCTTCCAGCAGACCCTGGATGCTATTATCTACGGAAGAAAACTCTTCGGCGGCGGCTGATATTTCGGTGGTGTCGCCCATAGCAAGGGCAGTATTATACCTTTCAATCGCTTTCGTATAGTCATCCATCCAGTCGGCAGCGGACTGGGCTTTGTTTTTGGCATCAGTGTATATACCCATGTCCCCGGTTACGGCTGCTGCTTTGGATTGTTCGTACAGACCGCCATCTTCCGCAGTAATTTTGTTTACTTCTTCGAGGCCTTCCTTGACGGAATCGAAAATAGGCTTGAGAAATGGGGTGTCCTCAATCTCCCCAGGAATTTGGCGCAATTCCGTCATTAAGTCATTTAATGCATTTTCAGCCTGCGTGGCATCTGCGTTGAGGTAGAGGTATAACCCTCCGTCTGTCCCGTCTACCGTGGTAATCACGTCGCCATATTTATCTTTGATTTTCTGGATAGCTGCCTGGATGGAGTCTGAACCTTCAGCTTCCTTATAGAAAAAGCCGATAGGATACTCCCGGACTTCTTCCATCCTTCTGGTAGCTTCATCAATCCCCTCCTGGTTTTCATTCAGGAATTTGTTTGCTTTCTCTTGGTTGATTTGATTAAGTAACCCTATCTGTTCCTGCAAAGAGCCGTTTACAAGGTCGATGCCTTCTACTTGTCGCCCATACGACTCAGAGAGTTTCTCCTGGATAGACAGCAGTTCAGATTTGGCGTTATATGCTTCTTCCTCTGATAAAGTTCCAGAAGCAAGCTGTGCCCGTAATTCTGAGATTCTGTCCGTGTAAGACTGGATGGAATTGCTAGATTCTTCCCAAGCCTTCCCAGCTTCTTTTGCTGCATCTACCTTTTGCTGCAATTCTTTGTTTTGCTTATTCTGTATTAAGAAAAAGGCAGCAAGTGCGGCGCTGACACCAGCAATTATTAAAGCTAATGGTGAAAATGCGGAAGCGAAGGCCTTTGCCCCGGCCGCCAACCTTCCTAACATACCAGCCCCGTTTGCTCCGGCTCTGGACATATCGGCAATGGCATTGGTGATGGCACCGGTGATACGTGGGAAAGATTTAGTTAACGCCTGTTTGAAGAAGCTGAGTTTAGCAAATCCTTTTGCGTCTTTTGAGAGCGTAGCAAACTGCTTGATTACTTTGCCAATACCTAGCGCTCCAAGTGAAATCCCTAAAGCACCTACGGAGTCTACAACAGCATCAATGGCTTCGACCAGTCCTTTCAAGACATCCACGCCGACTTTCATTGAGCTGGAGCTGAAGAAGTCATAGGACAATTCCTCGAAGCTTGCTTTCAACTGGTCGACGTGCGCAGACGTTGTTTCCATGTAGGTATTGTTTGCTGTCATGGCGGTTCCGGCAGAGTCCATAGCGCTTTCGTATGCGCCCATCGCATCCTTGATGTTTGTGATGGTGGACATGATACCAGAAGTGTTCCTGGTTCCGCCAAGGATTTCAGCTACACGGGAGCGAGCCATATCGCTTTCCATTCCATCCCACGCCTGCGCAAGCTGTACGAAGATGTCATACATGTCTTTGTACGACTTCTCATCTTTCATGATATCTACGCCCGACAGGTCTTGGATTTCTTTTCGGTATTTTGACAGGCCATCTGCGAGGCCTTCTGTCGATTCTCCCATCTCTTCAAGTTCTGTCGTAGCCCCACGGATTCTTGCGCTTACGGTCTTCCACATTGTACCGGTTGTCTGTGCATTCTGGAGGGATGCATTGGTTGCTGCAAACAGGGCGGCGCTCTTTTCAAAGCTTGTCCCGGATGCGGCAAGGGCAGCGCCACCGCGCTGGAATGCAGCCATCAGCTCTTCGGCGGAGATGGCATATTCCTGGCCGACTTTTACAAGTACATCAGAAATGTGTTCTGCGTCTGCTACGTCGATATTATAGCCTTTTATGATAGATGTAAGACCAGTAGTCGCGGTGCCAGTGTCTACATTTGCTACATTGGACATGATGTTTGCATACTTGGCAAGCTCTGAAGCGTCTCCCAGGTTGTATCCCAGGCGGCTGAATGTCTCGATAGAAGAGGATACATCGCTGATTTTCTGGCCTAGTTCCTGTGCCATGCTTGTAGCTTTAGCAAAGAATTCTTCCATTTGGGAATCCGTTGCGCCGGTTACAATCTTTATCTGTGTCATGGAATCTTCAATTTCCATGTAGGTGGCTACCATTTTCTTGCAAGTCTGTATGGCGGTCGTTATGATACGGGTAACCCCGAACCATGTTGCAAACTTTTTGCCGATGCTGCTGATTTTATCCCCGAAGCTTTGGTAGTTTTTACCGGCATCTTTAATGCGGTTAGATGCGTCAGTTACAGTGGATTTAATGTTGTTGAATCCTCTATTGAACTGTTCAACAGATAAAGTACCGTTTTGTAGCTGTCTCTGGAGGGCTTCCAAAGCTGCGATTTGGCTTTTTAGGTTTTCATAAGCCCCTCCAGTATCCCCATTTTTTGCAGCCGACCATTTTCCTACATTATTTCTGACCTGCTTTAATAGCGTATTTATTTTGCTGAGGGCAGTGTAGTATTCTTTCGCGTCTGCTGTCAGCATCTTTTGTTCGGCTGCGGCATTTCGGGTAGCGTTAGCAGCTTCGGTTGCCGCACTTGTGTTTTGTCTTCTTGCCTGCGTGTTGGCATTAATGGCAGCCGTATTGCTGTTTACATCGGATGTATTTGCGCCCATAGAGCCAGCATTTCCAGATGTAGCTCCAGATGCGGCTGCACGGTGCAGTTCCTCAATCTGCTGCCGCATTGCGCTGAGGGATGAATCATCAAGTTGTACTTTTATTTTTGGGGGATTGGCGTTGATACTGGAAACCAAGGATTGGATACCGGCTTGGAATTCTGCGAAACTAAGGGCAATATCCACGCCAACTGTCAGTAAAATATCAGCCATATATAGATTTCACCGTCCTTTATGTAAAGAAAAGGACTGGCTAAGGCCAATCCTTGGATGAATTTATGTTTATTGTGTCAAAAAGGTTATTGAAATGCTTCGCTAACAGAAATGTCTGTTACATTATATTTAGAGGCATAACTGCTCATAAAATTCCTGATAGCGCTATCAACAAAATGCGTCCCTGGAATGGTAGTACGGCTCCATATTTCCGAGCCATGCCATTCGCCTTGTATTGGATGCATCGTATGGTCTACACCGTTATTGAAGAGTGCTGCGAGGTTGTTGATGCCCCCATATTTCGCTTCATCTAAGGAAGGCCTGCTGAGGTTGCCTGCGAAATATACGCCTATAACGTAAGTATTTTCTCCGGTGCGTTGCGTTGCCGTATGCTCCAGATTTGATATGGCGTCGATGGCACCAGCGCTCAGGCCGCAACTGTTGATTTCGTTTTGCAGGACTTCTATGAATTTTTTGGCAGCTTCTTCTGGTAGATTTGGAGAAGTGCCTTTCATGGCATGTAACCCAAGCATAACCTTGCATATTAGGCTGTTTGTTAGCTGTTTCCCATCTCCGCTACCCATGTAGGATTGGGCTTTGGCAAGAATGGAGGACATGTTAATCGAGGACATGCCTACTCACCATCCTTCGGAATTTTCTTGATTTTATCGGATTTGTGTTTTTTGATGAGGGCTTCTGCAATTTTGCCTTCGTCAATCTGCCCGCTGGTAAGGACATTCGCTAACATATTTATTTCTTCTGCGTTAATGCCAGAGAATGCATTTGCAATCTGATTCTGAAGGTTGTCGAATGCATCGTACAATTCATCCAACTGCTTGTATGCTGTTTCGATGTTCGCTTGTGCCAGATGCCTGATTTTTTCATCGGCAGACTGGATAATCTCTTCAAACTGTACGCTGTTGATATGCTGTAGCACGAAATCCACGGCATCCGATTCGTAAATCAAGGCATAGCTTTCCGCTACATCCCCAGGAAGGGTGAAGTTTGCATACATTTCCAGGATGCATTTCTTGATGGCAAAATCTTTGACTTCCGGCATGTATGCGCCGTCGATTTCAGAAAAACAAGTCTTTACTACGGTGTCAACAAATGTAAGGACGTCCATCAGTGGGAGAGTAGGGGTGATATCCACTTCGATACCATTCCATGCCCCTGTCCATGCTTTGCTTCTGCTGTCTGCATTAACAGCACCTGCGAATACACTTGCATCAATTCTCTTTGCTTTTTCCATTTGATATTTCCTCCGTTTTTTCTAGGCTCATTACTTTGATTGTAATTTCCGTGCGCGGATGTTCGATATCCGTGCCGCACTCCAGGGTAAGTTTTGTTATGTGCTTGCTGTCGTCGTCAATAATCATTCCGCTTTCAACCAGGCCGTCCAGCACGAACTTGGGCGTGCTGTTATCTATGTCATGCCTTCTGTTGTTCGGGTAGTAAATCTTCTGGCTTATTTCGCACGTTTTGATGCGTAGGTTAGCATAACCTTGCTCCTCAACAAACCAGCGTATGAAGCTCTTCCAGCGCTGTTTCAGGGCGTTCATCATAGGGCGCGTCATTATCATCCATGCATTGATGCTCTCGTGGTACGGGAAAGGAATTGGCTTCCTCTGTGCTTTTGGATGCACGGAAAAGTAATACTGTTCATATCTGTCAAGCACGGAATCGTCAATGACGAGCTTGATATTTTTACATTTCATAAAGAAAACCTCTCAAAAAGCGGGCTGCACCCTGTATGGGAAATCAGCCCGCCGTCCATATATTAATCATCAATCGCAGTTTCTTCAGTGTCGTCTTCGAAGTCGTCCCCGAACCACTCATCCTCTCCGTCGCATTCGTCGAGGTCACTGTAGTCCGGAACCGCTTCTTTCATGGCTGTATCATCGTCGGAAGTGTTTTTGCCGGAAGGCACCCCAGAACGGGATGCCTGGATTCTGGCAAAGTAAGTGCTGCCGTGCTCGGCACAACATGCTACGTCCTGCCAACGGAATACGCCTTCGGTATGCCTCAGTGTGCGGCAGTACTCATACTCCCTGCCACACACCTTGCAGATTTTTGTTGACTTTGGCATAGGCATACCTCCCGCTTACGCTGCGTCCTCGGTATTTACGCCAAAGATGGTGTAAGTCCACAGGGAAGCATTTGCCCCGCACGCACCAGCCAGGGACTCTGCCTCGAATGCATGTACAGTCTGGTTCTCGCCCAGCTCAATGGAGAATTCCCCGGAGAAGTCCGCTTTCGGGATGAAGAACTGGATGCGGAAGATATTGCCGCATTTGTCCTCACCGAGAGCGTCAACGTACAGGGTGCATTTCCCGGAATATACATCGCTCAGGTTCTCAAGCACATCGGCAACCATGCGCCTTTTGTAGTAAACTACGATTTCAGAACCGGCAGCTACGTCGGTATGGAAAGCCAGTGCTTTAGTTGCTGGGTCATAAGTGAATTTCCCGGAAGCGGCAGCATCAGCCTGCTCCATAGGGTCGCTCAGTGTCCCGTCTGCATTCCTGATATAAAGCGCTTCGATTTCAGCGCCGTCAGTACCAACTGCTTTCCAGGCAGTAGAAGCAGCGCCGTCTTTGACTGTCAGGTAGTCTGTCCACAGCACTTCCGTGGACTTTGTCTCGAACTTGCTTCCGGTCTGTACCTCAAGCATCCCGCCAGAAACCAGGCCGTTCGAGCCGCTGATATTTACGGCTTTATTACGTTTCAGGTTGGACAGCTTACGTCCGCCCTTACCTGTGATTTCTGTTTTGTCTTCCGTATTTGCGATGGTTGCGTTCTGCAGCTCATCGAGGGTAAATTTATAGTTGCCAGAGGCAAAATCAAAAGCAGTAATAGTCTCCAGGCTCGTGATTGCAATATCGCTGATATTCATATGTAGTTCCTCCTGTATTTTTTATTTATGGATAAGCCAGTTCAAATCGTTTTGGCTTAACTCCTTCGGGTTAATGGTTCCGGCGTAAACGCCGTACATCCTGTTGTCATAGTCGACCTTCTTAATTATCTGCCGTACACTTTCGTTAAACTGGTAAATAGAGAGTTCTCTTGTCCCCTCGAATCCATATTTGTACTGTTCTGTGTTGACCATAGCGACTATGAGCGATTCGAGCTGCGACTCCTCTTTGCGGTTCTTGCGCCGCTTTATTTTGTCGCGTGCCCGTTCTAACAGGTAGTCTTTTGCTTCTGTATTGGCAGGCTTCCTGTGGTTCCTTTCAAGGTGGTGTATTTTCCGCAGGACGGCCGCTATCTGGCCGTGTATGGCACGGTCAATACGGATATCATCCTCGGCATCGTAGAGCGTCAGCATCCCATTCTCCGGGTTCTCGTCATACTTGAACTTTGTCAAATCCAAATCACCGAATATGAGGCTGGTGTCCTGCATCTGTAACCCGTTGAACAGGAGCAGGAACAGTTCATACTCGTTGATAGAAGTGAAGTCGATTCCGGCGTCATCAAGCTGTACCATGAAATCTATAGGCATTGCAGTGATGGCTGAAACCATGTTGTAGTATGTGTCTTCGTTTTCGAGGATTTCCCCGACATAGGGGATTAGGACGCGGATATCGTCATTCACCGCGTATTGACGTTTATAGAGAAGATTGAGGGTTGCCATCAGACACCCTTACGGTTTGCCGGGGTGTATTTCATGGGGTCGAACTGCCGGTTGAAATCCTTGGCATAGAAAGTCATCAGCTTCCCCTGGAAGTCCGTCATTGGGGCGAATCTCTTCACAGAATGCAGGGAGAGTTCCCCAAGCCCATATTCACGGCTGCCGTTAATCATTTTGCATATTTCGGAGCACAGGCTGTCTGTCCGGACACCACCTTCCGGCAGGCGCAGTTTGCTCCTGTGCGTGAACACCCATATATACAGCGTAGGGAGCAGGAACGTTTTATTCATAGACTCCAGTATGTCAACATCGAAACAGATGTAAGTGTTGCCATGTTCCACTGTATCGGGTATGTATTCGCATGGATAGACGCGCAGGTATGCAAGGCTTGCGGCGTCCTCAAAGGGTACGTCCTCGTCAATCAGGCGGACGATTTCCCTGTTCGTGAGCAGATGCTCCATAAGCTTGTTTTTGTATCCAAAAAATTCATCAAGCTGCATTTATAACCACACCTTCTTTCTCTTATCAGAAGTGGAGGTATTATCTTCGTGTACAGTGTCGGATGCATCCGCTTCCGTGCGTGGGAAATGTTTGTAGTAGTCCGCAATGCCGAGTTCTATGTTATCGTCGTCGGTCGACACTACTTCCTGCAGTACGAATGAATAGACGCCTGCGCCGTTATACGTCTTTCCGACCTTCAAAGGTTTCGTCAGGAGATATGCGGCTTTCTCAGGCGCATCCGGGTCGTCGATGAGGAAACGCCGGTTCCGGCTGAATTTGACAGTATGCTGGTTCCGGCTGATGGTCATGGCGATACGGGCATCGCCCCTTGTGACGATGAAGTTTTTATCTTCATACTCTCCAGTGAGGTACTTTGTACCGTCTTCAATGACACACCATTGTTCATGGATGATATCGTGTTCGTCTACCCATTTAAGCAGATGGTTGCACTGGAGAAGTTTTACCCGTGTATATAGCTCATTATTGGCATCCTTTTCGGTAATCAGCCAGCGGTTATCTTCCCATTCGACAAGCCCGCCGCAGGTGAAATCCTCACCCGGGAGTGAACACATGGTCTTTTCATTGAGGTTGTCGGAATTAATGACGGCGACAGCCCGTGGAAGCCCGTCTATGAGGACGTCATGGTATGACAGGGAATCCTTCAGCTTATGGTTGAGCATCCTGCTTTCCCTGAGCAATGCCGCATTCCGCTTTGTGTTTCCGTGGGTCTCCATGCGGCTTGCGTATTTATCCCAGACATTCACTTGGATACCTCCTCGTCCGTGTAAATAGACAGAAGCGTATTACACACCCCGATTGCATTGAACACTTCGCTCCTTGTTTCACTGATTGTGCACTCCGGCCTGTCAATCAGATACTGTAAGATGGACAGCAGAGAAAGGTACAAGGAGTTCTTCTGAAGCTCAGGGATAAATGACTTGCATCCGAGAAGCTCTGACCGCAGGTTAAGCATATAGGCAGGCAAGGAATCTTCATTTTCCTCTCGCATAGGGAGAATCTTAAAAAACCGATTTACGAGACTTCGGAAATAATTTTTCAGAAGAACCTGCGGTACGGGGGTACCTGTGATTGTATTTATTGTCATAAATGTAATCCCCCAAGGTCTCCGGTATTGAAGGAATACTCGCGAACCATCTGCCTGTAATCCTTCTGGGCTGCAGCGTATGCGTTCCCTACCCGCATAAGCAGTTCGGCAGGAGAGTATGTGGTGAAATCCCGTGTGTTGATTGCATTCTCCAACAGTTCCTGCCTGTATACGTATGGCTTTAGCCATTGCACAATCATGCCTTCCGATACGATGTCAGCTACCTCGTCCAAGTCCTCACCGTCGATTTCGACATCGAATATCCGGTTCTCGTCATCTCTGGTAGTTGTTAAATCATACCGGCAGTTCTTCTTAAACCCGCTGATAGCCCTTTTCATATACCCAAGAACAGTCTCGTCCCGCTCCTGCGGGGCGAGGGCAAGCAGGTCACGCTCGGTTATCTTCTCAAGGAAAGCACCGACGAATACATCAAAAGAAACGCTCATCGTGAATCCCTCCTATCGTTCAATCAGTTCAACGCCGAGGGACTCCTCCAGGGCAGTGATTGCGCGGTTTGAATCAATCTTTCCTTCTGCAATCAGGATGCGTGCCCTGTAAGCGGCAGATTTCTTCTGCCCGGCGGACAGGCCACAGATAATCCCTTTTAATTCCTCAGCGTCTTTTTCGAAGATGGAATCAAACTCCTCAATGCTCACGGCGTTCCTATAGAACTGCCTTACTCCAAGGTAATCGACAATCCAATCCTCATCGAACATGAACCAGTTGTTCTCGAAGAACTTCTTGTATGAGTTCCTGGCGTTTTTCAGCTCCCGGAGTTCCATCTCCTGTTCAGAGCCAAACCCGTCCCACACGAAACGTTCCCCTGTTTTCTTACTGATGTATACCAGACGCCCCTGGAATCCGTTGCGGACGACAACATACTGGTTGGGGTCAATATCTTTCGCTACGATTGCTTTCTTCGTTTTAGGCGCGGCTATTTTTGTGCCGCGTTTCGTTTTTTGAGTCGCTGTCTCAGCCGTAGCAGCATTAGCTTCAGCGGCTGCAGGCGCTGCTTCTGTATTTGGTTTTGTCTTATTCATATTTTCTTTTCCTTTCATTCAGAAACGGGAGCCTTTGCAGCTCCCGCTTATTTTTAGGGTGAGGACTGGTTACGCAGTCATCTCATAACGGCCGATGCCGGAATTACCGCCAGCAAGGATGATGCCCATGCCGTATTTCTCCCCATAGAGATACTCCTGGGTGAAATCCGCATTCTGCATTGGGTCGCCCATCAGGACAATCGGGTTGCCTTCGTAAACAACCTTAATCGGCTTGTCGTCTCCGGCGATGATGGTCAGCACGTCGTCGTCCATGACGAACTCTGTAGAGCCGACCTTATGGCGCTGCGGAGCAGCTACAACCGGGGTTCCGTAGAACTTTCCGTAGTAACCCATGTTGTACAGGTCATCCTTAGCGCCATCGCTTACGATGGAAGATTTCAGGTTACGCAGGGCTTTCTTTGTGCCGATGATGGTAGCCTGCTTCCCGCCTGCGGCAGCTTCCACATGGGAGATGAGGTCAAGCAGCTCATCCTCGTCGTATGCCCCGGCTGTCGGGAAATATGTAGTCCCGCCAAACTGGGCTGCTGTTGCGCCAGTCCACAGGGTATAGACATCATTCAGCAGCTTCTGCCGGAAGGATTCAGCTACCTTATTGATGAAAACGTTGAAATCAACGCGTCCTGCAAGCACACGGTTGAGTTCCTCGTAGATTCTTACTACTTTCAGGGTAGTCGGGATGGAAGTCTCCGTTACCCCGCCAAGTCTCTGGCGTCTGATACCCTGTGTTCCGTCCGCAGCTTCAGCTACAACGAATAGGTTTTTGTCTTCAACAAGGAAGAGGTTTTTGTCGCCCTCGTTCACGTTGCGGAAATCAACCAGCGCGTTAAAATACTCATCGCCCTGAAGTCCCTCGGCTACAGTATTGCTCAGCGTCTCTTCAAGCAGCGCAAACAGCCCGTTGCATTTCCCGTCACGGATTTTCTTATAATCCAGGACAGTGCTCCCTCCGTTTGCTTCTACCAGAGCCTGCCTAAGCAGCTCCTGGGACTGGCCTACGGAATATTTCTCGACCCTGCCCTTGTAGCCGTCAATAGCTACTTTTACAATATCTTTCATGTCAGACATGTTAAAATCCTCCTTTGCAAATTAGTCAACTTTGATAACATAGTAGGTGTACCTGCCGACAGTCTCGACGTCGATAATCTTGCCGACAGCAGTAGAACCAGCAGTCGCGGAAGCGGCTACGCTCAGTTTATTGCCAGCCGCAAGCTCGACAATGTTCCCTTTAGCGGGAGCATCTAACCCGGCCAGAGCCTCCTTGGTCACCGAAAAGATATCGCCGGAATGCAAACGGTATCCCCGCACATTCTTACCAGCCTCGTTGATGAACTCATCCAGGTTCTTGATACGCTCATCATACGGAACTTCCGGTGCGGCAATCAGGGCTACATTGCCCAGAGTGTCTTTCGCTGTCACATCACTGCCGACATAGACCTCCCTTTCGCCAGCCACCAGTTCACCAAGTTTCACAACGCTGCCGTTCTCAATTTCAGCAGCAGTACTGCCGTCTGCACCCATATACCTAACGGATACCAGACCAGCCCTAACGTCAGTACCAAACATATTGTCTGTTCTTACAACGCCATATTTTGCCATGTTAATTACCTCCT
>PXZU01000043.1_pt1 | contig 19769 bp, 21 predicted proteins | sample 2941351 | NCBI WGS metagenome assembly PXZU01 (sample SAMN08721892, study PRJNA434045) | Viral metagenome, whole genome shotgun sequencing project. | isolation source: viral particles isolated from 30 fecal samples collected over 86 days | host: Mus musculus | place: Germany: Kiel | collected 2017-06 | reverse complement strand
GCTTCGATAATACTCTCGTAAAGATAACACGGCAGTCCGTGCTTTTGAAGAATATCATTGACGGCAACCGAAGTCTCATGTTTCGCTTCTTCTATTTCGAGAATCAGCGGTTTGGCAACTTTCTCCATTTTGAATTTTTGTCTCCTATTATAATTTGATTAGATTTTATCTTCAAGCATTTCAAAGCCTTGCAAACTCCCGTAAAAAGTGGTAAATTGTAGTTACGTGTTACAGCACGCAATAAAACTTATAAGGAGGTGTATGGCACAATGAAAAACCTTTTGCAGAATCCAAACGTGAGAATTGGTCTGCTAAATGCGGCAATAGGATTGTTAGACATGACCAGAGAATTCCTTGTTCGTTGCCGCGACCAAGAGATACTTAAACTGGAACAGTCAAAAAAACCCCAAGCGCTCTGCGCATAATTTACAAAGAGCTTGCAAGGTTTTGAAATGCCTGAAGAGGACATGAAGAAAGCCCGTACGTATTTGTACAGGCTTTTTCAGTTTTTTAATTGTTTTGTTGCTTAGTTTGTTTCTTCTAGTTTCTTACATTGTATATACGGTTGAGTAGACGGATTTCTTTCCCCTAAACTAAGTTTTTTGACAGATAGAATTCCATCCTTATATGTAAAAGTACGAGTGTTCGGTTCATACCAATTATCGAGATCTGTACATTCTACTTGCTTTGAATCGTACGAATATTCAACAACTGGTTCTTTAGGGTCAGAATACGATCCTTCCCATATACTCTTTCGATTTGGATTATTAAATGGCGTTGAACAATCATAAATAGTAATTGAATTTTCCGTAATTACTATTTCGTACCATTCGGTTTCTCTATTCTTATCAAAAATTTCTTGCCAAGTTCCAATAAAGGAACTTATCTTTTCAGGTTCATCATTCACAGGTTTTTTATCCTCCTTGCACGCAACAAAAGAAAACAAACAAAGAACAATTAATAATATAGAGATAATCTTTTTCATACGATAACCCTCCTTTCAATAGTATATCATACTTTAAAACGAAAATCAATGTTTTGCATTGTCTAATTGTAGTTTAAGGTTTTTTATTTCTTGTTTTAGTTTTTGAATTTCATGCGTATTCATAGCAATAAATTCTCCATATCGAAGCCCATAACCTTTTGATCCGTCCAACTTATCGAATTCGCAATATGCCGCAAAATCTTTGGAAGATATACCCAATTCATCCAACGATTCTTTAATATCTTGTGCTATAAACCCAATATGTGTTCTATCACTACTATTGTTTTTAAACTTGTATGTTACGGGTTTTAGCTGGTCAAATAATTTCTCGAATCTTTCCGATATTAATTGAATATCCTTTTTTACGGTCCTATCAGAAGTCCCGATTTGAGACGTATGACCCCAAATATTATTCCACTTATAATCGCTTGAACCGCAATCGTATTTCCCATCCGAGTATGGCTCAATGTTGCGTTTAAAATCTACATACTTTCTATTCGACGTGGAATATGTATACGTTTTGCTTCCGGAATTAACAAACTGGGCTTCATCATATCCCCAAAACGCACCATCGACATCCTTAGACACTGAGCTAGCACCCAACGGAACAGTAAGGGAAGCAGTAACCCATTTGCTCAATGTTCTATGTAGTTTCAACTGAAATGTTTTCGCCTCTTTTGTTTTATAAGGGTCTCCGTATTGGTCGGTTAATTTTATTGTGATTGTTTGACTCATCGAAGAATTCGAAACGGTCGCTGTTACTTGTTCTGATGTTGAACTATATTCTAGAAGTATCACATCCTCATCGCCGCATCTAAGCCACGAACCATTTAGCACCACGTTACCGCCTTGCACTTGATTGCCGCCCTGAATAATTGTTGAATAAACGGTTCTATCAAAAATCGGCTCAACTATATCTATTGAATCGACCTTTACTACACTACCGGTACGTCCTTGGCTATCTTTGCCAGCGAATATGACCAAGTTATCATCCTCAGACTTTAATACCGAACCGATCATGCTGACAGAATCAATAACTCTAGTTTCTTCTTGAATTACCAATCCAGCAATTTGCCCACTGGATGCGGTAACTTTTCCAGAAATATCGACATCTGCCGCTGTTAGTTTGCCTGCTGTACTTACCGAGAATATCCCTTTCGCTCCGAGACGAATACCATCTGTTCCGAGATATATACCCGATTTTTCATCGGAATTCAAGGAATCAACGCCTTTAAATATCGATTTATCATCGATTGTAAACCCGGCAATTTGCCCTTTGGTTGCGGTCATCGAACCGTCTTCGGACAATTCAAACCAATACTTCTCATAAGCTTGACCTGCGCCTTCGGTTAACTTTCCGCATTTAATATCGCATGCACGAATACTTATTGCGTTCAGCGTACCGGTCGTCATAAAATCGGCACTAATTTCCCCTTCGATAGTCATTGCCAGACCATAGGGTCCGTTTATACCATCTTTAGAGTAACCTAAACCATTTTGATTCCAACGCCAAACCTTTTTTGCGGTTTCCACATCCGGAGAATCCATAATAAGAATTTCATTAGGCTGTTTGCCGCCATCGGAATTTCGCATAACCACGTAACCGCCCACATTGCCCGTTATTAACTTTGTTGCGTAGTCAACGGACTGCGCGAGATAAGTTTTGGTTAGACTTTCGCTTAATTCCTTTGCTTGGTTTGCTATTGTCGTTGCCAAATTAGCTTGATTTGAACCGAGAGTAAGTTTATTGTACTTATCGGTTAAAACGTCGTACTCGGTCTTAATGCACTTCGATTCCGCACTGACGCAAAGATCGGGAAACTCAACCTTTACCGTATCGCAAAGGCGAACTTCTTCGAGCAAAGCGCTTAAAGCGTATTCTTGCGTTTGGGCGAGCTGTTCGAACGAAATATCCAAAGAAACTTTCGGGATACCGATTTCATTATCTTTCATATAACGAACCGCTTCGGCTCTCAAATCGTCTTCCTTGGGTTTTTCCGTCCATTTGCTCGACAAATCAAGCGTAAGAATCTTTGTATAATTGTATGTGCCTTCCGCAAGTATTACCTTTTCGGGTAGAGTGCAAAGTTGCGGCTTTTTGCCGTTATTTTCGTTATACCAATACGGATATACGCCGGTATAAACAGAACTACAATTTTCTTCTTGCTTAATATCCGTGAGATTTTTTCCGTATCGTATCACTACTCCCCTGTCTTGACCTCGATTAAGATAAAGGCGCACAAGATATCTATCGAACTCATATTCGCCTTTTCCATATACGCTTAAAATAGAGCCGTCGGTACCGCCAAGCAACGAACGCATACTATACGGTTTTATCGTTGAAAAAGCGCTCGTTACATTCTTATCCGTCCAAAATTCAAACGGACAATCCACCGAACAGGCGGCTTTCATTTGAGCGAAAGCGTCTGCGCAAGATTCGGCCTCGAAAGGTCCAACCGGATATCCGGTCATATCGTAAGAAATATGTTCCGCATTCACGGTTACTCTGCCGTTGAAAGGTTTTGTAATCCCATAAATTCGGAACGGTTGCGGTTCGGAATACGGATTGGACTTTGTGACGATGATACGACGCATCAAAATATCCGAAAATCGCTTCCCGTTGATTGGATAAACCATTTTCAATTCGAATGTTCCGTTTCGTTCTTCCGTAACCACGCAAGATTCGGCATCGGGTAATACCCCAATACCGTTTGATTTGAACTCTGTTTCGGCGGAATCGAACAGTCTTATTAAATTGTCCACCATTTAGGTTGTACCTCCAAAGATGTAATTGCGCCTGAAAACGAGATTTCGTTTCGTCCTTTTTCCAATCTCGGAAAATTGCCATTGAGTTGAATTTTGGAATTGCAATTAAGCGTTCCCTTGTATGCGTCCATCATTTCGCTATCAATGACAATATACTCCTCGATGGATTTAATGGTAACAGCGTACCCACCGATTCGGAGTACGCCGTCGCCATTTCCGTAAACTTTAACTATCGGTCTTGCGGCAAAAAACGTAGGATTATCCAAATATCCAAGCTTAGTAAATTTGATGATTCCATCGCCGGATTTCAAAAACCGTTGCGGTTTGCAGTTGAATTTAATCGTCGTTTGTCCCGCTTGATGATAAGCGTTTGTTATATCATTCGATTCGTCATACGCGGCAATTCGATAATACTCAGGTTCATAGGAATCTTCTAAACGAGCATATCCCGAACAAGAATGTAACCATTCCGACAAGCTATTTGCCAATAGCGTAAAATCCTTCTTATCGGGTCTCCCGAAAGAGACTACGTAAGACCTTGTCGTGTTCTTATATGAACCTTTGTCAAGTATCAAATCCCCGTCCCTTCCGGGTACGTGAATCTTTTCATAATCTCTTTCGGGAATCGAATAAGTCGGAGCTTGCCAGACTTTGATTCCATAATCGGCAGAGGATAAACCGTTAAAAATAATTATTCCCATGCTGCTCCTTTTCTGTCTACTTGTCTTTGTATTACTTGAGAAACCGCTTCGGCTATTTCTTCCGGATCGTTTCCAGTAATGTTAAACGTGTTTGTAAAATTTTGAGACGGATTATTCGCCATCTTTTCTATCGACTGCGCCAACCCATCCATAGTAGTGTTGCTGTTTTCTTCTTTGGAAGAACGCATGCTTGTTGCCGTCTTTCCTGCTAAATCCACTGAAGCAGACATGTTGTACCCGTCGGCATCGTCCATCATTCTCGAAAGGGCATTTGCTCCATTTTGAATTTCCGTCAAATCCATTACGGGTCGAATTGTCGGTTCGGCAAAATCGCCTTTATCAACAACATCGCATATGTCGGCTATTGCTTTTGTCATGGAATCTATTGCCAAATCGCCTATATCATCGGTTGCGGACTCTACTCTATCTGAATAAGCATGCAAACCGTTGGCTAGACCTTCATCGAGATACATACCATATTCGGCAAATACTGTTGAAGGGGAATGAATTCCGAACAAATCGCAGAACCAGTTTTTAATCTTTTTACCTACGCTGCAAACAGCATCTTTCACCTTATTTACAGCGCTCTTAATACCGTTAACCAATCCGTCCATAAGATTTTTACCGATATCGCACAGCAAATCCCAACCACCCGAAAATACGGTTACAATGGCATTTAGAACGGATTTAATCAATCGCTTCATTGCTTCCACGACCGTACCGGTATTGTTGTCCAAAGCATCTGCTACGCCGTTAATGAAGCTTATAACCAAATCGAAACCGGCTTGAATTACATCCGGAATCTTTTGTGCTATTCCCTCGATAAAGTTAACTACGATGTCTATTGCCGTTTGCACAACTAAACCGATGTTATCTGCTATGCCTTGTAAGCAAGCTATCAGAATGTTGAATACGGCTTGAACGATTGATGGGGTATGCTCAACCAAGGTTGCCAATACGCTTTGAAGCAACGTAAATATGCACTCTACCAATTTAGGTATACATGCTATAAGTGTATCGATTAGCCCAAGCACGACTTGTGTAACCGCCTCGAATATCGTAGGCGCACCCATGCCGATTACTTTGATGAACTCTATTATTCCGGTAGCAAGCATTTTTGCAATGGTGCCTATCATACTTGCAACGCCTTCAACTATTACGATAAACGCCGTAACAATCATGGACGCCCCACCGGAAATAGCCGCACAGAATGCGGCGAATGCTCCCGACAAAGCAGCAAGACCGGCTCCGGCGGCAACCAACCCAATACCGGCAGCTAATACAGCAACACCGATTAAAGCCAATGCACCGGACAAAGCCAATATCGCAGGCGTAAGCGGACCAAGCACGAGACCGGCCACACCAAGAATAACGAAAGCCCCGGCAAGCATTAGTAAACTCTTACCCATTTCCGCCCAGCTCATAGAACCAAGCTTACGAAGTGCAGGAGCCAACATATTCAATGCTATAGCCGCCACCGTCAAAGCGGCAGCTCCGGATAAAGTCTTCTTCATAAGGTTAAGTCCGACAGCAAGTATAGCCAACGAACCACCAAGTGCAACCAACCCTCTCGCCACTGCATCCCAACTCATGTTTCCCATTTTGCGGAATGCGGAAGCTAAAATAAGTAACGCCGTCGCAACTGCTATCAAACCCAACCCTTTGGTTATCATACCTTTGGGTAAGAAATTCAAAGCAACAGTAACAGCGGCGAGACATCCAGCCATAGAAACAAGACCTTTGGCTATTTCTTCCCACGACAAAGTCGCCATCGAGCGCATAGCCGAGGCGAATATCTTCATCGCAGTCGCAATGCCTATTAGTCCCAATCCGGTAGATATCATTTTGGCAGGCTTCACGATTCGTGTAAATGCAGCCAGTTCAAGAAGAAGTACGGCAATAGCCGTTAAGCCTTTACCGATCTCTCCCCAATCCATTTGCCCAAATGTTTTGCATGCCGATGCAAGAATTTTTATAGCCGACGCAAGCAATATCATTCCGAGCGAAGTCGAAAAAGCTTTCCTATCAAATTTAGCAAATTTAAGAAAACCTACGACTTCTGCCATAAGTATACCTACGCCGGCAAGCCCCTTCATCATGTCGCCCCAAGACAATTTAGACAAAGTTACGCAAGCCGAGGCTAATATCTTAATAGCAAGCCCGAAAAGAATAAGTTGCGCAGCACCTTTCATTACGGTTTTAGTCCCCGTTCCAAGCGCTTTTGTTGCCGCCACGATAACCGCGATCAATGCTGTTACGCCAAGCAATCCTTTCATCAAAGCTCCGGGTTCAAGCGAAGAAAGCTTTTTTACAGCCGAAGCAAGAATAAGAACCGCAAGAGACATACCAAACATCAATGTGGTGGCTTTAACCATTTGCGTTTTGCTTTTTCCGAATCCCATAAGGACCTTCATTGCCGTCATCAATTCGATAAACAGCATAGCAATTGCCGCAACACCGCTCATAAGTTTTCCTTCGTCAATAAGCGATAATACCACTAACGAAGCAACTAATATAGCTATTGCCGACGCTATCCTAAACAAAGTATCAGCCTTTAATTTATTTTGGTATGCTTCAAAACAACCGCGTACACCGTCAAGAATTCCGCTTATTCCTTTTAAAATATCTTTTACGCCTTTGAACGGTTCGCTGAGGCTCGTAATAAATTTTGTTATACCGTAAGCAATGCCGCCGACCGAAATCGTCGACAAAATCTCCATAAGTCCTTTGAAGTCGGCTTCTCTCAGTTTTTCTGCCAAATATGAAAATGCTTGTCCGAGCAATCCGAATATACATTTTCCCAAGGCTACTATGATGCTCCAAATTTTGCTCATCACTTCTAAGAAGCCAGAACCCGACAATGCCTCGAACATCGATTTGAACGCATTAATAAAAAATGAAGCTACTTTTAAAATTACACTTCCGATCTTCGATAATATCCAGTATATCTTTTCTAATATCGTATGGAACAAATCGAATCCCGGTGTTGTAAACCGTTCTTTTACTGCACCGATAAATTTCTTTACGGACGCAAATGCATTCATTATAAGTACCGAAATCTTTGCAAAAACTTCGGATTCTTTGACCTTTCGAATCAGACTTGCTAATGCGGATACCACTTTAACGATTACACCGACAATAGCCGAAAAAATCTTATAGAAAATATCCGTTTCTTTTATTGCATTATTGACTTTATAAACGAAGTCGCCCAAGCCGCCGGCAACATTTGCAATTCCACCGCCCAAACCGGGAAGCAAACGCAATAACGGATCCAACGCTCTGAATAACGAAGTAATAATTGTTTTACCGATTCCGAGAACAGCAAAAAAGCCACGAAATATCCGATTAATGTTATTAAATACACCCTCGTTATTTTTCAGCCTTTCCGTAAAGTCTCTTATAGATTCAGTGATCCCCACTAACCGTTCTGCTGTTTTCGGCGGAAAAATATCATGAAAAGCATCGCTTACTGCCGAGATTACGTTCTTTAAAATTTGCAACGTATTCATCAGCGATTCAATCATCGCGTCTCGACCGCCGAGATCTTTCCATTCGGCGAGCATTTCATTTCTGCCTTCGGCGCTTGCTGCGAAAATATCATACAATTCGTTAGCTACGTCTGTCCACAAAACTTTTGCTTCTTCATAATTACCGAATATGGTTTCGAATGTCGTAGCCCAACCAGAACTTACGGCATCTTTTGTTGCGTTAATTGCATCGGTAAACGTTTTTGCCTCTTGTGCCGCTTTAAAAGCCTTTGCACCGAGTTCCATTGTTTCGGAACTGACTTTCTTCATAGCATCGGCAGCCGTTATACCTTCTTCGGAAGCCACTTTATAGACTTCCTCACTATAATTACCGTACTTGTCCAATGCCGCCAACAATACATCGCTTGTAAACCATCCATCGGAAAGCGTACTCGAGAAGTTTTGCGCCGTAACAAGCGTGCCGTTTGCCGTTTCGCCTTCTTCTGTCAGTACACCAAGTGCTTTTGCCGTTTCGATTGCTATCTCTTTGAATTCTTTCGTTGCCATATTGGCATTTTCGATAGACTTCCAGTCTTGAAGCTTTACGGCGCCCATACCGATGGATTGCGAAAGGTTATACATTGCACGGCTTGCTGCTTCTGCGTTTTGTCCGGACAATGCCGCCCAGTTCGCTATGCCCATCATAGCTGTAACGGATGTTTCCAGTTCGACGCCGTTGGACGTAAACTTACCGATATTGGATACCATGTCGGTAAAATTGTAACTGGTCTCATCAGTAAACCAATTAAGCTTTTCCAACTGCGCATTAACTTCGTCAATCGACTTTCCCGTTGCATTTATGATGGTTTGTACCGCTGTCGTCTTTTCTTCATACTTTCCAAATCCCGAAGCAATTTGATCGATACTCAAAGAAGATATTAACCGTTTTCCGGTTTCTATTGCCGAATTTGTAATGTTGACTAATGCGGTTATGGCAATAATTTCCATCGCAGAAAATTTATTGCCTATTGCTTCTACGCCCGAAGATAATCCGGACATCCCCGAAGCGCATTCTTTGGAGGACGCATCGATTTCGTCCAAACCTCTTGCCGCTCCGTTTAAATTTAAACTTTGTTTTAATCTGTCGAGGCTCGAAATACTGGTTTGAATATTCCGTTCAAATTGCGCATTATTGAATTGCATCTCGACTACTTTTTGATCGACAGTCTTACTCAAACCTTTGTAACCTCCCTCCATGCTTCATTTGCGATTCGTTCAAATATAGGCTTAATTGCCGGGTTGATATAATCGATGCCCTCAACCCAGCCGCCATTATTCGTCGCATGTCCGTACTGCAATATTATTGCAATGGGAACTCCATTTTGAATATTTGTATTGTTGAAAACTATGGAAACCGATCCTTTTGTTCGTTTGATCTCGTATTCCCAAGAACTTGCGGTTACTCCGCTGTCTTTCGGAGTCGCAGCAGAAAGAGCGGCTACTCCTTCCCGACCGTATTTATCGAGATTGCCCATATGGACAACTTCTTTTGCTCGCTCGAAAAATCGAGACAGTTTAGAGAAGTCCCCTTTCTGCTTGAAACTTATCATTTCATTCCTCCGAATCTTTTTCGTTATCAATCGCTTTTTGTATCATCCGTAGTATCGTTATTGTTTTTACGGGATAGAAACTGCTTAATAGTTTGCATTACCTTGTCGTAACCGATAGTCGATACCAAAAAACTTAAAAATGTCAACACTGCGATTTGAACAACGAGCGTTGCCGAAAACGGTATCGATTTGATCACAACGTAAACAATAGACGAAAGTACGGAAATGACGACGGAAACGATGATAGCGAGCAAATTACTCGAATACTTGAGTTTCGTATGGTCGAGCATTTTCTTTAATGCTTCCACGGTCAAACTCGTTATAATCGAGATAGCCAAAAGCGCAATCGACAAAAACTCCAACGTCATATTTACACCTCCTGTTTACATTATCCTTTTGTGTTATGCTGCTGTCTTCTTGCCGCATTTAATGCAGCATTGCGACTTAAAATTTCTTTTGTACTACGTTTTTTCTGCTTGGGACGATTTTCGATATTGCATACTCTTATCAACGTCAACAATCGATTTAGATGCCATTTTTGGCATTCGAATGGAATGTTCAGCGCAATCATCCAACTGTAAATAACTTCCGAAGTTACTGTGCGATTGGAATTCTTCTTGGCTTCATCGTCCAAAAAATGTACTGCAGTCATTGGCGCATTAATGTATGCCGAAATTGTTGCGATATTTTCATTTGTAATCGCTGCATATATAATCGGGTTGACATTCTGAGTAATAGTCATGCATTTTATGTAATCCAGCATTTCTTCGTTGGTTTTGGAAACTTTCGAAAGAAACGTCTTATTCCATTTTGCTTCCCATTTTGAAATTGCGACCAACGAATGCTCCAATTGCAATTCGCAACCCGAAACGGGAACAAATTCGTTTTTCTTTTCGTCCCATAAATCGCCGGGCGGAATTACAATCTTCAGCATTTCTCTTTATCCTTTTATCTGCGGAATCACGGCGTTGATGAAATCGGAAGCTTTCTTTTCGTCGGTAGCCAATTCCATGAAAAGGATATTGTATGCCGGCGTGGCAGCAAAACCGTCGGAAATTTCTTTCGACTTGCAGAATCTCCGCCCGTCTTCGGACTTCTCGCCGTACGCCGCAAGAATAACTTCTTTAAAAACCCTGATGATAGACGCTTGATCTTTGGCATGAACGATCCGTTCGAGTTTCTCCTTGAAACCGCCGTCGGTGGTCAATTGCATTTCCGCCAATTCGGATTCGTTCAGATTGAAGTAGAAATCTTCGGTGCGTTCTACGTTGTCGTAGTCGGTATAGGTAATGGTTTTCTTTAACATAATTTTGTTCTCCTTTCAAATTTGATAAAAAAAAATTAGAAGAGCCGAAAGTATTCGCTAACGGCTCTTCATATTGTTTGTTTTACGCCGCATCCTTGAAAAGTTCGATAACTTCGGACGGGAGCGGAAGTCTTGCTTCGGCTTCTTCGGTGCCGTACAGAATATCCTCGAGAGCTTTGAGCTTTTCCGCGGGAACTTTCGTCGAATCGATGACGAGCGTTGCCGACGGTTTCAAGTCTTCGGAAATTTCCACGGGAGTCGTCGTTACTTCCCAAGAGAAAGTAATGGCATCCGGACTATCGTTGATCGTCTCGTAACCTTTTTCGCTGGGTTGCGCGGTCGCGCCGTATACCAAATGCAACTTGTATCCGAAATCGGATCCTTTCTCGTCGTTGCCGATTTGAGTTACGTACGACAGTCCGAACGGCTGATGCTGTTGCTGCGCCACGGTAACACCTTTTGCCGCTTCTACGTATCCTTGGCACGCATTGAATTCGTCGGGATAAGTATAGGCTTCGATGGTGCATTCGAATTCTTCCGCCGAAGTAAGATTCAAATACTTGATGTTGTCGGCATAAAGAGCCGTAGCTTCCGCACCCGAAGGGCTTTCGGTAACTCCCGTAAGACCGTTCCATGCTACGCCTTTGGGATACTCACCGTCGGTTTGAGGATATAAAACGCCTTTCTTAACACCGGTTTCGAAAAGGCGCTCTTTAATCTGGTCCCATTTAAGCTTCATAAAATGTTCTCCTTTTAATAATAAATTGTAAATACGTCGTGATTCAAATTATCAGATGTATAATGTCTGTTAAATCTGCATTGGGGTAACATTCTAACTTTATCGACAATTTTACTATCCGGATCTGCGTCAACGACAATAAGTTGATACGCAACGTCGCTTTTGTAAACGGCGTTATTTGCGTATAGATTGTCTATATCCGAGCGAGAATAAATAATCGCCGGATACTTAATTCGTACCGACGAAGGGGGTTGAAAATACACATTACGGCTCCCTAACACGGTTTCAAGTAGGGCCTGAAGATTCGGTCTTCTATCCATTGTATTTGTACACACCCCCTATCGACAGTACCAGTCTCGGGTACTGAATGGTAATATTGGTAACTTTCCATTTAATACCGTTCAACTCAACATAAATGATATCGGAATAATGTTCGTTTACATAGAGATCGGCTATGATGCTGATTTCATTGGAAACACGAATATCGTCGTTTAAGTTATCCGAATTCTGATATCCTTTCGTATTCTTGATTATATCGCCGAAATATTTCTTCTCGACAACTTCATTAGCCCAAACGCCGGGGTTTTGCTCCTTTTGTTCGGAAAATCCGATTGTTCCGTAAAATTTTGCCATGCTAACCTCTCTTATTCAACAATCATTCCATTTTGAATTTTTATTTGATTATTACTCGGTGGGCTCTTCTTCTTCCTTCGAAGGCGTGGCGGTCTCGGTAGCTTCGATAACGATTGCCGAATACGGTTTTACCAAAGCGCCGGAACAGCGGGTTTCGATAAGGTACTTTTGTTTGTTATAGTCGATATCGAAATCGTCGAACATGTTTACCGCGCCGCCTTTATCGGCCCCGACGTTATAATCCGCAAGATTTGCGATGATTCCGAGAAGTTCTCTGTCCTTACCGTCGACCGTTCTCTTCTTGTTCTCCATAACGGGAACCGTGATGATTTCCTTTACGCGCAGCTTCGTAGCGAGTTTTTCAACCGACTCGTAAAGGTCTCTTCCGGTACTGTCCGTCAAAAGCAAACAATCGGTGAGCATGTCTTCGGTCGTATAGAGCGAAGGATTGCCCGAACCCTTATAGTTCTTACGCGCTCTGATACACGCTTTGATAAACTCTTTGGCACGTGCTTCCGTATTTGCCGCGGTAATCTGTACCGCAATCGTATACAACTCGTCGTCGGTCCAAATCGGACGGATTTTGGATTGATCGATTTTATCGTCGGACGATGCCAAGCGGCCGTCGCCGATGAGGAAAGCCCGAGCCAATTCCTCGTCGAGTTTACCGCGCATTTCGGACTTAATCCATGCGATAACGTCGAAATCGGTAATATCGATAACGTCGTCGCGATCGATGCCTTGTTTCTTATACACGGTCGTCGGATCGGTAGAACGTTTAAGCAAAGAGAAAACTTCGTCGATTTTCTTCTTGCCTTTTACGTAACCTTTTGCGCGCGCTTCGTCGGCGGTGATGTTCGCAAACGTCGATTTGATACGGGAGAACGGCGTGTGATGTACGGCCGCCATAACTTTTCCGACCCACGTCTGATCCCTGTCGATCGTAACGGGCGTCGTCGTAACGTTTTTGTTGTCGGGGAACAGATACTCGATATTTTCGATACCGTGCTGAAGAGCCGATTCTTTAAGGCTGCCGTATCTTTTACCGTCGTTGATGATTTCCATTTGTTCGGCATGGCTGAGTACGCCGTTGCCGGTAATCGTTTCGTCGTTTTCGAATACGTTGTGTTTCATGGTGTTGTCTCCTTGATTATTTTGATTTTCTTCGTCGGTTTCGTTTTCGCTTAATGCCTGCCCGACGAGTGCATACATTACGTTCTTTTGTTCTTCGGTCATCGAATCGATAACGTCTTGAATGGTCTTGTCGTTCTTTTCCATTTTGGGCTCCTCTTTATTTTCGTTATTGGGTTTGGGTGTCGGGGTGGGTTCCTCCTGAGGTTTCTCATTCGGTTCCGCGTCGGCGTGATACAGTTCGATTTCCTCTCCGGTAAAGATAACGGCAGAATCCTCGGATTTTTCGCCGTGGCTCATAACGTTATCGATATAGGCTCCGGGATTCGCGCCAGCCAAAACAAGGCTGACTTCACGAATCATTCCGTGAAGAACCGTCGAACCGTGTTGTTTGAGTTGGTTTGCAAAAATAGACAACGCCGTAACGTCTTTATGCTCAACCAACATTTTTGCTTTCTTTCCAGCGGGATTGTCGTTGAACGCACAATATGCATAAACACCGTCCGGTCGATTTTCCAAAACGGCATGTCCCAGAACATTATCCGGATCGTTATGTTGATGATTCCATACAAGAGGAACGCTTTGTCCGTCCTGATCTTTGAATGCATCCTTCATAATAGTCCTACCATCGGAACATTTGAGATATGCTTTTGTCGCCCAACCGCTGAAATCGTAATGACCTTCCATTTTGATTTACTCCTCCATCGGTTTATTGTTTTCTATCGGATTTTCCGACTCATTTGTTCCCGAACTCGGCGCGCTGAGATTCTTATTTCTCAATACGTCAGCATTCGGATCTTTCGAGGGCATGAGTCCGATAATTTGTCTGATTTCATTGGACGTCATGATCTCATTTCTTGTAAACTTGTCCGCCATTTCGGAAATTTGACTTACCGGAACAAGCTTGAACGGGTCTACAAAGAATGCAATTGATTTACGCTGCGAACGAGCGGTTTTTGTTAAAAACTTTCGTTTCATTTCATCGGTAATCGCCGATATTATAGGTTCTATCGCACGATTCTGATAATTAAGCATCGTCTTCTCGTCTGCAGAACCATCCAATACCCCTTGCGTAATTCCCAACTGGCTGTATAGCATACTCGTCAGGTATTCGATTTGGGACATTAAATTGTTGTCCACCGAACGATTCAATTGTGTTACTTTTTCGGTTGCATCCGTATAAGCTATTCCGTATTTCGAACCTGCCAACTGCGATTCGATTTGGTGTCTTCGCTCCTCTGCTTGCTTTTTTCGAAGTTCAGACTTTATCGTATACGGAAGCTGTATAATCAAATCCAGTTTCCCAGAACCGCTTTGTTCGTCGATAGCATCCAATATGTTAAGTTTCCGTATCAAACGCTGCATCGTTGAATTCGGCTCGTTAATAACCGCGTATAACGGATTTTCCACGATACCGATAGATTTTTTAGGAAGAATGATTTCTTCTTTTACCGCGCGCTTTTCGTTGTATACGCGAACTTTAACGTGATTCGGATACCACTCCAATATTTGACCCGTTCTTAAGCTCAGAATATCGAACGAACTATTATCGAGCGGATTACAGGTGGTATCTACAGGAACAATTGCCACGCAACCTTCGTCGAACATTGACATTACGATGTCTTGAATAAAGGCTCGTCCGGTTTGGTCGACATTGGCTTCCAATGTTAGGCACTTGTTTAATTCCGAATCGATACTCTTGATAAATCTGCCGTTTTCATCAAGTTGAACGTGCTTTATGCTTATCGCCGATACGTCGAGCGCTATCCTATTGTAGACGGATGTTACAATGGATTTCTCATTTCCCCTCGTGAATCTGGGTCTATCCGGTCTATAGGAATAATTCATTCCTATATTTTCGTATACGGGTCTGGGGGGATCCCTATTAAAAAAAGCGTTCCAAGCATTTTTCAGCCTAGAACCGAAAGTTTCTTTATCGTTGTCTTTCATCAAGCACCTCTTTTACGTTTCTACTTTATCGATTACGGTCTTTTTGTAAGCAACTTTTCCCGACCCGTAAATTCCGTTTTTCAATTGTTGCATATTGTAACCTTGATCTGCCAAAGCCATAAATACCCCGACCTCGCCGCGTTTTGCTACGAATTGAACTGTTTTTCCGGAGGGAGAAGTTAATCCGGAAATTTTCTCGTTCATCAACGAAGCCATTTTTTGATTATAAGCCATTATTGTCGATGAACTTAATTTACCGGACTTCGTTCGAGCGTTTGGGTCGCTCAACAATTGTCGTTCATACCCTTTAAGTTCTTTTGCCGATTTAGATTTTGCACGGCTTGTTATCTTTTCGGTATTCCTTTTCGCCCACTTCATGTCTTTTTTGTCAAGAGTGCGCTGACGGCGAAGTCCGGCTTTAGTAAGCGTGCCGTCCTCGTTTTGATAACGACGAACGCCCCAACGTTGTCCCAAAATTCCGTGATGGTAAATTACATTGTTCGCCATTTTGAATTTTTCTCCTTACTCGAATGCTTCTTTGTTTTCTTTGTATGCCACATATCCGTCCATCATGGCGGCAACGGCATCGATTTTCTGTTCGTGCCTCTTCTTGAGTAATTTCCGATTACCGTTCGTATCTTCCATTGTGATGCAGTTTCCCATTGCAAACGTCATAAGATCCTCGTCGAATAAAAGCATTCGCTCTTCGGAAAGCTTTTTCAATTCTCCCAAAGGCACCGATTCGGTTTTTGCCCCTTGAATAACTTTAACTATTCCGAACGGACCGTTTTCTTGTTCCCAACGTTCAACAAACTTACTCGCATTATACGGATCGTAACCAAAACACCGAACATCGTAACCGCAGCGAATAATATGCTCGTCTAAATCATCGTAAACTTGCATCATATCCAGCACGGTTCCTTCTTGTACAATTAAGCTTCCCTCTTCTATGAATGTATCATATTTCAAACGCATAGCCGGCGGAAGTTTTGTTAACGTCAAAGACGTAATATAGTTTCGAGTCTTTATCCCGAAACAGCCATTCACCAACGGGAATAAAAAAGTAAACGCACAGAAGTCGTCCCCCTGCGATAAATCCGCCCCGAGAGCGCATGGCATATTCCAGAAATCAACTTTCCTATGAGGAAGCGTTTCTTCGTAAGTGAAGTAATACGTATATCCTTCCATAGGAATGCCGAAACGTTTTGCCAGTATGTCGTTCCTCGTTGCCGGTGCTTTTTCGGCACGTTCGACATCTAATTGATATGTTTCATAAGAAACAGTCTTTCCGATATTAGGATTAGCTTTAGGCCACATTGCAGGATTTGCAACTTCGTCTTGATGATCCAGTTTATACCACCAAATAGACACATGCGGATTTATGTATTTTCCATTTAAAATATCCGATAGCTCCATTTTAATGGTATCTCCGGCTCCGTTTCGAACGGTACCCTCGGAACTTATAGCCACGATAAGCCAATCGTCTAATTTGGAAGCCCCTTGTTCGATAGCGCCTATGACATCTTCTCTAATATCGCCGGAAAGCCACTCGTCAACCGTCGCTACTTTAGTTCGGAGTCCCTGCAATTTGTTCACGCTCATCGGTCTGATTTCAAGCAACGAACCCGTTAAAAAATTTTCGATTCCCTTTTTTGTGGACGCTAACTTTAATCGGTCCGCTTTTGAACCGGTTGTGTTCTGTAAAGACCCTTCCGTCAGAAATTTGAACAACGGTCCCCTTGCTCGTGTAATAGCTGTCCTAATCGGAGACAAGACTTCTTCCGCTTGCTTCATCGTGGGAGCAGTGGTTATTTGATGGGTTGTGGAGGTATCTACGTTAAGAAAATGGTTCTGCAAACAAGACGCATACATAGATTTAGCTGCGCCACGCGCTACGATCAAATACTGTTTATTTATAAGTCGTTTTTTAATTTTCTTATTAACGTAATGACCGCCATGCCCATTAGAGTTAGGAACGTATACGCTTCTTTCTACAAAATAATACCAACCGAAAATTTCTTCTCCCCATAATTTAAAAGTATCGAGAAGATGTAAATCGGCACCATCTGTTAACGTCAATTCGTTTTCGCAAAATGATATCCACCCTTCAACGGCTTTGTCATCATAGTAAATTCCGGGATTGGCTATTAAATCGTCGATACGATTCATCTCTAATGAAATTTCACGGTTAACCGGTATTTCACCTCTTATTACGGCATCTCGAAACTCGCCGTAATACTTTGGAACGGCTGTATTCGATAATGCCATTTTGAATTTTTCTCCTTACCACACGCTATCGAGATAACTCCGCATAGCTTTTTTAACAAATGCATGACCAGCTACGGCAAGACCGACAACTGCTGCAGAACCAACAGTGGCTCCGGCAATGCCTTTTGCAATGTTTCTCTTTCCGTTTGCTTTGATGGATTCGGACGATGTATTATCGATTCCAAATCCGTTGGATTTCAGAAACTTCTTTGCCGCTTTAATGTTTTCGTCCATCGACGACTGCTTATACTTGTTTTTAGCGTAGCGATTTACATTACCGGAATCGCGTGCTTCTTCATCTTGACGATACTGAGATTTTGCATATCTTGCAACTCCGGCTTTCGTCAAAGTCCCATCCGAATTCTGATAACGACGAACGCCCCATCTCTGCCCTTTTACTCCATGATGCATTAAAACATTTGTAGTCATTCTTCACCTCATTATTTACTTTGTCGGGAGTTTCTTTAATTCCCTTACAGCGACGGCAATCCCGACCGCAGAACTTGCGATTCCCAATACGCCGCCGACAGTTTCGAGAACGCTTCCTATACTGGCGCGTCCACGAGAAATCTGATTTGCGGTCAAATCCGCATACTGCCTTTCGAGATTCATACGATTTACACGCGCCTTCAAATCGTTATCCGACATATCCTTTAAATCTTTACGTACTTGCTTATTCGCTTTTCTGCTGCCGGAATTTTCGTTAAGCTGTTTCGCTCCCCTTGCGATTTGCGCCGACGAATCGAGAATTCTTTTGGATGTGTTCAAATTCGAAGTTACGGCTTTATTTCGTCGTTTCCCTAAAGAGGTTAACGAACCGTCCTCGTTTTGATAACGACGAACGCCCCATTTCATACCTTTTGTTCCGTAATGCATGATGACTTGATTATCCATCACAGTTTATCCTCCTGATTTTTTTTAATTATTCTGTTACACTTAAACGAAATTCGTATTCGTTTATTTGATCTTTGATTGCTTGTACAAGAACCGAACTTTGCGGAGGATCGAAGAGAAGTTTAACCCTAAGATAAATATAAGAAACAACCATTTGCTGTTTCTTGTTTTCCCCGATAAAATCACCCCATGTTTCCGTTTTAGAGGTTATTGTATATCCGTCTTTTGGTCCGATTCCAAGCTGAATCAATGTGGAAAATGTACTGTTAATATGCATGATTATATCAGTATCAAAGGCAGTATCATCTTCCGAAAGACCCAGTAGTTTTTTTATAGACGTTAAAATACTTTCATTCATATATTCCTCCGATTTTAATGACGCCACGGACATGTATCATTTTTTGTTCGCTCCACAATCTGAGTATCCACATTATTAAGCGTACCGTAATGTATTGCCATGTGCGTCTCGTGCCTGCAAGAGATGACATTATTCGGATCGAATATAACGGGATCTCTATTCAAAATCTGCTCTTTTGTCAAAGGGTTTATATGATGTATGATGATTCGGTTTTCAAATATAGGACGGTCTTCCAATGCCAAATCACAAGCATTGTCTCTTATAATGATCTTACGCCGAAATCTTTTCCATTCCTCCGAACGATAAAGTGTTTGATTTAAATATCGATTGTATCCGAATGTCTCGGCACCGACAGCACCGCATAATTTTAAATACTCGAATCTTTCCGAAAACGAATCTAATAAAATTAATTCAGAATATGTTTTATTCATCTTCGCTGTCTCCATTGCCGCTGTATTTTCTCATCGCTTCTAAAGCTGATTTATATAACTCTTCGCTTCGCTTAGCCGATTCGAAATTGTCTGTCTTTGCCTTAATCAATTTCTTTTGTTCCACCAAAATATCTCTTTCCAGTCTCTCTTTGGTCGAACCTAATTTCAAGTAATGTGTTATGACCTGAGAGGATGCCGTTCCTTCACGAAGTTGTCTTTCCGCCAAATCGGTAGCTAATGCTATGAGCTGATTCTCACGAGCTTCCGGTGTGGATGCTCGACGAATAGGCTTGGACGAATCGGAAGAACCATTTGTATTCGACTTTTTCATCCACTTAATGCTCCTTTCCATTAACTTTTGAAAACTATCAAAGGGGTTTAGTAATACTTTCTTAAGAACCTATAAATACACAGCCCGTATTTGAAAGGAGAAAAGAATGGAAAAAAGTAAACCTTTTCGGACCGGACTTATAGGCTCTTAAGAAAGCACTACCGCACCCCAAAGACAGCACCTAAAAAACCCCGCCAAA
>PXZU01000041.1_pt1 | contig 20374 bp, 45 predicted proteins | sample 2941351 | NCBI WGS metagenome assembly PXZU01 (sample SAMN08721892, study PRJNA434045) | Viral metagenome, whole genome shotgun sequencing project. | isolation source: viral particles isolated from 30 fecal samples collected over 86 days | host: Mus musculus | place: Germany: Kiel | collected 2017-06 | reverse complement strand
CGACCTGTTTGTTACCAGTACGGATAGACGACGTCTCGCGGCTGCCGTCCAGTTCGTTAGATACCAGAGCGTCGCGGGTAATTGCAGGAATGCCGCTGGTGTTGCGCAGAGGCGACCAGCTCGGGTTAGCAGGAGTAACACCTGGGGTTGTTTCCAGCACATAGAATTGTGCGGTATTCGCGCCCTTATACGGTTGAATAGCCATTTTAAATCCTCGCAGTGAAGGCGATAAAATTAATTGATAAAGGGCGCTTAGCCCATCCGTTTTCTACAATCAGCGGCCCCAGGCTCACGGATTGGACTTCTGCGCAGATAGCATTACGTTGAAACGTGCTTCCTGCTTTGAATGCTGCGTTTAATGAATCGGCCAGCTTATTAATTGGTGCGCTGCCTTTAGCGGACGCGACGTTAATGTCAATCTGGTAAATACCGGCGCGTTGTTCAGTAAAGCCCAGGTCAGCCTCTTCGGTATCCGCCAGCAGCATATAGCCTGCCAGGTAAGGCGTTGCAGTGCTGGTTGGCGCGTCGATATTCTCCAGTGCGATAGCGACGTCGTTAAGCGTTCCGAAAGCCTTTAACGGAACATCGAACGCTTTTGTCAGGTCTTCGAAATAACCCATCTATCGCACCTTAGCCGCTTCTTCATTAATCAGTTGCTGAAATCTTAACACGTTGACCCTCACGACTCCAGTAGGAGCCTGTTTAGACCAGCCATACTCCAGCCGCTGCGCATAAGGGAGGTTGTTAGTAAGAGTCAGTTCCTGCCAGGCGGGTGTGTTGCCGATGAAGGTCGTTGCACTGTTGACAGCTTTGTTACCGGTAGCGTCGACACCCGCAATATTACCCGAAGCTGGTGTGGCCCCCGAAGTCTGCCAGTTCATCCTGAAGCGGCCGGTGTCAACAGGACTACCCTTGATGATGGCGCTGAAGAGCTTAATAGAAACCTGGCGCATTACCGTCTCAGGATTCTTCTTAGCCTTCTCGCAAAAAGCGCGCACATCAAGAGTGAATTTACTCATTTTCTCACCTGGATAAACCACGCGATAATGTCATCGTTAACCATCTTGGTTTCGATACCGACAACAGACCAGCGAGCACCGGCAAAGTCAATCTTATCTTCCATCTTCGGCAGCACGCTGTAATCAGCTTTGACCACCATATCGCCCGCCTGAATCGTCGTGCCGTTGACAAGTCCAACATTTACCGGAACCGGAACAGATGTCAGTGGGGTAAGTGTGTCTGGTTGTTGAGCATATTCACCAAGGTCAGCGTCCCATACTTTAGCCCCGGCGCGAACCAGCGTAACAGTGCTGCCGTATTTACCCAGCAAGCGCGTTGCTACTCCCTGCATCTTTTTGCTGAAGGCAGTACTCATCAGACTGGCTCCAGGCGTGATACAACAATCAAAGCCGCAGGAGAAGAGCCCCAGGCCGTAAGCGTAGTAGGAGTTAATGCTACAATGCCGCCGGAGTTAGCGCCGCCGCTGTCCCTTATAATCTGCACGGCAAGAGTAGCACCCGCACCAACACTTAACGCCACCCGCGATTCTATAGGGAATATGGGGTTAGCATTATCCATTCGCGCGACAGCCGGGCTACCAAAAGGAGTACCATTTATGACAAGACGACTGAAAACTACTGCAGTACCGGTCCCTGCTGTACGGCCTTTCTGCAGTTTAACTCTGACGGCATAACTACCGGCTACGTTGAAAGTCAACAAACCCGCGGTGCTTAGCATGACCGGGCTAGAACTGGTACCGGAGGCCGCGCCAAAGATAACCTGATACGGAGTATCCAGCGCACTTGGGGCCTGTGTCGTAGTACTGACCGAACGCAGAACTTCAACCTCTTTAACACCCGCAGCGGCATACAGCATTGAATCCGCGAGCTGGGTGGTAACCTCGCGCAACTTTTCAGGTGTAATGACACCTGCGGTGTTATCCGGCAGGTTAGTCCCGATAAGAGTAAACATTTCCGTTTTAGTCTTAGCCACGGTTAACCCCGATAAACATTGAATGAAGAACCGTTATTACTACCGCACAACAGCGGTAGTAACGCGTCCATAGCTGCCGTAATGGTGGTAGTTGACCCGTTAGCGCCGTTGTCGAAGTACTGCACTGTAACCGCGCCTTCTACTCGCTCCATTGACGTTGAGCGACCATCAGACGATGCACGCACGTCGGTACCCTTACCGTATTCAACGGCGGCGATAACCTGCGCCCGGATGACCTGCGAAGGGATAGTGGTGCGCGATACGTCGAAGCCGAACAAACGGATGCCAGTGCGCGGGAATGCCATTGCCTGGGTTGGTGACACACGGCGGCCACACATCGCGGGCTCCTGCAGGTCAATGTACAACGCACCATTGCGTAACGCCGCTTCGGCTTCGTCGTCGTCCAGTGGCAGCGCCATACCAAATTTAGCGGCGAGTTCGCGCGCGTCAGCCAGGTTAACGTAACTGTCGGCAAAAGGAACAATCCTTCCGTCTTCAACGATAAGCGCCATTAAACTAACTCCCAATCCTCGGCGAATAAATCACCCTGCGAAGGTGACCAACCAGGCTGCATGATTCCTTGTGCATTTTTCAAGTCAAGGTGTGGCGCAATTATGAATTGACCAATAATACCTGCGCGAGCGTAGTCAGAACCCGGCCTAGCTTCGTCTACGACATAACCCCCCGCTTTAATTACAAATTGATTTTTACCATTCCATCCCTTCCTGGCAATTTTAGACCCGGATTTAACAAGAATCAGTGCTTCGCTAAAATCCATGATTACTCCTCATCAATCGTATTACGGCGACGCCGTTTTGGGGCTACGCCCGCGCCATTATTATGCGCGCCTTCGTCGTCAGGCTGAATTTCTACCAGTTCCTCCGGCAGCACTTCACCGCGCTGAGGAATAACCTGACCATCAACAAAAGTCAGACCATTATACTTTTCACGAACAACATAATTATCGGCCATCATGGCTCCTTAATAACGGCCCTTTCGGGCCGCCGGGTTAAGCAGTTACAGTAACAGTAGTCGCGCCGGAAATGATGTTGCCGTAGTCGTCATTAACAACGACCTTGTAAACACCTGCGTCCGCTGCGGCTGCGCTGGCTTTGGTATAGGTCAGAGCCGTAGCGCCGGCAATGGCGTTACCGTCTTTGTACCACTGTACTTTATACGGCTCCGCACCGCCAGTAACAGCGACAGTCAGCGTCAGCGCTGCGCCCGTAGCAACTGATTTAGTTGCAGGCAAAGCAGTCGAGAAAGATGCTGGGGAAATGTTCTCCATAACCACTTCTACCTGACCGTCATCGTTCGCATCGTCCAGGCCAGTGGTACGGCGTTTGATTACATCTACCATTTTTAAATCCTCAATTAAGGTGTAATGATGCCCGCGCTGCGCAGTTTAGCCAGCAGGGCATTAAATTCGGCCATAGTGGGTGCAGCGGCAGAATCAGTTTGCGCAGCCTGCAGAAGCACACCGCCACGCTGTGTAGTGGTAGGAGTTTTATTCCCTGCCATCGCGGTCGTTGCCGTGGTGCCTACAGTCGGTGTGAACGTACTCGGTTTACCTGTTACATCAGCCCATGCGGCACTGATTTTAGCGTCTTTCAGACTGCGCGGCAGCCCTTTACCTGTGGTAGCCATACATATTTCTCCTGTATGAATGTGAAAAGAGGGGCCGTAGCCCCTCCCGCATTATACGCTACCGTTACGCGCCGACGCCAGTAACCAGGAACGCGATAGGAATGTGCTTACGCTCCATTACGCGGTTCCAGTTAGTAGCGTTAGCCAGGTCCTGCCATGAAGCAGAGCGTGGTACAGTTTCGCTACCGTTGCCGGTGATTACTGCGCTGGTGAAGCTGTAACCCAGTGGGTGAAGCAGCCAGGTTTTACGGGTCCACAGCACTTCTACACCGCCACCGTTACCACGAGCTGCGTCGCGCTCGTATTCCAGGGGTTTGTTCGGGGAGCCTTCGCCGTAGCCGATTGCGCCCTGACCAAAGATGATGCTGATGAACTTGCGGTCTGCACCAGTGCCGACAACAGTCATGCTGTCGTCTACAACAACACGGTAGCCCTGGTAAGTGGCGAACATGGTGTTGTTGTCCGCGTCACGCACGAAGTCGATAAGCTGCTGCTTGCGCGCCTGACCATATACGAAGCTGTGCATCGCAATTGCGCCCAACACTTCACCAGTTGAACCCATCAGCGCATCACCCATCGTCTGGGTTGCGTCGATGAATGCACCTGCGTCAAAGCCCAGGGTTGCCGACACGTCAATTACCATGTCGTTCTGGGTGTGGAAAGCATCAGTCGCGGCGACGTTGTCATTGTACAGGCCGAGAGCGGTAGCCAGAAGGCGACGCTGCGCCTGACGCTGCCAGAAGTTGTCCAGACGGTTAGCCACAGACTGCAGTGGGTTCTGACTGGTCAGTTCGACAGTCAGGTCGGCCTGTCCGAAACCTTCGTTCAGATAAGCAACACGCGCGTCCATCTCGCCGGTCTGAATGTTACGCGGGGTGGCGATGTCCTGGTATACATCGTTCGAGTAGTTAGGCTCGATTGAAGTGTCGATAGCCTTCCAGTAAGGAACTACTGCTTTAGCAGAAGGACCGCGAGCAATCTCGGCAGCATAAGGAGACGAGGTGATGATGCCGGACTGGAAGAACGCAGTTTTTTCAACCGGCTCCTCGGTCATGTAGGACAGGATGACCGGTTCGTTACCGGTTACGATATCGCCAATAGTGGTAATAGCCATGTTTATTTCTTCCTCTGGGCTTCAAGTTGCCGTTTAAATTCGGCCGGGTCAGTTTTGCTGAACGCGATGCGCTCGGCGTCATTCATTTCATTTAACGTCTTCGCGGCCCCGCCGCCTTTACCACCGGAAGCCCCGCCGCCGGATGCAGCATTAGCCTTAATCAGATGGCTGAATGCCTTGTGTTCACGCAGATACTTGCGGAACTGTTCCGGGTCCGTAGTAATAACGCTGCCATCTGTACCAACGAACTTCGTTACCACTTCATCCCCTTCAAACTCTGTGCGGACGAAAGGTGCCACCAGGTCAACTGTTTCCGGCGTAATGAAATCACCGACGAAAGAACCCAGTACCGCCTTACGCTCGCTACCCAGCACGCGAGATGCCAGGGTAGTATAACGCTCATCTTTCTCTTTCAGTACAGGTTCATACTGGCTACGAATCGTCTTTTCGAACTCGTCCATCTTACCGGCAGACTTCAGTGCTTCCTGATGGTCGCGCTGCCGTGCCTCTTCGGCTTCTTTCGCCCGGCGTGCGGCTTCCTTCTTCTCGGTCAGCAGGGCTTCGTTATTAGCCTTCAACCCGGCAACCAGCTCGGCAACTTCCTGTTCGGTGTAGGTCTTCGGCGCGTCTGCGCCAGCCGGTTTGTCTGCTTCGCCTGCTTCTTCATGAAGCGGATAACGTAAAAAACGATTCATAGTCAGTATGTCCCCTGGACGTTAGTAACCGGGCCACCCGGCTTTACACTGTCAAGAATAAAAGAATATCGCGCGCTATGCAACTTTTGTGGTTGACAGGTTAGATAATACTGTTGTATTGTAGTTTCACCTTAACGAGGAGACACATATGAACAAAGAGATATTCACATCTACCCAAGAGCCCACAGGAGAACAGATTATGAACGATAACGAAGTGAAAGCCGGTAGTGTTTTTAAGCATGTGAACGGCTTTCTGTTTAAGGTTTACGGCATAGGTTATAAGAACGACACCAATCCTCCAACTCCTGTAGTTGTGCATGAAGGTTTACATGATGGCCGTATTTGGATACGAGACCTGGCTAACTTTTCCGGTTTCCACGCCTCGGGAGTAAAACGCTTCCATTTAATTAGTTAATCATTAGCCCCGTAAGGGGCTTTTCTCATTCTGTCGTAACGTTCCTCACCCAGTCCTGCAACCGGTACACCTTTAGCCGGTTCTGACGCACACACTCCGCATTCTGCACATCAATAGCCAGGTCCTCGTCCGGGTCCGCGGACGGCACCGACAGCTTACACGGCGCAACCATAAGTGACGCATCGACAGGCGGCAACTGTTGCGCAGGAGGAACGTACTCAGACGAACAGCCTGCCAGGAATAGCACGCCTACCAGAATCAGTTTATTCATGGTCGTAGCCTTCAATATTATTCGCGTTCTCAACGGCGCGGCGCTTCAGTTCAACACGCTCAGGGTCAAACTCACATTTAGTCCGGCCGGTTGTCTGGATGTACTTAACCACTTCCTGCGTAATCGTCACCGTACGAGCTGCACCTTTCGTATCGGAGGCGGCGGCCTTAGTGTCGTTTTGTTGTTGCCGTGTGATTTGCTTTTCCAGTCTCGCGGCAGCCTTCGTCTTTTGATGCTCAACTAAGTCCTGTCGTCCGGCGTCCCAGGCGCGATGGTATTGCCACTGGCCCCAGAGAAAGGTCGTCAGTACCGCGGCCGCTACAACTGCCAGAATAATTCTCAGATTCATTGTGTCTCCCACCTCTGCGTATTAGTGGGGGTAGCCTAAAGCGAACCCCACCCCGATACTATTACGGCAACACACTTTTAATCTTATAGCTGCCGTAAGTCATTGAAGGGACTGGTTGTCCGTTCCTGTCCGCTGTGATTCATCGAAGATGAATAGAGTATCCCCGATGTCTGTTTGACCGGTGCTGGCGTACGACGCTTAACGCTACAGGGGCTGTTCGGCCTTACGGCCCGCCCCTTGCGTCTCGCTGCGCCCCTGTGGGGCGACGCGTGACTTCAGTGCTGTTAGGTCAAGGGCATTATACAAATATGTGTCAAGCTTTTCATAACTCATAATTTAGATAGATTCTTACTGCTTTACCAGTTTTTCCGGTTAAGGAAATGGTTTACAGCTTAATATTAGTGTTGTATTATTAGTCCATCGAAACAACAAAAGAGGAAAGCACTATGGGACAGAAGACACTTTTAAAAAGCGACGTTAACAAACTACTCCAATTAATTGCTGACCGGGAGTGGGCTGAGCATTTTGCGGAAAGTGATTTAGGACGGAACCTGGAGAGCGCCGTGACAGACTTACATAATGAAATATCAGAATTGCAGGATAAGGTCTCCGAACTCCAGGCAAAGCTCGATAATCAACCTGTTGTGGATTTACCTTACAGCGACGCAATTCGACTTCACGGCAATATGATGTACAGCGATGCCGTAGTCACCGCTTTACAGAAGGCCGGGGTTAAATATAAGTGGTGATGTCTTATAGAAACGAGAGGACCTAAGCATGACATCCTGGCACACAAGTTACCTTATCGAGGCCGCGCGTATCGCCCACTATCAGGGCCTGCGTCGTCGGCGCAACGGCAACCCCGCGCTTGCGCATCAGTCGTTCGCTGAGCGCGACTACTTTATTAAAATGGCAAGAGGGCATTGAGATGAGCGACAAAAGATACCCCAGCAACCTCTATCTTGAGTCTGTGACAACAAGCGTTGATTTTGCGAGCCATGTTTCGGTCGAGGCTGTCATTGTCATGGCAAAGGAGTTGTTGGCTCTGCGTAAGAGCTCGCTCATGCCGTCTGAACTTACCGCTGAAAATGGGGCGAAGGCTGCGTTAATGGGTGAGTGGCGATTAAGAGCAGAAGCAGCAGAGGCGAAGCTGGCAGAGCTGGGGGCGTCGGTTCCGGTATATCAGTATGAATCGGCAATTTATAACGAGGAAAACGGAGACACCGACTGGTATTGGGATGACTGCGACAAAGGGTTTTATGTCCAATACGACCCATCACGTAGGCGAATTCTATTCACCCGCCCCGCGCCCGCCGCTGACCTGGCTCCCGTCAGTAACTGCCTGTCATTTTTCGCCAGCGTGATTAAAAGCGGTGAAAGCTGGTCGGCAACATGTCAGCGCGATCTGGATGCAGCCCGAAGGGCCCTGCGCGATGCTGAGGAGGCAAAATGATTAAGGCCCCGTAAGGGGCCGTATTTACTCGACGTCTTTAGCCTTAACTTCGGCAGCTTTAGACACTGCTGTCTTACCGTCTGCGTCAGTTACAACGGCCCAGTACTTACCTGCTTCCGACACTGACAGCTTCTCACCGCCATCTGGCACATTAACAACCTGCTTATCATCCTTGTACCACTGCACTGTGTACGGTGCTTTACCGGCTTTAGGTGTTGCCGTAAGTGATGTGGCTTTGGCGCCCAGCTTCACATCCTCCGGCTGGGTCGCGAAATAGACGTCACCCGCATCTTCCAGGTAAGGCACTTCGAACAGTGCGCCGCCAGCCTGAACCGGGATACCGGTCTTGTAGATAAACGGCATCGGGTCCACTGCGGTACCCAGTACTGACTCATCCTCCAGCCATACTGCGCCGCTATCAGATGAAGAGGCACGTTTGTACTGAACGACGCGGCGGTCGGGTACGTCCTGAACTGTAAAGAAACCCATATCATAACCCCTTCAGGTAATCGGCCACTCGCGAGTCGAGTTCAGCCATCTGGTTTAGTGTAAGCGGGCGACCGTAGCCGTCCACTGAAATTGTGCGGAACTCTTCCGGGCTGATGCCGGAGTTACGGAAAATCTTACCACGAACCGGGCCTAAAGCTTCATCTACGAACCACGCAGGTTGCTGCTTGAGGAAGTCGTAATATGTGGTGCTTGCATCGACCTGCGTTCCGCCTTCAGCACCGCGCGCCGCACGCTTAGCCCCCACGTCGAGGAAGTCGAAATCTGAACTGATTACCGGTGCTGTTGCCGACCGGCAGTTAGGGTGCGCTGGGGGTAAAGGCCCCTTGCCGATTTCCCACTTCTGTCCATCACGACTACGGCAGATAGTTGACGTCCTGCTATCGAGGGTAGAGACCCATTCGTATTTCTCTACGATGTCGCTGTTCTTCGCGTAGACCTGTTCGCGCGCCGTAGTTGATACGTGATTCAGAGCTGTGCGTACAACAGTTGCTGCGTTGCGTTGCGATACGTCAGCAAGACCGCCAGCACCGACGACTTCTTTAACAATCTGCCGTGTTGTCTTACCCTGAACAAAGCCGGACTTAACACCCATAACCAGACGGTTAATCTCAACCTGGCCCCAGCCAGAAATCAGACTCATCACTTCGACGGGTTTATTATCCAGCGCCAGTGGGTTGAACTTAATAGCGGACCAGACCTGCTCCGGCGACGGCGTGACAAACTCGGCGGACACATTACCAGACAACGTCCGGACAGTCCAGTCGGCCTCATAGGCTGCCAGTTCCTGCAGGTCTTCAGTTAATTTAGATTCCCAGTCATCAGTAATGCCTGAAAGGATATTATCCAGGTCACGCAGCATCTTCACAAGGTTCTGCCGTGTGCGGCTGTCGTCGCCGAACTGCAGAACCTGTGCGCGCACTTCATCACGCATCTGCTGAATGAATGGCGCGAGCTCGTTCACCTCATGCGAGGCGTTACGCTGCAGCCAAACTTGGTGACTGATGAAGTTTGAGATAAGGCTCATTGCTGAGCCTCTTCACTACTCTGTTCTTCAGCGTCAACTGTCGCATCCTGTGCCGAAGCGGGGATATCGCCGGTTACCGTCGTAGCACTCGGCAGCGGCTGGTCAGCAATCGCGTCCTGAATCTCTTCGTCGGTCCAGTCTGTCACGCCTGCTTTACGCAGAGCCGCGTAATAAGCAGTTGCCGGGAGCAGGCCGGCGTTGATATCGGCCATCCAGGCGGCGCGGTCCTGCGACGTCATCGGAGTAAGGAAAAACTCCATGTTCAGCTTAAACTCAATCTCTACGCCTTCACGCAACCCCATCATGGACGCAACCCACTTCAGCGCCTCTGTGTATGCCATGCTGACGTTGCGTGCGATGGTCGCCATAACTGATGTATCGGCACCTCGCTGCAGGCGGGCTGACTCGGCGGTAATCTGCTGAGTCGGCGTGATTAGCTGTGCACCAATCTGGATAGCTTGCGTTTCTTTGTCCAGCATGTTCTGTTTGGCGAGGTTATTCTCGCCGGCCTGAATAAGCTGAGCGCTACCACCAGACCCGAGATTATGCCCTGTGCGGCTACACATTTTAACGCCGTGCGGGTTAGCCTCCTGGAAGGTCTGTAGAGACATGTTCTCGCCAGGGTAGATAAACAGCGTCGGCTGCCCTACTACGAAGCTGGATTCCTCGTTATCTGCGCTGTTGCGGAAGTGCCCGATGTTCAGTTCAGCAAGCGGCAGCAGGGGTGCATCATCAGTTGAGGCGTCGTTATTGCTCGCACCAATGAACGTGAACGGGATTTTACCGACCAATTGTGGGCCCAGGTCCGGGTATATAACAACGACCGGTTCGGCTTCACCGCCTTCAGCTTTAAAACGGTACAGGCGCTGGCGGTATTTGCCGTCTTCGCCCAGGTCCAGCACGCGGTACTGTTCACCGCATTTAACGACGAATTCATTGTCCGCTTCGAAGTATTCCCAGACCTCACGCAGTACGACCATCACGACACGGTTAACGGAGCCGAAGCGTTTCAGACGCCAGTTGATGATGTTCTCTGCCGTGTAGAATGCGATGACCGGATTCAGTAACCCCTCGTTCTGCTCGGCAGCAGTGGCCGCACCCGTCTCTGGAGCATCGACCAGCAGGCCGCCACGTCCAACAGAGTCAATCTCCATCAGAGTGTCCTGGGCGTGCTGCCACAGGCCCACACCAGAGCCGTCGCAGTTACGCAACAGGTACTCCAGTTCATCCGGGATAATTTGTTCAGGGTCTTTACGCATCACGCTGCCGACCATGCCTGACAGGGTGCGCTTGGTGAAGTTGTAGCAGATAGCGCCGGCGGCGTACTCTTCCTGGCGCGCTTCGCCATATGCTTTGTCAGGCTCGTTCAGGCCGACGTTGCGCAGGTAACAAATCAGGTCGCCAGCGATTGCATTACGCACCCGTTTCCATTTGGCGTAGTGATATTCCCACTCGCGATGTTTAGTCTTTACGCCATTGTTCTGGCCGTTAGTTAACATGATGTCCTCACAATGCGAATGAAACCGGGATGTTTACCATCGGGCGATTAACCGGGAATAGTCTGTGCATACAATAACCCAGACTGTCGTTCCAGTCATCAATAGCCGGATGCGTATTGTATTTCTCAGGCTCGCCTTTATCGGTGTAGCCTTGCGTCTCCAGCGCCTGAACGGTCTTGGGACACTTACTCAGGTTGATAGCCAATCTGCCGTGTGACAGTAGCGAGTTAACCGCATTGATACGGTCGCGGACAAATGGGTTCTTTGCGGGTGCTTCTACCCGTAAACCGGCCTGCTCAATCAGTCCGATGTCAGAGACTGTTGCATTCGTGCGCCCCGCCCGCCCTGAAGCATCCGGGTATACCGTCACGTCGTGTTGTTGGTATCTAACAGTAACGTTATTGATGAAATCCCGCGTGTCGTGGCTAACGAACTCATCAACGGCAATTGGCCCTTCATCGTCGAGTACAAACACAACCGCGCAGCAACCACCAATGTTGAAGTCAAGTCCGATATGCAATCGGTCGCCTTTTTCGATAACCGCATCGCTGCCGTGCGTCTCGCGGTTGAAGTAGTGATATACCTTGTTGGTTGTCAGGCTGACAAATTCGCCGTTGATGTACATCTCCGCTAGGGCGGCGTCGTAGTTGGCCCGAATCTGGTCAACATAACCCGCCGGTAAATATGGATTCGATAGCGTTGAAGCTTTGATGAGTTCTGTCGAGTCGTCGGCTCGTGTAACCCAACGGTCGTAGACGAAGCCTGAATATCCCTGGTCCGGTGTAGTCACGGCAGCTATTGAGTTAGGAAGATTGCTTACCTGGCGGGTACGCTCTGAAATCTTACGCCAAACCAGATTAGCTTGCTCTTTCGTCAGAACGTCAAGCTCATCGGCAACAGAATGTGCCACCTCAAAAGCAATCAGACGGTTTGGATTGTCATAAGAGCGAAAGAACATGGTGCCGAGGCCTTTGATAACCACGGCATAGTCGGACTTGTTCAGCGTATACTTCAACCCCAACATGTTGAGGTCGTCCAGGACGCCGGGGATAGCTCGCAGTTTAAGAAGGTCGTACGTCGGCATTGTGTATAAAGTGTTTATGCCAGGGTTCTGCAACATCAGCAGAATGAGTCGCATCGTAGCCGCACGGGATTTACCGGCACCCAGACCCGCAACAATTGCCGGGTGTGGTTTCTCACTGAATACAAAGTCTCGTTGCGGGTCTGTTAATGGCACATCCATTATTCGGACCCCGGCTTAACTGCTTTTACAATGCGAATCTCCAGAGGCTTATTGTCATCAGTGTCTTTTTCCTCGTCCTTCATGCCGTGGTTGGTCCGCAGCATCAGGGCCGTAACATGGTTAGCCACACCGGCAGCACCAAGCTCTAACAGGAAAGCTTTCTGAAGATTACTCGCCATGTCCCAGGCTTCCTTGAACTCGGGGTGGTTTTCGCACCAGCGGACTTTTGCAGTTGATACTGAGATACCAATCTGATGGCACCATCGCTCAAAGGTTGGTAGCTTGCTGTGGGGTAGGACCTTACCGCTCTGCTTGAGGTCGTACTTAATCTCCCAGGAAATGGCCTGGCTGAAGTACTCAACAAGAGACTGGCAATATTCCTCGCGGTAAAGTGTCGGCTTCTTCCACGGATGGCCTTCAGGTGTAGGGTCACCTTTCTTGCGAATCGGCGTATATCCGGCAATGCCCGGCGGTTTAGCCTTGCCAATCTTCATTATAAATCTCCTGATTGCACGAGTGTGACCATCACACTACATGTTTCGCGCCCTGCGCGTCTCAGGCGATTATATAGCGCACTACACAAAATGGCAAAAGCCTATATTTTTAAGCCTAGTCCTAACCACCGCATCAGACGATTCTTATACGATATCTCCGAACAGTTAAACGGAGGTTAAGTATGGGTGCTACGCGTTTTGATATAACCACGACCGGAGATACAGCAGGCTCTAAGCTGCTGCCGGTGAATGTTGCCGATGTGACATATCTCAGTCCGGCCCTGAGCATCGTCTCGCGCCGGGTTAGTGTTTACGTTGAGTTTTACAACGCCTCCGGACAGCCGGTTAATCCCACAGCCGGCAGCGTACAGATTCTTGGCCGACCTATGGGGAACGTCTGGCTTGAGGCGGTTAACTCACCTCTTAAGGCAGTCGACGTGAATCACCCTATGGCGACCTACACTGTGCCGTATATGGATGGCCTGGTATCGCGTGTGTCTATCCGATTTACCGGTGTCACGGGCGCGGCTATGGCCTCCGTCGCAATCTACAGGGAGGATGCATAATGCCGTATCCATCAGCAGGAATGAACGGAACAGGAACTCCAGGCGCTCCGGGTAAAGACGGGGTACCAGGTAAGGACGGTATAAATGGTAAAGACGGATTACCTGGAGCGCTTGGTAAAGATGGTGCGCCGGGAACTCCGGGTAAGGATGGCGTTAACGGCCTTGACGGTGCCCCCGGAAAAGATGGGGTAAACGGTAAAGATGGATTACCGGGAGCAGCCGGTAAAGACGGTGTGAATGGGAAAGATGGGGCCGCAGGAGCGCCCGGCAAGGATGGTATAAATGGCAAAGACGGAGCGCCAGGAGCAGCAGGTAAAGATGGGTCTCCTGGTGTGGCGGGCACTCCGGGAAAGGATGGCGTAAACGGTAAGGACGGCGCTGCGGGGGTCCCAGGCACGAACGGCATCAGCTACAACCCACAGGCGCCTGCTGTTCGCGCCACTACAGCTATCGGAACGGCCTATCAGCATACCGACATGACCAAGCCATACAAGGTGGTTGTGAACGCCAGGGCTACGTCTAACGTAACCTTGCTGGCGCTAGGCCAGACGGACCGTGTGGAACTTAAGATAGGCCCTACGGCAGCCTCTGTCGCATTAGGTGCTGCCGGTGGTGTGATTATGGGTGTGTGGGAGACGGGTATTACCGGTATCTCTGTGACGGTTGGTACGTCACTTCAGGATGGGGGTCAGCTTAGCGCCGATGTACCGGCGGGATGGTACTTCTGCGTGAATCGCCAGGCGGGGACATCAGCGACGATTGTGAATTGTGTGACTCAGTCGATGACTGCATAAAACTAAGCCCGCACGGAGGCGGGCATTTAGTTACTTGTTCATTTGCCATAGCAAGCCAAAAACTCCGCTCAACAACATCCCGCCGAGAAGGGTATTGCCCAACCATTTAGGTAGCTTGCTAATTATCTTGTATTTCCATACTGCGACAACCATAAAACCCCAGAAAATAAGGTCGCCCAGATTAGAAAGCACTTTGAATAAGCTTAAGGTCACTTCAGACATCATTTCTCCTAGCTGCCGTAGAGGCTGTCATATTGAATTCGGGCTAAGGCGCGGCTGGCAATCTCGATAGAGCTTTCCATATACCGGCTGCGCGCCTTAGCCAGGTGATGAATGTGGATAGCGCCGCTGTTCGGCACCCGTGCCCGGCTTAACGTATAAGCCACAATCACATCCCGGTCGTCAGAGTCTAGTTTCATATCAGCACCACCGTCTTGTCTTTACTCGGCTGCCATCGCCGCCGTAGTGGTCGTTAGCTACCGGGTATTCCCAGGAGTTGAAGAACATGTAGAGTTTCATTAGGGTGCACCTCCTGCCATAAGATTTTCATACGCACAGTCCATGTCAATGATTTTTTCTCTAGCCTCCGCCAGCTCCTTCATAATCGCCAGATACTTCTCTTCCTTCATCGACAGATGAGGCTGTGATTCCAGGGCCGCAATTATAGCGGCCAGTTCGTCTTTAGTGATAGTGGTCATAAGTTACCACCAATAACCAGTGAAGCAATCTGCGATGTATTGTTAACGACTACCACGACCGGCTTATTCAAATCATACTGATTAACAATCTCACGCCGGCTGTGCAGAAGGAACACCAGCGTGCTCTCAACCTGTTCAATCTGCTTATCTACGGCAGCCAGTTTGCGATGCCCCATTGCGGCCTGAACAGATGCGGTTTCGTATTCGGTATTTGTCATGATAATTACCCCAGGAGATAAATCGATGCTGCACACCAGGCAGCGGCGCACAGGACTAACATCAGGAGCCAGGTTGTACCGCGGTCACTCATTTAATACCCCTTACCCGCAAAGACACCAAACACGAGAGAAATTGTCGCCACCAGAAGCTGTAGCACTAGTCTTTTAGTTACGGTGTCGGCGTGCCAGTTTACATAAGCCAGTAACGCCATAATTACTCCATACATAATACTCATTCGATACCCCACTTCTTCTGAATCTTCTTCGCCATAGCTTCTTCGCGTTTACGTTTGGCTGCCATCTTTGAGCGATGTGCTGCCGTAGTGATGTACTTATTCTGGTCCGGACCGCCGAAGCTATTACGCGCAAGTAACTCTTCACGCGACGGCATAGCCTCTTTGGCGCGGTCGTATTTCGGCGCGCATAAAGACACACCGTAGTTCTCATAGTCGTAGTCACGCATCATTTCACCCCATACGCCTGTTTCAGTGACTTCATTGCGGCAGCCCAGAATGATTCAGCTTGCACCTTATCGGCGGAGAAGAACGCGATGCGGGCCATAGATTGTGCGTCTTCGAATGCTGATTTGTTCATGTTTATTACCCTGCGTTGAATGAGCCAATAAGAACACCGCTAACTTTTGGCGTAGTAACTACTGTCACCGTCGCGCCTTCGTCAAAGTTAGACCCGTAAGGGCGCACTGCTTTGATTGCTAATTCCAGAGCCTCGGCAGCGTCCTTAGCCCAGATAATAAATTCGTCGTACTCATCATAGCCGCATGATTCGGCGCATACACTGTATAATTTCATCTCTCACTACCTCTGTTGTTTGCTGGTATGGATAGATAATAGAACTGTATTATCACGATTGCAATAGCAACAGATAAAAAAAAGCCCCGAGCTATTAACTCAGGGCTTTTGGTCTGCTAACCACACGCAGCGGGAGATATGGACCACCTCCTCTGAACTCATTGTCGGGTAAGTTCTGGTGTCAGGGTGCGGCCTTTACCGCATTCTCCGTGTCAACCACGGCTGGATTATCCCACACCCCTGATACCCCAGCATACGACTATTTAACGTCGCGTCCAACCTTTTCTGCCTGCTGCCACAGCATCCCGTCGAAGAGCGCCAGGCGACCAGCAGTGCGGCGGCGCAGGCCAAGCAGTGGTTTGCCGTTCTGGTTAATGAAGAGTGCAATCTTGGCGCGCAGTGCAGCAATGTCACCGCGACGTAGTGCCTGTCCGGTACCAGTAGAGGCGGCAATCACGCCTGCGCCAGCGTTATACACCAGGTCGCACACAGCGTCGAACTGCGGCTGTGTCAGAGACGCCGCCGCGGCTGCGTCAACAGCCTGCACTGCTTTAGCCATATCGTGCGCCAGCAGCTTCAGCGCGTCCTCTTCGGTGATGGTGTCACCTTCTGACACGTTAGCACCGTAGTGGCCGTATCCGATAGTCCAGTACTTCTCTGCTGCCGTTGCTTTATACGCTTTGGCACGGAACTGTTCCCATGCGGCTGTGAAATGCAAACCATTCTCACTGATATTACGTGGCATCTTTTACCCCTTATTCTTTAGCGTCTTTGGCCGCCACATCGGCAACCTTATTACCCAGCTCGGCCAGGCGCTTGCTGTTCTCTGCATTGGTGGTCAGGCATTGCTGAAGCACCTCTTTACGTGCATCACCCGCCTCACGGTAGGCCCGTTCCTGCTGTTCGATAACGATACGTGCAGAACGGGTCGCGGTCCAGTTACCAATCAGATAGCCCACCAGGATGCAGCTTGACACAATCAACAGCATCATCAGCCAGAACTGACGGGTGCGCCAGAAGACGCGGGCGGTTGCCGTGACCAGACCATCTTTTGAGTTAGGCATCAGCTCCGGCCTCCGACTGCTTCCTTGATGGCCTTAAGCTCTGACTTAACCGTCTCAAGCTGGTCATTGAGGAACTGAATCTTCTCCAGCGCAGACTTCAGGTCGGCCTGGTAGGTGAACTTGTCCTGCATCAGCGTGGCAATCTGCGCGTCCTTCGCATCGTTGCGTGCACGCAGCTCCTTGTTCTCCGCCTGGTACTCACGCAGCATCTGAATCTCTGCGGCAGCATTGGCCGCGTCTGCACGGTCTGCGAAGAACTGTTTCCATAGCTTCAGCAGCCCCATACCGACAACACCGGCACCGCCGATAATGCCTGCTACCGTGCCCACATCGTTAGGGTCTGCCATAGCGCCCGCCTTTGATACAGTGTTCATACGAACACTCCAGATTAATTGCAAATAGTGAAGCCATTCACGCACCCTTAGCCTGTTCAGTAAATAGGAATGTTCTGAACGAATAATAACCGCTAATGTTACAAATAAAAAGCCCGCCGTAGTGGCGGGCCTGTCAGATGGCGTCAGTGGCGTAACAATACTTTCTCATTAAGGCCCACGATAAAGTGGTTCTGGCTCTCCTACGTAAATTTCAGCCTCCTCAAGCGTGTGACAAAGAATACCCTTAACTTCGTACGCAGCCGGATGGCTAAACGCCTTACGCAGCGCCAATAACTCCCTGGCCATTTTAACAGCATCGTCTGGTGTACATTCATGGATATCACCACGGGCTATCTTTTTTAGCCGTTCATTAATAATCATATTGCATCTCTCGTTCGTGGTTGCCGTGGAATAGTGTTCGGATTATAGCCATTCACTACCCAATGACAGAAGAGCCTGTATGCCAGTGACGCACGCTCGGCAGTGTCGAACGTACCCAGTGAGATTACGTCGGCCAGGTGGTTAGCCTGACTGCGGAACCGGCCGTTAGGCGCTTTAGTTGTGCCCTTGATTCCGGGCTGGCGGCGGTAGCGGTGTTTACCCATATCACCACTCTCCGTTCTGATCGGTTGACTGCCCCGGGGCGATGCGGTAGGCGATGATGTCTGAGTCAGTTTCAGGGAGGTAATGGTAATATCCATTAGCCCATAAATAGTTACCTGCCAGCTCTCCCTTAAAGACACGACCATCTCTATATTTCAGGTCAATGATGGTGAAATCAGCGACCGGACATTCACCACCCTTCCACTCAATCCACTCACCCCGCTCCTGCTGCTCCAGTATGGGTAGTGCAATCTGAAGGGCTTGCATATACAGATCCTCTTTCAGAGTAATTCCGTCCTGACGCTTATCTTCGAACAGGTTAAGGAACATCTCCCTGCACTTTTTAGCGGTTAACTTGTCCATATCACTTCACCTCACTCGATTCAATCGCCTTACAGCTCTTCCACCCGAAGTCGCCCACTACCCGGAACGCCAGGCGGCCTTTAGGTGTCTCGCGTGTCAGCATACTGCGGTCTTTGTTCTGGTACGTGTTAATCAGGTTCATGTTCTTGTCCAGTGTGCTGTGGCTGTACTGTGTGAGCTCTCCATCAGCCTTCAGGAAGCGCAGAGGCTCAACGTTGACCTCGTACAGGCCGCAGGCATAGGTCGCTGCCAGAGACGGCAGCGGCAGCAGGAACAGGGCTAGGAGGATTGGTTTCATAGTTTACCCCCTATACCACCAATAGTACGTTCAGCCCACGCCACAAAACGCTTACGTGTCACAGTCGCGTTAACTGACCAGCGGAAGGCCCGCTTATCGAGCCAGGCCGTGATGTATTCGACGAGCAGCAGCGCCAGCCAGACTGGGGTCAGAAGGATGCTGCCGATTAGCCATTTGGCGTGTTTCATGGTTTAACCACCCGGTAGGCGACGATGGTATTCTCGCCGTTAAACCGCTCCCAGTTCCAGTCTTCGGGAAATTCATCTGTAGCCATTTCTCCACACCGAAACTTAACCGTCGTACGCACCCCAGCCGCTACAGGGCAATCGCCACCGCCCCACTCAATCCAGCCGTCGTCCGTCGCCTCAGTATCTTCTTTTCTGCAGCCGGCCTGCTCGGCTAACGTAGCTGTTTCTTCAGGCCCCAAACGGGCGACCAGATACGCGCGCTCTTTAACCAAATCAGCAACACGCCCCTTTAGCTGCCGTATGGTGTTGTCTCGCTGCTTCAGCAGAGACTCAAGCGACTGTTGCTTCGGTTTAACTGCGGCAATGTCCTGCGCCAGCATCGCGTCGTTGAGACCCGGCGTTGTAGCATCGATTCTGCGCTCTGTATGGGCCTCTGGAGCGACGTTCGTGTTATTCAGGTGCGCCAGTACGTCATGGAGCGCATGAGCCAGCCTGATGGCGCTGGTTGGGATTGCCGTGCCGCTCGCCAGCATCGACACCATAGTGTCCTGGTGGTCTTTCAGTGTTTTCATTTTGCACCCTCTAATGCTGCTTGCCACGTCAACCAAGCCAGGTCCACCGAATGGTCTACGTAGTGTTGGTCTACATCCGCCGTCATTGGGTAACTTGTTCTCCATATCGGGCAATGGGTATTTCCCATAATCCAGGATTCGAAGTTATCTCTTTGCTGTTCTTTAGTCATTGTACGTTCTCCATAGAGGGTTCAACTGCCAGCTCGTCGCCGTTGCATGGGTAGATTGCATTGAGAAACTCAAAATCCCACAGCGCTTCGCCTAACGTGATATCCGAGTAATCAAACATGGTCTGTCTCACTTAAACAGTAATTGGATTGCATCTTTTAAGTCAGCTGCCGTGTGTGCCGTAAGAGTGACGCACGCGTTCTTGTGCTCCAGCCCCGGGGTGTAGAACGTGACGGAATATGAGTAATCATTCGCGCTCATGTGAAGTTCAATAATGCTAAGTGTTTGGAGTGTTTCGAATAGCTCTTTCATGGTCTGTCTCCGTTGTGATGTTACAGTAACAATACAACACTAATATTATGGGGTCAAGCACCAAATTGCTGGCACATGCATAGTGCGCGATTTAGTTGACAGCTATCTAATCGCTTCCTAACAAATTGCGCGCCATTAAGTATCGAGCTAACTGACTAAGCGATATGCTACTATCTTGCTGTCAGTGTCGAACCAATGCCACTCCCAGTCTTCAGGATTGTTAGCTTCAACAGTAATACCTGAAGAAAGCTTAAACCCTACCCATACACCTTCGTCAACAGGACACTCGCCACCACGCCACTCAATCCAGCCCTCGTCTGCTTCGGGCTTTACTGCCTCAAGCTGCTGCCGTAGGGCCACGAAAGCCCTGCCTAACGCCCTGGCCTCGTACGCCCCCATTTCTAAGTCGGACAATGAGTCGCCCCATTTCATATCCGCCAGTTGCTGTGCTAGCTCTTCTGTTGTGCGCTTTGCCATTTATCTTTCTCCTCTGTTTAAGATACACAGACAATACAACCGTATTACTCATGTGTCAATCGCTGCCGCTAAATTCTTTGCTGCCGTGATGCATGCAATGCATAAACGACGTGAGGGATGATGGTGGGGGTAAACCCACCCATCTCTCCTCTAAGGAGTAGCCC
>PXZU01000040.1_pt1 | contig 20524 bp, 25 predicted proteins | sample 2941351 | NCBI WGS metagenome assembly PXZU01 (sample SAMN08721892, study PRJNA434045) | Viral metagenome, whole genome shotgun sequencing project. | isolation source: viral particles isolated from 30 fecal samples collected over 86 days | host: Mus musculus | place: Germany: Kiel | collected 2017-06 | reverse complement strand
GAGCGCATTATTTTCCTCTGAAAAAACAAAAATTTTTGGAGATTGTCGGGTCATTATTCGGAGGTGCTTATGGATAGGATGGCTTCATCATCGGATTTGGCTGAGATTCTTGGTGTTAATTCGCGCACGATTCAGAGGCTGAGCCAGGACGGTATTCTGCATCCGGAGGCGGACCTGGAGGATAAGCGTAGGAAGGTGTTTCCCCTGGCGGAGTCGGTGCAGGCGTATTTGAAGTGTCAGGTGGAGCGGTGCAGCGGGAAGGAACGCACCGAACGCATCCGGGCGTTGGAGGAGAAAAAACTGGAGGCGGAAGCGGGACTGAAGGAGAGCCAGAGGGACCTACATCAGCTGAAAACGGAAATCGCCTCTGGGAAATATCTTTCAGTGGAAGAGGTGCAGCTGGACTATAACCGCTTTTTTGTGGTACTGAAAAAATTCCTGCTTTCTATCCCCAGCCGAGTGGCAGGGATGGCGTCCGGATATCTGGACCCGGTGGCCTCCAGGGCGCTGGAAAAGGATATCCACGGTGAGATTGTCGGGCTGCTGGCGGGCTTTGTTGTGGCGGGATGTACAGAGGGGGTGGAGACGCCAAAAACGAGGGGAAAGAGGAAGAAATGAAACAGAAGAGACAAAGAAAATATTTCCTGAGGCCGTACCAAGCCCTGGCCTTACAGTACCTGGCGCCGCCGGAGCAGCTTACGGTTTCCCAGTGGGCAGAGCGCTACAGGGTGATGGACAGTCGTTCTTCGGCACGGCCGGGACCATGGCGCAACAGTGTGACCCCTTATCTTGTCGGGATTATGGACGCTTTCAATGATTATAGCGTGGAGGAAATCATATTCGTCAAACCCACCCAGGTGGGAGGGACAGAATCCCTCCAAAATATGCTGGGGTACTGCATCATGCAGGACCCCGGTCCAGGTATGCTGGTTTATCCCACCGAACTGTTGGCGGAAAGTATCTCCGAAAACCGGCTGACGCCCATGTTTCAGGCAAGCCCTGAGCTGACAAGACGATTCCGGGAAAGGGCTTCCAGTAAGCTGGAGCTTCAGTTTGATTCCGCCTATCTTTCCCTCTGCGGGGCCAACAGCCCCAGCTCCCTGGCCTCCAAGCCCATTCGTTACCTTTTTCTGGACGAGGTGGACAAGTACCCCTCTGCCAATAAAAAGGAAGCTGACCCCATTTCTCTGGCGCGGGAGAGGACCAAAACCTTCCACAACCGGAAAATTTATATGTGCAGCACCCCTACCCTTCGGACCGGGCACATCTGGAAGGCCATGGAGGGGGCGGATGTGGAGCTGCACTATTTTGTGCCATGTCCCCACTGCGGGAAAAAGATAGAGCTGCAATTCAAACAGCTGAAAATTCCCTCCGGTGAGAGCGGGACGGGAAACGATGAAAGGGCGGAGGCCGCCTGTTATGTGTGCCAATGCTGCGGCGCGGTGATTACCGACGGACATAAACCCCGGATGCTGGAGCAGGGGGAATGGAAGGCAGTGCGGGGAAACCGGGAAAGGGCCCGTGTTGCGGCGTTTTGGATGAATACCCTTTACAGCCCCTTTGTTCGCTTTTCCAAGGTGGCCAAGGAATGGCTGGACGCCCAGGGGGACCCGGAACGGCTTCAGAACTTCATCAACTCCTGGCTGGCGGAGCCCTGGGAGAACACCCGGCTGCGCACCACCTCCAATATGGTATTGGAACGGCAGACGGATATTCCGGAGCTTGTAGTGCCGGGGTGGGCAAAGCTGCTGACCGGCGGCGTGGATGTTCAGCAGGGGAGCCTTTACTGGACCATACGGGCCTGGGGAGATCATATGACCTCTCAGAACATCGCCCATGGGCAGGCGGCGGACTTTGGGGAGGTGGCGCGGGTGATGAACCTGGAGTATCCCAAAGAGGACGGGGAAAAGGTCATGGTGGGGCTGGCGCTGGTGGATTCCGGCGACCAGACCGACGATGTATATGATTTCTGCCTCCAGAATATGGAGTGGGCGTTGCCCTGCAAGGGTTCCAGCAGGCCAATGATGTCCCATTACCGGATATCGGCCATCAATAAAAGCGGCAGCGCCGCCAATGGGATGCGGCTGGTACTGGTGGATGGCGGAAGATACAAGGACATGATAGCCGGACGGATGGCAATCTTTAACGGTGAGGGGAGCTGGATGGTATACCGGGGATGCGACCAGGATTATGCGGAGCAGGTGACAGCGGAACAAAAGGTGTTGGATAAGAGCGGAAGGGAACAGTGGGTACCCAAACGGGCGGGCGCAGACAACCATTATCTGGACTGCGAGGTTTACGCCGCGGCTGCCGCCGACCTGATGGGGGTGCGGTTTTTGGGAATAGAGACATCGGACCAGTCAGAGGGAGAAAAGAAAAAGCAACAAAAGCAAAAACCTCCAGAACAAAGCGAAACGCCGGAGGAAAAGTGGATTGGCGAAAATGAAAACTGGCTGACAGGAGGGAACTGAACATGGCGGCAGAAGAGATCAATCTGGATATGCAGCCGCGGGAACTGCTGCAAAAGGTAAACAAGGCCATTGCCGCTGTACTGGTGGGAGGGCAGTCCTACCGGATAGGCACCAGAAGCCTGACCAGGGCGGACCTTTCCATGCTGAAAAAGCTGCGGGAGGAGCTGCAGGCGGAGGCAATGGCCGAGGAGGGAAGCTCCCTGCTGGACCATACCTATGTGGCTTATTTTGAAAAGCCAAGGTGATGTCCGGCATTGTCAATTTTAAGGGAAAGGCGGTGCAAAGAAGTGAAGCAGGATAAAATTCCATGGCTGGACCGGGTAATTGGCTGGATAAGCCCCCAGGCGGAATATAACCGGATGGTCTGGAGAATGGCTTCCGATGCGGTGAGAAGCTATGACGCGGGAAACCACAGCAGGCTCAACGCCAACTGGACCCCCTTTAACGCTGCCGCCGAACAGGAGGACCGGTACAACCGGGACACTATACGGGCCAGAAGCAGGGACCTGGAAAGGAACAGCGATGTGGCGGGGGCTATCATCTCCGCCTACCGGCGCAATGTAGTGGGCAGGGGGTTTTCTTTACAGGCAAAGACGGGGGACACAGAGTTGAACGACCGGATTGAGGTGCTATGGAACGAGTGGTGCCGCCAGAGAAACTGCGATGTTACAGGGATGCAGTCCTTTACACAGATACTGCGGATGTGCGTCCAGCGCAAGAAGGTGGACGGGGGAATTCTGCTGCTGAAACGCTTTACCGGGGAGGGGCTTCTTCCCTTCCAGCTCCAGACGGTGGAGGTGGACGAGCTGGATGTTTCCCAGACCAAGGCCCAGACCAAGGGGAACCTGGTGGTGGGTGGTGTGGAGTACACCCCTTCCCACCGCCCGGCGGGGTACCACCTGAGACAGTACGATATCAACGGGTATCAGCTGGAGAAAAACGTGTTTATCCCTGCAAAGGACGCCATATTCTATTTTTCCAAGCGCAGGTCCTCCCAGACCAGGGAGATATCCGACTTTGCCCAGACCATCACGCGGATTCGGGACGCCAACGCCTTTTTGGAGGCGGTGAGCGTAAAGGAGCGGATTGCCGCCTGCCTTTCCATCTTCATCAAGCGGTCGGTACCCTCCTCCGGATTTGGACGGGGAGGGGCGGCCCCGGAGCGGGAAAGCTATGAGGGCAAGACCCTTGCCCCCGGCATGATCAAGGAGCTGAATGTGGGGGATGACATCCAGGTGGTGGACCCCAAAAACGCGGCCGCTGATGCGGCAGCACTGCTGAAGCTCCAACAGCGGATGATTGGAGCGGGGCAGGGGCTGAGCTATGAGGCAGCTTCCAGGGATATGTCGGAGACCAACTATTCCAGCGCACGCCAGGGGCTGATTGAGGATGGGTTGACCTATGCCGAGGAGATTGAGCTGCTCCAGGAAACGGTGATGGACGAAGTGTACGAGACCTTCCTCATCTCCGCCGTGTTGGCCGGGAAGCTGGATATCCCGGACTTCTGGCAGGAGAAGCGAAAGTACATGGCCCATTACTGGGTTGCGGCCCCCAAGCCCTGGATAGACCCGGTAAAGGAGGCAAACGCCAACCGGATCGCGCTCCAGTCCGGTCAGATGACCTTCCAACAGATCGCCGCGGCAGGGGGAAGGGATTGGAAGCAGCAGATAGACGATACCGCGGAGGTCCTTGCCTATGGCAGGGAAAAGGGAATTGAATTAGGAGGTGTTTTATTTGGAAAGGACATTGACCAGCTCTATCCTCAGCAGAGAGGCGAGCAATCAGAGGAGCCGTGACCGCGGCTCCTTCTGTTTTCCACATTCCGAGATACGGGCAGTGGAAGGGGAGGGCGGGGAGCGCAGGCGGATACTGAGCTTTTCCAGCGAGGAGCCGTATGAAAGATGGTTCGGGCCGGAGATACTGGACCACGGCGAAAACGCGGTGGACCTGGGGCGGCTAGCTTCCATCGGCTGCCTGCTCTATAACCACAACCGGGACAAGGTCATCGGGAAGATTCTCCGCGCCTGGGTGGAGAACGGACGGGGCTGCGCCGAGGTGGAGTTTGACGGCGACGAGGCCTCCGAGACCATTTTCCAGAAGGTGGCCTCCGGAACCCTGAAGGGGGTTTCGGTGGGGTACCGTGTGGACAGCTGGGAGGAGGTTATGCCGGGGAAGCAGTCGGCAGACGGAAAATACACCGGCCCCTGCTCCATTGCCCGGAAGTGGACGCCGCTGGAGATATCCATCGTGTCGGTGCCGGCGGATGCCACCGTCGGCGTTGGAAGAGAAGAAACAAAGCAAAGTGAGAAAGGAGCATCTGTTATGGGAGAAGATGAAAGAAAAGAGACCACAGCGCCAGAGAAGGCGGCAGTGGTGGAAAAGCAGCAGAAGGATAGCGCGGCTGCTGTAAGCGACCCGGTAGCGCAGGAGCGGAAAAGGGCGGCTGACATCACGGCGCTGTGCCGGGACTTTGGCAGAGACCCCCAAGAGTACATCCAGAGCGGTGCTGCCATGGACGAGGTGCGCCAGGCCATTTTGGAGGAGCTGCGCCGGACCAAAGGGCCGGTATCCATCCATGTGGAGAGGGACGAGGAGGACAAGTTCCGGGATGCCGCCTCCGACGCCCTTCTGATGAGGGCGGGAATTGAGGTTGAAAAGCCTGCGGAGGGAGCAAGGGAGCTGATGGGCCTGCGGCTGCGGGATATGGCCATTGAGGCCATGGAGCGGGGAGAAAGCGGGTTTAACCGCCGAATTTCCGACGATGAGCTGTATTCCGGACTGACGCGGCAGTTTTACAACCCCAGCGCGGCCTTCCCCTCCATTATGGACCAAACCATCCGAAAGTCCTATGAGAGCGGTTATCAGAAGGCGGGTGTCACCTTTGACCGGTGGACCGGAAAGGGCGTCCTGACTGACTTTAAGACCACCCAGGCGGGATACCTGGTGGGTTCCGCCGGGGAGCTGCTGCTGGTGCCGGAGAGCGGGGAGCTCAAGCACGATACCCCTACAGATCACCGCACCCCGACCCGCAAGCTGGAAACCTACGGGCGGCAGTTTACCATGTCCCGCCAGGCGTTTATCAACGACGACATCGGCTTTTTGACTACGGTGCCGGCCAGATATGCGTCCTCCTCCCGGAAGACCATCAACAAGCAGGTTTACGGGCTGCTGCTGAAAAACCCCAAAATTTATGACGGCGTTCCGCTGTTTGCAGAGGCACACAGCAATCTGATCGCCGCCGGGACGGGCGTTACCTCGGAGGCAATCCAGGCCAGCATTCTGAAGCTGCAGATGCAGAAGGACCAGGATGGGGACGCGATTCTGGTATCTCCCGCCTATCTTATCATCCCGGTGGGATACGGGTTTACCGTCCGCACGATTCTGGACTCCCCTACCATACACACGGCGGAGAACACCCAGGCGGTCAACCCCCTATACAGGATGAGCATAGAGGTGATCGAGGATCCCACCCTCAACGCCATGAGCGGAGAGGGAGCCGCCGTGCCCTGGTTTATTGCGGCAGACAAGGCGGATATCAGGACCATCCAGGTGGATTATTTGAACGGTCAGGAAATCCCCAACATCCGGCGCTCCGAGAAGGCGGGACAGCTGGGATTTATCTGGGACGTCTATCTGGACTGGGGCGTTTCGGTGCTGGACTGGAGGGGGATTGTCAAGAATCCGGGGACAGTGATTGGCGCGGCCCAGACAGCGGCGAAGAGCGGGAAGTAGAAAGGAGATAAAATTCATGAAAGCCAGATATGTACAGCGAGGGGAAGCACTGAATTTCCTCAACTCCACAGAGACGGTCATCGGATACGGCGAGATTGTGGCCATCGGGAACAGAATCGGGGTGGCGGGGTGTGATATCCCCGCCGGTGCGGTGGGAACCGTCCACATGACCGGGGTGTTTGAGCTGCCCAAGGGGGCGGAGGCCGTTGCCGTGGGCGCGGACCTCTACCTGAACGGGGAAGGGGTGACGGGAACAGCCCCCAAGGAAGGGGCAGTGGCTATCGGCTACGCCGCCGCGGCTGCCGCCCAAGGGGACGGTTTTGTTCCGGTCAAGCTGCTGGGATGACGTTTCGGGAACAGATTTCAGAGGATTTTCAGGTGTTCCTAAGCCTGGAGGAGTTTGCCCAGGAGCATATGATAAATGGCCGGAGCATTCCCTGTGTCATTGACAACAACGAGCTTTTAGAGCGGCGCTCCATCGTCAAAAACGGGGAGAAGACCGCGAAGGATGGCCTCTTCCTGGCCAGTATTCTGTTGTACGCCAGGACAGAGGACCTCCATGGAAAGCCTATTCTGGGCGGGGTGATGACCGTTGACGGAAAGCAGTACCGGGTGACGGATGTCACCGACGAGATGGGGATTTGTTCGGTTTGTTTGGAGGCTAAGAGGCAGTAGAACAAAGGAGGCGGCGCTTTTGGGACTGATTCAGGTGCGGGTGGACGACGGGGCTATGGAGAGGTATATCAGGCAGCGGCTGGGGGCGCTTGCAAATCAGACACCAAAGGTCCTGAAGGACAGCCTGAACGCCACAGCCCGGAAGGCCAGAAAACAAATCATAGACGACACGAAAAAAAGATACAGTGCCTATGGCAACAACGATATCAGCGCCACGCCCGGTAAAATCATGCGGCTGAAGGGCGCCACCGCCTCCCGGCATTCCGCCCGGCTGCGGGCGGTGGGCAGTCCCCAGGACCTGGCCAAATTCGCCGTATCCCCCAGGCGGGAATCCAGAGGACTGGACCGGCCGGAGAGCTACGGGGCCAAGGTTCTGAGCGGGTCCGGCCTTCGGAGGATGGACAGGCGGCCAAAGGCGTTTCTGGTGAAGTTTTCCAATGGACATATCTCCCTGGTATCCAGGAAGAGCGACGCGCCCGGCGAACGGAAGCTGAAAACCTATTACTCCCCTGCCCTGCCCCAGATGCTGGGAAACAGGGAGATACAGGAGCAGACCCGGAAGCTGGTGGGGGAGCTGTTGCCGGAGATGATGGAAAAGCAGATAGCAAAAACACTGAAAAAAGGAGCTGGCGCTAAGTGACTGCCGAATTTTTACAGGAGTGCATGGAAAACGAGCTGGAACGGTTGCTGGCCAGTATGCCGCTGCTCTCCCGGCAAGGGGAGAATCCGGGGGCGCGGATGACGGTATACAAGCAGAACACCCCCCTGCGGGAGGCCGTGGGGGAGTGGGACGCCCCGGAGGAGCTGCCGCCCCATGCCGTGGTGATGCTGGCAGGGGGAAAGCGGAAGGAATTCGGAGAGGCGGAGATCGCTGAGCTGATTGTGGGCTTCTGCGTATACGACAACGGCCTGGACCGATCCGGCTATCTGGACGTGCTCCATGCCGTGGAACGGGTGAAGCTGCGGTTTGCCAAGGACCACACCCTGGGGGGATGGTTCCGGCTGGCGGCTCCGCCGGAGTGGGAGATCGCCTGTGACGACGAGTTTCCCTATTATTATGGCAGTATGCTTTTCAGCTTTGAGATTCCGGCGGTGGAGCCGGAGGATGAGATGGCGTAACACACCCCAAAGCAAAGGCCAGAGAAGACAGGAGAGGAGAATTCAGATGGCGTTAAACGAACATGGCGTATACATAACCGAGCGGGAGACAAGCCTTATCTCCCCTATCAACGGGACGGCGGGCTTGCAGGTGGTCTTCGGGACTGCGCCGGTAAACCTGACCGATGACCCCCAGGGGGCGGTCAACACCCCCGTCATCGCCTATACCTACGCGGAGGCGGCACAGCAGCTGGGGTATTCTGACGACTGGGAGCACTACACCCTGTGCCAGTCCATGAGTGCCTGCTTCCAGGTGTTCGGTGTCTCTCCGGTGATATTCATCAATGTCCTGGACCCGGAGAAACACCGGAAAGCCCTGGAGGAGACGGAAATCAATATTGCGGCGGGAAGCGGAACGGTAAAGGAAACCGGAATTCTGAAATCCACCGTAAGCGTTTCCTGCGGCGATACCGCCTGCCAGGAGGGGGAGGACTATCTCCTCGCCTTTGACAGCAGCGGATACCTGAAAATTTCAGCGATTCCCGGCGGAAAGCTGGAGGGGCAGAGCACTGCGGTGGTCTCCGGATTTATGCTGGACCCGGAGGCGGTGACAAAGGAGGAAGTCATCGGCGGACTGGACCCGGACACCGGGAAGGAGACCGGCATTGAGCTTGTCCGGGCTATCTACCCCAAAACCGGCATGACCCCCGGCCTGCTGCTGGCCCCCGGCTGGAGCCATATCCCGGAGGTGGCGGCGGCCATTCAGGCCAAGTGCACCGGAATTAACGGCTGCTACAGCTGCGAGTGCCTCATCGACATCGACAGCGCCAAGGCCAAAAAGTACACCGACGTAAAGACGGTGAAGGAGAAAACCGGGATAACCTCCGTCCACGCCATGGCGCTGTGGCCCATGGTGAAGATAGGGGAGCAAAAATACTGGTATTCGGCGATACTGGGGGCGCTGATCGCCTATTCCGACGCTGCCAACGACAACGTTCCCAACCTTTCCCCCTCCAACCAGCTGATGAGCATCACGGCGGCCTGTACCCTGGACGGTACCGAAATCCTGCTGGACCAGGAACAGGCGAACCTGCTCAACGCCCAGGGGGTGAGTACGGCGCTGAATATGAACGGCTTCCGGGCGTGGGGCAACAAGTCGGCGGCCTACCCCAACACCACCGACCCCAAGGACTGCTGGTTCAACTGCCGGAGGTTCTTCAGCTGGTGGGGAAACACCTTTATCCTCACCTATTTCCAGAAGGTGGACAAACCGGCCAACTACCGACTGATCGAATCCATTGTGGACAGCGAGAACATCCGGGGACACAGCTATGTGGCCAGAGGGTACTGTGCCAGGGCGGAGATCACCTTTGACTATGACGAAAACCCGGTGACCGACCTGATGAACGGGAAGATTCAATTTCACCAGTATCTTTCCCCCTATGTCCCCGCAGAGGTGATTAAAAACACGCTGGAGTTTGACCCCCTGGCCATCCAGAGCGCGCTGGCGACGGAAAGCGCGGTATAAAAAGGAGCTGATGATGGAATGAATGGAATTCCTGATAAAGTAAATATGATGAACGTCTATTATGACGGAACGCGGTTTTTGGGGCTGAGCGGGGAGATTCCCTTGCCCAACCTGGAATCCATGAAGGAGACCATGTCCGGTCCCGGCATTCTGGGGGAAATTGAAAGCCCCACGCCGGGGCATTTCTCTGCCATTGAGCTGGAAATTCCTTTCAGAACCCTGAATGTGGAGCTATTTGATATGATCAAGCCCTTATCGTTAATCCCACTGACGATAAGGGCGTCCCAGCAGTTTCTTTCCTCCATGGAGGGAATTCAGTGCAAGCAGCTGCGAATTGTCACCAGGGGAATTTTCAAGGATTTCACCGGAGGTACCCTAAAGCAAGCTTCCCCCACCGGCTCCAGTTTAAAGCTGGAACTGCTCTATTATATGGTAGAGATGGACCGGAAACAGCGTATCGAGCTGGATAAGCTTAATGCGGTATTCAAAATAAACGGCGTGGACGTGCTGGAAAAGGCCAGGGCGTTCTGCTAATCCGAACTTGCAGAAAGGAAATTGTTATGGATAACTATATCATCAAGCTGAAAAAGCCCTTTGCCTTTGAGGGCAAGGAGTATGAGGAGCTGGACCTGAACGGGCTGGAAGACCTGACAGCCGCTGACCTGATGAAGGTGCAGAAGGAATACAAGGCCGCCGAGGGGACATCGGCGCTGCCGGAAATGGAATACGGATATATCTTCCGGCTGGCCGCCATGGCGGCAGAGCTGCCCCTAGAGCTGTTTTTGGAGCTGCCTGCCCCTGACGCGGTTCGAGTGAAGGTGACGGTATCGAATTTTTTAGCCGGTACGGACTGACCGAAAAGGGCGCGGTCCGCAGCCTGAAAAAGCTGGCCCTGGCCCTGTGTCAGGCGCTGCCGGGGACAGGGCTTGACTACCTGATGCGCGGCTGCTCCATCCTGGAGCTGCTGGACACTGTGCAAACGGTGCAGGAGATGCAAAGAGGCAACAGAAAAGGAGCAGGCTAAGGAGGAGGAGGTTTTGGCCAGCGGAAAAACACAATATGAGCTGCTGTTGGAGATAAACGGCAAGCTGGATAAATCCTTCAGCGGGGCGGCAAAAGGGGCGCAGAAGCAGCTGGACAGCCTGAGCTCCTGCTGGAAGAAGCTGGCTGGAGTAGCGGCCGCGGGGATAGCTGCATTTGGTGTCGGTTCCTTTCTGGGAGATGCGGTAGACACCTACAAGGATTTTGAAAAGTCCATGTCCAACACCGCCGCCATTGCAGATGCTTCCGAGACAGACTATAAAAAGCTGGAGGACGCCGCACGGGAGATGGGCAAGGCCACAACCAAGACCGCCGCCGAGGCTGCCGACGCCCTGGGGTATATGGCGCTGGCGGGGTGGGATGTGGATGATTCCATCCAGGCCCTGGAGCCGGTGCTGCGGCTTTCGGAGGCCACATCAATGGATTTGGCCACCTGCTCCGACCTGGTAACTGATTCCATGAGCGCCCTGGGGGTGACGGTGGATGACCTTTCCGATTATCTGGACATAGCGGCAAAGGCCAATAACAAGTCCAACCAGAGCGCCCAGCAGTTGATGGAGGCTTATCTGGGGGTCGGCGGTACCTTAACGGGACTGGGGGTGGAATTGGAGGAATCCGCCACCGCTCTGGGAGTTATGGCCAACCGGGGCATCAAAGGCAGCGAGGCGGGGAATGCGTTAAACGCCGTTTTGGTAAACCTGACCACCGGAACCGGACAGGCCGGGGAGATGATGGAAAAGCTGGGAATATCCGCCTTTGATTCCCAGGGAAAATTTATCGGTGTGGCCGAAACCCTTCAGAAGGTGGAGGAAGCCACCTCCAGCATGACCGACGAACAGCGCAACGCCGCTTTGGCGGCCATAGGCGGCAAACAGCATATAGACGCTTTAAACGCCCTGATGGCGGGATTGACCACCACAACAGCGGACGGAACCACCGAATGGGCAGCCCTGGAAAAAGAGCTGCAAAATGCCAGCGGCGCACTGGATACCATGGCGGCAAAATCCACCGACAACCTGGCGGGGAGCCTGGCGCGGCTGGAATCGGCGGCGGACGACCTGAAGATAGAGCTTGTCTCCGCCTTTGCGCCCAGCATCAGCAAGGGGATTGAATACCTTGCCTCCAGCGTGGTGCCTAAGCTTTCTCAGGGGCTGGGGTGGATTTCACAGAAGCTTGCACCGGTTGTGGAAAAATATGGCCCAAAGGTTCAGGTTTTCCTGGAAAAGGCAGAGAGCGGCCTTTCCGTTCTTTGGGGTAAGGCCCAGCCGGTTCTGTCGGCGATGAGCGAAAAGCTGGCGCGGCTGTGGCCGCCTTTTCTCAGCGGAGCGCAGGCGATGTGGGGGAAGGTACAGCCGATTCTCTCTGCCCTTGGAACGGCGTTTTCCCAGAACATTCTGCCTGTATTGCAGAATATAGGGGAGCGGTTTGGGCCTATGCTGGGGAAGATCGGAACGGCGATGGGCGGGGTGCTGGGATTTATCGCAGACAAGATTCCGGCTGCCATAGAACTGACCGGTTCTGCCCTGAGCGGACTTTACGACATGTTCGCCCCGGCCCTGGAGGGAATCGGAAACCTGATTACAGGGTTTGTAGAGATGACGGCGGGGATATTCAGCGGAGACTGGCAGAAAATCTGCGACGGAATCGGCGACGCCTTTATTGGGGCGTTCCAGGTAATCGGGGGCGCGTTCCGTTTTCTGCTGAAGCCCCTGTTTGACGGGTTGAACGCCCTGATAGACGGGCTCAATGGAATTCACTTTACGGTACCGGACTGGGTGCCGGTGATAGGAGGAAACGACTTCGGCTTTAATATCCCCAAACTGCCGGAGCTGGCGGCGGGCGGCATTGCGGCCGCGCCCACCCTGGCCATGATCGGCGAGGGGAGCGAACCGGAGGCGGTGCTTCCCCTTTCCAGACTGGCGGATATGCTGCCGGGAAGACTCTCCAACGGGGGAGATACCACAAATGAGACCGTTACCTTTGCGCCGGTTTTCAACTTCTATGGTGGTGTTCCCGACGAGGCCGGGGCCAAAAAAGCAGCCGCTATCTCCTTTGGGGAGTTTAAGCGGCTATACCGGCAGATGAAGGCGGAGGAGAGGCGGGTGAGGTTTTCCATGGGGTGATTTTTTTTCAGATATTTTCGTTTCAATCCACGCCCCCCTTACAGGGAGCGACTCCCTTGCGTTTACATTTCTGAAAAAGGTATTGACTTTTTGAGTTCCATAAAGTATAATAGAATCAGGGTAAGGAGATAACCTCCAAACCTAATACGGCGGCAAGTGCCGGAAAGGAGGATTTTATGGACGAAATGAACCAAGCGGAAGTCGCCAGAGAAGAGACCGAACAGAAGATGCTGTATAAGTTCCTGCTGATGATTAAGGAAAGCAAATCTCTGGAAGAGCTGGAAGAAAAAACAAAAGCCTTGCTCGATAAATAAGCAAAGCCCACAGAGCCAAGGGCGACGGTACTTGCCACCGCCGCCCAATGGCGCTATTCAGTATAGCACAGCTTGTAAAAAAAGGCAAGAGAGAGCCGGTGATTTCTATTACAATAAAGAAGATGGGCAGGCCCAAAGCAGAAAACCCCTTGACAAACGATATCAAGGTCCGGCTGGATGTCCAAACGACGAAAAAACTGGATGAACAATGCAGAGAATCCGGGAGAACCAGAGCGGCGGTTATCCGCGACGCGCTGAGGGAGTATCTGGGCATTACCCAGGAAGCAATGACCGATAAACAGCTGGAAATGATTCTGACATTGGTAACTGACAAGTTTGAAAAATGCCGGAACATGGATGAAGTGAAAAAAGCAGTCGAACAACTGAAAGAAATGGCTGAAGCAGATTAGCAAAAAGCGCTTTGAGAAATCAGAGCGCTTTTTTGTGCGCTTTTTAAAACAGGAGGTTCTCCATGCAGCTAAAAAAACAATCCAAAACATACACCACCACCTCCGGTGACGCGTGGGATACCATCGCCAAAAAGGTCTATGGGGATGAAACGAAAATAGGTCTGCTGATGGCCGCCAATTTCCCGCTGCTGGATATCTTTATCTTTCCCGCAGGGACGGTACTCCAGATTCCAGAGCTGCCGGAGCAAGAACAAGCAGAAGATTTACCTATTTGGAGGCGATGAGGATGCAGGGCAGAAAAGCGGAGGTTTCCGTGTTGTATAACGGCCAGGCGGTCAAGGTGGATTTTCAGAATGATATCAGCTCCTTTTCCTATACCGACCCAGCGGAGGGGGAGAGCGACAGCCTGAGCCTCACCCTGGCGGACCCTTTGGGGCGGTGGACCTCCGATTGGTTCCCTGTCAAGGGGGACCGGCTGGAGGCAATGATAGAGCTGTCAAACTGGCCGGGAAACACCAGGCTGAAATGCGGGGCCTTTGTGCTGGATTCCTTTTCCATGTCCGCAGCTCCCCAGACCGTAAGCCTGGGGGCGGTTTCCGCACCGGCGGATGTATCCTTCTCCGCTGCAGAGCGCAGCCGGACCTGGGAGAAAATTACGGTGGAGCAGATAGCAGGGGATATTGCGGGAAGGTACGGGCTTTCCCTTGCCTATGACGGCCCGGAGGTGATGATCGCCGCCCTGGAGCAGTCCAAGGAGACGGACAGCGCCTTTTTGCAGAGGGTGTGCGAGCAGTATGGCCTTTGCCTGAAAATCTACGCCAAAAAGCTGGTTATCTTTTCCCGGAAGGAATACAAGGACAAGGGAGCGGTCTATACCATCCGGCAGGCGGAGTGTAAAAGCTGGTCCTATACCACCAAGCTGGAGGGAACCTATACAGGGGGCTCTGTCACCTATACGGACCCTGGGACGGAAAAGGATATTGTATACGAGAAAAACCTGGGAGCGGGCCGGGACCTGCTGATAAACCAAAAGGCGGACAGCCCCGCCGACGCCCAGAAGATACTGGAGTCCGCCCTGGAAAAGGCCAACCACGGCATGACCACCATGCAGATTTCCATGATGGGCGGTCCGGTGATCGTCTCCGGCCAATGTGTGAACCTGAGCGGATTCGGGCGGCTGGACGGGAAGTACTATGTGGACCAGGCGGCCCATAGTGTCAGTGGGAGCGGGTATGAGCTGAGTTTGGAGCTGGCCCTGATTGCGTAAAAGGGAGTTGAGAAAGTGACAGAACCCATCAGAATCGGGAGAATTTCTTCCATCAACTATGAAGCGGGGAAGGTTCGGGTGCTATATCAGGACAGGGACAAGGAGGTAACGCCGGAAATTCCCCTGCTGTGCGACGAGTATTATATGCCCAAAAGAGACGACCTGGTGATGGTGCTGCACCTTCCCAACGGCTCAACGGCGGGATGCGTGCTGGGGCGGCTTTGGAGCGAACAGAATAAGCCGCCGGAATCGGGAGAAGGGCTGTACCGGAAGGATTTTGACAGAGACGTTGGAAAGGCTATGCTGCGGTACGATGCAAAAACCGGGGAGATGAAGCTTTACAGCGAAGGAGAGCTGCAGCTGGAGGGCATACAGAAGGTACTGGTGAACGGCAAGGAGATTAAAATTTCCGGAGAAAAGGTGGAAATCACCGGGGCGGTAGGAGATGTGATAATCGGAGGGGTATCTTTGGTGCATCACACCCATGAAGCCGATGGGGGAGTTACCGGAGAACCGATTGCATAAAAGGGGGAGCTGCCATGATAGGAACCTTTGGGGGGATTATCTTTTCGGTGGACGGTTGGAGGGTACTGACTCCCTCCAAAATCAGCCGGACAGTAAAGGGGCGGTGGGCGAGCCATGAAACCATAGGCCGAAAGCCTGCATCCCAATATCTCAGCCCTGATTTACAGTCAGTCTCCCTGGAGATTACCCTTCGGGCGGATATGGGGGTCCGGCCCCGGACCATGCTGGAGCGCCTGGAACGGATAGTAGAGCAGGGGACCGTGTCACGGCTGATCATAGGAGGCCGGCCGGTGGGAAGGAATTATTTTCGATTGGTCAGCATCAGTGAGGAGTGGAACACGGTGTTTTCCGGAGGGGAGCTTTTTTCCGCCTCTGTATCATTGAGTTTGGAGGAATACGCATGAATGTGACAGCGCCGTCTATTGGTTTTGCGGGATCCCTTTCGGCGTCCGGGAAGGAGCTGGAGGACATCCGCCGGTGTGTGGAAAACCTGCTGCAGACGCCGGTGGGAACCTGCGGCATGTACCGGGATTTTGGAATTGACACCAGTTTCTTGGACCTGCCGGAACCTGCGGCCAAGGCGGCCTATACGGCGGAGGTGATAGAAAAAATAGAAAGATATGAGCCCAGGGTGCGGGTGGTTTCGGTCCAGTGGACCGGTGACGCTGAGGGCAGAATGGAGCCAAAGTTGGTTTTGGAATTGGAGGTGTGACAGGCTGTGGATTTCAGGGAATCGCTCCCGGAAGTGAGCTTTACAGACAATAAAACCGCAAAAACAATGATGGAGGAGATGATAGCCGACTACCAGGAGGAGTACAGACGCCTGACCGGTGAGAAAACGGAGCTTTCTCCTGCGCACCCGGACCGGCTGAAGCTGTACGCCGCCGCCCAGCAGCTTTTCCAGCTGCTCTGTTATATTGACCGGGCGGGAAAACTGAACCTACTCAAATACACCTATGGGGATTACCTGGATAATGTCGCTGTGCTGAAGCGAGTAAAGCGAAATCCGGCCGCATATGCCTCTACAGTCCTGCGGTTTTCCATGAACGCCCCAAGGGAGGAAGCGACGGGAATTCCGGGAGGTACCAGGGCTGCGGCCCAGGACAATATGTATTTTGCAACCTCCCAATATGCCGAAATTGAGCCCGGCGAACTGTGGGTGGATGTTCCGGCTGTCTGTCTTGCCGCCGGGGCGGCAGGCAATGGGTATCCTGCCGGGACGGTCAACATGATTGTGGACCCGCTTCCTTACATAGCGGAGGTTTCCAACATCCGCGAAAGTTCCGGAGGGGCGGACAGGGAAGGGGACGACAATCTGGCTGAGCGGGCCTATCTGGCCCCGGCGGCATACAGTGTGGCGGGGCCGTCAGACGCTTACAGGTACCACACCTTGGCGGCGAGAAACGATATTGGGGACGTGGCGGTTTCTTCACCGGAGCCGACCCATGCGCGGATCGTCATCCTCATGGCGGATGGGAGTCTCCCCAGCGAAATTGTATTGAAGCAGGTTGAGGAATCCCTGAGTGGAGACACCCTGCGGCCTCTGACCGATCTGGTGACGGTGGAAGCGCCGGAGGAAATAGAGTACTCCCTCTCCTTTACCTATTACGTTGCAAAGAGCTGCGCCAGCCAGGCTGTTTCCATCCAGGCAGCGGTGAACCAGGCAGTGCAGGGGTACCAGATGTGGCAGCGGACGATAGGGAGAGACATCAACCCCTCTGAGGTAATACGAAGAGTGATGGAGGCAGGAGCCAAGCGCATTGCACTGCTGGAGCCGGGGTTTGCTCCCGTTGGCGGAGATCAGGTTCCAAAGCTGACAGTCTGCTCTGTCATATACGGGGGGCTGGAAGATGACTAAGCTGGAAAACGGCCTTCTCACCTCTCTGCTTCCAAGTCATCTGGCCAAGGAACCGGAGACAGCTGCCTTTGCCTATGCCATCCGGCAGCAGGTGAGAAAGCTGATGATACTGGCGCAACAGTGCGTTCTATGGCCAGCTTTGGAGAGGCTGTCAGATGATAAACTGGACGCTTTGGCCGCTGAGCTGAGGACGCCAAACTATCTGGAACATTACAGTTTAGAGGTGAAGCGGGCACTGGTGAAGGGAACACTGCCCTATTACATGACCGCAGGGACGCCGGAAGCCATGCTGGAGGCCATTGAGCATATCTTCGGCGAGGGAACCGGGAGCATTTCCGAGTGGTTTACCTATGACGGAAAAGCCGGGTGCTTTCGGGTAAAGGCGTTTAATCCGAAAATTCCAGAAGGGACAGCAGAGACGGCCCTGGCGGACTTTTACGCGGCCTGTCACCGGGTCAAGCGATTGACCGCCCACCTGGATTATGTGGAGATTGTCACAGAGCTGCCGGAGAAAAATATCGGGATGTATATGGGAGGGCGGCATTTTGCGGTGTCCCAGACACAGTTCCCGGAGCTGGAGATCGTATATCCCTTTGATGCGGTCATCGGGCTGGCGGAATCGGCGGGGCGGCTGAGCGAAACGTATCTGCCGGAGCTGGAGCCGGAGTACAGCTTCTGCGATAAAATTCCAATGGCGGGGCAGGCGGCAAACATAACGCAGACAGCGATACCGCCGTCTGTAAATAAAGAGGGGAGTTGAATCAATTGGAATACTGCTTTTTTGTGACGGCAGCCGGGCGCAGGCTGGCCGCAAAGCTTTTAGCGGGGGAAACGCTGAAAATTACAAGGGTGATGGTGGGAAAAGGGCAGGTGGAAACCGACAAGGAGATACTTGCCCTGACAGACCTGAAAGAACCGGTGGCGCCTGCCACAAGCACAGTACCTGTTGTATCGGCAGAGACGGAAACGGTCTCCTTTATTGTGGAATACCGCAACGATATGAACGACGGGTTGAAAACAGGGTTTTGGCTTTCAGAATTTGGCATATTTGCGGATGACCCGGATGTTGGAGAGGCGATGATTTATTACGCCACGCTGGGGGATTATCCCCAGTATGTGACCGCGTATAGGCAGGGGATGATTGACGTTCGGCGTTATCCTGTCTCCATTACCATATCCCCGGATGTGGAGGTGACGTTGGAATATCCCGCGTCAGCCTTCATGACCTCAGAAGACGTCCACGCGGCCATCACCCACGCAGGGAGCCTGGGGGGCGCCTACCGAATCGGCAGCCTGTCCCTGCCCTCCAGTAGCTGGACAGCCCTGGAAGAACCCAAAGGGGACTACAAATACCAATGCGATGTGGAGGTGGAGGACAGCCGGGAAACCCACTACCCGGAGGCGGCGCTGTCGGTGGAGAGCCTGCCCACGGCGGAAGCCTGTGGCCTCTGCCCGACGATGCTGGCCATGGAGGGGGCGCTGCGGTTCTGGGCCAAAGCTCTGCCAAAGGCGGAGATGACCGGGACCTATGCCCTGTTTGCCCACGGCAGGTATACCGGTGAGGGCGGCGGGAGCGGTTACACCCTGCCGGCGGCGACGGCGGACCTGCTGGGCGGAGTAAAGGTAGGCGAGGGGCTGGAGATAGCCGGGGACGGCAGGCTGCGGGTTGTGGGGCTGGCGGAGGAGAGTATTGCCAGTGATGTGGATATCAGGCAGATGGTGGAGGATGGGTTTAAGACAGGAAGGGAGAATGAAAGATGATATTAGGGAAAAAGATAGGCCAGGGGGATATTGCGGGGGCAATACCGGAGGCCCCGGCGGCGTGGGGATATCAGAGCCACTGCCTGACCAGCAGCGGGGTGAGTCCCTGGGTGTTTACGGCCCCGGAAAGGGGATGGTACCGGTTTTATTTGATAGGGCCCGGAGGCGCGGGCGGGACAATGCCGAATACCATATCAGCCGGTGACGACTATACCTCATTTTGTGGAGCTGGCGGCGGCGGCGGCGGGGGAGGATACGCTGTACACGACGTATACTTGAAATCAGGGGAGAGCGTCACGGTAACGCTTAACGGTTCTGGAGTATCCGCTCAATTTGGGGAAAAAACCGTGCGGGTGACAAGCGGCCAGCCAGGAGGTGCAGTACCTGCACACAATAAAGCTGGAGGCACAGGGGGCGCAGGAGGCACAGCTTCCGGCGGCAATGTGTGTAATATCAACGGGGCCGCGGGAGGAAGAGGAGAAAACGGTTCGAATAAGTACGCCCCCAGCAACGTCCAAGGAGAAGTAAGCATTTATGGCCCCTCAGGCGGCAGCGGCGGCAGTCTTTCAGGACATAAGTATTACTGCACGGCTGTAGACGCGCCTATCAAGGCCATTCTGGGAAAGGGGGGCGTCGGCGCGGGAAACATGGAATCGGTCCATGAGATGAGTGATAGCAACGGGAACCGGCATGTCTCCTTTGGCCCGACCCCTCAGCCCCAGGGAGGTTTTCCCGGCGGGGTGATTGTAGAGACGGCGGCCAAATAGCCGAACAGGCAGAAAGGGGGAAACAAGATGTACGGAAGCATAACGGTCCCCGGCGGTCTGGGGTTGCCCAGCGGGGAAGTAGACCAGGAGACCCAGGAGCGTCTGGCGGCGCTGCTCAAAGGTCTGACGGCGGAGATGGATATCACAGGGAGCGCCAGGAAGCTGGCCCAGGCGGTGACAATTGCCCTGGAGGGGGCGGTGGCCGGGAGCGTGGGGTTTGACGGCTCCAAGGGAGTGACCATCCGGACGGTCAACAATCAGCTGCCAGTGGTGGGGAACATCACGCTGACGGCGGCGGGGTGGATATCGGATGGAGCAATGTACCGGCAGCCGGTGAATCTGCCGGGGCTTACGGCGAGGCACCAGGTGGACCTGTACGCGGACTACGCCACCGAGGCGGGGCTGACAGCGGCGATACTGCCGGTGAACGACAACGGGAGCTTTTACGCGCTGACCGGCCAGCCGCCGGAGGGGGATATCCCGGTGCAGTACACCATGACGCTGACGGCGGAGGCAACGGTGAGCAAGCCGGAGGTTCCGGAGCCGGAAGAGACGACGGAGGAAGGAGAGGATGTATGATGGCGGTCAAGTTATAGAAAAATTTTTGGAAAATCTCTTGACTTTTCTTTGTGGGTACATTATAATTTGATTGTACCCACAAAGAAAGGAGGAGGAAATTATAGGTATCAAGAAAGGCACACGCTTGACTGATACCCCGAAGAACCGCGAATTTAAGTTTAGATACGATGTTGATACAGATATGAAACTTAACGCTATCTGTGTAGCAACCGGAAAAACAAAAGCGCAGGTAATTCGTGAGGGAATTGATAAGCTGTATGCCGAAATAAAAAAATAAGACAATCGGGAAACGCCCTAGGAAGCACGCCCGATTGTCTTATCCACCAAACCAAAGAGGAATGGTAAATCTATTATACCATTCCTCCAAGGTGAATA
>PXZU01000038.1_pt1 | contig 20909 bp, 38 predicted proteins | sample 2941351 | NCBI WGS metagenome assembly PXZU01 (sample SAMN08721892, study PRJNA434045) | Viral metagenome, whole genome shotgun sequencing project. | isolation source: viral particles isolated from 30 fecal samples collected over 86 days | host: Mus musculus | place: Germany: Kiel | collected 2017-06 | reverse complement strand
GGAAGGCGCGCGAAATGAGGCTGAAGCGGCGCGGGCGCAGGAAAGGCGGACAGACCGGCACGATACGGCAGACACCGACGTTGCCGGGCACAACGCCTGGAACCGACAGATTTCCAGAATGCTTCGGGCATCACGCGCTGGCGTCAATGCCAACATGTTGAGGGAAGAAAACCGCAAGCTGAAAAATCAGGTGCGGCGGATGATGAACGGGCAGTCCGCCCAGCTTGCGGATTCGCCCCCGGACATCACGCCAGGAAAGCCGCTTATCTGAATTGTGCGGGTTTTGTCATCAGGCGGGAGCGTCACCCCCTTTGCGCTCCCGCCTGCTATCGGATTGCATTTTGGGATTCGTCCACAGGGGTGGCCTCATGTCTTTACTTGTCGAAGACGGTTCCATGCCTGCCGAGGCGAACAGTTACGTCAGCCTTGAAGCGGCGGACGCCTATCTTGTGCCGCGCGGGCTGTGGGAAGCGACGCCGATCGTCGTGACGCCGGGTGAGAACGGCGCGCCGGATATGGAAGATCCGGACGCCGGCGTTGTCTCCAAAAAGGAAGCGGCCCTGATTCGCGCCTTTGACGCACTGAACACGCTCAAGTGGCGCGGCGATGCGGCGGACTGGCAGAGGGTAACGGCATGGCCGCGCGTGGGCGTATCCATGCCGGGGAACCCGAAACTCATTTTGCCTGCCGATTGCGTGCCGCTGGCCGTGGGCCAGGCGCAAATGGAACTGGCAGGGTTGATTTACGGCGGCCTGAACCCGCTTGCTCCGATGGAACGCGGCGGCAAGGTCATCTCCCGGAGTGAATCAACCAAGGAAGGCGACATTGACGTGATTGGCGGCGACGCCAAAAGCTACAGCGTCACCTATGCGGATTCCGCTCCGGTGGAGAGCTACCTGCCGTCGGTCTACGGCATTCTACGGCCCTGGCTGGCGGAGATTCCGGGCCAGTCCGCCGGGCTGCTGTGCGCCGACGTATTGAGGGGGTAAGATATGATCATCGAATTGTCTGACGCGCAATTTCTTGTCTTCAAAGATGAAGCGCGGAAATGGATCAATCTTTTCGGGCTGAAAGACTGGGAAATCTTTTTTCGCCTTGAAGAGACGGAAGAATTCAACAGGGGGGAATGCCACATCAATTGGTCCGGAAAGATCTGCAGTCTTGTCCTTGGGCGGTGGCAATCCGAAGAACGTACCGATAGCGCGCTTCGCAAGATTGCCTTTCATGAAGTTTGCGAACTCTTATTGGCGGAAATGGAACGAATCTCACTTGATGAAGAGGTTCCCTATGCCGAACGCAAGGGGCTTGCCGAAGCGGCTCGGCATGGCGTCATCCGGCGTCTGGAAAACAGCGTCTTTTCACTGAGTTGAACCATGCCGACCGACTACACGCCGAAGCTGCTGGCTGCAAAGGCGAAATTGCAGAAGAAGGGAATGCCCATGCGCTTCATCCGGCGCACGGAAGACACTTCCCAGATGCCCACGCCGGGCGGCGGGTATCCGGTTCTGGAAACGCGCACGGATTTTTATGGCGTCAAGACGTCGCCCACGCTGGCCGAAGTGGAAAAAGGCATTTTCAAAGGTGAGGATCTGATCGTCATCATGCCCGGCGACGTGTGCGAAGGCCGGCCGGACACCACGGACAAGCTGGCGTTTCAGGGGCGCTTGTGGGGCATTTCCGTCATCAAACCTGTCGCGCCCACGGAACTGGACATCATTTACAGGGTTTCGGTGAAAGAGGAAGGCCGCGATGCCTGATCGTCCTTCCGCCAGACGGCGCGATCTCCAGCGCAGGATGAAGGAAGCTGAAACCCGCGTTTGCCGTAACGGCAAGGAACTCGAACAGGCCATTGCCGACTGGAGCAGGGCGGCCGCTGAAGACGGGCTGCTGGCGTTCATCGGGCAGATTATGGAGTGCTACAGCCGGCTGGTGCAGAACACGCCGGAAGACACGGGCCGGGCAAGGGCCGGCTGGCATATCGAAGGCCGGGCGGATGAATGGAAGCCCGCCGCCGGCGTGTACAGGGACCGCATCGCCCGGCTTGTCGCGGAACAGACCGCCAAACTGCCGGCGCTCGGTCAGGCCGACGTGATCTACATCATGAACAACGTGGAATACATCCTGCCTCTGGAGGCTGGCTATTCCCGGCGGGGCGCCGGATTCTTCGCCCTGTTCATTGCGGAACTCAAGGCGCAGCTTGAGGCGGCGGCCGCACGCAGCCGCAGGGGAAACGCCTGATGCCCGGCCCGGATCTGTACGCCGTGCGCGTGGCGCTTGAAGCGCATCTTTTCGCCGCGCTTGAGCCGGCCTTTGCGGCCGGGGATGTGATCGTCGTGCAGCCGGGCGAGGATATCAGACCGGATCTGGACAGGATTCAGGTCATCCATTCCGTGAATCCCGGCGCCGTGCTTGACGGCGAGATGGGCGGCCGGCAGGGCGTCTGCCCGCGTGAGGGCGTGTACGTCATCACGCTTTCCTCTCCTCCGAACGATACTGGCAGGCTGGCCGAAGCCTGGAAGCTTGCCGGCGTGATTGAAGACGCCTTCTACCGTGAGGATCTGCCTGTCGCCGGCACGGAGTGCGCCGTGTCCTGCGAGGAGCCGTACACAACCAATGTTGGAGAAACAACCGACAAGCGGCTGGCGCTGTCCGTATCCATCCCTTGGTGGATATGGGCCGGCGGCCATGAAGGAGACTGATATGGCGACAAAGACCTGCCCCGATGTGGGGAGAAGCAATGTCCAGGCGGTATGGGCGGAGATCGAAGACGTTTCCGGCGTGCTGCAAAAACCCACGCCGGCCGGCTACATCGTGCCGCGCGGCAACGCTTCCATGAATCAGGTTCCCACGCTGACGGACTCGGAAGAGCTTTCCGAGAGTCTGAACGTCACGGCGCAATTTCAGGATGCGGTAGGGGCCGGAGACGCGAGTATCCCGACCTATCTGCGTCTGGCGGCCGACGGCGTCCGGATGCAGGCTCATGCTCTCATGCACACGGCAATGGGCGAGTATCAGGCGGGCGGCGTGGTCACGGCTGAAGTCGACGCTTTGGACGGCATTGCGGCTGACGCGACGGAGATTCCGCTGGATGGCGTCACGGGCGGCGTTTTCCCGCCGCGCGGCCTTGTGCGGATTGGCGATGAGATTATCCGGTATCACAACGCAGAGGTGGAAAAGGGCGTGCCGGTCAAGCTGGTGCAGTGCGCGCGCGGCTATATGGGCACAACGCCGGAAGCCCATGCCGATGACGCGTCGATCATTCTGAAAAGCGCCTGTTACTATCAGAGCGTGTGCCGGCATACGGTGTCGCTGTGGGTCAAGAACGATCATCTTGTGACCTGGGGCAGCGGCGGCACGGTGACCGCAACCGAGCTTGCCCTGAGTCGGGAGAGCGGCCAGCAGCTCAACTACTCGCTTCAGTTCCGGCGCATGGGGTGGGCCGGGCGGTCTTTCATCAAGGCCATTGCGGACAACGTGCTGACAGTGGAAACCTCCAAGGGCGGCAATGCGGCCTGGGCATACACCGAGGGATCGTACATTCTCAATACCACGCAGAAGGACGACAACGGCGGCGCTGGCTACCGCATCACGGGCGTCAACCATGAGGCGGGCACGATCACGCTTGACGCGACAGCGGATCTTTCCGCCTGGACCCAGGGGGATCGTCTGGATGCCTGGACGCCGAAATCCGAACCCATTGGCGAGCCTGTGGAATCGCGCTCCGCACGGGTGTTCGTCCACGGACTGGCCGGCGCGTTGCGGGAAGGTTCGTTCAGCATGGGGACTCCGGCGGAATTCCTTAAAGAAATCGACGATGAATATCCTGGCGAAAGTCTGGATACCAAGCGCGATATCAGCCTGAGCCTGAACGGCTATCTGCGGGCCAGCGACGCGCAAGCCCTGGGGCGCGGGTATGAGGGCTTTGACGCGCCAATGGCGCTTGTGTTCGGGCGCAAGGAAGGCCGGCGGATGAGCGTGCACCTGCCACGCGTCAAGATGAACATGCCCGAGATTGCCGTAGACGGCGCGGCCTTTACCCTGGAGCGTACCGGGCGAGTGCTGGGAACGCTGGGCGAAGACGCCGTGTACGTTGTCATGGAGTAGCCGCCATGCCGAAAGTTGTTGTGAGGGCCTACGCCGACGCACTGTTTTTCGTGCCCTTGAACAAGGACAGGAGCGAGGGCTTCTGGGCGCGGCCCGTCACGCGCACGCAGTATGCCGAGGCACGGCGCGAGGCCATGCTGGAAGCCGGGGGCGATCTCGAGATCGCGGAGGCCATGACGGCGCTCCGTCTGCTGCAAACGCATGTGGTAGACTGGAAAGGCTTTTTTGCGCCTGACGGCGAGGCTGTGCCCTACAGCCGGGAGGTCATGCGCGATTTGTGGGAATGCGACGCGGCACTGTTTGCGCATCTGTACCTGTGCCTGCGGGAGATCGCTCGGCTTGGCGACGTGGACGACGCAAAAAACTGATGCGGTGGACCGGGTGGCTTGCTTCCCCCGCCCGGCCCACTGATTGTCACGAGTGCAGGGAACTGGCCGAAGAGAACGGGGGCGCTCCGGATTGTCAGGCCTGTGGAAAGCCGCGCGAGCAGAGCCGACAGAATGCCGAAGCCTGGCAGGCGTGGTTGTCGCTGGATGGATATGGCAGGAATCACGACGGCATGAACGGATTCCCCCTGCCTCTGCGCACTGAAGCCGTTGAAGTGGAATGCGCGCGCCATGCAGACCCTGAAGGCGTACGCTGGCGTGTGCTTGACATCGAACGCGCCATGCTTGCCGCCCGCCGGGAACAGGCAACCAGCAAGGCGAAGTGATATGGCGAAACTTCGGCAGTTTTGCCCCTGCTGTCATTTGCAAAGCTTGCGGTGCGTCAGGACCACGCCGGTCAGTCTGGACGGGCATCCTCTGGAAGCGGCGCGCATGAGCGTTTGGGAATGCGGCAATATGGAGTGCGGCGCATGCTTCCAGCTTGAAACGCCGCAAGGAAAATTGAGAAAAGTGAAAAAAAGCCGGAACTGAAATTTTCGCTATCCATGCGCATGGGTGGTCATGGGTGGTCATGGATGCTTCGCGCGGGAATCCAATCTGGAAGAAAATGCCTGTAAATTCCGACATCCCGTCGGGAAAATTTTTTGGAGGTATTTTCAAATGCCAGGAGAAATGTCCGGACTCATTCCCACCTTTGATGTGAATGGCGGGAACAACTGCAATGGTGGCTGGGGCAACTGGGGCGGCGCGCTCATCGGTGGCGCGATCGGCGGCGCTGTGGGCGCGGGCTGGAACGGCAACCGGAATGGCTGCTGCAACACTGGCTGTTGCAACAACGGAGATCAGTACGTCATGGATACCCTGACCACCATGCGGACAGACATCAACAGCATCGGCCGCGACAACCTGATGCAGACCGCCGCGGTGCAGTCTGCCATATGTCAGGGCTTCGGCGGCGTAAACTCCTCTGTGGAGCGAGTGGGGGCCAACAACGCGCAAGCGGCCTCGCGTATTGAGGCGGCGGTTCTGACCACGGGGCTGCAAGGCCAGCTTCAGGCCAAGGACAACACCATTTTTGGCCTCAACGCCGCCCATTCCGCTGAAGTGCAGGGGATGCGCAACACCTTTGAAATCGTTTCCTCACAGAAAGATTGCTGCTGCGAAACCAACCGGAACATTGAGCGGCAGGGCTGCGAGACGCGATGCGCCATCCATGCCGAGGGCGAGGCCACTCGCGCCCTGATCGCCCAGCTTGACCGCGAGGGTCTGCTGCGTGAATCCGCCGCCAAGGATGCCCGAATTGCCGCGCTGGAAGCTCAGCAATTCAACAGCGCCCTGGCCGCCGGAACCGCCCAGCAGGCTCGCAATGATCTGAATGCGGCCATGACCAACATCATCGGCCACATGGCGGCGTTCCGAAACGCCACGGCCGACGCCGCGTAGACGCAGGCAACCAGCAGCCCTCCGGGTTGCCGTTACAGGGCGGGAGGGGATCGCTCTCCCGCCCTTTTTTGCAAGGAGAAATCACATGGCGATCAAATTTCTTATGGGCGGCGGCACGCAAAACAGGAACGAAGGCCCGCAGTCCAACCAGAACATGCCGCAAGGAACGGGACAAAACGCCGTGGGGGGAGGAATGCACGGGATGTATCCGCCCATGACTCCGCAGTCCGGGAACTATCCGCAACAGATGGTCATGCTGGCGGGCGGACAACAACCTGCCAGCGGCATAATGCCTGTCGGCTACTATGACGGCAATGGCGGGGGCGGCACGGAGCGAAGCGCGCGCATGGGCTTCATCTGGGATGATCCTGATCCGGAATCAATGCGCTGGCGGGGGCGTCGGACCCGGTCCGAAGACGACATGCCGGAGACCGAAGCAAGGCACAGAAGTCGCAGAACCGGCCGCTTTGTCCGGGGTGAAGGCAATGATGATGAACTTGTGGCGCATGGTGGAAGCCGGCATGACGAGGGCGAAGGCCGTGAAGAGCGCGGATCGTACAGTCGGCAGGACGGCGACGACGACATGGAGCGCCTGCACAGGAAAATCAGAAAGCTTGAGCAGCGCCTTGAAGAAAACGAAGAGGCGCGGGAACAGGTCCGGCATCTGAAAAAGGAAGTCAGGCGTCTGAAAGACGCCCTTGAAGACCTGAAGGGCGACGGGAACAAGGACGACGATGACGAAAAGCAGGGCAAAAAAAAGAAAACGCGCGGCCGGGATGATGATGGCGACGATGAGGACGACCCTCTCGCCGGCTTGCGGGAACTCTTGCAGGAGGGGGTGAGCGGGAAGGCGTTTTTGAAGCACCTTCCCCGTATCTTTCAGAACGTGTTTCAGGTGATTGCGGTCCCGCCGAAGACGTGGCCGGCATATCTGGAAAAAGGCGATTACAGCGGCATCTATACGATGGAAGCGAAAGAGCTGATGAAGGCCATTGACGGGTACAAGGCCGGTCAAAAGGATGTTGACGCGGTGGCGAAGGAAGTCAGGCACACCGGCGCGGCGCTCATTCAGCTTTATGCGCATCTGTTGCATCAGCTTGACGGAAACAAATAGCTCTCAGGGAGGGCAGACCCATGAGCCAGACGGCACAGCAGAACGCGCCGGCGTTCGTGTTTCAGGAACATCTCGAATACGACGGCGAGCAGTATGACCTGGTCTTTGATCCGGGGAACCCCCAACGTGCGCAGGTTATCCCGAATTACGAGACGATGATTCCCCAGCCGAGCAGTGTGATTCAGAAGTTTGATCTGCCGGGCGTCGGCAAACGCTGGATGGCGATCATTGATGCGATGACGCCGGCGCAATCCAGTGAACAGACCGGCGGCTTGCCGGCCGTGGAAAGGCATTATCTGTGCTTTCGCATCTACTCGGATCAAAACGAACTGCCCCGCGCCATGATTCGGAAAGCTTCGGGCGGCGTTGAGCTTGTACCGTCTCCTTTGGCCGCACGGCCGCAAGAGATGGTCATCTATGCCCGCTCCACCCGAGGCAAGGATCAGGGGAACCGGGCGCAACGGCTTGTCTCTGCTCTGCTTGGCGCGGTAGCTCGGGAATTTCCGGCCCCGAACTCTGCCTGGACACAGGAACTGGCGCGCGTGACGCAGACCGCAGCCGAGCCTGCCGCCGTACAGACCGATGAACAGGAGGAGGCCAATGCCCAAAACTGAAGTCATGGACGAACTTCTGGAGCGGATGCGGGCCAATGCGGAGCATCTTTCGTATTCCTACCCGACGGCCAATCACCTGCTCAATGCGGCAGTGGGCGAAGCCTTCCCGTGGGTGCTGGGTCTGCCCGTTGTTCAGAACAAAATTCCGCCCATGTTCCGCAATGCTCTTCCGCAAGGCGCGCCAGTGACCCTGGACAGGGTGGAACGCCTGGCGACGCAACTCGTGGCGATTCTCGCGGCCAGTTACGGCATGGATGACCGTGAGCCTCACAACCCCGAAAATCATCCGCCGGCCGCGAGAGTCGTGCCGTTCGCGGCGGCACAAGGACGATAACATGTTTGCAACAATCTTCTGGCCCATAACGCCGGAAATCCGGCTGATGCGGTTCTGGTTCGGACTGCTTGAAGCGAAACGGCGGGGTACCCGGACGTCCGGTGCGGCGAAACCTTCGGCGGCTTCCCTCTTTCCCGCCGCCGAATCTGCACACACTGACGATACGGCTTCCGCTCCTGCTCGGGCACGGGCAAAAACGTCCGCCTGAAACGGCGCATGGGGGAAGCATGTGTCAGTGTTCATGTCATGACACGTTGTGCCGGCTGGCGCGCGCTGTCATCACGCTGGACGCGGCTTTGCCGCATGGGGCGCAGGCCGCAACCGACAAGAATGACGAAGCAAGCCCGGCCTGGTGCGAGGTCTTCAAAAAGACGCTCAACACGCCGGAGGGAGAGTGCTGCAACCTGTGCGCGGAATTCAGTGAAACGACGCTCCGCGCTCTGGATGACGCCTTTGCCTCTGACTGACGAAAGTTGCTCAGGTTTTAGACGTACAGGGCCGCCCGATGGGCGGCCTTTATCATATGACCAGAGGGGGGAGTGATCGTATCGCCATCGCTCACAGACACGACAGAGCCGGTCCAGGCCAGTGCAGAGAAAGGGAAAAAAGTCAGGACGAACCAGAGGAGGGGGAAAAAAGGTATGCGCTTCATGCGCTCTTTGATATCAAGCAACATATTTTTGCGCAATGAAGAGGGAGAAGATAAGGAGGACAGGCTTGACGCCAAAGGGGGGAGGGATGCTTAAAGCCCGTATCACCTTGCCCCGGTGATACGGGATAGCATAATATATTGATTTTAATGTAAAATATTTTGGACTGAAAATCCTCGTGTGGGCGGTTCAATTCCGTCCCCCGGCACCATATGAATCCAAGGGGTTGCAGCAATGTGACCCCTTTTATTTGACCGTTTTTTGTATCACCACTGTATCACCTTTTGTCTCACCAGCCTCCAGGCCCGGCATCAACGCCGCCGCCCGTGCCTGGCTCCCAGCCGTGACGTGAGCGTAGGTGCCGCCGGTGGTCGCCACATTGCTGTGGCCAAGCTGGGCCGCGACAGCGGCAAGGTCAGCCCCGCGCGCCAGCATTTCCGTCGCGGCAATGTGGCGGATGTCATATGGCCGGAGCGTCACCCCGGCGCGCTTGCAGGCCATTACCCATGCCGTGCGGAACGAGAGCACCCGCTGCCCGTCCCCACGGTGGCAGACAAGGGGGATGCCCGCCGCCATGTCGCGCCGGTATCGTTCTCTGGCTTCGGCCATATACGCGGGATGCGGGAGCACAGTTTTCAGCCGTCCGCTCTTGCCCTGTCGGATGATGACCACGCCTCGCCGCCAGTCGAAGGCATCCCATGTCAGGCTGAAAAGCTCCACCTGCCCCGGACGCAGGGCAAGAAAAAAGGCGGTTTTGACCGCCCATTGCAGGTATTCGGGAAGCTCCGGATACAATCGCCGCAGATCGTCGACGCTGGCCCTGATGATGGGTTTCACCACCTTGAGACGTCGGTAATCCCGCCAGGGGTTGATGTGGATCAAGTCCTGATCCACACCCCAGGCGAGGATGGCCCGAATGTATGCCTGAAATTTGTTGATGGTGTTGTTGCCCGTGCCCTGTGCGCGGAAGCCTTCCCGCATCCGTTCCAAATCCTGGCGGGTGAGGCTTTCGGCGTACTTGTCGCGGAGAAACTCGCCTACGCCGGAAATGTGCCGGCCCTTTTCCTCATGCCCGGCCAGAAAATAGACGATCTGGCGCTTTGTCACCGGATGAAAGTCGGGGCGGCTGCGAAAAAAGAGCATGGTCAGTTCGCCAAGCGTCAGACGATCCTCTGGCTCAGCTTCGGGTTGAAGCCGTTCAGCTTCAAAGGAACGTGCTTCCTGCTCCGTCTTGAAGTAGCGACGTTTTTCCTTACCATCCTCGCGCCACTTGCAAAAATAGAGATTGCGGTTGTTGGCTTTGTGGATACTCATCTCTCCCCCCTTACATGCCACACCCCCTTACAAAATCCTTGGGGGAAAGCGTTTTTTTTGATGTCTTGCGCGTTTCAGATGCCGGAACAAGGCCGGCCAATTCCGCAATGCGCTTATCCAGAGCCTTCACCCGAAGCATGACCTGCTCGCGTTCCCGCATGGCGGCTACAAGTTCGGAGTATCGCTGTAGAGCGAGATCACTCGTCATGCGGCCTCCCAGATCGCCTCATACATGGCCGTACCGTCTTCATCGACTGCCGCCTCTATCTGCAAGAGCTTCTCGGCAAGCGTCGTCACGGTTTGCCGGAGGTAGCGCCAGCTTTTTTGGCGCGCGGTGTACTCCGGGCAGGTGTTGCAGGCGTCCTCGATGAAAATGAGGGCCGTCCAGATCAAAGCGCTCCAACGGTGGAAGCGGGTCTCGTCGTCCATGTCATCGGTGATGAAGAAGCGGGCGAGGGCGGAAAAGAAGTTGTCCAGATCGCGCTTTGCCCCGGCGGAAAGTTTTTTCTGCCGGGTGGGGACGGAGCATTCCTCGATCCAGCGGCTGATCTTTTCGATGTGCGCCGCAAGCGCCCGGTTGCCTTCCGCCGCCGGACGGAAAACGTCAAGGCAGCTTTTGATGATGGTCAGGGCCAGCACGCACCGCGTGTGCTGGATGCCGGGGTTCGGGTAGGGGATGGCTGGAGTCGGAATCTGTATCATCTTACCACTCCTTCGGCCGGCGGTGGGGGCAGCCGGCGCAGTCCACGTCATTCGGTTCGATGATGTGGCGACGGGGGAGAGCATTCCAGGCGTTTTCCACCTGTTCCCACATATCAGCGGCCGTCGGGCCGCGCATTCCGCACTCCGGGCACTCGATCCAGAGCGAGCCGTTGTAGGTTTCGCGCATGGGACTGGTCGCGCCGCACGCGGGGCACCGTTTCAGTTCTTGCATTGGTTTTCCTCCACGCCCTTGCGGGCGGCCTCTCTTGCCTTTTCTCGCCACCACTGGACGGACGCTTCATCAACTCCTTCCAGCATTTGTTCCGCGCAGATACGCGCCAGCCAATCGGCCTCTTTCTCCAGACGCTCCACCTTTTCCCGCAGGCGCAGGATTTCGTCGATATCCGCTATAACCGTGGACGGGGCGTTGGCCGCGATGTGGGCCGCGTTTTCATCCCACCGTTCATCCTCGTGGCAGGCGACGCGCTTTGCCTGATAGAGTGTCAGGGCCACGATATGCCGGTATGCTTCCTCCGGCGACGCATCCTCATCTTTTGTGGCAACGTAAGAGGCGTTCGTACACATTTCGTCGTCAGCATGTATGGCGAACCACGGCCCCGGCGTCGCCTTCTCCGCGAGCGCCTGACGAGCAAGCAGGGATTCGGTTGTGCGGGCGTTCATCTGTTTTCCTCCATCCATTCACGGATTGTCTTTTCTTCGCCCGGCGTGGGCGTTTCCCGGCCAGTTTCAAGCCCGCTCAGGCGCGACGGGGACATCCCGAAACTCCGGGACAAATCCCGCAGCGAAAGTTGTCTCCTCTCCCGCATGGAGCGCAGCAGTTTGGAAAAAGGTGTGGGATGAAGCTCAATAGTGGGGACTTCCCGGTATTCGCCGATCATTCCCGTACCTTTGCAGCGCGGACAGAAAGTTGTGGGCAACGCAGCTTTCAGCGTCCCCTCGCCGTCACAGCGGAGGCATTTCCTGTCAATGAAGGCATAGGATTTATCAGGCATGGTTCGCCTCCTGATCTCTTGGGGATTCAATTATTACGCGGCTGATTTCTTCCCACAAAGGAGTGTTACCACTATAACCGTTAGCGAATATAGATAGTGCTTCACGCTGTTCCATCGTCAATTTTACCCTGACGCTTCTGTACGACGGAGAATCACCGCAACATATCATTGAAGTGTCATCCCGAATAATCACCGTCATTGTGTCTGGCGGCAGTTTTTGTTGCTTCTCCATGCTACTTTTCCTCCTGATCCGGAAACTGGTGCCACTCCCTGCCGTCCAGCAGGGGCGGCGTCTTTTTGACGTTGCCGCCCCAGCCCTTGAAGTAGAAGGGAACGCCAGCCGCCACGCACTGCTCCCGCAGGCTCCGCGCCCACTCCGGGTGCATGGGGCGCGCGCCGGGGCCGGTTTCGCCCCCGCAGATCACCCAATCAAGGTAGGTTCCCAGGGTTGCGTGCCCCTGTTCCCATGCTTTGCAAAGGAACTCGCGCCCATTCAGATCAACCGGCCCCAGCATCGGCTCTACAGAAACGAACCGCTTTACCGCTGGAATCTGGAGTAGCACCGGGATTTTTTCGTCTGCTTCCTGCTGGTTGCAGACCGTGACGCCGAGCCAGACGTTTGGAGGCAGTGCCCGGCACGCCAGCATATCTCTTGCCCTTTCAGGTCTTTTTGTCAGCACAAGGAATGTATGCTGACAGCCAAATTTAACGATTAGATCAAGAATTTCATGCAAATCCTCTTCGATAACCGCCGGATGAAAGAAATCAGACATTGAGTTCAAAAAGATTCTCTTGGGCTTTTTAGGTAGTTGTTCATACCATGAAACATGGTAACGCACGGACCCCGTCCACTTTCCGTTTTCGTCCACCACGCCCGCGTATTTCTTGGCTGTGGCCGGATTCTTCGCCAGCCGGGCGGCGAACCGCTCGGCATAGCAGTTATCGCAGCCGGGACTGCAATGGGAGCAGCCAACAACTGGATTGATTGTGTCGTCACACCAGCCGATAGGATTGCTCATTTCATCGTCTCCTTACCAGTTTTCCGGGGCGGCACAGTCTGCTTCGCCAAAGCAGCACGAGCCGCAAAGCTCGGTATGGTCAATCCTGCCGGAAGCATCCACGATGTCCACCGTTGGCTTTTGACCGCAAACAACGCAGGCAATGTCATAATTGGGATTGGTGGTACAAAGATCTTCGCTCATAACGTACCTCTTCGATACTCCTTTGCGTTTGTGGGAGCGGAGGCGGGGCCGGAGTCGAACCGGGGCAACCAACTGTTTTTATAGCGCGCAACCTGCCCGTCCAGAGACGGGGGAAGTCAGAGGGGAGGTGTGCCGGGCTACAACGCCGCCCGGGGGCTGCTCAGGAGGTATGGCATAAGGACGCACTTTGAACGCCCCGCCGTTGCGCATCTCTCCGGCTGGAGCCTCGCCGGAGCCTCCACGGGCGCGGGAACAAACGGTTACTTGCGGGCGCGCCGGGCCTTGCGCCGGTTCCCCCTGGAGCGCAGGGAAGAGGCGCGGCGCGACGGCCGCCATGTCGCATCATGGCCCTTGTCGATGGGGCGATCCGGGATGTATCCGGCGTTCCATCGCATTCGGCCGGAGAGCTTCAAGTTTTTCAGGATGTTCACGGAGACCTCGCTTGGTTTGAGGGATGCAAAAAAGCCGCCCTCGACAGAGATCGAGAGCGGCGGGAAAAACGGCGTGGGGTGAGGGGCTAGACGAACTTCAGCCCCTTTCCGATCTGGTATGCGGAGAGGATGGCCTGCCGGGCGGTATATGCCCCGCCGGTAGCGACGCGGTTGAGCGCGTCGAGCGTTTCATACGCGTTGTCCAACTCCGGCGGGAGCCTGAGCAGTCGCCCGCCGGGGTTGAGGCAGATGCGGATGTCGTTCACCAGCATCCCGAACTTCTCCTGCAACTCGTACAGTTCCCGGCAGATGCGCGCCCGGCGCTTGTCCAGATCCGCCGGCACCGGCATCTCGTCCCATGCCGGCACATTGTCCTGTTTCGGCGCGGGGAGCGGGGCGGATGCGGGCAGGGCCGGAGCAAGATCCATCCGCGTCAAATACTCGATCGCCTCGCTCAGGCGGGATTGAGGCAACTGGCAGTAGCGGGCGATGCGGAAATGGTTGTTGAAGCGACTCCAGATCTGCGGGTACAGTCCTTTGGGGCGCTCGGCCTTGGGTATGGATTCCACCCGCGCCTTGACCAGCGCCTGCAACGTGCATTGCTGGTCAGGGGTTATCGGGGCGTCGGAAGCTGGCAGTTGTTGCATTTTTTGCAACGACTGGTTTTCAAGCTGTTCCCGCATGGCGTTGAAGGCGGCGATGTAGGCCAGCTTCATGCTCAGGGCCTTCTTGCCCGTGTAGCCCATGACCAGGAGTATGAAGCCGTCGAAGTAGACGATGAACATGGGACGACGTTTGCCCTGTTCGTCGGTGTATTCCGCCCCGTCAAAATTGACGGCGCTAAACGTTTCCGGGCAATTACCGCACAAATTGCGGATGTCTTTCAGTACTCGGTCATGGGGTTTGCCGAAGTGCTCGGCAATGGCAAGGGAAGTTGTGGCGGGTTTATCGTTGATGAGGGAAACGGACGGGGTGGGGAAAAAATCAGCCGTTGTCATGGGAAACTCCTGTTGGGCTTCGACACCCATGTTTGCGCATTTCCCACCATGAGAAATGCCGGATGGTCGAAACGGCAACAGGAGCCGCTGGCTGCTTTAGGCTTTCGCCCTGGACATCTCACCACATCCGGCATCAATGAGGCTATTTTACCAGAGAACCATGCCAAGAAAAATCTTGACTTTGGAAAAAGGGCACAAAAAAAGCCATTCTGTCGGGTGGCGTTATCCGCCTGTTGGAGTTTTCGACGCTCCGTGGAGAGAGGACGCCACAAATCCGAGAAAATGTCAAGGGAGAAGGGCCTTGTTCTCCGTCATCTGACGAAATAAGGATGCCCCTGTGAGAGATTGCCGCTCTCACAGGGGCCAAAAACTGGACTCACAGATCCGGGGACTGGCCCACGGGCGACGGGTGTTGACAGCATCCGTCGCCTTTCTTGTAGAGCTTGTCGCGGCCGGCGTCAAGGTGCAGGCGCGGCGATCAGGCGATCACGTTCAAGCCCGGCACTGCCTTCTCCATGAAATCCTTGATGTTTTGCATGGCTTCGGCGCGCCACGCGCCGCCGTCGGCCGAGGTAAGGGAAAAACTCATTGCTCCGTCCTGCTGACGGCAGCGAAAAATAAAATCGCTGGCCGGCTGTTCCACTTCGGTGAAAGTCCGGAAGGGACGGAGCGTGACGGGGTTGGGCAGGATGGAGACCGATTTGCTGGCAATGCCGATTTTGACGGTGACGGCCTGACTGATGCCGTCATCAGTGGCCCCCGTTTCAGCCACAGCGGACACATTCGAGATGTATTTCAGCACCAGCCCTCTGTCCGTGGCTTTCATCCCCTCCGGCTCGCAAAAGCAGGCCTGGAGGGAGATATTGAACTGTTCGCTGTCCAGCCATTTCCCGAAAGGCAATTGGAGTTGATCGAGTTCCGCGCGGATGTAAACCTTGCGGTCGTCAAAGTCGCCCAGGAGTGCCGACTGAAGCGAGACGGCGGCCGGAGACTCGACGTGCAAAAGCAGTTTTTCGGTAGCCAGGTTGTCCACATTGGCGGTAACGTAGTCCACCAGAGCTGTCAGTGTGCGAACATGAAGGGTGTCCGGGGCGGGGGCATGAACGGGGAGAAGCTGTTTGTCCGAATAGGGCCGGTCATTGACATTCACGAGAACAGGCGCGGCATCGCCGCGGATTGCCTGATACAATGCTTTCAGCATGGGGCTTTCTCCTTTTAGAGGTTAATTCGTTCCCCCGGCAACTCTTTTGCCGGGGAATTGGGTAATCTTGCTGGACATGGCCTTTTCGACTTCCGGCAAAATGGCCTGCCCGAAGGTTTCGCCGCCCTGCATTTCGGACGCGCCAACTTCGCCGGTGCGCGGGTCCGCGCCGATGTAGATGCTCGTCTCGATGGGTTCGGGCGGGCAGAGCGTGGAGGAGGTGGAAACGATAACTTCCGCCATGTTGCGCTGTTCGTTGGGCTTGATGGCGATCTCCATTTTGACCTTGCGCACCTTTTTGGCCGGCGTGTTGGGGTCCACGATGTTCTGGATCGCCCGGTTGAGTTCCTCGTGAATGCGTTCCACGACGCCGCCTCCGTAGAGGTTTGCAACGGACAGTTCGATCATGATGACTACTCCGTACGGTTAGAGGGGAGAAAAGAATGGCCGCCGCTGATTGCAGCGGGCAGGGGCGAGAGGCTTCAGGCGCGGGCGGGACAGCCGTTGCGTTCGGGGCAGTCGAGGCAGTCGTCCGCGTCCACCGGCGCGTTGTCCTTGCGCGGGCAGGGATAGGTGAGGGGTTCGGGAACCAGGGGCGCGCCCGTCGCTTCAGTCGGGGCGGCTTCGGCATCCACAACATCCCCGAAGCTGTTCACGTCGTTGACCACGCGCATGTCGGCGTCAAAGGCTTTTTGCAGGTCTACGGACATGATGCCCCACTTGCTGATGATCTGGCGGAGCATGGTCTTGCAGGCCATTGCGTCAAAATCCTTGCTCCAGAAGGAGGATGTCCAGCCCTTTTTCAGGTCTGTCGCGTAGGCCTTGGAATAGCGGCGGGCGTGGGCTTCCATTTTGGCCTTTGTCCAGAACAGGGCCTTGCGGAACCCGTTCAGGTACTCGAACATGGCGTAGTAGCCGATGGCGGGGGCGGCGTCGCGTTCCGCATCGTCCTGAATCAGGGCCACTTCCAGTTCCTCGTTGAGCGGGTCGAAGAATTTCAGTTCGCCTTCCTTGATGGGAAGGACGTTGAGCTTGCGGTACTGTCCGGATCGGATGGCAAGCTGGATATACCCCTTGTAGCCAAGCTGGAACGTGGCCATGACGCGGCGGTTTTTGTTGTCGTTGTAGGCGACGATCCACGCCTGCCCCAGCGCCCGGTTGAGGCTGAGTTGCAGGGATTGCGCCTGCAAGGCCGAGGCGACAATGCTGATTGGTTCGCATTGGTCAAGGCTCTGATCCTGACTCATCAGACTGATGACGGAGGTGACAAACTCGTCCGCCTTTCTGCCGGTGAGCACGGTGGACACCTTGGCGCGGACAAGTTCCGCAAAGCTTTTTTTCTCTGCCGTTTCGGGGGGCATGGGTCGGGTAAGATCAAGCTGGCTCATGGTAGAGTCTCCTATGCCGCCCACGAGGGCAGGCTGAGGGTCAGGATGTCGCGCGTGTAGCAGGGGTATACGCCGGTTTCACGGCATTCCCGGAGAATTCCCAGGGCGCGGCCGCATTCTTCACGCCCCTTGCGCAGGGCCGCATCATCGAGCTGGCACATGGTCACGAGATGCGGGTAGGTCTTTTCCACAAAGATGAAGATGAACGCCTTGCAGGGTTGCCCCGTGGCTTCCAGCCCCGCAAGATACCAGGCCGCCTGGCGGTGATAGCCGTATTTGACGATGGAACGGCGGATGGCTTCGGGGTTGGCGCTTTCCGTCGTTTTGAGGTCCGCACAGTAGCGGTTGCCGAAGACAATGGAGATCATATCCGGCTTGGCCTTGCAGGGGATGCCGTCCCGTTCCCAGAAAACGGGCCGCTCCGCCGCATACTCACGGAAAAGACACCGGGCTTGTGGATGCTCGCGCACGGCTTCGGCCATGAGCAGGGCCTTTTCGTTGTCCGCCATTTTGCAGATGGTCACGTCTGGCGCGAGAGACGCTTTCCACTCCTTGCCGGCCCTTGTAGACAGGTTGAGATCCGTGACGGCGTAGTGCCGTGCGAATGCCTCCGGCTGAAGCGTGAGCATGTGGACGAGAGAGCCGAAGCCGAGCGCGTCCGACGTGGGTTCCTCCGCCGTGTCGTCGAGCCATGCCTTGTACAGCGCGGGGCATTCCAGCAGGAGATCAATGGCGCTTTTGGAGAGTGCCTTGCTGGCGAAATAGGCGGCATCGGAAGGGGTCACTGCATCCCTCCTTCCGCGTTCAGGATTTCCGCCACCTTGCCGCCGGGGCACCAGGCGCGGAGCACGGAAAGCACGTCAGGCCATGCGCCATGCAGGGTCACGCGGCGGCCGTTGCGGGTAAAGTGCAGGGTGGTCATAAACGCTGCTCCAGAAACTGCACGGCCGCCATCGCCAGAGCGACAGCGGCCGTTGCCAGGTATCCGCGCCAGTTGCGCAGGGGGTGGAGGTCAGTCAGCATGAGCCGGATCCGGAGCATTCGGACACGGGACAAGATCAAAGCCGCAGGCGGCCGCCAGAATGCGAACCGGCGAAACGTTGCGCGTTACGCGGATCATGCTGATCAGGGTGAGGACGCCGAGTTTTGCGCCGGCGTCAAAGAGATTTAGCTCGCGCATCATGGTGCTGTACGGCTTGCCGATTTTTGCGGCCACGCCCTTTGCTCCGCCGTCCGGGAAAGATAAAACGGTTTCCCGAATGGATTCAAGAATTATGTCTTGAACAAGTTCTTCCTGAGAACGGGAGTCGATCATGCGGCCACCTTCCTGTGGGTTATGTGTCGACGCCAGCCGTCGTGAAAGGCGTCATGAGCTTCCCATCCGTGGGGATCGGGGATCCCAGCCAGCGCGGGCGGGATGCAGGGCGCGCGGTAGGCGCTGACAAGCTCGGACACAAAGGCGTCCTCGCCTTCCTCTTCGGCACAGTTGCGGGCAAACTCTTCCGCGTCGTCGCGATGACGGAAAAATTCCGTCGTAACATCGCCATGTTCCGTGACGCAGTGCACGGCGTAGCGGAGTTCGTCAGTAGGGATGCGGTACATGTAACCTCCTTTTTCTCCTTATTCGGGGAAAACAGATGGCGCGTTTTGGCCGTACCAGTCGCTTTCATCGAGCATAAGGACTCGTTTGAATTCGAACTTCTGGATTTTCGCAAGCTCGTCCAGAGTGACTGACTGAATCCATGCCCGGCGAAAAATCCCCATATCGTAGTTGTAAATACATACTCTGACCATGTGTCCACCTCTTTTTTCTCTCCTTGTTCCGCTCCGGTTCCGCCAACCGCCGGGGATTGCCCGGAAGCTGGCGGTCAGGAACGAAATTTCGGTTTCACGGGCTGGTCCAAACCGCCGCATACCCCATGTGCCCCGCATCGGGTGACGCCATTTCTCGCTCCTGCCCCTTCCTGCCGGGCCATGATGTTCTCCCTCCATAAAGAGGGTTATGCCGCCTGCTTTGCGTATAAAATGCACAGCGATTCGAGCTTTATACACCACCAGCACAATTCGGCCTCTCGTTCGTCAAGACGCAAGCAAGCGACGTGATTGCCAAGCCACTTGCGGCTGACGTTCATGGTGAACTGGAGCGCCCGCAGTTCATTGCGGGCGTCTTCAAGGACAGTAGAAAAAATTTCGTATTTATTCTTGATGAGTTCGCTGTGCTGAGTCATGGCAATTTCCTTTTTGAAAAGGTGAAATTCCGCTCCAGCCTCTCCCCCGGAGTCCGGAAGAGGTGAGAAATGAAATTCGGGCATAAAAAAAGGCCGCCGGAAGTCCGACGGCCTGTGGAGAAAAGGGCGGCTCAGAGAGCCGCCCGTGTATGAAATATGGAAATATATGCGTTTTACTTTTCATCCAGCGCGGCCGGACACTCGCCATGCCCTTGTATGCCTTTCGGCTTTTTCGGCGTCGTCATGCTGTCCGGCTCTACGGCTCACACTTGCGCCCCGCGCGGGCCTCTCCGCCCTTGCCGAAGCCTGAATGCGTCATTCATCGTCGGCAAAGACAGAATGAAAAATAATTTGGCATTAGTCAAGTCAAAATGCTAAATTTTTTTTCAAAAAAAGGCGGCCATAACGCCGCCTGTAGAAAAGTTTTGAGTCTGGGGCTGTTTATTCGTGGTCTGACTGTTCCCAAAGCAGGAAGAGTTCCTGAGCCGGATTTTTGCCTAATGCCAAGCACATTGCACAAAAGTCACCCAGCCTCAGACGTAAAGGCTTTCCCCCGACGGTTTTCACAGACCACAAGGAATTTATTTTACTTCGCGGGTTTGCGATGTCAGGAAAAGCCAGTTTCCCGAAGTCTGTTTCCGATAACCCCGACTCCTTCCGGTATTTCAGGAGGAGATCAAGGGCAGCTTTTTCAATGTCAAAAATATTTTGCTCCTTCATGGGCAGGCTCCTTTTCCCTGCCATGATAACAGGGGAAAATCCTCATGCCCATTTATTCGGCATTTTTCTTGACATGAAGAATAGTTCGGCATAGACAAAAGGTCAACGGGGCAATGCCCCGCACCCAGCGGCCCCCCGGCTCCGATGTACTGCCGGGCGCGAGCGACCTTGCGAAGTAGGCGCGGTTGCGGATGGACGGCTCAATACGGTGGCGTCCGCATCCTACCGGGAACCACGCCCCCATGCCCGAAGCGCGGGTGGTGGAAAACAAAAATTTCATTCGTCTCTGGGGAAGTGCGCGCCCTGAGCATAGCTGGGAATGTTGGCCCCATAGGTACGGTGGCCGGGATACTCATACGCATGACAATACATGATTCAGACCGTCCTTAAGCAAGCGTTATTGGTAAAGAATTGCGCAAAATCCGTTGCTCCAAACTGGCCTTTGGTCAGTTGGCAGATTTCGTGGATGGTGTAGAAACCCTTGACTTCGGCCAGACTTTCCACAAACCGCCGCGTCCCAGCAGCGCACGCGCCCGTGATGACTCGGTACGCCTGAATCGCGTCTTCGCATGTCAGAACGCTGTCCATTGTCAGATTGGCATAGGCGCTCTTGTCCCGATTACCGATCTTATACACAAGGTCGTCTTTGGCGGCTTGCAGCGTGTCGCCGTGAGACCATCTTCCGTGGCCGTCCGTCACCAGGTAGGTGACTTCCTTTTTCCCGATGGCGCGAACTTTCCAGATATTGCCCTTTTGGGATATGACTTCCGAAAAAATGCCGTCCACGCTGATGTACTGTCCGCCGCGCCACCGAAGCGGAAAGAAATCGTCAGGCAGCGTGTGGTTGACACGGGCCTGCGCCTTGTCAGTGATGCCCGTGCAGCCTTCCAGGTCGAGGGATCCGCCGACGGTGAGGTCCTCTGGCAGCGATGTGATGCCCGTGCCCCGGAGGTTGAGGGATCCGCCGACGGTGAGGCCCTCTGGCAGCGATGTGATGCCCGTGCAGCCTTCCAGGTTGAGGGATCCGCCGACGGTGAGGTCCTCTGGCAGCGATGTGATGCCCGTGC
>PXZU01000036.1_pt1 | contig 21278 bp, 22 predicted proteins | sample 2941351 | NCBI WGS metagenome assembly PXZU01 (sample SAMN08721892, study PRJNA434045) | Viral metagenome, whole genome shotgun sequencing project. | isolation source: viral particles isolated from 30 fecal samples collected over 86 days | host: Mus musculus | place: Germany: Kiel | collected 2017-06 | reverse complement strand
GCTCGCGGAGGAAGAGCGGGCACGGATTGCCGAGGATGTCACGCCTTCTGCCTCGCGCCCGTCGCGCCGCACGGACCCGGAACGCAAGGCTCTGACGGCGATCATCAACACCTGGGTGGGCATGGCCCCTGTTCACTACGCTTCCGCCCGCGCGCAGGTGAACGCGCATTTCGGCGTGGCCTCCGTGGACGCGCTCACCGTCGCGCAGGTGAAAGAGGCCATTCGGTATGTGCAGGGCAAGATCGACGCTCTGCCGCCTGCTCCGGCGCTTCCCGCGGCGCCCCTGCCTGAAGCGGAGCGGCCGCCGCTGTACCGCGACGGGATGTTTCACCTCCCGCGCATCAACCCGCAACATGTGCGCGGACCACGGGAAGCCGCCCTCTACGAACTGTGGGGCAACTGGTGGAAGCTCGAAGAAAACGTCAAAATCCCCTTTGACGCCATGCTGCACGAACTGGCGACCTGTCGGGAACACCTGTTCACTCACGCCATGTCCGATCTGGGGCGGAACGCGGACACCTTTTTCAACCCCGACGCCATGACGGAAGGCTTTCTCTGCCCGTATTACGAGGCCAAGGCGCACTTCCAGCAGGCGCTCAATTTCGCCCGGATTCACCTGCAAATGGCCCTCAACGTCGCTGTCATGATGAATCGCTGACCCTCGGTTGCCTTTCGCACACACTGTCGCCGTCCTCGGTTCCGCCGGGGGCGGCGTTTTTTTCGCCCTCAGCCGCGTATGGCACGTTCGCGGTCAGCACAACAGGTTCGTATGGATGACAGAACCCTTTCCTTTTCTATTTCTCCTGCGGAGCCTGACAAATCAAAGCAGCCTGCTGGCGCTCCCACGCGCTCCATTCCGCATCCGAGAGAGGGCGATTCGCATCGGAGTAAAAACATTCCTGTTGCGAAAGGATGCGGTCGCGTATTCCCGCGCCTGAAAACGCCTCCACACACATCTGCAATCCCTGAAAGAAACACAGTTTGCGCAATCTTTCATTCTCCTCTTGCAGCTGATGGATGATTGCATCCGCAGATTCCATGTTCGCATCTCCGTTGCTGTTTTCGCATTGTTTGGGGAAAAATTGCGCTACTTCAGCCTGTTCCCTCTCTGGTCATAGCCCATTTCCTCAAGCGTCAGGGGCAGACCGGTTCGTCGGTCCCACATCTGATCCCACTTCACCGCGCCAGACTCAAGAAGTTTGGTCCGCACTGGCCCCAGCGGCGTCCTGGCCTTGTCCGCAGCCGAGAGTGAGCGCCACCAGCCCGAATACTTCTCCGTCGTTTTGCCGTAGTTCAGAATCTTGCGGCCACCCGTGCCAATGGGACCAGGTTCCCGAATGGCCCACGGTCTCGCCACAGCTTCGAGATCCGGAACATCAATGCCGAAGTCGCGCCACGTCTTGCAAATGGGCAACCACAGTCCCCGACAGCGGGGATGCGCGGGTAGCGCCGGCCGCTCTTCATCAACACTATATTCAGCCCCATCCGCAAGCGCACAATTCTTGACTACAAGACCATTTGCAATGTACAATTCCTCATTACAAGAGAGGTTATACACATGCTCAAAAGTTGTCTTTCGCCGCACACTAACGATATTATCAATGCGTATACTGAGGGAGTATCTGCTTGTCAACTCGCTAAACAGTATGGTGTTACTACGTCTACTGTCACAAGTTTCCTGATTAGACTGGGTGTTATGGAATATACTCCCAGAAATGAACGGAATACGTCGAGCAAGGCTGATGTACAACGTCTTTTGCAGCTTTTTGACAATGGAGTTCAACTGAGTCAAATAAAAAAGACTATTCCTCGCAGTGCAACGTGAATTTATTCCGCTCTTCGAGAAAACAATCGGCAACTGCCTGGACATGCGAAAGGCTTTACGCGCACGGTTGAACAGCGAGAACGTGGAGCTTCCACCAAGGAAGCGAACGGGATTTTGACGCCTGGTGAACAAGCTGTTTTTAATCTGCTTGTCAAGGCGGGCATCACCGATCTTGTCCCTCAAAAACAATGCGGAACGCGCAATGTGGACATTTTTGTCCGTTCCCATACCGTCGCCGTGGAAGTCGTTTGCCGAGGCTCCTACATCCACTATTTCCATCGAGGGATCGCTGCTGACCGCATCAAAGAGTTCGGCAAAGCTGGCTGGCATAGCTACCTGCTCTGCATCCCCTCCAGAGATACGATCATGAAATACGGCGTTGATGACCTCGTCGCCTGGCTTGAGTTCCTGCAACGGCAACCAGCCGCGCGGCGTCAGTATCGGGTGATGGGGCGTGCCAATCAACTCATTGCCTGCGGCTGTAGTGATGATGACGACTTCCCCGGAATAAAGACGTTTGGAAACCGCTTTTAGAGCGCCTATCGGTTGCACTTTTGTGCTGCCGACGAAACAAATCAAACATGTACGATTATCCAGCGTTTCCACGCGCTTGTAGCCTTTAATCAGACCCTTGTTGGCCTGATACACGGCCTCCTGCGCGTTGACGTTGGCGGTCTGGATGAACGTGCGCGTGATGGTGATCGCCTCGCGGCGGGTGATTTCAAAGCCGGCCGCCGCAGCGGCCCGCATGACCCGCCGCACGGCTTCGGCTGTTCCCTTGCCTTCCACGCCCGCCTTGCGGAGCGCATCAAGCACAGCCTTTTTCACGCCATTGTCAAAGGCTGTGTTCACCCACTGCTCAAGCCCGGCGGAGCCAAGCGCCGTGTCCTGAAACCAGCTTGCGATCTGAGCGGAGGTCAACCCGACGTTGCGCACGGCTTTCGCCCTGCCGTCGAGTGAAAGGATCGCGTTGTACGCGGCGAGAGAAGCCACGGCGGCGGCAATGCTCGCTTCACTTACCGCACCGCTGACGGAAGCCTGCGCCCCGGCCAGCACTTCATCAGCCCATGCGTTGAATGCCGCGTCCTGCTCGCGCCGCCAGTCGGAAAGTTGCGCCAGTCCGGCGGCTTCGGCATCCAGCCGGTTCGCAATGTCCTTTTGCGCGGCGTCCAGCGTGGAAAGGACGGAAGCAACAGCTTCGGCGTCAAGCTGCTCCAGGTCATGCCGCCACCACAGGATGCGGGCAAGGAGATAGCGATCAAACATGTCCTGTTCTGTCATGTATTACCATCTCACCATTTGTACAACTTCTTCCACAGCGCTTTACATTCTTCCTGTGTGAGTGGCTCAAAACGGTATTCCTGCTCGATATTCGGGTACTTCTCTCGATTCACTTTGGAAATAAACTGGTTATATGGCCGTGCGTAGACTTTGCCTATATCCCGTATAGGGGTATAAATGACCAATTTTTCTTTTGTTTCCGTATGCTCGGCAACGAACCAGACTTGATAAATGTACTCTATGCTCGCCTCATCAACTGTTTCCCTCTTGAAATGGCGAACCACATCCCCACAGCGCATCCTTCCGTCAATAGGACACAATTGCCTATGCATGATGGAGGAGATACTATCCATCAGGGTTTCCTCTTTTTCCTCATCGTAACTCCGGCATCTCCGGCCACGGGGTTTCCTCCCCGCCGCCGTCCCAGGGCGCGCCGTCCTGTGCGGGGAGGTCACGCAAGGCAGTGCGGTAGGCCGTGACGGCGGCGCGCTGTGTGTCCGTCAGCGGGTAATCCGCCGTCAGCAGATAGTCCGTGGCGGCAATCCGGCTGTCACGCTCTTGCCGCAGGCGGCCAAAGCGCGCCGAATCGCTGTTGTACTCGGCAAGTTGTTTGGCTTCATATTCCGCTTGTGTGAGATAGCCGGCAGGGTACGGGCCGTACTGAGCGATAGTATAGGGCTGGTCATTGAGCCAGCCCTGCTCCCCCATATGGTTTTCCACCTGCTCCCAGACTGTACCGGTCCAGCGGGGGATAAAACCCTCGCGGAGTTCCGGCGCTGTGTAGGTGGCGTTGTTGGGCAGTAGGCCATAGTCTTCAATCTGACCATAATAATAGCCATCGATAGTGTATTCGTATGCAGTTGCCATTATTTCTCCTTTTCTTTCACACTAAGCTGCGGCTGGCTGTCCAAGATATGCACACACCAATGTCCCCCAAGATTTTGGCGTAATAACAGGGCCTGTGGGGATGCCGGCTGAAAGGTTTGTAGACAAAGAACCAGGTTGCAAATGATAGGAAGGGAGGCCGTTCATACCGATATATTCCGATGGCGATGAAACGCTACTGTACATTATCCCATGATACCCGAGAATTCCCTTGTGTACAACGCCATATATGTTGCCCGTTGCGTTCCTTATACAGTCTCCCTGTGCTTGGCCCACAGCAAGCGTGGAGTCCGTCGCACATGCAAACATCCCCCGCAAGTCCGGCATCCGAAGTGTCCCCGCCTCAAGATTCTGCACAAAGTACGGCGCGCCGCCGATACCGTTCCAGCTTGCCTTGAAGCTACCATCGCCCCACGTCGCCTGCGTCATGGCCTGCCATTCCGCCTCGCTCTTGCAGAGCAGTTGACCTTCCTCTGTCTGCAAATACGCCCAAGCCTCGGGATACTTTGTAGCTGCGTTTTTGATAACTCCTCCCTGGCACGGCTGAAAGCCCGGCCGCAAGGTGGGTTTGCGGAAGTGGTAAAACTCACAGATTTCGTATGGCGCTTGAGTAGTGCCCCTACTCCCCAACAACCAGGAGGCAGGCTTGCCTTTTATCACTTGGTAGATTTTCATAATTCCTCACAGAAGGGCCACGGGGTTTCCTCTCCACCGCCGTCCCAGGGCGCGCCGTCCTGTGCGGGGAGATCCCGCAAGGCCGTGCGGTAGGCGGTCACGGCGGCGCGCTGTGTGTCCGTCAGGGGGTAATCGGACGTCATCAGATAGTCCGTGGCGGCAATGCGGGCGTCGCGTTCTTGCCGCAGGCGGCCAAAGCGCGCCGAATCGCTGTTGTATTCGGCTTCCTCCGCCGCTTCCTGCGCCGCCTTTTCAGCGGCGATGCGAGCCTTTTCCTGCTCAAACAGCGTCACATACGGCTGCACCACGCTTGCGAAATCCTTCTCGCCAAGCGGACGATTGGCCCGCATGACGCCGTCGCTTGGCTTGTACTCGATGTGCCCGGCGTTCTCCGCCCATTGCAGGGCGTGCATGTCCGGGTCATGCGGGAACGAGAAAACAAATCCTTCACCATTGACAATGATGAGGCAGTCGTCAGGCACGACGGTAACGCGCATAGTATCCTCATTTTTTCAGTGTATATCTTGTTGGCCTTGCTGTGGGGACTCTACTCTTTGGCGTTTGTCGTGTACGTTGGGGAACGGATATGGCATCAAGCCGACTCGCCAACATATACGACAAAAGCAAGAGAATAGAACGGGGGGAGATTGGAACCCTGGGCCGTAGTACCGGAAAGAGCGTGAGTGTGGGGTTGCGAGCCGCCGGCGGCCGCCGTGTTCTGGCTCGAATAGCCGATTTTGTTCGCCGACTGCGGATCGCCCTGATAGTAGCCGTTAGCCGCGTTGTAATCGATCATCCGGTAGTTGTGCGGATGTGACGGCATTGACTGAATCGTCAGCGTCGTCTCACCCACGGCAAGGCCAGAAAGATCGATCTCCGTCGAACCGCCTATCGTGCCCGCCGGGCGCGCATCGGAGGCTCCGAGGATCATGCGGTCCCGCAGGTCTGGCAGAGTGCCGCCGAAGCCGTCACTGCCGCCGTCGCACAAGATATAGGCCTCGTCGGCTTCAGTCTCGCCCCAGAAGATCGCACGCCTGCCGTCAGATCCGCCGAACGTCACGTTGTGATACGCATCAACACTGCCCCGCTTGATGCCAGCGCCAGCCGGGCCACCATCCCCCGAGAATTTCGCAGTGAGTTCTCCTGTAAGATAACTGAAAAAAAGCCCGGTGTAGTTGATTGTGCTCGGTACGCTGGCATACCCGCCAGCGGCGATTGTATCGCCCTTCCTGACCGGCAAGACGCCAGTCGCCAATACACGCCCACCCGTGCCTGCTCCCAGCATCTTCCATGTAGAGGGTTGTTGTATAGCGCCATTAAGCAGTATTCCCGTAGAGATGTATCCTGCCGTTGCATTGACTCCAGTTCGTTGCATCAATGAAGTCGCGACGATAATCCCGTCACGAGGCATCGTGAACGTCTTGCCGTCGGAGTTCAACGGAACAATCGTTCCAATTGATGCATTCGGAAAGCTGCTGGCAATATCGGATAACGGAAGCGGTATCCATTTATTTGATACAGTGCCAAGGTTTGCACTGTCAGACCCGAGGTAGGCGCGCCCCCAATGCACCTCTTCTTCTATCTGCACGCTGGTCGGCAGCACTGTGCCGCCGCTTCCGCCATCCTCGTCAGGCTCGCCAAACCATACGGAACAGATCGTACCGTCGGGAAGATCCAGCGCCTCCACTGCATCCCTTACTTCCTCATCCGTATACGCTTTGTCGTCCAAAATGAGATACGCGCTTCCGGCAATCTCCGAGGGATCCCCCTTATCACCTTTCGGTCCCTTCAGATCTACCCATACGCCCCACGTCCCGTCAGGTTTTTTGAAGCGAATGCTTGTGCCGTCCCATTCAAAGTCTGGAGACGATCCCACTGGACCAGTGTCACCCTTATCGCCCTGCTTGCCGTACACATACGGCAGTTGGCTCCACGGGGTGGGGCTGTCGTCAGCGGTCTTGACGCCGGCTTTCATGAGCACGCGTCCGTCGTCCGTGTACTCGATCCCCAGTTCCCGGTAGTACAGCGGATCGTCATGTGCAGCCCACTCCGCTGTCGTCCCCCCAAAAACTCGATAGCCGTTGGCGAACATGATGGATTGTGCAGAGCGTTCCATACTTTCTCCTATACTCCGGGCTGGCGAATGATGCGACGCAACCATCCGCCGTTGGAAACCATGTACAATGCATAAGCCAGACCGGGGAGCTTGTGAAACCAGCTTGATTTGCAGTTGAGTTCGCGGTACTGCGCATCGGCATACAGGCAACCGCCGCCGCACAACCAGCGCATGACGCAATCAACGCATTCGGCATTCACGCGTTTCCTGAAGCCGGAAAAATCCAAAACCCGATGCTCGCCGCTGAAAATGTTCCCACGATAAAGCGCATCGCCGTCACCATTTTTTTCTCGACTCACATCGTTGTGACAGCCCCACACATTCCCGGAAAGATCCACCGGCATGTAATCCGTCTGATTCTGCGCGAAACAGAACGTGCGGTCCAAGGCATTGAGCGATCTGAGCCAGCGGACCGATGTCATGTACTCCAGTCCGGCGAACGGAGCATCCGGCCAGTCATGCAACATGTCGATGATGTCGAGGGCATCCTCACGCAATTGGGTGTTGGTCAGGGCATATTCCGCACTCTTGTCATCATAGGCGCGGAGATAGGCGGCCTCCCCAATCCGAAATTTGTCAGTTTCAAGCAAGTCGGACATGTACGCGACATACGCCTTCATGCTTGGATTGTGCCTGTGAAACACGGGGTCAATCGCGTATGGCCGCTCTTTCTGCATCCCGGCCTTGAAGCACTCCAGCACTTCGGATCCCCTGGCGAAGATATCGCGCCCGCCGTCGCGCACAAACTGGCCGGGGCCGTCATGCGAAACGGCGACCCGGAAGTCATTGTCATACAGCCACTTGAAGGTCTCTCCCTTTAACAGCTTGCCGTTCGTGCACAGGGAGAACGAAACATCATCTCCGGCCACGTCCTGAAAGCGGCGCGTCAGCTCCCTGATGCCGTCGATATACATCAACGGTTCGCCGCCCCAGTACGAAATGTCGATGCCTTTCTTGTCCGGGTAGTGCTTGCGGACATACGCCACCACCGCATCGGCAAAGGCAGCGTGCGTGGTGACCTGTCGTGTCGTGATACTCTTGATTTTGTTTTGGGAGCAATAAGAGCACTGGTTGTTGCAGGCAACGCCCAGTGAAACGCGTACATGAAAACGTTCCGGTCTGGAACCGCACGGGCCGGGAACATGGTCACCCTGTTCCTTGGTCACATGCACCGTCTCGCCTTCAGCATTTTGTAAAACGTTCGTCACCGTATCGTAATGCCAATCGGAAACAGCCTCGTCCTTCACCAGTTCAAAAAGAAAATGCACAGTTACGCCCCCTTTTCTGTGACATGAAAATCCAGATGCGCGCGATTCGTCAAGTAGCGAAAACCTGCCTTCACGCGGATCGTATCTCCCCTGGCAAGCCCCAGCGCGTGCAGTGAGCATTCCTCCGTGCCGACGCAGCGGACTTTTCTTTTGGGCAAATACCCCGCATTGGCTTCAAGATAGACGTCAAGCGGATAGTCCATGGGCGCACCCTCTTCCGGCTTCAGCACCTTGACCCGAAACAGCGCCTTGCCGTCAGCCGGAATCACGCTTGTATCGCTTTCCAGCACAACGCGCGGCAAATCGCTGTCGTCACACAGCGTGTCCGGCGTGTACCGGCGAACGCTCGGTACGAATGCAGCGCCCGTCGATATGAGGAACTGCCCGTGCGCCAAAGAGACAAACAGCCCCATTTCTTCAAATGTCGCCTCGGCAAACGGCACATGAATATTTACCAATGGCTTCCACATGTTGCTGGAAACCTGCTCGCTGAATGTCTCGCGTGACCCAAGCGACAGAGCAAGCCGGTTGTGCACTCCGCAAAAAGCGTAGCTGTCCCGAGTGCACATGATCGCGTAGATGGACGCATCGGCAAGGTTGTTCGCCTTGCGCAGATCTTCCAACCGGAGTTCAAATGTATTTGCATAGCAAAGCTTTTCTTTTCTGTACGCTTCGGGAACGCGCAACAAATTGACAGTATCGCCGTCAGCCCCGGCTACCTTCGCAGCTTCCCGGATAATGCAACGCACACGCAAGATATCCGCCTGCACATGTACATCAAGGCCGACGACATCTCCGATGCGCCATGTCTTGCGATAAGAAAATTCACGTCTTGCAGACACAATTTCTCCTCATCAATTATCGGATGTGCAGTACTGCCAATCGCAATCGCACGCGCAAAAGCCAATCGGTCCTTGCGGCCCTTGCGGTCCGCGCAAATTCGTATACGCTCCCCACGTCTTGTCCGGATTCTGAAAGCGAAGGCTGTAGCCGGACCAGCTATGCGCGGGGGCCAGACCTTGCGGGCCGTCTTCCCCTTTGTTTCCCTTGTCGCCCTTTGGGCCGCGCAGGTTCATGACGTCAGCAACGCTGACAAAGGCCGGACCCTCGCCTTGCAACGCGCCGTTCTCCACCTCTTCTGGCGTCGCCATGCGCCCCACGCCAAAAATTTCTTCCGTGGCTTCAGGAACGGAAAGACAGCCTTCAGGGGTGATGCTGGTATGTTCCCCCTGCATCACGCCGCCAAGCTCAGTCTCCGTTGCCGGCAAAAGAGGAGCAACATCACCGGTCTCCCCCTGCTCGCCCCGCAATCCGCGCGCTCCCTTCAAATCTACCCAGTCGCCCCATGTGCCGTCCGGGTTCTTGAAGCGAATGTTCGTACCGTCCCATTCATACGCGGGAGAAAGCCCGGCCGGTCCATAAATATATGGCAACTGGCTCCACGGCGTACCAACATCTCCATCAGTCTCAATGCCCACTTTCATGAGCACGCGGCCGTCGTCCGTGTACTCGATCCCCAGTTCCCGGTAGTACAGCGGATCGTCATGTGCAGCCCACTCCGCTGTCGTTCCCCCAAAAACTCGGTAGCCGTTGGCGACCGCATGAATAGCATTCGTCATAATTCTGGACCTCAGCAGTTATCAGAAGTGCAGTGGCCGCAGTCACAATGACAGTTCCTGCAGTTTGCCCCTGCCGGCCCTTGCGGCCCCGTCAGGTTGACGTACACGCCCCATGTCCCGTCCGGATTTTTGAAACGCAAGGAAGCCCCGGACCACTGGTAGGCCGGAGCCGGCCCCGAAGGACCGCGATCCCCGTCATCGCCCGGGTCTCCCTGTTCCCCTTGCGGCCCGCGCCCGCGCAGGTTGACCACATCTGCAACGCTGACAAAGGCCGGACCCGGCCCGAGCATCAGCCCTTGCGCGACTTCCTCTTCCGTCAGCAGGCGGGCCACCCCGAACACTTCTTCCGTGGCCTCGGGGACGGACACGCGCCCTGACTCGTCAACATTGACATGCTTGCCGATGGAGACCACCCCCAGCGCCGTCTTTGTCGCCGGCGGGTAATCCGTCCGGGGATCCCCCGGTTTCCCCTTTTCGCCCGGAAGTCCCTTTCCCCCCTGCACATCCGCCCAGTCGCCCCATGTGCCGTCCGGGTTCTTAAAGCGAATGTTCGTACCGTCCCATTCAATGTCCGGCGCGCTGCCGGCCGGACCGGTCACATACGGCAACTGGCTCCACGGCGTACCGACATCCCCATTCGTCTCGAGCCCCACTTTCATGAGCACACGACCGTCATCTGTGTACTCCAGACCAAGTTCCCGGAAATACAATGGATCGTCATGCTCCTGCCATTGCTTGGTTGTCCCGCCAAAGATTCGGTACGAATTGTAAACCTGAATAATTCGAGGCTGCACGATCTTGCTCATGCGTCACCCTCCGGAAGAGAATTGTCAGGGACATCAGGAGTTTCAGGAGTTTCAGGAGCATCTGGTGCAGGCGCAGGCCCACCCCCGCGCGAACCCGGTTCTCCGGCGTCGATGTAATTCACCACCACACGCCCGGGCATTCCCGAGTCCAGATACCCGGCGATTACCGAACCCGCCGGCCCGGCCGGCCCCACACCGCCATCCCGTCCGCGCGGAATGCCAAACGCAAGCACGCCGGTTTCGGGCGTGTAGGAGACAGTGGCCGCTTCATCCGGCTCAAGCGTTGCCGCCGTCGCATTCAACGCCTCAATGGCCTCAACCTTTGCCTGTATCTCATCGGCCAGAACGTCCAACTGGTTTCGTATCGTGACGACGGCCTGAATCGCCTCATCCACCACTTCTTGCGCGGCATGGCTCTCCCGTTCGTCGATCATGGCGATCAGCTTGCGGAGTGTGGGCGTAAGGACGCCGCCAAGAAGCACATCCTCCGTTTCCGTTCCATGCAGCCACTTGTCGAGCAGGTTCCGGTACGCAATCAGCGCGTGAGCCGCTTCAAGCAGGCTGGAAAGGTCTTCACAGCAAGCCGTATTCATAGCGAACCCTCTTTTTGATGCAGGGGTAAATCCAGAAATCGGGAATCGTGCACACACCCGGCAACGAAAGGGTGAAATCCTTCACCACGGCGGAGCTTTCCAGCAATTCTTCCGGCGATATGCATACCAGCAGTTCCGCCAGTTCATCGCACATCGGCCCTTCACGCCGTTCAAGCTCAAGTTGCAGCGTGTAGGTCGTGTAGCATGTGCCGATGAGCTTGCCGGCCTTGGGCCGAGCGGCGAAGCGGACCGTATGCCACTCAATGAATCCGCCGGTCTGGAGCGGCATGGAAAACCATTGCGATCCCTGATGCAGCGCGCCCCGCTCAAACGCCTCGAACCAGGACGCCTGAAAACGATTCAGGATCAGCGTGCAGTTGAGCGTGGTCTCGTCCGTGTCGTAGTCGACGCGCAGAACAGACCCTACCTCCATGTCCGTCTTGCTCCGGCGGTCCACAGGTTCATAACTGTAGTCCGGGCGTTGCGGCTTCGGCATCCAGTCCGGCCAGCGGTACAGATCGCAAGGCTCAGGCATTGCCGTCTCCCGCAATCTCGACAGCCAGCGTCGGACTCCAGTTCAGGCTGATCGGATTTCGCGTCAGATCAAAGAAGGCGTCTTTGACGGCCACCCGGAAATAGTGTGTTCCCGCCGCAAGTCCGTCCCAGACATACGGCAAGGCGATCGTCTGCCGCATTTCCACAATTTGCGTCGGGCCGAAGCCGGGCGCGTCACCCTTGACAATGACGTAGCCCGTCCTGTCCGTCGCCGTGTTTGGCGTGACGCTGTTCAGGGTGACGCTGTCCGGGCCGGTCGTCACATCCGCGGCGGTCACGGCGTCCGGCGCGGGGTCGCGCAGGACAAGCGACGTCTCTTCCGAACTCCCGGCCTCGCTTATCGCCGCCACAGCCACAGTCAGCGTGCGGTACGGGCCGCCTTCCTGCACCTCCGGCGTGACGTCAAAGGTCGTCTCCGGCCCGGACGCTGTGTAGATCGCCTGCCCATTGGAGCGCAGCGCCACGGCATACGTTGTGGCGTTTTCCGTCGGCTGCCAGGAAATGCTGGCCGATCCGCCGGAATAGCCTTTGTCAAGCGTCAGCACTGGCGCGGCCGGCGGCGTGACAGTCGTGTCGCCCTGCCAGACGGCCCAGGCGCTTTGCAGCGTGTCGGAAGCGGCGCGCACCCGCGCATGAACTTCCCCCGGCGCGGTCGAGACCGTCATCTGTGCGACGTTCGCCCGCCCCATGCTCTGCCAGTTCTCTCCGTCCGGGGAAATTTCCACCTCATACCACGCAGCGCCCGGCACGTTCAGCCACACCAGCACAACCGTCTGCGTGTCCCGCACCACGCCCCGCAGATCGGTCGGCGCGCTCAGGCTTTCCACTGTCGGAAGCTGGCCGCGCCCCTGCCACGGCGGCGTGGGCAAATCCCCATACTGGTAGATGCGCGGGTCGTAATTCAGCAATTTGAGGGAGTAGTGCAGCAGGTCTTGCGCGCTGACGCTGTCCACCACCATCAGCCGTTGATAGATACGCGACGTGTACAGGGTCCAGGTTGTCGGCAGACGATCAATGCCGGCATTGATCCATTCAAACGGGTTCTCCTGCCCCTGCATGAGCAACGTGCCGTAATCCGCCCCATCCAGAACCGCCGTTCTCCCATCCAGCTTCGCCACCCTGCATGGCCCCCAGACGGAGCCGTCCGGCCGCGTCAGCGCCAGATACAAGGCCCCGCTCTCCTCGCCACTTTCCAGCGTCGGGCGCGTCATGTCCTGTTTCAGGCGAAGGCTCAGCCGCTTTTCGTCCCACTCTTCCACCGCGCCGGCGGCTGTGTTTTTGAAGCGCGGATGCGCCATAGTGCAGATGTCGCCCCGGTTGATGACCCGCCCCAACGCTTCCACCTGACACTCCACAGACACCCGCTGCCAACGGTTGTGCGCGGCGTAGGCCACCGCCACCTTGTGCGCATGGTCCCGGTCGGTAATGCCCAGAATGTTCAGACTGGAAGGTTCCAGACTTTCCGACTCCGGCAGGGTGGCGGTCACGTCCCGCTGCTGAAAGCCGTAATCCGCGTCCAGATAATCCACGGCCACATCGTCCGGCGTGTCGTCGCTCCATGTGATGTATTTGACGCTGAAGCTGTTGCGCATGATATTGCGCGGGGTCAGGGCAAAGGCGGGCGGCCGATCCGGCGCATCCTGCACAAAGGAAAGGACAGGCCCCACAAGGCGCGGCACTACACACTGGCTCTGACACATCTCCGAAAGGAGCCGCCAGACCAGATACGCCCCGTCCAGGTAACTGTCATAATGCCACTTTCTGGCCTGCAAGGCTTCATCAATGGCCCACAGCGCATCAAGATCGATGCTGGCGTCCGCCAGCCGGCCGCCCCACTGGCACTTGCACACATGCGACACCGCCGCCGCCCAGGACCGGGTAGGAACTTCCTCGCTCCAGCTCCCTGTTTGCCTGTCGTAGAGCGGGAGCTTGCGCGTCACAACGGCCGAAAACTGGCGCGAGGCCGTCTGCGTCAACGCATTGTTCGCCTTGATGCTGAAGGCGATGCACGAAATGGGGTAGGCGAGCGTTCCCGGCAACATGGCTCGCATGGCCCCCCAGGTAAGGGTGTCCAGCGTTCTGCCGTCGCCCTTGGTGTTGGACGTGCGCCGCACCCGGCACTGATACCGCCCCTCGGGCACGGCATATGTTTTGGTCATGCGTTGCGGCGTGAGCGTCGCCCCGCCGTAGGAAATGCTGTCCAGCACGGCCCATTCGGAAAGCGGCGCTCCAAAATCGTCGACCCGCTGATACTCAATGACCCACGAGACGCTGTAATGCTTCAGATCCCCTTCATCGTTGTACCAGCCGATGCCCTTTGACAGCACAAAATCAAAAAGCAGCTTGTTCGTCTTTGTGCCTGCCGGATTCGTCGTATACGGGCCGACGCTTCCCGTGTATTCCTCGTTGTTGGGCGCGAACAGTTCCTGCCCGCTCACTTCGTCCGACGTCTCGACATTGTCCGGGAAGATGGTGACAGCCTTGCCCGGCTCCACAAATTCGATATTCTGAATGTCGTAGCCCGCTCCTTCCACCAGCGCACCGTCGCGCCAGAACACGGTCTCGCCAAATTGCAGGCTTTCCACCTGATAGCGCCCGCGCCCGACGCCATAGACAAAGTAACCGATCTGGTCATTGCCCACATACTGCATCCAGGTGTCGGCCACGAAGTCGGGCACGATCTTCATCCGCCCGAAGCCCTCCGGCTCCGGCTGGTACAGGCGCGCCTGATTGCCCGAAGCGTTGATGCTGTATGTCGGGCTGGCCTGCTCCGCGTTTGACGCCCCCTGTTGCCCTTGCGGCATTTGCGCCGGGAACAGCGCGCCCATGAGCATCGTGCCGAGCAGCATCACCCCCGCGCCGGCCAGTCCGCCGGCCAGAGTGCCCATGCCCAGCGCTTCAACTCCCAGCAAAGCCCCTGTTCCCCCAATGTACCACGACGCCGCCACGGCCAGAGCGATCACCGCAATCTGCATCACCAGTTGCAGGGGGTTGGAACCGCCGCCCCCGCCTTGCGCCAGTTGCCGGAACTGCACCCGCGCGCCGTCGCCAAGCGGAATGGCCCAGTCGCCAAGCTCGCGCACGGCCGGCCTGCTCCCCACAATGGCAATGACCGGGCCGGGGAACCTGCCGCCCTCATCGGGAAAAAGCGTGATGGCCGCCTGTTGCAGGGTGTGGCCGTCCGCCATTTCAAAGCTGTCCCTGACCGTGCCGTCGGGCAGGACGTAATCAATGCTGATCATCGCCCCTCCCCCGGCGCTCCGTCGCGCATACGCCCGCGCGCCCGCAAGGCGGCGTCCATGTCCCGATGCCGGAACCAGCGCGCATTCGGAAAGCCCGCGAAACGCAGTTCCAGCAGGCTGTCCAGCGTCACCCCGCACGCCGCTTCCGGGCAGTGCAGCACGCGCAAGCCTTCCGTGGTCTCCACGGCCACCCCGCAATGCCCGAAACGCTCCCGCCGGCCCAGAAAAACCACATCCAGAGCACGCGGCTCAATAGTGAGCGCCAACGGCTCCAGCCCGAAAAGATCCGGCTGCATGGCCCTGAGGCATTGCGCCCGGCTCCCGGCGTTGGTCACCGGAATGGGCGGAGAATCAATGCCGCACAGGTCAAGATGCACGGCCCGCACCAGTTCCCCGCAGGTGTAGGACTCCGGCGGATTCGGCACGGCCGCCCAGGGCTTGCCCAGATACGCAAGCCACCAGTTGGCGGGCAGAATGATTCCGATCCGTGCGTCGCTCATGCGCGTCACTTGCTCAGTGCCGGGTACTTGCCCGGCGTGTAGTTGTAGCCGAATGTTCGGTCCAGCCAGTCGAACAGACTGCCGCTCGCCGTCACGTCGCCCGTTGTCGCGTCAATGCTCGGATTCCGGATAGTGATGCCCGGCCAGACTTCGGCCGGCCCCTCCAGTTCCTCGCCCTTGACGTACACGCGCAAAATGGCCGTGATCTTGCCCCCGTCCAGCGCCGCGGCCTCCAGATCGGCGTCAAGCTCAAAGCCCACCCCGGACGCCTTGAACTGGAACTCGCCCGCGTTGTTCTCCGACTTGTCGGGAAAGCGCACTTCAAAGGGCAGGCCGATAAACTCCACCACCTGCCCCGGATTGTACGGGGCATCGTCTTCCAGCTTGCAGCGGAACTTTTCCGGCGTGGGGGTGGCCGCGCTCCATCTGATGACCCGCGCCGGTTCGCTGAACGCCCTGTGGTTGAACTCCAGAGCGTACAGCAGGATCGTCTCCTGCACCGCGCTGGCGTAGGATTCCATGACGGCCTTGTACAAAAGCTCTTGCGTGGTCAGCCCGTGATCGGGCAATTCGGCGTGCGCTGTGACGGACATGCGAGACCCTTTTCCCGCCACCATACCGGAGAAAAAGGAAAGTCAAAACGCGTGGGGCGGAATTTCTGGAGACTTTTTTTGCTTTGCGCAAAAAAAATGCCCCCCAGAGAACCGGGGAACGGCGGGAAGCAACGATCTGTTGAAAGATTAGAGGGATAAAAATCCATATTTTTTCTTGACAGTATGGATAAAAATATATATTTTCTTTTTCACAGGAGGAAAACGCATGAAGCGCAAAGACCTTCTGAAAAAGCTCAAAGCGGCCGGTTTTCAATTCGAGGAAGGCGGCGAACACACAAGAGTCTTGAAGGGGAACGCCTTGATAACCGTCGTGCCCCGGCACACGGAAGTCAGCGAGAACACCGCCAAGAAAATCTTGAAGGACGCGGGCTTGAGATAACAAAACGGGAGGGGGCCGCTTTCCCCTCCCCGCAAGGAGCATGTATGCGGTATTATTACATGGCATTTATCCCGGACGCCAAGCGGGGTTTTTCCATCTTTTCCCCTGACTTCAAGGAAATTGCATCCCAGGGCGAGACGCTGGTCGAGTGCATGGACATGTCACTGGACGCTCTGGCCATCGTTACAGAAGACTACGCCAGACGTGGCGAGTCCCTGCCCGCGCCCTGCGATCTGGACGAGGCCAGAAAGCGAATCCGGGCGGAGTTGGAAAGCATTGACAGCAAAGTTCCGGAAGACATTGTATATCAACTGGTTGCCGCTCCGGAATCCAGCATGGCCCTGGTCAAGATTTCCGCCACGTTCACGCGTCGGACGCTGGATATCATCGACATGAAGGCCAGGGCGCACGGCATGACCCGCAGCGGCTTTCTGGCCGCCGCCGCGCAAGCCTACTCGTAACGCCGGCACGGGGCGGATCATTTGTGATTATCCGCCCCCGTCAGCCGCTCCATGAGCGACGTTTGGAGCGACGCCTGGAAGTTCGGCCCGGCATTGGCCGCAGTGGCCGCATCCCGCGCCAGCCGGGCGGACTCGTCGGCAAAGTCGTAATCGTCGGGCAGGACGCCAACGCGCTTGAGCATGAGGGACAGCGTTTCCTTGCTGATCAAGCCCTTGTCGTGCAGTTGCAGCAGATAGTCGGCATCAGCCGTAGCCGCGAAGTCATCATTCACCTTGGCGCTTGGTCCGTCTTCCAGCCCCCACCACATGCCGACAAAACGCAGACAGTTTTCCAGAAAATCCTGAAAATCCAGCGCCCAGTTGCGCAAGGCGGAATTGTTTTCCCGCGTCTCGCGCTCCACCTGTGTAGCGGTTACGCGCCCGGTCGGAGCCTGCAAAAGCTGAAGCCCGTACGAGGCCATCGCCTCTTCCAGATCCTTCAGTTCCTGCCGGCCGGCGGCAATGCTCCCGGCATCCACGCCGGCGCTGGCGATAGCGCCGCCCTGCGGCAGAAAAAACACCTTGCCGGCGTGGAAGGTCAGCGGCTCCGGCTGGCCGTCCGGACCGAGATTCGCGTTCTGATCCACCCCGACGATGTACCACGGCGGCCGCCGGGCAAAACTCATCAGGACGTATTGCTCGCTTGTCGCCTGCCAGTGCCGGATATTCAGCCAGGCCAGATCCATGAGCGCCGGCCGGGCCGTGAAGTCGGTCCTCCGCTCGCCCGGCATGAAGACGGCCAGCGGGATTTCCGGCAGGGAGAGTCGCCCCTGACGCCACATGACGAATGTGGGGGCCCCTTCGGGCTTGCGCCAGATCTCCCAGCGGTCCGGCCAGTACGCCCGCACATAGTCCACCTGCGTCTCTGCCCACCTGTTCGCCGGGTCCGGCTCGGTCAGCGAGTAGAAGTAGCGGAAATGCGTGATCACATGCCGGCCCTTGCGCCACTCCGCCCGGCAGTCCAGTACCCTGTCGGCCGGCACATGCACCAGATAGGGCGTCCATCCCTCTTCCCCGGCCGATGCGGCCGTCTTGCGCCGCCACTCGCCGGAATCGGTTTTGTAGAAAGTGACGCCATCTTCTTCCCGCATCTCGATGCTCGGATAATCCGCCAGGGCAAAGGTCACGCCATCCGCCAACCCTTGCGCGAACACGTCGCCGGACCATGAGGTGAGGTTCGTGCCCTGCCGGTTGACGTTTTCCGCCCAGGCGCGGAACCGCTCCATGACTTCATCCCCCAGCGTGCCGTCCGCATCGTCCAGAGCCACCGGGCGGGAAAAGACCTGCCCCCGGTTGTACCCGATCGTCTGGCTGAAGACGTTGCGCAAGACGGTGCGGTCCACCCGCGTCCGCCACTCCGCCGCGTCTTCGCGCTGCTCGCGGAGAATGTACGCCGCCCCGGCCCGCCGCATGGCCTCGGTTCCGCCCATGAGATCATGGCAGGGTTTGGCATTCTGATGCTGCATGGCAAAGGCCGCGCTCGGCGTATTCACGGAGGCAATGACGGCATTGCCCGTATAATGCAGGGAACGGGAAAAAGGCGTGAACATGAATATCTCCCGGAAAGAAAAATGTGACTAGAAGGTTGAATAGCGCATGGAAATCATGGAACGCCGAATCAGCGGATAGTCCCTGACGATAAAATACCCTGCCGCATCGTTGATGTGATCGTGCCCCGTGGTCTTGTCAGGTTCACCATTCTTGCCCCAGGGCTGCTGTTCCAGCGCCTCGACATACGACGGGCACATGTCCGGATTGACTCTGTAACGCCGCTCGCCCTCGGCATTGCAGAACATCGCGTTCATGGCATTGACTCTGTCCTTGACCGGGGGGTTGGCCGCGTTGACGCTGACGGCGAACCCGGCTTGCCGCAGCAACTCGATATCCGTCTGACTGGCATTGACCGAGCGCCTCGAATCGCCGGAGGCATCCGGATAAATACGAATCTGACACGACGGCAGATACCTGCCGTTTTCATAACGCCAGTACCGTTCCCTGATGCGCCTGATCATGTCCGGAGTATCGTAGCCGTTCACGATTTCATCAACTGCATAGGGTTGACCGTCACGCTTGACATGCACAACAGCCGCCATTCTGCCCACGTTGAAGTCCATGCCGATGTACAGCGGTTCGCCGGGCGCGATAACCGCATCCGTCGTGTTCAGATCGCGCTTGAACGTGCAATAGATCGTCCCTGTATCAAGATTGACGAACTCGCCGTTGATATACGCTTCAATCAGTTGCGCGGGATAGGATTGCAACAGGGAAGATATATAGTCTCGCGGGAGATTGATTTCATTGTCATAGGTGCTGGCCCTGATCAGCCCGTACAGATCCCCAAGCCCAGGATTGTCGCGCACCTGGCGGACAAACTGATCGTAAACAAACTTGAACCCCTCCGGAGTCGTGGTCACGTCAATGCCGTTGCGCAAGCCTGTCAGGTTGTAACGCATTCGGGCCAGAATCTTCCGCCACGCCACAGTCGCCTTGTCCACCGGCATGACGTCGATCTCGTCCACCAGGGCATGACCAATCTTGAAGCCGATAATGGTCTCCGGGCTATCCATCGAACGGCACTTGATGACGCCGCGCAACGTTTTCCCGGAATAGGCAAAGACTTCATGCGCCGATTGCCTGACAACCGTGCGCAAGCCCCATTGCTCAAAACACTCCGCAACCGTCGGATAGAAAATATCCCGAATCTGCGGATACGTCGGCGCAAAATACCCGGCATTGATGCCCGGCCATCGCCAGAAATGCGCGGCCAGCCCGCAACAGCCGGCCCAGGTCTTGCCCGCCCCGAACCCCGCGACATAGGCGCGAAACTTCTGGGGGAGTTGCAGAAAGGCCGCCTGCGGACTATTCAGCGTCGGGCATACCTGCGTCATCGTGCCGCCTCCTGCCGTCCACAATATGCACAGAGATGGAAGCGGGCGGGATCTCGTTTTCACCCTTTTCCGCCTCCATTTGCGCAAGATTCATCATCGCCTTGCGAATCTGGTCAAGCGTCATCGTATGCGCCGCTTCAAGCCGCAAATAGTGCATGGAATGCGTTTCGGACTGGCTTGTGACCGACTTGCTGGTCTCCCCGTGGAAGTTTTGGGTCTGGACCGTAGATACAGACAAAAGGACCGTTCCCGGTTTCTTCTTTCCGTTTCCGTCATCCTGTCCGGCCTCACGCTCCGCCTGCATGGCCTGCTTCATGCGCCGGGCAAGGCGCAATTCCTTGACGCGAAGCATCCGGATCTGCTCCTTGAGCGTATCCACCGGATCAAATGAAACGCTTTCGGCAAACGATATTTCATCATCAAAAAGCATTTCACGAGCAATGGTTTCATATCCACCATGCTTCAAGGCGTTTTTATTCCCCTTTGGCGCTCCAGAAGAATTCCCTCCATGCACTCGACAAACCGTTTTCCCCTTCAATGCGCGTCGCCTGCACCGTTCACCGGTCCGCTTGGCTGTGGCTGTACATTGTCCCATATATCGCTTTACCTCAGATTGAACGCATGATATAAAGAGAAAAAAGGGGAAACTATGAAAGCTCTATCAGTAAAACAGCCCTGGGCGTCGTGCATCATCGACGGCGGGAAAACCGTTGAATGCCGAACATGGAAAACATCATATCGTGGACCCCTGCTCATCTGCTCAAGCAAAGGCGATATTGATTTCCCCGAAGAAAACGGCCTGATCGCGCCCGGCGGCATGGCTCTGGGAGTGGTAGAACTGGTGGATATCGCGCGCATGACGCCAGCCGACCTCGCCCATGCCGATCTGCCCGAGGCATGGCACGCCGACGCGCTCAAAGGCTACGCCTGGCATCTTAAACTGCTTTATCCCATCAAACCTGTGCCGGTAAAAGGGAAACTGAATCTTTTCACCGTCGATGTGCCGTTGGAAAAAATGCCGGACAAGTTCCCCGATCATTGGGAATACCTCAAATTTTTGCAGGGGTTGCCCCACGAAACTATCTAAACGCCTAACCTGCCCGCAACAAGGCGGCCGTTCACAAAGCTCTCCCAGTCCGGAACGCCAAGAGCCTTGAGAACGGCCTTCTTTTGCGCGTCGCTCTCGCAGACCACCGTGAAGTAAAAATCGGCGGATTGTGCCTCCTGCATCTTCGCCATGCTTTCAGCCCTGTGTTCCTTGATCTCGCGAAGCGAGTTCTTCGCTTCCGCGACTTCGGGCGTATCGCTCATGAGTTCGTCAAGCCGCTCATCGCCGAACAGCACAGCAATGTCGCCATCGGAAAACCCGAACTCGTCAGGCGCAATGGCGGCGTCTTCGGCAAGCGTGGTCAGCTTGTCCAAATCCCACTCGCCCTGCATGGAGGGGTTGTTGAGCTGCACGTTCAGCACGCGCTCTTCGCCGAACAGCACAGCAATGTCGCCATCGGAAAACCCGAACTCGTCAGGCGCAA
>PXZU01000035.1_pt1 | contig 21708 bp, 23 predicted proteins | sample 2941351 | NCBI WGS metagenome assembly PXZU01 (sample SAMN08721892, study PRJNA434045) | Viral metagenome, whole genome shotgun sequencing project. | isolation source: viral particles isolated from 30 fecal samples collected over 86 days | host: Mus musculus | place: Germany: Kiel | collected 2017-06 | reverse complement strand
AATCATTACCGTGATAACGCCATCGCCTACAAAGAACAGCGTGATAAAAAAGTCAGTGAGCTGAAGCAGGCGACCGCCACCATTACTGACATGCAGCAACGCCAGCGTGCTGCTGATGTACTCGATGCTAAATACACGAAGGAGTTGGCTGATGCGAAAGCTGAAAATGATGCTCTTCGGCGCAAGCTTGATAATGGTGGTCGGGTGCTCGTCAAAGGAAAATGCTCTGTGCCATCCTCAGCCGAAACCTCCAGCGCCTCCGGCATGGGCAATGATGCCACCGTCGAACTCTCTCCAGTTGCTGGACGAAACGTTCTCGGTATCCGGGACGGAATCATCAGAGACCAGACAGCACTGAGAACGCTTCAGGAATATATCAGGACGCAATGCCTTCGATGATAGCGATAATTTTACTCATCATCCTTCACATCTGGCTCTGTAGACAGGGTGTTGATCACTTCTGGAGTGAATCCAGATTAAACATCTCATTGCTGATGCTTGAAGTTGAGCATCTGGCGCGCGGTAAGGGGCTGCGTTGAGATAAGAGCCAGTCATTACAAATACCAGGATTTAGCCTCGTATTCGCGGGGCTTTTTATTGCCATTACAAAAGCCACTCCCTACAGAGTGGCTTTGATAATGGCTTATACCCTACACGGGATAACTTAACTGATATCCCTTTTTACGGATAAAGGTATTCAAGCCTGACACATCATGCGCTGTATCGTCGTCGTATTCCCGTATTAACAGAGACCGTAGCCCGACGGGGAACTCCTTCTGCGCGAGTGTGCGGTAATAATCAAAAACGATGCGCACCGGGTTTTAGTGTGCTGACGGACGCAGGTTTACCCTCATAGTCGCTTTTCCGGTGCGATGGTGGAAGAAACCGGAATAATGAATTGTGAATGCAAAATGTGGTTTCTTACTGAGTAATACTGGCAGTGTTTTCTGTTTACATCCAGAACATATTTAAAGATGCCTGCACGGGAAAGAGTAAAGTGGCTCCGGAAGAAGGGTATGTTTCCGGATAAATGTTTTTTTATAACCAGTTTTGTCCAGATATTATTTGACCTGTGGTTTATATAAGCAGATCTTTTTTGGGGCTGTACCGTGATCATACTTTGATTATGTGTGGTAAACCTTATATTCCCTGTTGACAGAAAGTAAAAACAATGCGAGATGCCATTTTTATTAAGGTAATCAGTAACGGAAATAATATCATTATCGTGTGATGAAATAAGCAACGATATAACAGAGGTTAGCCGACTATTCTCTGTGGAAACACAATCTGGTGGTGATAAATCTGAATGAGTTATGTAAAAATTGAACATGTAAAAAGATGGTGTTTAACTGAAGGTATAGTACTGCTGGAAAATAATAAACTGAAAAGTGAATGTCTATTAGTTATTTCCGCATGGTAAATCAGAGGTATTGTTTTCTTGCTAATTTATTAAAGTGATAAGTCTTATCTTGATTTTAGATATAAACTTTTATCAGGCCTTATCAACTTACATCTTCAGTATTGGAGGCAGTGCCAGTTACGTAAGGACGCAATGCCTGGTATTTAAGCGAAGTGATCGACTGGATAAATAATATTCCTCGCGCTTCTGAATGTTGCCGTGTTCCTGTGCCAAAAAAGCCAGATGTGCACTATGCCTCAATATTGAGCGTGTACGCCGTAATGCACGGGATGGCCGCTATAAGCTGATTGGTTGATGAATTTAGGCCCGCTCTGGCTGGCGGGTCCTTTCCGGCGATCCGGCAGGTTACGGGGCGGCGACCTCGCGGGTTTTCGCTATTTATGAAAATTTTCCGGGATCCATGTCCGGTTTCTCTTCAGGTTAACTATATGAAAAATATAGAAACAGGTTTTCTGTGAACCGGACGTGAACAAAAAATAAACATGTAAGCCGGACATGACCGGTTTTGTTGTGATTGTGAGGTGAGAGTTTTTGCGAGGTGAGGAGTGGCTACGCAGACTGAAGTTGCCAGGCATTTAAGTCTGACCGATCGCCAGCTTCGCAGATTGCAGAAATTGCCGGGTGCCCCGATATCGAATAAGCGAGGGCAACTGGATCTGGATGCCTGGCGCGATTTTTACATATCGTATCTGAGGAGAAGTAAAAACGATGTGCCTGGTGGCGATAGCGAAGACGACTATGAGGAGAAATTGCTTATTGCCAGATGGGAACTGACAGCAGAACAGGCTGTTACACAGCAGTTAAAAAATGAGGTGTCAAAAGGAAAACTTATTGACACCGGGTTCTGTATTTTTGCCCTCAGTAAGCTGGCAATGGCGTTATCCAGTACGCTTGATTCCATCCCTTTATCCATGCAGCGACAGTTTCCTGATTTAACACCGCGCCATCTTGACCATCTGAAAACCCTTATTGCGAAGGGGGCAAATCAGTGTGCGCGGGCGGGGGATAAATTACCGGATTTACTCGATGAATATATCAGAGCAACAACTGAATAATATGATGAGCGCTGTCACAACAGCATTACAGCCCCTGATAAGGGCATTGCCGGTGACGCCAGTTGAATGGGCTGATCAAAATTATTATCTGCCGAAAGAATCTTCATATGGTGAGGGAGAATGGAAAACGCTGCCATTCCAGATCGCCATCATGAACAGCATGGGGAATGATCAGATCCGCACTGTTAATCTGATTAAATCTGCCCGTGTTGGCTATACAAAGATGTTGCTGGGGGTGGTCGGATATTTTATTGAGCATAAATCCCGAAACAGTCTGCTTTTTCAGCCCACGGATTCTGCCGCTGAAGATTTTATGAAGTCTCACGTGGAGGCGACGATTCGGGACGTGCCATGCCTGAAAGACCTTTCCCCATGGCTGGGTCGTAAACATCGTGACAATACTCTCACGCTGAAACGCTTTTCATCGGGTGTGGGCTTCTGGTGCCTGGGCGGCGCTGCCGCCAAAAACTACCGTGAAAAATCCGTGGACGTGGTCTGCTATGACGAACTTTCCTCGTTCGAGCCGGATGTCGAAAAAGAGGGCTCGCCAACCCTGCTGGGGGATAAGCGTATTGAGGGCTCTGTATGGCCAAAATCCATTCGCGGCTCGACGCCTAAAATCAAAGGCTCCTGCCAGATCGAAAAAGCCGCTAACGAGTCGGCACATTTCATGCGTTTTTATGTGCCCTGTCCGCACTGTGGGGAGGAGCAGTATCTGAAATTTGGCGATGATGCCTCGCTTTTCGGTCTTAAGTGGGAGAAGAATAAGCCAGAAAGTGTTTTCTACCTTTGTGAGCATCATGGCTGTGTGATCCATCAGTCTGAGCTTGAACAGAATAACGGGCGGTGGATCTGTGAAAACACGGGCATGTGGACACGTGACGGCCTGACATTTTACAGCGCGGGTGATGAGGAGATGCCGCCACCGCGATCCATCACTTTCCACATCTGGACGGCCTATAGCCCGTTTACCACCTGGGTACAGATAGTCTATGACTGGCTGGATGCGCTGAAAGATCCCAACGGCCTGAAAACCTTTGTGAACACCACGCTGGGCGAGACCTGGGAAGAGGCCGTGGGCGAAAAACTCGATCACCAGGTTCTGATGGATAAGGTCGTGCATTACACGGCGGCGGTACCTGACCGGGTGGTTTATCTGACGGCGGGCATTGACTCGCAGCGAAACCGTTTTGAGATGTATGTCTGGGGATGGGCACCGGGAGAGGAAGCTTTTCTGGTGGATAAAATCATCATTATGGGGCGTCCTGATGAGGAAGAGACGCTGTTACGTGTGGACGCGGTGATTAACAAAAAATACCGCCATGCGGATGGCACCGAAATGACTATTTCCCGTGTCTGCTGGGACACCGGGGGGATCGATGGCGAAATCGTTTACCAGAGGTCAAAAAAACACGGTGTTTTCCGTGTGCTACCGGTAAAAGGTGCGTCTGTCTATGGCAAGCCGGTGATCACCATGCCGAAAACCCGCAATCAGCGGGGCGTGTATCTGTGTGAAGTGGGGACGGACACCGCAAAAGAAATTCTCTATGCCCGTATGAAAGCCAGTCCCACACCTGCAGATGAAGCCACATCGTATGCCATCCGTTTTCCTGATAATCCGGAGATTTTTTCGCAGACAGAGGCGCAGCAACTGGTCGCGGAAGAGCTTGTGGAGAAGTGGGAAAAAGGAAAGATGCGCCTGCTGTGGGATAACAAAAAGCGGCGTAACGAAGCGCTGGACTGCCTGGTGTATGCCTACGCAGCATTACGTGTGTCCGTGCAACGCTGGCAGCTTGATCTGGCTGTACTGGCAAAATCCCGGGAAGAAGAGACGACCCGGCCAACCCTTGAAGAACTGGCAGCGAAGCTGTCCGGAGGAGTGAATGGTAACAGTCGCTGAACTGCAGGCGCTGCGTCAGGCGCGTCTTGATTTATTAACCGGTAAACGGGTGGTGTCGGTCCAGAAAGATGGTCGCAGAATTGAATATACGGCAGCCTCTCTGGATGAGCTTAATCGTGCTATCAATGATGCGGAGTCGGTACTGGGGACAACCCGCCGCCGTCGCCCGCTGGGAGTGAGGTTATGAAACGAACGCCAGTCCTGATTGATGTGAACGGCGTTCCGCTTCGTGAGAGTCTCAGCTACAACGGGGGCGGCGCAGGATTTGGCGGGCAAATGGCCGAGTGGTTACCACCGGCGCAGGGTGTTGATGCTGCCCTGCTGCCTGCGTTGCGTCTGGGGAATGCCCGTGCAGATGATCTGGTACGCAATAACGGTATAGCGGCCAATGCGGTGGCCCTGCATAAGGATCACATTGTCGGGCACATGTTTCTTATTAGTTACCGTCCGAACTGGCGCTGGCTTGGGATGCGGGAGTCCGCGGCAAAAATCTTTGTCGATGAGGTGGAGGCGGCCTGGTCGGAATACGCGGAAGGAATGTTTGGCGAGATCGATGTGGAAGGGAAACGCACCTTTACGGAATTTATCCGTGAAGGTGTGGGCGTTCATGCATTTAACGGTGAAATCTTTGTGCAGCCGGTCTGGGATACGGAAACCACACGGTTATTCCGCACGCGTTTTAAAGCCGTGAGCCCTAAACGGGTGGACACGCCGGGACACGGTATGGGTAACCGTTTCCTGCGGGCCGGGGTGGAAGTCGATCGGTATGGACGGGCCGTTGCGTACCATATCTGTGAGGATGATTTTCCGTTCTCTGGTCGTGGACGATGGGAACGGATCCCGCGTGAACTTCCCACCGGGCGTCCGGCCATGCTGCATATTTTCGAGCCGGTTGAGGACGGGCAGACCCGTGGGGCTAATCAGTTTTACAGCGTCATGGAACGGCTGAAAATGCTCGATTCCCTGCAGACCACGCAGCTTCAGTCGGCCATAGTGAAGGCGATGTATGCAGCGACGATTGAAAGTGAACTCGATACCGAAAAGGCCTTTGAATATATCGCGGGTGCACCGCAGAGTCAGCAGGATAATCCGCTCATTAATATTCTGGAGAAGTTCACCCGCTGGTATGACACGAATAACGTGACGCTGGGCGGTGTCAAAATTCCGCACCTTTTCCCCGGGGATGATTTGAAACTGCAGACTGCGCAGGATTCAGATAATGGATTTTCTGCGCTTGAACAGGCGCTGCTGCGGTATATCGCCGCCGGTCTTGGTGTTTCCTACGAACAGTTGTCCCGTGATTACTCGAAGGTCAGTTACTCAAGTGCCCGTGCCTCAGCCAATGAGTCGTGGCGTTATTTTATGGGGCGACGAAAATTTATTGCGTCCCGGCTGGCCACGCAGATGTTTTCCTGCTGGCTGGAAGAGGCGCTTCTTCGGGGGATTATTCGTCCGCCACGGGCGCGTTTTGATTTTTATCAGGCGCGTTCAGCCTGGTCACGGGCAGAGTGGATTGGCTCCGGAAGAATGGCCATTGATGGACTCAAGGAGGTTCAGGAGTCGGTGATGCGCATTGAGGCCGGACTGAGCACGTATGAGAAAGAGCTGGCGCTGATGGGTGAGGATTATCAGGACATTTTCCGCCAGCAGGTCAGGGAATCTGCAGAGCGGGAAAAAGCCGGGCTCTCACGCCCGGTGTGGATAGCGCAGGCGTATCAGCAGCAGATAGCGGAGAGTCGCAGGCCGGAAGAGGAGACAACACCACGTGAGACGTAATCTTTCACACATTATTGCAGCAGCATTCAATGAACCGCTGCTTCTGGAGCCCGCCTATGCGCGGGTTTTCTTTTGCGCGCTGGGGCGTGAGATGGGTGCGACAAGTCTTTCGGTACCGCAACAGCAGGTACAGCTTGATGCTCCCGGGATGCTGGCTGAAACGGACGAGTACATGGCCGGAGGAAAACGACCGGCCCGTGTTTACAGGGTGGTGAATGGTATTGCTGTACTGCCGGTGACAGGCACGCTGGTGCACCGGCTGGGGGGGATGCGGCCATTTTCCGGAATGACAGGTTATGACGGCATTGTCGCCTGTCTTCAGCAGGCAATGTCGGATACCCAGGTGCGGGGTGTACTGCTGGATATTGACAGCCCTGGTGGGCAGGCCGCCGGCGCGTTTGACTGCGCTGACATGATTTACCGCCTCCGGCAGCAGAAGCCTGTCTGGGCGCTGTGCAATGACACGGCCTGTTCTGCCGCAATGCTGCTGGCATCGGCCTGTTCCCGACGGCTGATTACCCAGACATCACGTATCGGCTCCATTGGTGTGATGATGAGCCATGTCAGCTATGCCGGTCATCTGGCGCAGGCCGGTGTTGATATCACGCTTATTTACGCCGGATCGCACAAGGTGGATGGCAATCAGTTTGAATCCCTGCCGTCAGAGGTTCGCCAGGACATGCAGCAGCGCATTGATGCGGCGCGCCGGATGTTTGCTGAAAAAGTGGCGATGTATACCGGTTTATCTGTGGATACGGTTATGGGGACAGAGGCCGCTGTTTTTGAAGGGCAGTCAGGTATTGAGGCCGGGCTGGCGGATGAATTAATCAATGCGTCGGATGCCATCAGCGTGATGGCCGCGACGCTGAACACACATGATACAGGAGGCACTATGCCGCAATTAACTGCAACGGAAGCCGTCGCGCAGGAGAACCAGCGAGTGATGGGGATCCTGACATGCCAGGAAGCGAAAGGACGTGAACAGCTTGCCTCGATGCTGGCAGGACAACAGGGCATGAGCGTTGAGCAGGCCCGGGCGATTCTGGCAGCGGCGGCACCGCAGCAGCCGGAGGCATCCCCGCTGAGTGAAGCCGATCGCATTATGGCGTGTGAAGAAGCGAAAGGTCGTGAACAACTGGCTGCAACGCTGGCGGCGATGCCGGATATGACAGTGGAAAAAGCCCGCCCGATCCTGGCTGCTTCACCACGGGCGGATGCCGGACTATCACTCCGTGATCAAATCATGGCCCTGGATGAGGCGAAAGGGGCTGAGGCGCAGGCTGAAAAACTGGCGGCCTGCCCGGGGATGTCCGTGGAGAATGCCCGGGCTGTACTGGCTGCTGCATCAGGTAAAGCTGAACCAGTCTCTGCCTCCACGACATCCATGTTTGAACGTTTCATGGCGAACCATTCACCGGCAGCGGTGCAGGGCGGCATGTCACAAACGTCAGCAGACGGTGATGCGGACGTAAAAATGCTCATGGCCATGCCATAAAGCCACTGCTGATCATCAATATGAGGTTTTAATAATATGGTAACGAAAACCATCACTGAACAGCGTGCGGAAGTACGTATTTTTTCCGGTAATGATCCGGCTCATACAGCCACAGGTAGCAGCGGGATTTCCTCGGCGACACCGGCTCTGACGCCTCTGATGCTGGATGAGGCCACCGGGAAACTGGTGGTCTGGGACGGACAGAAAGCCGGTGGTGCGGTTGGCATACTGGTACTGCCGCTTGAAGGCACAGAGACGGTACTGACGTATTACAAGTCGGGGACTTTTGCGACGGAGGCAATTCACTGGCCTGAGAGTGTGGATGAACACAAAAAGGCCAACGCCTTTTCCGGCAGTGCCCTGAGTCATGCGGCGCTGCCGTAACACATTATCAGGCCACTGCGGTGGCCTGACTTATTTCTGAATGAAGGAACTGATTTATGGGATTGTTTACGACCCGCCAGTTGCTCGGTTATACCGAACAAAAAGTTAAATTTCGTGCGCTGTTTCTGGAGCTGTTTTTCCGCCGTACGGTGAATTTCCAGACCGAAGAGGTGATGCTGGACAAAATTACCGGAAAAACGCCGGTGGCGGCCTATGTCTCCCCGGTTGTTGAAGGAAAAGTGCTGCGTCATCGTGGTGGTGAAACCCGCGTGTTGCGTCCGGGCTACGTCAAGCCGAAACACGAATTTAATTACCAGCAGGCGGTTGAGCGCCTTCCTGGTGAAGATCCATCTCAACTGAACGATCCGGCTTACCGCCGTCTGCGTATCATTACCGATAACCTCAAACAGGAAGAGCACGCGATTGTCCAGGTGGAAGAAATGCAGGCGGTAAATGCTGTGTTGTATGGCAAATACACCATGGAAGGAGACCAGTTCGAGAAAATTGAGGTCGATTTTGGCAGGTCGACGAAGAATAACATCACACAGGGTAGCGGTAAGGAATGGTCAAAACAGGATCGTGACACGTTCGATCCTACACATGATATTGACCTCTACTGCGACCAGGCCAGCGGTCTTGTGAATATTGCCATCATGGACGGTACCGTCTGGCGTCTGCTGAATGGTTTTAAGCTGTTTCGCGAAAAACTGGATACCCGTCGCGGTTCAAATTCACAACTCGAAACGGCAGTGAAAGATCTGGCCGCAGTGGTGTCCTTCAAGGGGTATTACGGCGATCTGGCCATTGTGGTGGCGAAAACGTCTTATGTATCAGAGGATGGTACCGAAAAACGTTATCTGCCAGATGGCACGCTGGTCCTGGGGAATACTGCTGCAGATGGGATCCGTTGTTACGGTGCCATTCAGGATGCGCAGGCGTTGTCGGAAGGTGTGGTGGCTTCTTCCCGTTACCCGAAACACTGGATGACAGTGGGTGATCCCGCCCGTGAATTCACCATGACGCAGTCCGCGCCGCTGATGGTACTCCCTGATCCGGATGAGTTCGTAGTGGTACAGGTGAAATAACATATAACCGGGGGGGTGATATACCCCCTTTTTTATTCAACCGGAAACAGATATGGCAAAGAAAGACGAGAATCTGAAACGCCTGAAAGAACTATCAGAGTTGCTGGGACGTGAACCTGATATGTCAGGAAGTGCGGCAGATATTGCACAGCGTGTGGCAGAGCTGGAAGAGGAGCTTGATGACACGGATGAAACTTCCGGTCAGGACACCCCTCTCAGCCGGGAAAATGTGCTGACCGGGCATGAAAATGAGGTGGTATCAGCGCAGCCGGATACCGTGACTGATACGGCTGCTCTGGTCACGGTCGTGGCACTGGTGACGCTGCATACTGATGCACTTCACGCCACGCGGGATGAGCCTGTGGCATTTGTGCTGCCGGGAACGGCGTTTCGTGTCTCTGCCGGTGTGGCAGCCGAAATGACAGAACATGGCCTGGCCAGAATGCAATAACGGGAGGCGCTGTGGCTGATTCCGATAACCTGTTCGATGCTGCCATTGCCCGCGCCGATGAAACGATACGCGGGTACATGGGAACGTCAGCCACCATGACATCCGGTGAGCTGTCCGGTGCTGTGATACGTGGTGTTTTTGATGACCCTGAAAATATCAGCTATGCCGGACAGGGGGTGCGCGTTGAAGGCTCCAGCCCGTCCCTGTTTGTCCGGACTGATGATGTGCGGCAGCTGCGGCGTGGAGACACACTGACCATCGGCGAGGAAAACTTCTGGGTGGACCGGATTTCGCCGGATGATGGCGGAAGCTGTCATCTCTGGCTTGGGCGTGGCGTGCCGCCTGCCGTTAACCGTCGCCGCTGAAAGGGGGATGTATGGCCATAAAAGGTCTTGAGCAGGCCGTTGAAAACCTCAGCCGTATCAGCAAAACGGCGGTGCCTGGTGCCGCCGCAATGGCCATTAACCGCGTTGCGTCATCCGCGATATCGCAGTCTGCGTCACAGGTTGCCCGTGAGACAAAGGTACGCCGGAAACTGGTAAAGGAAAGGGCCAGGCTGAAAAGGGCCACGGTCAAAAATCCGCAGGCCAGAATCAGGGTTAACCGGGGGGATTTGCCCGTAATCAAGCTGGGTAACGCGCGGGTTGTCCTTTCCCGCCGCAGACGTCGTAAAAAGGGGCAGCGTTCATCCCTGAAAGGTGGCGGCAGCGTGCTTGTGGTGGGAAACCGTCGTATTCCCGGCGCGTTTATTCAGCAACTGAAAAATGGCCGGTGGCATGTCATGCAGCGTGTGGCCGGGAAAAACCGTTACCCCATTGATGTGGTGAAAATCCCGATGGCGGTGCCGCTGACCACGGCGTTTAAACAGAATATTGAACGGATACGGCGTGAACGTCTTCCGAAAGAGCTGGGCTATGCGCTGCAGCATCAACTGAGAATGGTAATAAAGCGATGAAACATACTGAACTCCGTGCAGCCGTACTGGATGCACTGGAGAAGCATGACACCGGGGCGACGTTTTTTGATGGTCGCCCCGCTGTTTTTGATGAGGCGGATTTTCCGGCAGTTGCCGTTTATCTCACCGGCGCTGAATACACGGGCGAAGAGCTGGACAGCGATACATGGCAGGCGGAGCTGCATATTGAAGTTTTCCTGCCTGCTCAGGTGCCGGATTCAGAGCTGGATGCGTGGATGGAGTCCCGGATTTATCCGGTGATGAGTGATATCCCGGCACTGTCAGATTTGATCACCAGTATGGTGGCCAGCGGCTATGACTACCGGCGCGACGATGATGCGGGCCTGTGGAGTTCAGCCGATCTGACTTATGTCATTACCTATGAAATGTGAGGACGCTATGCCTGTACCAAATCCTGTAATGCCGGTGAAAGGTGCCGGGACCGCCCTGTGGGTTTATAAGGGAAGCGGTGACCCTTATGCGAATCCGCTTTCAGACGTTGACTGGTCGCGTCTGGCAAAAGTTAAAGACCTGACGCCCGGCGAACTGACCGCTGAGTCCTATGACGACAGCTATCTCGATGATGAAGATGCAGACTGGACTGCGACCGGGCAGGGGCAGAAATCTGCCGGAGATACCAGCTTCACGCTGGCGTGGATGCCCGGAGAGCAGGGGCAGCAGGCGCTGCTGGCGTGGTTTAATGAAGGGGATACCCGAGCCTATAAAATCCGCTTCCCGAACGGCACGGTCGATGTGTTCCGCGGCTGGGTCAGCAGTATCGGTAAGGCGGTGACGGCGAAGGAAGTGATCACCCGCACGGTGAAAGTCACCAACGTGGGCCGTCCGTCGATGGCAGAAGATCGCAGCACGGTGACGGCGACAACCGGCATGACTGTGACGCCTGCCAGCACCTCGGTGGTGAAAGGGCAGAGCACCACGCTGACCGTGGCATTCCAGCCGGAAGGCGCAACCGACAAGAGCTTCCGTGCGGTGTCTGCGGATAAAACAAAAGCCACCGTGTCGGTCAGTGGTATGACCATCACCGTGAAAGGTGTTGCTGCAGGCAAGGTCAACATTCCGGTCGTATCCGGTAATGGTGAACTTGCTGCGGTTGCAGAAATCACCGTCACCGCCAGTTAATCCGGGGAGTCAGCGATGTTCCTGAAAACCGAATCATTTGAACATAACGGTGTGACCGTCACGCTTTCTGAACTGTCAGCCCTGCAGCGAATTGAGCATCTCGCCCTGATGAAACGGCAGGCAGAACAGGCGGAGTCAGACAGCAACCGGAAGTTTACTGTGGAAGACGCCATCAGAACCGGCGCGTTTCTGGTGGCGATGTCCCTGTGGCATAACCATCCGCAGAAGACGCAGATGCCGTCCATGAATGAAGCCGTTAAACAGATTGAGCAGGAAGTGCTTACCACCTGGCCCACGGAGGCAATTTCTCATGCTGAAAACGTGGTGTACCGGCTGTCTGGTATGTATGAGTTTGTTGTGAATAATGCCCCTGAACAGACAGAGGACGCCGGGCCCGCAGAGCCTGTTTCTGCGGGAAAGTGTTCGACGGTGAGCTGAGTTTTGCCCTGAAACTGGCGCGAGAGATGGGGCGACCCGACTGGCGTGCCATGCTTGCCGGGATGTCATCCACGGAGTATGCCGACTGGCACCGCTTTTACAGTACCCATTATTTTCATGATGTTCTGCTGGATATGCACTTTTCCGGGCTGACGTACACCGTGCTCAGCCTGTTTTTCAGCGATCCGGATATGCATCCGCTGGATTTCAGTCTGCTGAACCGGCGTGAGGCTGACGAAGAGCCTGAAGATGATGTGCTGATGCAGAAAGCGGCAGGGCTTGCCGGAGGCGTCCGCTTTGGCCCGGACGGGAATGAAGTTATCCCCGCTTCCCCGGATGTGGCGGACATGACGGAGGATGACGTAATGCTGATGACAGTATCAGAAGGGATCGCAGGAGGAGTCCGGTATGGCTGAACCGGTAGGCGATCTGGTCGTTGATTTAAGTCTGGATGCGGCCAGATTTGACGAGCAGATGGCCAGAGTCAGGCGTCATTTTTCCGGTACGGAAACTGATGCGAAAAAAACAGCGGCAGTCGTTGAACAGTCGCTGAGCCGACAGGCGCTGGCTGCACAGAAAGCGGGGATTTCCGTCGGGCAGTATAAAGCCGCCATGCGTATGCTGCCTGCACAGTTCACCGACGTGGCCACGCAGCTTGCAGGCGGGCAAAGCCCGTGGCTGATCCTGCTGCAACAGGGGGGTCAGGTTAAGGACTCCTTCGGCGGGATGATCCCCATGTTCAGGGGGCTTGCCGGTGCGATCACCCTGCCGATGGTGGGGGCCACCTCGCTGGCGGTGGCGACCGGTGCGCTGGCGTATGCCTGGTATCAGGGCAACTCAACCCTGTCCGATTTCAACAAAACGCTGGTCCTTTCCGGCAATCAGGCGGGACTGACGGCAGATCGTATGCTGGTCCTGTCCAGAGCCGGGCAGGCGGCAGGGCTGACGTTTAACCAGACCAGCGAGTCACTGACGGCGCTGGTGAATGCCGGTGTGCGTGGTGGTGAGCAGTTTGAGGCGATCAGCCAGAGTGTGGCGCGTTTCTCCTCTGCATCCGGCGTGGAGGTGGACAAGGTCGCTGAAGCCTTCGGGAAGCTGACCACAGACCCGACGTCGGGACTGACAGCGATGGCACGTCAGTTCCATAACGTGACGGCGGAGCAGATTGCGTATGTTGCTCAGTTGCAGCGTTCCGGAGATGAAGCCGGGGCATTGCAGGCGGCGAACGAGGCCGCAACGAAAGGGTTTGATGACCAGACCCGCCGCCTGAAAGAGAACATGGGCACGCTGGAGACCTGGGCAGACAGGACAGCACGGGCATTCAAATCCATGTGGGATTCGGTGCTGGATATTGGTCGCCCGGACACTGCCCAGGGAATGCTGGAGAAAGCAGAAAAGGCTTTTGATGAGGCGGACAAAAAATGGCAGTGGTATCAGAGCCGGAGCCACCGGCGCGGTAAAACCTCAGCATTTCTTGCCAATCTCCGGGGAGCATGGGAGGACAGAGCGAATGCGCAACTTGGGCTTTCAGCCGCCACGTTGCAGGCCGATCTTGAAAAGGCCAGAGAGATGGCAGCAAAGGACTGGGCCGAGTCTGAGGCATCACGGCTGAAATATACCGAAGAGGCGCAGAAGGCTTACGAACGGCTGCAGACGCCGCTGGAGAAATATACCGCCCGTCAGGAAGAACTGAACAAGGCACTGAAAGACGGGAAAATCCTGCAGGCGGATTACAACACGCTGATGGCGGCGGCGAAAAAGGATTATGAAGCGACGCTGAAAAAGCCGAAACAGTCCGGCGTGAAGGTGTCTGCGGGCGATCGTCAGGAAGACAGTGCTCATGCTGCCCTGCTGACGCTTCAGGCTGAACTCCGGACGCTGGAGAAGCATGCCGGAGCAAATGAGAAAATCAGCCAGCAGCGCCGGGATTTGTGGAAGGCGGAGAGCCAGTTCGCGGTACTGGAGGAGGCGGCGCAACGTCGCCAGCTGTCTGCACAGGAGAAATCCCTGCTGGCGCATAAAGATGAGACGCTGGAGTACAAACGCCAGCTGGCTGCACTTGGCGACAAGGTTACGTATCAGGAGCGCCTGAACGCGCTGGCGCAGCAGGCGGATAAATTCGCACAGCAGCAACGGGCAATACGGGCCGCCATTGATGCGAAAAGCCGGGGGCTGACTGACCGGCAGGCAGAACGGGAAGCCACGGAACAGCGCCTGAAGGAACAGTATGGCGATAATCCGCTGGCGCTGAATAACGTCATGTCAGAGCAGAAAAAGACCTGGGCGGCTGAAGACCAGCTTCGCGGGAGCTGGATGGCAGGCCTGAAGTCCGGCTGGAGTGAGTGGGAAGAGAGCGCCACGGACAGTATGTCGCAGGTAAAAAGTGCAGCCACGCAGACCTTTGATGGTATTGCACAGAATATGGCGGCGATGCTGACCGGCAGTGAGCAGAACTGGCGCAGCTTCACCCGTTCCGTGCTGTCCATGATGACAGAAATTCTGCTTAAGCAGGCAATGGTGGGGATTGTCGGGAGTATCGGCAGCGCCATTGGCGGGGCTGTTGGTGGCGGCGCATCCGCGTCAGGCGGTACAGCCATTCAGGCCGCTGCGGCGAAATTCCATTTTGCAACCGGAGGATTTACGGGAACCGGCGGCAAATATGAGCCAGCGGGGATTGTTCACCGTGGTGAATTTGTCTTCACGAAGGAGGCAACCAGCCGGATTGGCGTGGGGAATCTTTACCGGCTGATGCGCGGCTATGCCACCGGCGGTTATGTCGGTACACCGGGCAGCATGGCAGACAGCCGGTCGCAGGCGTCCGGGACGTTTGAGCAGAATAACCATGTGGTGATTAACAACGACGGCACGAACGGTCAGATAGGTCCGGCTGCTCTGAAGGCGGTGTATGACATGGCCCGCAAGGGTGCCCGTGATGAAATTCAGACACAGATGCGTGATGGTGGCCTGTTCTCCGGAGGTGGACGATGAAGACCTTCCGCTGGAAAGTGAAACCCGGTATGGATGTGGCTTCGGTCCCTTCTGTAAGAAAGGTGCGCTTTGGTGATGGCTATTCTCAGCGAGCGCCTGCCGGGCTGAATGCCAACCTGAAAACGTACAGCGTGACGCTTTCTGTCCCCCGTGAGGAGGCCACGGTACTGGAGTCGTTTCTGGAAGAGCACGGGGGCTGGAAATCCTTTCTGTGGACGCCGCCTTATGAGTGGCGGCAGATAAAGGTGACCTGCGCAAAATGGTCGTCGCGGGTCAGTATGTTGCGTGTTGAGTTCAGCGCAGAGTTTGAACAGGTGGTGAACTGATGCAGGATATCCGGCAGGAAACACTGAATGAATGCACCCGTGCGGAGCAGTCGGCCAGCGTGGTGCTCTGGGAAATCGACCTGACAGAGGTCGGTGGAGAACGTTATTTTTTCTGTAATGAGCAGAACGAAAAAGGTGAGCCGGTCACCTGGCAGGGGCGACAGTATCAGCCGTATCCCATTCAGGGGAGCGGTTTTGAACTGAATGGCAAAGGCACCAGTACGCGCCCCACGCTGACGGTTTCTAACCTGTACGGTATGGTCACCGGGATGGCGGAAGATATGCAGAGTCTGGTCGGCGGAACGGTGGTCCGGCGTAAGGTTTACGCCCGTTTTCTGGATGCGGTGAACTTCGTCAACGGAAACAGTGACGCCGATCCGGAGCAGGAGGTGATCAGCCGCTGGCGCATCGAGCAGTGCAGCGAACTGAGCGCGGTGAGTGCCTCTTTTGTACTGTCCACGCCGACGGAAACGGACGGTGCCGTTTTTCCGGGACGTATCATGCTGGCCAACACCTGCACCTGGACCTATCGCGGTGATGAGTGCGGTTATCACGGTCCGGCGGTCGCGGATGAATATGATCAGCCGACGTCCGATATCACGAAGGATAAATGCAGCAAATGCCTGAGCGGCTGTAAGTTTCGCAATAACGTCGGCAACTTTGGCGGCTTCCTTTCCATTAACAAACTTTCGCAGTGAATCCCATGACAGAGACAGAATCAGCGATTCTGGCGCACGCCCGGCGATGTGCGCCAGCGGAGTCGTGCGGCTTCGTGGTGAGAACACCGGAGGGGGAAAGATATTTTCCCTGCGTGAATATCTCCGGTGAGCCGGAGGCGTATTTCCGGATGTCGCCGGAGGACTGGCTGCGGGCAGAGATGCAGGGTGAGATTGTGGCGCTGGTCCACAGCCACCCCGGTGGTCTGCCCTGGCTGAGTGAGACCGACCGGCGGCTGCAGGTGCAGAGTGATTTGCCGTGGTGGCTGGTTTGCCGGGGGGCGATTCACAAGTTCCGCTGTGTGCCACATCTTTCCGGGCGGCGCTTTGAGCACGGGGTGACGGACTGTTACACGCTGTTCCGGGATGCTTACCATCTGGCGGGGATTGAGATGCCGGATTTTCATCGCGAGGATGACTGGTGGCGTCACGGTCAGAATCTCTATCTGGATAATCTGGAGGCCACAGGGCTGTATCAGGTGCCGTTGTCATCAGCACAACCGGGCGATGTGCTGCTGTGCTGTTTTGGTTCATCGGTGCCGAATCATGCCGCCATTTACTGTGGTGACAGCGAGCTGCTGCACCATATTCCTGAACAACTGAGCAAACGAGAGAGGTACACCGACAAATGGCAGCGACGCACACACTCCCTCTGGCGTCACCGGGAATGGCACGCATCTGCCTTTACGGGGATTTGCAACGATTTGGCCGCCGCATCGACCTTCGTGTGAAAACGGGGGCTGAAGCCATCCGCGCACTGGCCACACAGCTCCCGGCGTTTCGTCAGAAACTGAGCGACGGCTGGTATCAGGTACGGATTGCCGGGCGGGACGTCAGCACGTCCGGGTTAACGGCGCAGTTACATGAGACTCTGCCTGACGGCGCTGTGATTCATATTGTTCCCAGAGTCGCCGGGGCCAAGTCAGGGGGCGTATTCCAGATTGTTCTGGGGGCTGCCGCCATTGCCGGATCATTCTTTACTGCCGGAGCCACCCTTGCAGCATGGGGGGCAGCCATTGGGGCCGGTGGTATGACCGGCATCCTGTTTTCTCTCGGTGCCAGTATGGTGCTCGGTGGTGTGGCGCAGATGCTGGCACCGAAAGCCAGAACTCCCCGTACACAGACAACGGATAACGGTAAGCAGAACACCTATTTCTCCTCACTGGATAACATGGTTGCCCAGGGCAATGTTCTGCCTGTTCTGTACGGGGAAATGCGCGTGGGGTCTCGCGTGGTTTCTCAGGAGATCAGCACGGCAGACGAAGGGGATGGTGGTCAGGTTGTGGTGATTGGTCGCTGATGAAAAACGTTTATGTGAAACCGCCTCCGGGCGGTTTTGTCGTTTATGGAGCGTGAGGAATGGGTAAAGGCAGCAGTAAGGGGCATACTCCGCGCGAAGCGAAGGACAACCTGAAGTCCACGCAGTTGCTGAGTGTGATCGATGCCATCAGCGAAGGGCCGATTGAAGGTCCGGTGGATGGATTAAAAAGCGTGCTGCTGAACAGTACGCCAGTGCTGGACAGTGAGGGGAATACCAACATCTCCGGCGTCACGGTGGTGTTCCGGGCCGGTGAGCAGGAGCAGACACCGCCGGAGGGATTTGAATCCTCCGGCTCCGAGACGGTGCTGGGTACGGAAGTGAAATACGACACGCCGATCACCTGGACCATCACGTCGGCAAACATTGACCGACTGCGTGTTACCTTCGGCGTGCAGGCACTGGTGGAAACCACCTCAAAGGGGGACAGGAATCCGTCGGAAGTCCGCCTGCTGGTTCAGATACAGCGTAATGGTGGCTGGGTGACGGAAAAAGACATCACCATTAAGGGCAAAACCACCTCGCAGTATCTGGCCTCGGTGGTGGTGGGTAACCTGCCGCCGCGCCCGTTCAGTATACGGATGCGCAGGATGACGCCGGACAGCACCACAGACCAGCTGCAGAACAAAACGCTCTGGTCGTCATACACCGAAATCATCGATGTGAAACAGTGCTACCCGAACACGGCACTGGTCGGTGTGCAGGTGGACTCGGAGCAGTTCGGCAGCCAGCAGGTGAGCCGTAATTATCATCTGCGCGGGCGTATTCTGCAGGTGCCGTCGAACTATAACCCGCAGACGCGGCAATACAGCGGTATCTGGGACGGAACGTTTAAACCGGCATACAGCAACAACATGGCCTGGTGTCTGTGGGATATGCTGACCCATCCGCGCTACGGCATGGGGAAACGTCTTGGTGCGGCGGATGTGGATAAATGGGCGCTGTATGTCATCGGCCAGAATTGCGACCAGTCGGTGCCGGACGGCTTTGGCGGCACGGAGCCGCGCATCACCTGTAATGCCTGGCTGACCACACAGCGCAAGGCGTGGGATGTGCTCAGTGATTTCTGCTCGGCGATGCGCTGTATGCCGATATGGAACGGGCAGACGCTGACGTTCGTGCAGGACCGACCATCAGATAAGGTGTGGACCTATAACCGCAGTAATGTGGTGATGCCGGATGATGGCGCGCCGTTCCGCTACAGCTTCAGCGCCCTGAAGGACCGCCATAATGCCGTTGAGGTGAACTGGATTGACCCGGATAACGGCTGGGAGACGGCGACAGAGCTTGTGGAGGACACGCAGGCCATTGCCCGTTACGGTCGTAACGTCACGAAGATGGATGCCTTTGGCTGTACCAGTCGGGGGCAGGCGCACCGCGCCGGGCTGTGGCTGATTAAAACGGAACTGCTGGAAACGCAGACCGTGGACTTCAGCGTGGGTGCGGAAGGGCTTCGCCATGTACCGGGGGATGTCATTGAAATCTGCGATGATGACTATGCGGGTATCAGCATCGGCGGGCGCGTGCTGGCGGTGAACAGCCAGACCCGGACGCTGACGCTCGACCGTGAAATCACGCTGCCATCCTCCGGTACCACGCTGATAAGCCTGGTTGACGGAAGTGGCAATCCGGTCAGCGTGGAGGTCCAGTCCGTCACCGACGGCGTGAAGGTAAAAGTGAGCCGTGTTCCTGACGGCGTTGCCGGATACAGCGTGTGGGGGCTGAAGCTGCCGACGCTGCGCCAGCGACTGTTCCGCTGCGTGAGTATCCGTGAGAACGACGACGGCACGTATGCCATCACCGCCGTGCAGCATGTGCCGGAAAAAGAGGCCATCGTGGATAACGGGGCGCACTTTGACGGCGACCAGAGCGGCACGGTGAATGGTGTCACGCCGCCAGCGGTGCAGCACCTGACTGCCGAAGTCACCGCAGACAGCGGGGAATATCAGGTGCTGGCGCGCTGGGACACACCGAAGGTGGTGAAGGGCGTGAGCTTCCTGCTCCGTCTGACCGTAACAGCGGACGACGGCAGTGAGCGGCTGGTCAGCACGGCCCGGACGACGGAAACCACATACCGCTTCACACAACTGGCGTTGGGGAACTACAGGCTGACAGTCCGGGCGGTAAATGCGTGGGGACAGCAGGGCGATCCGGCATCGGTATCGTTCCGGATTGCCGCACCGGCAGCGCCGTCTCGGATTGAGCTGACACCGGGCTATTTTCAGATAACCGCCACGCCGCATCTTGCGGTTTATGACCCGACGGTACAGTTTGAGTTCTGGTTCTCGGAAAAACGGATTGCGGATATCAGGCAGGTTGAAACCAGCGCGCGTTATCTTGGTACGGCACTGTACTGGATAGCCGCCAGTATCAATATCAAACCGGGCCATGATTATTATTTTTACGTTCGCAGTGTGAACACCGTTGGCAAATCGGCATTCGTGGAGGCTGTCGGTCAGCCGAGTGATGATGCATCAGGCTATCTGGATTTTTTCAAAGGCGAGATAGGGAAAACCCATCTGGCTCAGGAGCTGTGGACGCAGATTGATAACGGTCAGCTTGCGCCTGACCTGACTGAAATCAGGACGTCCATAACGGATGTCAGCAATGAAATAACACAGACCGTCAATAAGAAACTGGAAGACCAGAGTGCAGCGATCCAGCAGATACAGAAGGTTCAGGTTGATACAAATAATAACCTGAACAGCATGTGGGCAGTGAAGCTGCAGCAGATGCAGGACGGACGCCTTTATATTGCGGGTATCGGTGCCGGTATTGAGAACACCCCTGACGGCATGCAGAGTCAGGTGCTGCTGGCAGCAGACAGGATTGCGATGATTAATCCTGCGAATGGCAACACAAAGCCGATGTTTGTTGGTCAGGGCGATCAGATATTCATGAATGAAGTGTTCCTGAAACGCCTGACGGCCCCCACCATTACCAGCGGCGGTAATCCTCCGGCATTTTCCCTGACATCAGACGGGAGACTGACGGCGAAAAATGCGGATATCAGTGGCAGTGTGAATGCGAACTCAGGAACGCTCAACAATGTCACGATTAACCAGAACTGTACGATTAAGGGCATGCTGGAGGCGACCCAGGTCAGAGGAGATTTCGTTAAAGCTGTATCAAAAGCCTTCCCGAAAAAAGTCGGTACGTGGGGTAACACGGAAACACCAAACGGTACGGTTACAGTCACCATCAGCGATGATCATAACTTTGACCGCCAGATTATTATTCCGCCCATTATTTTTAACGGTATAGCGTATGACGATCCGGGGAGCGGAAATAACCCAGGAGGCACGCGATACACGGGTTATGGTTTTGAAGTTCGCAAAAACGGCGTATTAATCGCATCCAGAGAAACTAAAGGGGCCATTCCCGGTAGTTACAGTGCAGTTATTGATATGCCGAGTGGCAGGGGAAGCGTCACTCTGGAGTTTAAGATTTTCCAGAAAGGCAATCAGGGGGCAGGCAATATCACCGACTGTACGGTGATTGTGACCAAAAAAGCCGCTTCCGGCATCAGTATTCGTTGAAATATTTATAACCCCAATAAAGGGCGTCAGGAATGACGCCTTTTTTATTGCAGAAAAGCGAGAGGTAATTATGCGTAAAGTTTGTGCAGCAATTTTGTCCGCAGCCATTTGTCTGGCCGTATCCGGTGCGCCTGCATGGGCGTCTGAACATCAGTCCACGCTGAGCGCGGGGTATCTTCATGCCTCGACGAACGTCCCCGGCAGCGATGATCTGAACGGGATTAACGTGAAATACCGTTATGAGTTTACGGACACACTGGGGCTGGTGACGTCATTCAGCTATGCAGGAGACAAGAATCGCCAGCTGACCCGTTACAGCGATACCCGCTGGCATGAAGATTCCGTTCGTAACCGCTGGTTCAGCGTAATGGCGGGGCCGTCTGTGCGCGTGAATGAATGGTTCAGCGCGTATGCGATGGCGGGTGTAGCTTACAGCCGTGTGTCGACTTTCTCCGGGGATTATCTTCGCGTAACTGACAACAAGGGGAAAAAGCACGATGTGCTGACCGGAAGTGATGACGGTCGCCACAGTAACACCTCTCTGGCGTGGGGGGCTGGCGTGCAGTTTAACCCGACCGAATCCGTGGCCATTGATGTCGCTTATGAAGGCTCCGGCAGTGGTGACTGGCGCACTGACGGTTTCATCGTGGGTGTCGGTTATAAGTTCTGATTAGCCAGGTAACACAGTGTTATGACAGCCCGCCGGTTCAGGCGGGCTTTTT